>Ga0179593_1428782_pt1 | contig 16209 bp, 22 predicted proteins | sample CZODoug2_1_08_16_FD_185931 | JGI IMG/M metagenome (GOLD analysis project Ga0179593, IMG submission 185931) | Vadose zone soil fungal communities from Angelo Coast Range Reserve, California, USA - CZODoug2_1_08_16fungal (PacBio error correction) | ecosystem: Environmental > Terrestrial > Soil >...
TTCTTGAGACCAGGAGACGGAAGAGGCCTCGAGAGGGGGGTGGGGGGGTCACAAGTATGAACCATGGTTTGACCTTTGCGCGGTGGGGGACAACAACGAATTGAGGGACCCGGTGAAAGAGGGGGAAAGGAAGAACTATCATCCGCTCGAACAAAAGCAATAGTCGTGGGAAGCGGGGGATCTCGTAGTCTGAGGAACGTGAAGGCGAAAGTGAGAGGTTTAGGCCTTTAAAACAAAAAGGACGGTACTGGAGGGGGGGAAAAGACTAGGGAGGGATCAGAAAGTGGTCAGGAAGGGGACGGAAGCTATATTGTCGGTGGCAAGTCCGCCTGAAAGAAACAAAATGGTACCGGACTGGCGGTTAATATTTGCTTTTACTATCTGAAAGGGTTGAAGAGGACAAGTGGGGACGTAAACAAAAAAAATAAACGCGTTTTGCCGAAAGGGAGAAAAAACAAAATGTGGGAGATGAAACGGGGGGGGGGGGGGGGGGCCCGGGTCTTTTTCCCTCAAAATGACCTATCGACTAAGATGATGGTGTGTGAAAACCGTACAGTGGGGAAAAAAAAACACAACGGCTTCGCTCATCGATAGTGAATCCTTCTGCTGGCATTCAAAGGTCAGGGAGAGAAGGAACGGTGAGCCTGGGGAGGCATTGAATGGGCGTGCGCCTTGGGGGGCCTGAGGGACGGGACGTGGGTTCATTGGGGGGAGGGGGAACTACGAATGTGAAAAGAAAGGGGGTACCAATGTCTCTAATGCGGCGATTCGTGAGAAGGGTGTCAAGGAGGATGGTGGAAGAGGGTCGCTTCTTCCGCACTGGGCGAACACAGGCTGGGTAGTTAAGGAGTAAAGAAGGCACCATATAACGCTTTTCTTGGGAAAGGGGAGAGGGCTCAAATTCCCGAACCGGAGTCAGGAAGTAAAAGAGGATCCGCAATAACAAAAAAGAAGGGAAATCACCAACTTCCGCAAAGGATCCGAGGACGGCTGTCTTAATGGCGAGGCTTCGCCTAGTTGTGTAGAGGGACCTTGTTGATATAGTCCAGAGCTAGAACTGAAGGGGGAGGGAGAGTGAAGAGCAAACCTCATTTCAACTTATGATTACACAACGCTCGGGGTTGAAAGTGGAATAAAGGCCCGTGCAGAGACGGCTCGGGCGAAAGGGAGAGGAAAGGTGTGGGAAGGGGGAAGGTTTTTTCTCTCCCAGCAGCAACGGTATTTACGCGGCCTAAAAAGCAAAAGAGCGCGGAGAGGAAGGGGTTGGGAATAAGCTAAAGAGAAAAGGAGAAGTGAATAGGCATCGAAGGGGAGGACGGTCGCAAGAAGAACTCAACAAGAAAAAAGGAGGTCAAAGTACCCCCTACGTTATCACGCTTTTGCCAGGAGAAAAGGACCGATGCCGGGGAAAAGCAAATTCATCGCGAGAAAACGGGGAGGGACTTGGGAAAAAAGGCTAAAAGAAGCTAGGTTTGCGCTAGGGGGTGGAAGTAAGAAGATCTTTCCGAGAAATCATGAACACCGGAGGTTTGGAGCGACCTCGGAATATTGCTAGGTGTAAAAGGGGGGGGGGGGAAAAAATCACAACGTCGACAACGATGACCATGAGGAAGTCGGGTGAGAGGGAACCAAGGTGGATTTCTCGTCTAGCTGGCGGATGCAGGGACGATCGATTTGGTCGCAAATTGAAAAAAAAGAAATCCTTATGGAAAGAGAGGAACAGGCAAACGGCCTTGGGAACGAGACGAAATATATGGCTTTTCCCTGCTATTAACGTAAAGCGCAGAGAGAACGGCGTTAGGGTAAGGATTAGCAATTAAAAAAAGACCCATCTGGGGGGGGGGAGGGGGTGGGGGGGACATCGGGGTTCATAAATTTAGGCTTCACGAGGCGGGGTTCCAGGGGCTGGGGGGCGCTAGGGGGGAGAAAGAATGGAAAAAAAGGAGGAAACAGGGAAGAGTCTTTTCTCGTCTTAGCGGGGTAAAGCAAGGGTACTTCATGGGGGATGTCTCCGGCGATCGAAAATAACCGATAATAAAAGTTTGGGGGGATGGTGGGGACGGAGCACGAAGCGATAAAAAAATTGGCAAGAACCGCATCTGGTCCAGAAAAACTAGAAGGAAAAGCTAAGAGGGGGGGGGATATCCTGATCTACCTTGGGAAGTCAACTCACGATTTTGTTCCAGGAAGAATTAGTCCACAGATAAAGGAAAGGGATAAACATCCAGGACAAAAAGGAAATTCATGGGGAAAAACAACGTTATTAATATAGAGGGGGGTAGTGACCAAAAGGGATTCGCGAAAAAATTGGGAAAAGCCGGCTATTGGGGCTAAATAACTTGGGAACAAATCTGGTACTAACCCAGGTACAAAAAAAAAAAAAAAAAAAAAAACGACCCTACGCTGGTATGGTTCCTTTGACTCTACGGAAAAAGAGATGACAGGGACCGGGTTGGCCCCCATTTTTCGATCACGCTGACTGCCGTCTCCCGTAAGGAAAAAAAGCATTGGGAATGGCGGGGAAGGGGGGAGGATCCGGGGGAAAACAGAGAAAACACTTCAACCTTCCTGGGGGTAATCAAACGCTGGCGTAAGACACAGGACCACGAGACTTGGAAAAAAGGGGCGTTTCCATACAAAGAAACACTACCTGACCAACGTGAAAAACGGCAAATTTTAAAGGGCAGGAGCACATGGGGTGGGTGTGGGTGGGGGGGGTCCCACCCGAAACCAAAATTGAAAGGAGGGGGAAAGGGGAAGTCGAATCCCGGTAACGGGCCCGCGCGTTTCAAATAGTTTAATATCAGGCTTCCAAGAACATAGGTTCGTCGACCCGCAAACTTGGACTGGACATGAGGAGGGGGGGCTAATAAGGCAAACATTTTTTTGATTCAACGGGCAAAGCGATGACAGGAAGAAAAAGGCAAATCCGAAAGAGGAACAGAATCCACACTCGTGCGACGCATCCGCGAGAACAGCAGCGAGTGGGGTCCGCCGGGGGGGGAAAAAATACCGAAAAGGAGGGGGTAGAGCAGCCTATTTTCGACGAAAAAAAAAAAAAGATCACAGCGTGAATGGGTGGGGGGAGAGAAAGGGAACTGGGTACTTCACCACCAAAAAGCGCTGGTATCGGAGGAGGAACAGGGGTAGTAACGGACCTAGGGAAGGGGGGGGTCAAAAAGCAGAAACGTTCCCTGCTATGGTGCCTTGGTAAGAAAAAGTAAAGGGAAACGACCTTTGGGGGGGTTGAAAAGGCGCTTTATTCATCTTCGAAAGTAAGCCACTGAGCGTACCTGGCCACCAAAGGTTATCAGGCAAGATATTGCGCGTGGGACGAATAAAGACATAAAAAAAAGGAAAAAGCAAGATTTGTTGATGAGCGCGTAGGAGGGGGGAGGAAATAAACCCCTCTTCAAGAACAAAAAGGGAGATCCAGAAAAACCCGACCTCCTTGGGAGAAAAGAGCCGGGCAGAATCAGCTTGGTAGGGGACAAATGGGAAGGAAGAAGAGGAAAATAAACGGGGAACATTCGTTGTGCCGATCAGAGCGAAGGAGCCAGCCGAGTCAGACAGGGTATAGGGAAAACAAGTTAAACTCTTATACATCATAGGCAAGCATCTCAATAGACGAAGATTTTCAATAGTGGAGACTTGGGACGGGGGTTGATGTCCTCGAAGTTGTTCAGTGGAAATGAACGCTGAAGATAGCCCCACGGACGGGCCTTGCGCCCGAGAAAAGGAGTGAGGGGTCTTGGGGAGGAAAGGAAAAGAAAGGAGCCGCACCCCCCTTTCATTTTTCAGCCATTGGAAGAGCCAAGTAAAAAGAGACTAACGCTACGCCAACGGCAACATCGAGAGAAAAGGGAAACCCTCCTGTGGGGAGAAGTGGGAAACGTTCCTATAGGGGGGGAAAAAAGAAACCTTAACACCGCCCATCCTGCATGCGCAGCAAAAGAATCCCTGCGCCAGACGGATTCCGAAGAAGGCAATAGAGGGCTAAAAGAAGGCGGAGTCAGGGCCGGCGAAGTGTAGATACCTGCACAAATAGTTTTTCCTGTGAGGTGAGTCAACAGAACGGAAAAACACAGAAGGATGTGCAGTGCGGGCAGTGGTAGGCAGAATCCCGGCGTCTTTCCCCAAGGGAAAACAAGCGATGAACACAGTCGAAAATTAACGCCAGCAAAAGTACCAGGTGGAAGGAAGGGAACTGTTGCACACCGGGCAATCGAGGCCATAAGTTAAGAAAGAGCTGGCTAAAAAGGGACAGGTTGGGGGTCAAAGAAAGATTACCCCCGGGCCCCGCCGAAAGCTCCTACACCCTCACTCCGACGAAAAAAATCCGCAAGACTCAGATATCAAAACGAAGAAACAGGAATAGAAGCTGTGCGCGGGGGAGGATGAAGGCGTTCAAGGAGAAAGGGGATACCCTGGTAGTCCAGGCTGACGGGTGTCGGCGGGAAGACAAAAAAAAGGAAAAACCATGGTAAGAGGGAAAGTAAAAAATGAGGGAGGGAACTCCTCACAGGATTTGCAAGCAGGCGCCGGTACGCAAAAAAAAAAGAGGGCAACAACACTGCTGGAGGAGAAAAAGAAGTGGAGGGGAGACCTGGGGGCGCAAAAAAGAGGACAGAAGGGAGTCGGAGTTCCAAGAGGCCTTTGGTTTGGAATGCAAGGGGGGGGAGGCAGTTGCGAAAGGGGGGGGGAAATAAAAGAAACCCACTAATTTTAAAAAATGGAATAAACTTTTCATAGAAAAGTCAGAAAAGAATCAATTCCGCAGAGGGGGGAACTCTTCGGGTGAGCACGTCGGTGTAGCTCGAACGTTGCCGGGAGGTAGGAGAGGGGATGATAGATTAGCTTTCCGGGAAAACGGGGGTAAAAAATTTGACCAAAACCTCGTATGTAAGGGGGGAAAGATAGAGTCGCCACTTCAAAAAGAAGGGAGGTGGGACAGTCCTCTTCATACGGAAAAACATGTGACCGGCCTTTCTTTTAAGATGGGGTTTTAAAAATAGCTCACTGGAAAGAACTGGCGAAAAATCCCGTTATGGGTAGGACACAGGCGCACTGCAAATCTCGCTGGAGAAGGGCCAGGGGGTCCCATGGGTCTGGGGGGAAAAAAAAACAAGGACAAGGAACTATCGCGTTTCGGTAGTGGGGGAAACTTGGTGGGGAAGGCCGGATAACACGCAAGTTCTGAAGAGAAAGAAATGTTGGGAGAGACTTAGGGAACTCTCGGTAGAACCCTGATTCAGATGGGACAAGGGAGAACTTGGGCTTAAGGAATGGTGAGGTGATGGAGGGGTTGGCAGGAGTTTAACTTTTTACCGGAAAGGCAAGTCGTAAACGGGGGGTTGAAAATTTCTCTCTGAAGCGATTATCGGCCCGATGGAGTAAGAGGGGGGGGGGGGGGGGGGGGGGGATGCGGGGGGTAATGGTAAGGGAGTCGTCAACTAGCTTTAACATCCAATTCTTTGTGGGGGAAGGGAAAATTTGGGCTTACGTATCCAAACACACTCACGCTGGGGGAGTTCTGTGCTGGTCAAGGCCCGAATGCGGGAGGCGACGGGAAAGGGCAAAAAAAAGAAGAACTGAAATCCAAATTAAACAAGGAGGGGAAACGATGGAAAAATCTCGTTCTGCGAGGGCGGCGAACGGGGAGACGAGTCAACACCAGGTTGATAAACGGAAAAGGGGGGAATCATAAAGGGCGGAAAGGGGGTCTCTAGCTAAAAAAAATTCAACTGAGTCCGAATGATGAAGGAAAAGGTGAGACATTGGGAAAAGCTAGGAGGGGAAAATAGCCTGCTCTTGCTTTCGTACCGGTAGGGAGAGTATCGCCTTTGTGGTTGGGACTAGGAGGAAAGAGGGGTTTCCAGAGGAAGAAGGCAACGATTATACTCTCTCAAGAAATCAGGGGGAAAAAGCGCGAAGTGATGGGAAGGTAAGGTGAGTACACTCACCATAGGCCTGAGGAAGTTTGTTACCTTTATGACAGTACTAGAAGGGGAGGGGGGAGGGATGCACGCCATCATGAAAACGGGTTCCAATAGTTCCACTTGTCAGTAGGGGGACAAGCTTGGTGGGGGAAACCGCTACCCAACCGAGGCTACAAAAAAATTAGTCCTAAAGAAGATACTAACGGTTCTAAGCAGGAAGGGGGGTGGCGCGGGGGGGGAGGGGTTAAGAGAAAAAACGGGGAAAGAAGAAATTGACACTTTGATATTTTTTCCGGGGAGAGGGAACGGCCGAGAAAAAAATTGGTTATTGTCTTTTGGTTCACTCAAAAACGGCTACCAGAGAAAGGCAGGGGGGACTTCGGGATGCAGAGGGACGCCGATGGATACAAGCGAGAGATGCAGGGGGAAGATCGAAGCAAGGGAAGCAAAAAGGGGCATCAAAAAGACAAAACGATGAAAACAAAGTCCTGGGTCGGAAAGAACACACTTTCTTACTCGTGATATTAGGAATGAAAAAGAGAAAGAGGGGGCGCTGGGAAAGGGGCCTCAATTACAAAGAACCGATTTTGGGTGAAAGTGGAACGAGCAATCAGGAAGCCGACGAACAAAAAGGGGGGCGAGTTTCACGGAAGGGGAAAAAACTGGGGGAGAAGATTTCAAAAGAAAGCAGGGGAGATCCTTCGTCAAAGCTGGGCGCTGCTCGACACGGGGGGAAACTGTTTTTCTGGGGCTGTGTCGAGACGGCATAACGAAAGGTTTAACCATCAATGCATTTTGTGTTTGCAAAAGGGAAAGTGCGGGAGGAAGAAGGGCAAAAAACTTTGGCAAACAGGTCAAATAAAAAGGGAAAGGTACAATCAAGGGAAAGAGGAACAAATCTCAAAGAGGGTCTGTCTCCGATCTACAGGGGTAAAAGAAAACTTTGGGCCCAATGTGGCTCCAACTAAGGGGACGGATGTTCCAATCGGATAAACTTGGGACCAGAGCCACAAAAGAAAAGGGGAAGAAATAGAGTGGGTCGTTCAAGATAGGAGGAAAGGGGAAAGGAGAAGGAAAGTATTGGGTGGAGCTCATCAGACGGGGGAAATGGAAGTTTGGGGGCACTGCCCCAGGTAGCTACTATTAATATTGTCTGGGGGAAAGAACGGGGGAGTTCCAAATGGATTCCCGGTTGGAAAAACAGTGTGGAGACTAAAGATGCTGGGGCCGTGAGAATGCAAATCCAACTGAATGGGGGGTGAATTATCGGGGGGGAAATAGATTCTTCCTTCGAACCCTCAGCAAGGGCACCAAGGAGGGCACCTGCGGCGAGAAGAGGAACAGAGACCGATCTTTGCTCATAGTTCTTTTGCCAATAATACAGTGCACTATGGTGCGACAATGACAAAAAAGAAATGGGAGCGACCCGGAGAAACATTGGAGCGGGGTCCAAAACACAAAGTTCGGGGCGGGGAGGGGGAAAATGGAGGAGTACGGAAGAAGAAGGACCGAAGTGGTCTCTAGTTAATATCCGCCGGAAGACAGCGTATTGCGGTAGAAATAGAAAAGTAAAAGGGACTCATGTGGCGAATACGGCTACAGATTTTTTTCAAAGGGCGGAAATCAAGGGGAAAGAAGCCACGACAATCCCTCGCGTATCGCATAAAAAAAAAAGGAAGGAAGAGGAGAAGTTCGAGGACAGGGGGGTTGACCAAAAACAATAGGACAAGTATGTAGGGTAGAAAAAGACGAAAGAACAGGGGACGAAAAATAGAACCGGCGTCATTGAAAAAATAGGAAGATCTGTTTCGGGGGAACTTTCCTACCCTATCGCCACCCCTACGCTGTCAGCCACAGGGGAAAAGGGAGGAAAAAGGGAGGCGCTTTAAAAAAGAAATCACCAGGGGGTTTCTGATCGGAGTAGGGCATGAGGGGAAAAAGGAGAAAAGGCCTTGAATGAGTGGAGAAAGAATCCCGGCTTGGCTTGAAGCAGCGAAAAAGCAAAAAACTGACACGATTAATCATCTTACCAACTTCCCTCGGGGGGGAAAGGGGGAGAAAAGAAGAAAAGAACCAAAAAAAACAAACCAAAAAACCCCACAACCACCCCACCAAAAAAAAAAAAAAAAAACACCAAAACCCACAACCCAAACCAAAAAAACACCACACAAAAAAAAAAAAAAAAAAAAACCAAAAACACCACCAAAAAAAAAAAAGAGCAGCAATGCCTAGCCTGATTTGATCGGTAGACGGGGAAAAAAGGAAAACCCCGTGGAAGAAGAAACAACAAGGATATCGCTCCCGACCTCCTTGGACGAAGAACGAGCCGGAAGAAAGCATGGTATGACATTCTTCAATTGGGGAAAATCATAACCTGGCCTTCGGGGGTTGAAAAAGACAAGGTCAAAGATCGCGAATGGGGGGGGGAAGCCAAAAGGGGAGGAGATCAAGAAAGACCGCAAGGAGGGGCCGATTTCCTAGTGATCGGGTTTCTGGGGGGGGGATTCCTCTAGTGGGAGTCCAAGTTAAATGCTCGGGAAGGGCATCCGCAGTCGTCAAATACCGCAAAGACAAAGATAATAGGGTGGATTTGGGGAAAATAAAATCCCAAGGGATGTTCAAAAGAGGACGCCATTCCCCAGCATCCCCCCATCACTCACGTAAAAAGGCAAACGATAATCAGGAGGCGAGAGAAAGGAATTCCGTCAAAAGTAAAAATAAAATGAAGAAGCACGACAGCTACCAGTCAAATGCCGAGAAAAAGAAGAAAGAGGGAACGTTTCAGAAGGAGATATTAGCACCTTTGGGAGCAAGAGAGGAGAGGGGAGAAGGATGAACAAAGGGGAACATCAGAAAAAGCGAGATAGTCATTGACGAAAAGAACAGGCAAAAAAGGGGGGAAAAAGGTGATTTGCATTTGCGGGGAGAAATAAAAGGGAGGTTAACTTGAAAAAGACAAGAGTCCTCGCAACAGGAGCTAGGGCCAAAAACAAAAGAAAAAAAGGTAAAAAAGGCCGTACCAGGAGCAGGACTGTTGGCCACCAAGGATCTCACCAGCAAATGTTCCCTAAGTCAGGGATACTAACCAGAAGACGTGTTTTCAAAAAAAGAGGAAGGGTCGCAGAAAAGAAAGAAGAAAGAAACCCTCTCTCCTAAAACAACGTCTCAGACTCAAGAGAAAAAGAAACTCAACGAAGAATGGAAAGGACTGAGAAGAGGGTCGGAATGAGGGTATCCATTTGGGGGGAAAGGAGGGTAAAGAGTGGCAAGGAAGAAAACGCGCACGTGAGAAAAAAACATAGGGTCCTTGAATGACAAACACCGAGTAGAGGGGGAAATATAGCTCCGCGCAAAAAAAAAAAAAAAAAAAAAAAAAAAAACCAAACAAATTATCGAAAAAGAGGCGCGGTACCAGAAACATGATCTCAAAAAAAAGGAAAAAGAGAAGGGGGGAAAGGGAGATGCGGCAGCGGAGATCGGGGGGGGGGATGAAATCAGGCCGAGGTTGTTTTGACAGGGGATGGGGCAATGGGGGTAGGAGTTTGCGCGTTTAAGACCATAAAGAGAAAAAACAACTGAAGACGACACGGTTATACGAACTTCAGACAGGGACGCACACGGGGGGGGGGCAGAGAGGAGACGCTCGTGCTTTTGATCTCTAGTCTGCGGGGTTTGAGAGGGGGGAAAAGGGTGATAAGGGGCAAGGCGGCGGGGCGGTCGTCTTAATACAAAAAAAGTCTTAAGATGGGCCAGCTCGATTTCGGCCGTGAGAGATATCATGAGTGAAAAAGTTAACAGATAACTGCCCACATGTTTTACGTCTGGCAATTGTAACTCTGGGGGGGAACGAGCAAAATGTTGAGAGGCCGAGGGACGCAATGGGATGGGGGGGAAGAACTCGGCGCAGGCAAAAGAAACATGGGGAGGGGGGGGACCCTGGGGGTTTTTCCTGTCTTTGGAAAAAAAAAGGAAATTCTATCTATACGCGTTCTGGGGTGTTACTAAAGGGTGGGCAAACCCGGTAAGGGGAACCTCTCTCACTTCCATGTTATGGATCCGGCTAAATTCATATCGGTCGGGGGCAACGAAAATTGAACGACAATGTCGATTGATGAGTAGGAGGTCGGGTGGAACTTACTTTAAAGGATTCTTGCTGGCATACCAGGAGGGTGAACGATAGAATGAAAAGTCCACGCGGGGGGGATTGGGCTCTCGGGCTTAGCGGTGGCCGCTGAGCGTTTCCGGGGGGGCTTCTTGTGGGTTGGCGCGGTAACGCACTTCTGGAAAAGACAATGTGGGGGGGTTTGCCGGAAAGAGTTATACGGTCAAAATGCACACTATTACTAAATTTGGGGGCGGGACTTTATGGATCGCGCAAGGGACGGAAAAGAGGAGGAAGAGTAAGCGGGGGTCAAAAACTATAGGAGCAACACATCCAAAGAAACAAGGATCACTAGAGATCGAGTCAATAAAGGTGGACGATGGCTTCAAACTAGTGAAGGGGACGGTTAGCTTCCCAAAGAACGAAGAAGGAGGGGTGAAAGCACAAAAAGAAAAAGGGGGCAAGGAGGCACTCGCGTTTTCGAAGGAAGAAAAGATGTGGGAAGATAGGGATGTCGTCAAGAGTTTCTTTATGCGTATAGCCTGGGGGTTGGGGTAACGGAGGAAGGCGATCTAACTCCAACGGATGCTCCTCAAATGCGAGGGGAGGAAAAAAAAAGGGAGTTGAAGGTGGGAGAAGTCAAATATCTGCCTGAGAAGTTTTTACGGGGAAGGTAAGAGAAAAGGGGATGAGAAAAGGAAAAAGCAACTGGATCACTGATAAAAGAGGTCCAAAGACTTGCAAGGTAAGGGGTCCGCTTTTGGGGGGGGGGGGAAAACTACCTCGACTCTTCGCGAGGGGGGAAGTCAGCCTACGTTAGAAATCCAATGGGCCATATTTGCGACGCTAGGGGGGGGAGAAGGGGGGGTGTGAAGTAAGAATCATTGCACCCGTGCAGGGGGGGGGAGGGAAAGGAACTCGGCCCGGCACTAGTTGCTAGTATTGCTTGGTGTAGAAAAAGGGAAAAAAAGACAAAGGAAAGAAGGAAAAACATGCTTTCTTCGGTCTTTGGAGAGGGGATTAGGAGAGAATGGCTAGAAAGGGAAAAGCGGAGACCGTTGGGAGCAAAGAGGCAACCTATTAAAAAAAAGATGAAAGCCACTTCTGTGAGGGAAAGAGAAATATTCTTAAGCAATAGATCCACTCTCGGGCTGGCTTAGAAGGAGGCATAAAGGACCAAAGTTTCGGGTTTGGGTGGGGGGGGGGGGGGGGAATATCATCAAATGGAGAAAGGGAGAAGCAGTTCGGAATGGGGGAACGGGGAGGAGGGAGGAAAAGGCAAAAGATTGTCAAATTCCAGGAGAGGAAAAATGGCGCAGAAAAAGAGTGAGTACAAGCCTGAGATAGGTTCTCCACCAGAATAGCACGAAAGGGTAAAAGAGAGAGGGGGTTGCAAGTTGGATTTTCCGGATAAGAGGGGGGAAAAACGGAAAGCAAAAGTGGGGAACCTTACCTCAATCGTTGAAAAGTAGAAGGGAACCGGAAAGCTAAATACATTCATCGGAGGCTGTGAACTGAAAAGGAGACTACCTGTTTGCACAAACTGGAGAAGGATGGGGGTTGAAAAAAGTAGAGAACACAGAGCGACTCACGTTCCAATGGGCTATAGGGGGAAAGACCAAAGACTCGACACTCAAGACAATAAAGGAGGGTGGAGAGGGAATAGGGGGGGGAGGGGAAAGGATGTCTCTCCCCCGGAAAAGAAGAGGGGGAAAGACAGAAGAAGTGGAAAACAAAAGACAGTACATTTGGGTCCTGCAATTTCTACGAAGACACGATACGATGATAGGGGTAGGTAGAGGAGAGGGGGCACGTCTAAGGCCCGAGAACTTACAAGGGGCATCTCTTTGACGGGGGAGAAAAAAAAAAATAAATGAAAAGGGGTATAGGACAACCTTTCTATGCGCCGAAGCAGCACAAAGGAACCGGAGTGTATCACGAAGTGGACGTAAGAGGAACGCCGATCTTTGCCGAGGAGGGGAACTAGCGAAAAGTCAAAGAACTAAAAAAAGGGAACACGGCCGTGGCCGAAGACATGATGAAGAAGGTCCACCCGGGGAAACATTTCTGGTAGGTTGGTTTGGAGCAATCACGGCACAAGAGCCGCGCGTGGCGCTCATTATAGAAAAGAAGATAAAGTTCGTACGAGAGGGGGAAAAGACCATTTATGCAGACCAAAAGGAAGGGGGGGGGGGAGGTAAGTTTGATTCCAAAAAGAGAAAGAAGGAGACAACTGCATAAAAAAGAACGCGAAGAATCCCTCGTCTGCATCTCATCCGAAGCACGGGAAGGATCGCTGGCAGTGGGGGAGGGGACCAAAATCAATACAATCGCGACTTGTTCTCGCCAGCCGAGGCGACAAAAAAAAATAGAGGAAAACGGAAAGGGGGTGATTCAGTATATGGTGGATTTCTTCACCTAACCCTAGCGCCAAACCCCTAGGAGAACGAGGAAAAGGCTTAGAGCGGGAGAGAGGATAAGGTCTTTTGTAAAGAGCGGCGAAAAGGTAGCCGGGGTCCCAAAGCGGACCTTACTGCCGTAGTGTGACCTGGGGGGGAAAAGGGGGAGAAAGGCTTCTTGGCGGAAAAAAAGAAGCCCTGAATCATCTTAACCACCTCCCTGGAAAATGATGGAGAGTTGGTGCGACCGCGCTTAGGTAGCGTAAATAAAGGGGGGAAAAAAAGAGAAACAACGGTTCCTCCGTACCCAAAAGCAAGGAAAAAAAAGATTGGCACCTACCAGCAGCATAGGGGTTGTCTGACAATGGAACAGCGTTCCAGAGGAGTAAGGGCTTTTAAAAAAGAAAAAAAAAGGAAAGATGTAGAACCTGGAAACCGGGGGTTCACTCGGATAAACCCTAGCGACCGTCCCTGGTTATAGACGCCGAGTTGAATGTAGGTTAAAACTGAATGTTGTTGAAGGAAGGAGTGACCGGGTCCGGGGGGGAAGGGGGGGGAACACCGGCTCGCCTCGCATTCGAAGGGGGACAGGAAAGAGAAGAAGAACAGAAAGCGTAAGAGGGCAATTTTGATTACGTTAACAAGGGCAAAGCCCCACAAAAAGTGGGAGGGGCGGAGCAGCAAATCCAATAAAGATAAGGGGGAAGGAAACAGAGGAACGAGAACGCGAAAGGGGTGGGAAAAGGACCGGAAAAGAAAGGTTTCAAGCACGTGAAAGAAAAAGCCCTCCGCCCCAATCAAAGGGAAAAATGCGCCGAACAAATCCCTAGGCCAGGAGTCTAAGCCCCTACCGAGAAAGGGAAAATCAACTATTTCTGGGGAGGAAACGGAAGGGGGGAAGTAGGTAACAATGTACGGCCAACAAAGAAGAGGGAGAAGTCAGGCCGGAGGCACAGAAGACAAAAAATCCAATAGCACAGCCCTGGTTTTGCAGCGAGTGTAGGCAATACCATCACCGGAGGCCGTCCAAGAGTCCCTCTCAAGAAGCGAGTTGTAACAAGAGAAAAATATTAAAAGACGCCGAAAGGAATCAGGAAGTACTGAAGAAGTACTGTGGGCAAACCTCAATTCCAGCAAAGGACCGAAAGAGGGAGATGGCCATAAAACCAGGAATCAAGAAGAGGGAAAAAACGGAATAGCGCAAAAGAAATCCCTGCAAACATCTAAAAAACATAGACTCGGAAAACGTTCCAAACAAGAGAACACCTAAAGATCGCAACGAAAGGAAGCAAGTCGCGATTTCTGACTGGGAAAAAAGTCGGATACATTGGGGGTTAGACAGGTCCAATTTCTTTGTCGTTAGGCTGACCCATAGAGAAAAAGGGGGAACAAAATCAGAAAATTACAACACCAAAGACGCCGATCTCCCGCTGCGAGTCAGCAGCCGGTCTCCAAAACAGCTGATAAAAAAAAAAAAAAGGAGAAAGAAGATTGGGATGGAAAAAAGGACGAAACGATTCAGCTTGTCGGAGTGCCGAGTAGAGGGGGTTTGGGGGAAAGGGAAGGGGGGGTGGTCGGAATTGCGGATGGGGAAGAAGAAGAACGAAGAAGTTAAAAAAAGGAAGGGACACACTGTTCTCATCGAACTTCAAAAAAAGAAAAGAGGGGGGGGGGGAACCCTTGAGAAAGCGAGGCTTGGGTTTTCTTCTGGGCGAAGAAAAAAAGTTGGGGGCCGTGGAGGGGATTTAACTCCGGAAGTCCCTGTAGTCTTGACAAAAAAACGTCTTAAGGGGGTCTTATGGAGCTCGATTGCGGAACCTGAAAAAGTTGCGTGGCAACAAAACAAAAAACAAAACAAAAAAAAAAGAAAACCGAACTTACACAGGGAGAAGGGGGAGGAAGGGGGGGCTGGGGTGTGGTTCGCGTTGGTTTATATTACTCTTTGGATAGGAAGGGTGTGCCAATAAAACTAAACAGGAGGGCTGTGGCGATGGGACTTGGGGTCCCGTGATGTTTGGGAAAAACTCTGACCTATCTCGCTTTTGAGAAGGGGGGGTCCAGAGGGGGGTTCCCCGGAGAACACGCTCCTTCCTTGACTCAAGAAAAGAGATAATCAGAACTCGGTCGGGGCAGAGAAAAAAGGAAGGCGAGCAGTTAGACGGGGGGAGGGGGAGCAGAGACTGGGCGTTGGCGTGAGGGAGGGAAAGGTAGTAAATACGAAGGAAGGAACGGTCCTCTTTTTCTGCGTCGAGGACGAGGTCGGTGGGGCCGCAGGATGCCGTTGAGGAATTGATTGTAGGAAGGGAACAAAGACTGAAGTGGTGAAAGGGGGGAAAAAAGGGGATAGGCATGAAAAAAAAAATACTGATTTTTTGCTGTAGGTTCAGACGGGGAGAAAAGGACCAAGAGCGGGAAGCTTTCATACCGCAACTACGAGGAAATCAAAAGAAAAAAACAAGTATAAATCGAGGAAGTGGATGACGGATAGGGTGATGTATCAGAGGGGGAAAAGGTTGATCCCAAAAGAAACGTAGGAAAAAATTTTCGCTCTGACGAAACGAAGGAACTGATGAGCTATATTTAAGAGAAGAGAGGGGGGGCTCTACCAAGTGGCATACAGCAGGAGAGCAGGCGGATTTCAAGAAAGGGGAAAGGGGGAAGTATCAGCTTTGGGGGGAAAAAGAGGAGTGGTTCTCTCTCAGAAAAAGGGGGAGGGAGCACGCAATCCACAAAGAAGGGGAAAAAAGGCTAGGCTTAGGGAAAGGGGTAGGTGGACGCAAAAGAGCTTGAAACTGATGGGATGTTCAGGAAGAGAAGAGGGAAGGGTACAGAAACTGAAGAAAAGGAAGGGGGGAGAAAGTCCCTATTGCCTAAGTGGGAGAGGGGGAAGAGGACAGTCGAAATCCTGAAAAACGACGAGTAGCGACAAAAGAACGGTCCTAACGGTAGAGAAAGTGAAACACGAATTGACAAAAGAAGCTGGGGGCGCTATTTTTATTTTAAAGAGAAGATGAAAAAGGGGTAGTTCACGCAAAAATATGGTTTCTTCGGTTGCGTCGACCCTCTGAGTGGAGTCGAATTGCGGGTGGTACCTCACCAACGGGGAAGAGTAAGGAGGGGCCATCGCTGGCTTCGGGAGAAGACGCGAGTGTAGCGCGAGGGGGGGGAGGAAGCGGATGAATGTCACGGAGCGAATTCCAGCCCGTTTGATCACATGCATCCGTATTCGACAAAGGAACTGGATGCAAAGAAAGCGAGGGGACGAAACGAAAAAAGGGAAGGGACAAAGTATGAAACGGTGAAAAAAAAAAAACGGGGCTTTAGTTTGCCGTGGAGGAAATCATGAGACCACTAACCAGACAAAGGGTTGGTTCGGTGGAACTGATCAATCAGTTCTACAGGAGAAAAAGCCCATGGGAATTTTTAACCGAGTGAAGAGAAAGTAATGGCCAGAACGGGAAAAAAAGAGCCGCGAAATGTGCATGCTTACGCCTCGGGGAGAAAGAGGGTGACTTTCTGGAGAGTTTTCTAAGGGGTTAAAAATAATCATCGCGTTGGTCAATGGGAGGGGCACGGGGAGGGAACGCAAAAGGAAACGTGGGAAAGGAAAACTCAAGGGAAATACGTGCACCCCCTAGGAAGGAAAAGACATATTCATATTCGCCTGTGAGCAAACTGGGAGAAGGAGGGGGGGGGGGACCAGCGGACTGATGAGCTCACCAAGGGGGAAGAGATGACAATAAAAAAAAATGCAGATCTCAATTTTCCC
>Ga0179593_1377181_pt1 | contig 16208 bp, 24 predicted proteins | sample CZODoug2_1_08_16_FD_185931 | JGI IMG/M metagenome (GOLD analysis project Ga0179593, IMG submission 185931) | Vadose zone soil fungal communities from Angelo Coast Range Reserve, California, USA - CZODoug2_1_08_16fungal (PacBio error correction) | ecosystem: Environmental > Terrestrial > Soil >...
AGAGCGAAGAGGCACCGCCTTTACAACACGAAAGACGGAGTTAACTCGGACAAGGAAAGCGAACAGAATCGCAACTCGACGGGGCGGTCGGGGGCCCTTGGATGGGCTCGGTTCAAAAGCGGCAAAAGGGGAGGTGGGAAGAGGGGGGGGTAGAAAAGCACGAAGGTTTCTTTCGAAACATCAGGCGGGGGGACAAAGTCGCAAAAGAAAAAAAAAGCAGGCAAATGGTGAGGAGATTCGCTGAGAGGGAAAAAGCGCTTGATGGAAGATCGGGAAGGGACGGTCAACATCTAACAACAGGAGGGGGAGGAAGCGAGCCTATGTCAGAGGCACGCAAGATCAACAGAAGAAGGGGTCGGACGGAGACGAAGGGTAGCAAATTACAACCTGCGTCCCGGGGAAGAGCGTTTGCCTCCGAAATGCTGGTGCCAGATAACGAAAACCGCGATCGGATGCAGAAAAAAGCTCTTCCTTGCACGTGGTAGGGGGGTAAAGGCCCAACAAGAAATGGGGCGCGTCGGGCCAAGGAAAAGAGACAAGACGTGAGCAAGGGGCAAGCCCCCGAAAAAAAAAAAAAAAAGTAGACACAAGTCAGAAGAAGGGGAGAACCGGAGGGGAGAGAACCGGGAAGGGCCTTGAAGCCATCGAGGGAACGGGCACATGTGAATCCGGGCCTTCCGGCTCGGCGTCGGGGGGATCAAAGACCTACAGAGGGGGGAAGGAAAACCGCCAAACCACCCAATGAAGGACAAAAGAGGAGAGGAATCTAGATGGGAGAGAAAAACAAGTGGATTCTGTTTCGGTGGCTGGAAAGGAAGGAACCGGAAAGACACAGAAAACGACCTAGGGCCAGGGTCCGCCCAATGAACGCGTCGCTGGTCGCTTCATGGATTGTCAAAATCCAAAAGTGGAGCCCCAAAAGGCCACGCCCATAGGAAAAAAAAGTGGATACAAGACAACGGGGCTGCCGCAAGCTGACACCTAACGGACACAAAAAGCGGGTGGCCATGGAGCGGGTTCGGCGGTTGAAGGGGTTAAGAAAGGGGAAAAAATGCCGGACCTTTGAGAGAGCACAAGGAGAAAAGAAAGATATGGATGAAGGAGTAAAAGAGGCAAGGTTGTCAATTAGCGGGGCAATGACTGACCATTCACACCTGGGACCAAAAAAGAGAGGTATGTTCAAAAAAACCCGAGGTCCAAGGGGAGAGGGGGCGTGAGGCCAACGAGGAGGGGGGGAGGGGGGCAGCGGGTGTTTCCACCGGGTGGTAAAGTAAGCGCTAAGGAACTTCCACCGCGCAAAAGGGTCCTGGCAACCATCAAAACGGCAGACGGGTGGGTGAAAGGAACACAAAATCCACGTCGGGGAAAGGAGAAAACAGCTCAGGTTTGGCAAAACCCCATGAAACTCACAACTGGGAGGACAGCAAGGGATGGAGCCCTGGGGCGAAAAGTTGGGCGACCGTCGATAAACTCGCGGGAAAAGGGCAAAAGAACGGTTACTACCGCAGCCGCCGGACAACCAGGAGAGTGTGCTTCTCGGAGAAGGTGACAATAAAGGTGAGCAATTTGTCCTCAGGCACTGGTTTCAGGGGAGCCAAAATCCGGGAAATAGGTGGACAGAAAAATGCCAGTGGTCTTAAGAACCGGACCAGTGGTAAGAATGGTAGAGGCGGGGTGCCAGATACCAAACGTGCAAAAGGGTAAAAAAGTGGGGGGGTTGTAGCCCCAGGGGGGTGAGGAGGGGAAATTGCAAACTCCGCTGCCACAAACAAAGAAACAAGAGGGCCCGCAACCAGGGCAACGGAGAGGACGAGGAAGAGAAAGGGGCGGAAAGAAGGAGAAAAAAGAGGGAGGGAGGGGAGGGCCGGGGAAGGAAAAAGGGGGGGGAGAAGGAAAAAAAAAGGGGAGGGCGGGGAGGGGGGCAAGGGGAGGGAAGAGGGAGAAACGAGAAAACGAGGGGGGGGTTGGAGGGGAGAAAAAAAAAAAAAGCGAAAAAGGAGAAATAGAGGGGGAACGAAACCGGGGAAAGCGGAAAGAAATGGACGGGGAGGGGGAAGGGAAAAGGGTGGGGGGGGGGGGGGGGGGCGGGAGGGAAACTAAAACCGAAAAAAAGAGAAATGAAACCGAGAGGAGAAAGGAGGGGGCATGGGGAAGATGGCTGAGGGACGACGGGGGAATGGAAGGGCCGGAGGGGAAGAAAGGGGGAGAAGAAGGAAAAAGAAAAAAGACAAAACAGGGGAGGAAGAAAAGAAGGGTGGGGAAACCAACTCGGAGTGGTGGTGGGGAGGGGGGAAGGGGGGGGGAAACAGAGGGGGAAGTAGGGGGCCGAAGGGATGGTGACGTACGAAAGGGCGGGGACAAAGGGGGAGGGGGGATGCCAAAGGAAGAGAAAGGGGGGCAAAAATAAACACGAGCAAAGGGGGAGGCGCTAGCGGGGCCGAAGAAAAGAGAGGGGGAAGAGCAGGGGGCCGGGGAAGAAGGATAGGGGACTGGGGGAAAGAGAGTGGGGGTAAAACAGGACAAGGAGGCAAGGCAAGGAGAAAGAGTCAAGGGGGAGGGCAGGGGGAGGGGAGAAAAAGGGGGAGAGCGGGGGGGAGAGGGGAGAAAGGGAAGATGGGGAGGCAAGAGGCGCGCGGGGAGGGGGCGGAGGGGGAAGGGCTGCAGGGGAGGAGGCGGGAAAAGCGGAGGGGGGGGGGAGAGGCAACGAGAAAAAGGCGCGAGAGCTGAATCCTGAGACGGGGGCTGAAGGGGGGGAAAAGAGGGGGGGGGGGGGGAGGGGGGGGGGGTAGTGGAATGAGTGGATGACGAAGGGGGTGAAGGGATGCGAGGGGGGGGCGGGGGCGGGACCGAGAGGGGCGGGGGGGGGGGAAAAGGGGGAAAGAGGGGGAGGGAAAACGCGTGGTAAAAAGAGCGGGGGGGAAGCACACTTCGGGGGGGAGGGGCGACCGTTTTCGCGAGATAGGGGGAGAAAGGGGAAGGGGCGGGCTCGGAGCGGCAAGAACGCCTGGGGAAAGGGGAAAAAGGGAGCAGAGTGGGCGAAAGAGGGTGGGGGAAGGGACGGCACAGAAGGGGGGGAGTGGGATAAGGTCGGGTGAAAAGAAGGTGTCGTGGAGGGGGGGAAAGGAACGTAGTCGACAGCATGGGGGGGCACAGGTGGGGGGGAAGGGTCGGTGAGTGAAGGAAAAAAAACGGGGGACAGAAAAGAAGGAAGAAGGGGGGCGGGTGGAAATATTGCGGAAGGAAGGGGGTGAGGGGGTGGGAGAGGGGCGGAGGGGGGGGGAGGGAAGGAGAAGCGGAAGAAAAATGTGAGTCGGCGCAGAAGTTGGATTTAGGGACGCTGTCGGTAATACCCCGACAGGCAGTTCTGTCTAATTACGAAAAACCTTCTGGGGTCTCACGGAAAAATCGAAGGGGTCGGGGGGACTCAGTGGGGGAGCAACAAGATAGACTTGCAATGTAATCAAATAGGGGACTTGGTAACTACCGGGGGCCGGGGAGAACCGGAACACGGAAACGGACGGCACCTTGTCTGGGGTGGGAGACATCCGACTGCGAGGAGGACGGTATAGACCCGATATCGACTTCGCGGACGCGTGGGAAAACACGACTTTGAAATGTATCGTACCAAAAAAAAAGATGAAAAGAGAAAAGACGAAAGGGTGTATCCCGTAACCATCCAATAGGGGGAGAAAGAGGGGGGGTTAAAAACTAGATAGGCTTTGGGAAAGGGAAAACTTGGCCCTGAGGGGCCAATCCAAAAAGGAGGAGGTCATGTCGCTCACTTTGGAAACAGTCGAATAGAGGGAGCAAAACAAGAGACAAAATCCCAACAAAGATTGGTAAGAAACTGGAAAAGGCCTCTGGGTAACGACTACAGGAAGGGCCCGGGGGGAGGGAAGGGTACAAGTTACAACAATGCGCCTGCAGAAACAACGGTGAAGAGCAATCTGCCTAATTGTAAGAATTAAAAGTGGGCGGGGGGCACTGCAGGACACCAATACAGAAAGAGGGCAAAAGAAGGGACCGAAGGGAGCGTCGTGAAAGGGGGGCTGAGTTCTGACGCGAGCGCATCGTCTGACACCTTCCGGTAAAAATCAGGTTGGGGAAAATTTGACCCTGGGTATATGCATCTCGAGGACGGGACTAGGCAAAAAAAAGAGGGGGAAAACTGGCGCAGCGAACCCAGGGGACCTTGGGGGTCCATTGGATGACGGCAAGAAAAGACCCCCAAGAGCAGAGATGGAAACTATTGACGGAAGGGGAAAAGTCGGTGACAAAGGGGGGCCAGCAGGGGGGTTTGTTAGGAGAAACCGGCGGCAGCAAGTTCGCGCTGACAAAGGATAAAAAAAGGATGACGGGAGTCAAAACAAAAAAGGGGCATGTGTCGGAAGGGAAGAATCGCTCCGACGCGGAAAAAGCAAATTAAAAAAAAACAAAGAAAAAATCGTGGCGACAAGGGGGTCAGGGTTGCGGGGCACAAAGCCTCCCCCAGGCGGAGGCAAGAACAGCATCAATGCGCCGGGCCCAACTGGCGTTCCAAAAAAGGAGCCCCGAGGAGAAGGTCCCGAACGTAGGAGCTCACACCGGCGGCCGGCTGGTACGGCAAAAGAAAAACGTTGACTTAGGGGGAAAGATCGGGAGGGAGGAAGGAAAACATTTGCGACAACCATCACAGACAAGGAGGGAAAACAAATCTGGTCCAGAGGAAATCTGAGAAAAGGGGATGCGACCCGACCAAGGCTTGCTGTGGGCCAAATATTTGGCGGAAGACAGGTCGTCCCGCGCAAAAAGGACGTGGGTTGGGGAAAGTTTTGCCATGGGGTCCTCGGTCAAACAAGATGGGCAGGACGACGCTGGGTGGGTCTTGGACTGTGAGTGTGGGGGGGTTCGGAAAAGGAGGCAGAAGAACACCGATGACGAGGCCAAATCGATCCGCCGCTGACAGGGAGAGTTACGAAAGCTGGGTTGAAGAAAAAAAGGAGTGACCTAAAATGCAAGGGGAAAGCAGGGGCGCCGCAGGTACTTGACGGTTCCGTTAGTAGGGGATCAAAACAAAAGAGTCGCGGTGGGGGCTGGCGCAGGTTAAAGTAGGATCAGAAAACAACGCACAATGTGGGGGCTGATAATGGACGGGGAAATGTCCAAGACGGGGATGGGGGGCAAAAAGAGAGTATAGGCCCAGGGGATGGAATCGGGAATAAAAAACCAGAGTGGGTGCCGGTCAAAGGAAAGCGTAGTCGAAAGCGTAAACGAGGACGCCAACGACAGACAAGGGAAGATGCATGCCAAAAAAGTTATAAAAAAAGGTGGGGACCATGAAGTTTAAAGAGAAAAGGGGAAAGGTCGTATAAAAGACGGCAGGTGGACTAATGAAGGGGCGCGAAAAAAAAAAAGGGGGAAAGTGAACTAAAAAAGAAAGGGGGAGCAAGTGGCTTCAACAGACGGGGCTTTCAGAGGGGGAAAGAGAGAAAGGGGAAGCCCCTCTGAGGGGGGGGAAAAAAGCCTCAGTTCAAATGGCCCCACCACATAAAAAGGAAACAGACCAAAGAGGGCCAGGAAAGAAATCTCGGGAGGTGTCAATGAAAGGTTCCGGCAATCAGACAAAGCGGGGGGGAAAGTGGACCATCGACCTGGTTGGGGGGGGCAGGAAGAACAAGGTGGGCCAGGAAGACAAATTCACTGGAAGTTGGGGCGGCGGGGGGTGGCCTGGAACTTGACCACCCGGGGGCAGGGACCCAGGGGTGGGGAGGGGGCCGACGAGGGGGGCAAAGATGGGGGGGAAAAGTCCAGACTTCCGATGGAGGGGGTCCTTGCGATAGGGACACAAAAGCACCTACGCCGAGGGGCGAAAGGTCAGGTAACTCAAACCCATTGTGAGGGGGAAACGGACCGGGTAAAAAAGGCGGAGGGAAACCAACCGACCAGCTGACCGCCTGGCCAGAGAAAAGGAAGAAGAAAAAAAACAGGAGGGGGGGGCAGTGGTCACCAATCCAAAGGGGCGAAAAAGAGGGGCTAGGCGGTGGCCGAAACAAGGGGGGACCCCGGGGAAAAAAAGGAGGAATGGGGAGGGGAATGAAAAAGATGCGGAAGTCTACTGTGCGGGCAAGCTTGTCAAAGGAGTGCGCCACGCCTGCAGTGTCCATGAATGACAACATCGGAGGGAGGGACGGACATCTGCTGGGGAAAAAAAAAAAAAGACAACATGAAAAGGGTCTTTCGAAGAAAATACGATCATACCCGCGGGGATGTGAAAAAAAAATCGGAGCAGCGGGCAAGGATAGGAAAGGTACTGGTTGAAAGGAAAGACGGGGGAACGGGAGAGTCATTTAAAGTTGTAAATAGGGGAAAACACAGTGTTAGACAGAGGGGAAAGAGACACCAGACTTCACAAAGGGGGGGGGAAGGATTACATGGGGGAACCCAGTACTGCGACCCACGAACCGCAACCGGTCCACAGTAGGAACACAAACCCCCCCCCCCCGTAGGGAGACTAGTCGGAGAAGGCAACGACTAAAAAGAAAAGGGGAGGCGTTTCTAAGGGGCACCCCGGAGTTTTCAAAGTACTACCAAAGTGGCAAAAAGGGCCGATGGCAGGAGAGGGGGGACTCCCATTACAAAAAGGGGGAGCATCGAATGAAATAAGCCTGGAATGGATAGACAGAAAAAGGATCTCAGGTCGTCGCCTGGGGGGTCGGGAAAGAAAAGGAAATGGACAAGAAAGGTTGTGTTTTACCAAGAGGGACCAGGACAGTGGGAAGGGGCGGAGCAAAAAGACAACAGGGAAAAGGGGGAGGGCCACACCGTCGAGGCGAGACCCAGAGGCTGGAAGATCCTGCAAGCGAGGGGCCCGAAGAGCAAAGAAGGGGGGAAAAAGGGGGACCGCGAGGGAGATGGAAGGTATTCGGTTTCAACCGACTAACCCGAGGGGGATGGGTAAACGGGGGGCAAAAACTGCTCGCTAGCCCATCGAGGAAGCAGGACGGTAAGAAGGGTCATCGGTGGGGAGTGGAAAAGACTACAAGCCGGTCAATGACAAGAGAAAGAAAAATAGGTGGGTGGGGATGAAGTGTGGTAAATTGAGTCGGCAGGTTCCGACGGTAAGTTCTAGGGGTTATTTGGGCGGATGCGACTTTAATTCGAGGAGGGAACGCAAAACACCAAAAGGGTGCACATCTTCTTGTGAAGAAGGGTATAAAGTCCAGTTAGGGAAAAAAAGGAGATGATTGGCCGGCGACGCAGAAAACAAAATTTCAGGTGGGGGAAAAGGGTGGTAGGGGCAATGGGTCTGGAGGTACAACAATGAAAGGAAGTGTGCGATAGGATTGGGACGGACAGAGTAAGTGGCAGAGGGAAACCATGGTGGGTGTTGGCGTTGGGGGGTAGGGTCTTTGCTGAGGTTGTGGCCCGCTCCAATAGTGTCGGTTTTTTTCTCAATCTCACTCGCTGTTGCCCGGTATCTGCTGTCCCAAAAACCAACTCCTCTCTCGAGACAAAGGGGAAAGGGAAAAGGGGGGAAATTGGGGTGATAGGAGGTATTTGGTGGGTGTTTGTTTTGTTTGGGTGGTTGTCTTAGTGTTTGGTTTGGGTGTTCTGTAGAAGTGGGGGGGTTTTGTGATTGTAATTGAGGGAAAAAGGAAGGAAAAGAAAGGGAAGGGGGACGTTAGAGGGCAATGAAGAGGTGTGTTCAACTATTAGATAAGGGTGCACGCAGGGAAAAGTGAGATGGTGGAATGATATTGTGGGATGAAAAACGTACCAGACTTGGAGAGTGGGCAAAAATCAACAATACAAAAAACCAAAAACCAGATGGGCCTTTCATCTTGGTCTCCCTGGCGTCGGGCGTTGGAAAAGGTTTTTTGAGTTAAGTGTGGTTGTTGGAAGGCGTGGTGCTTTACAGTTGTAAAGGGTGAAAAAGTCTTGGTGGTTTATCGCTTCCGGGTCGGGGACCTTTCAAGAGGTCTTTGGTGTTATTTGATTCCTCTTCCTCCTTGTCGTGTGGTTGATTGTTTGGGGGTGGAGAATGTAAGGAAAAGAGAGGAGCTGGCGCTCGGGAAGAAACCAACGGTTTCGATGCCAGGAGCCGATACAAGCCCTTCAGGGAGGGATGGTTGGCGGTGTCTTTGTTAAAATTGGAAAAAAGAACGCCACTGATCAACAGTTCGGGGAAGGGGGAAAAAAGGGTTGCGGGGGTTGACTGCGCGGAAATGAAAAACTCATTAAATGCGCAGGGAAACGGGGAACAAAGGTTGCCAAGTATGTGTTTGTTTCCACGTTTCGGTTGGTATGTGTTGTACACTTTTTAAAAAAAGTCAGTATCTTCACACCAGGGCGTCCTCCTAGCAATTTGTTCTTTGGCCATGCCAACTCCCGATGCTTTCGGGTGGGATGGCTGTATCAACTCTGCAAGTGTAGAAAGGGTGGATTTGTCAATAAAAAGGTGGTTGTTGTTTTTCTGTATTGGCCTCCCGTGGTCGTATCTTTGCCCGTCTTTTCCTTTTGTTGTTTTTTTCCTCGTTTCTGTTTCAGTCTAGTTTTCTCATACAGTCAGTCTTGTTTTGCCCCGTGCTACACTCCCTTTTCCGTCTTGTTTTGTTTCTTATTTTGACTTTTTCTCCCGCTGTTTGCTACTTCTGTGCCCTCCCTGTCTTGGGTCGCTGAGATAGAGCTTGCCCGGCTTTGTCTGTTTGTATCTTCGTTGCCCCCTCGGCTTTATATGTGTGCTCCGGGTTGATGAGGAAAAGGTCTGGGGAGGATTGGGTGTGTGTGTTACCAGTTGAGAGTTTGAGTTAACCTCACAAAAAAACTCCTGGAACGCATAAAAAAAATGAACAATGAAATGACGCACAGGAACGTGTTGAATTCTCAGAATTCAACCTGTTGATTGTAGAGAGTCCAACACACAAGTAAATGGTTATTACGGTTTAGTAATGTAATGTGGCTCTTCCCATACTGTCTCACAAAACAGTGAAAGAAAGGAAAGGTGTACTGATTTCAGGCAACAGAGCGGTGTTTTGGGAAAAAAGGGAGGGAGGGGGGAAAAGAGAAAGCCGGACAAACGGCTGGAAAACGGCAAGGACGGAAAGAGGGCATTGTGGTGGTGGTAAGGTTGGGTTGTGTTTGGTTTTTACATATGGATTAGAGGTTGGGGTGTTCAGTCGTTGGGGGGGTGTGTTGAAGAGAAAAAGGGGTCTCGGGGTAGGAGTGGTTGGTAAAGTGGAAAGCTAGCAAGGAGAAGACGCGTGGGGGCGGGCAAGGACTCAGAGAAAAACAAAAAAGACCCATCAAAGAAAGGTCCGAGCGTTACAACACGCAGGCCACGAGAGGGAAAGACACGGAAGACAGGGGAGGCAAAACAATGAATCCTTTGCCACGCGGAAGAAGAAGGGAGGAGGACTAGGGCAGGGGAACTTTGGCCGAAAAGGTCCGATAATGTTGGGCAGACGGGGGGAAAAAGAACGAGAGAACCCTCAGGGGTCATTGGAGGGGGGGCAAATGTTGGTCCTAGCTCATAACATCCCAGTTTGATAGGGGGGTCAAAAACTAGCAGAGTCAATAACAAGGGAAAAGAGAGAAGAGAGTTTGCGAGTGTTGAGAATGAAAGAGGAGGGTACGGAGACCTTGGGAAAAGGCTCTCAAGGGAAAGCCCTGTAATGGGGCCTACAGGAAAGGAAAAGGCTCCCAAGAGAAGCGCATAAGTATCCAGGTGAAGGTGAACCGGGCTTTCATCAAATGAGATTCCAAGCAAAAAAAGGGTGAATGTAGGTGAGAGAGATAAGTATAACCAAATTCCACGGCATGGTCCGGGAACAAAAAAACGCCCTCGATCTCTTCCTTGAAAGAAGCCGGACAAATTGGGAAGTGGAAAAATATACGGTGGGGAAATCGGGGGAGCGCAAGCCGACTGGACAGAAATGTAGATCAAGGACAAAACGGCAAGGCGGAGACACTTTCTTTCCATTCAGATGTGAAAAAAAAGAAGAACATAGAAAGGGAGAACACGGGTTAAAAAAAAAGAAGAAGTCGCCAATACGTGGGCGAATGGGGTTGCCGTTTTTCAAAAACCCCCGCCAAATGCTACTCAAGGAGAGAAAAAAGACGAAGACCCATGATACTTTTAAAAAAAGAAGGAAAAGGGAAAAGGCCGCGGGGGCAACCATCCCGTGGTCTCATCGGGAAAAGAACCGCCGCACTATGGGTAACTGCCCTCCCCGTTGCACCTTCTTGAGTGGCGCAGGTGTTCTATTACTTACCGGAAAAAAACAAAAAAGCGCCTCGTCTGCAGGCTATAGAAATAGGGACCAAGCACCCAATGAACGTCCAAGAGGGAAAGAAAATTTGGGTCAACCTACAAGTCTTGGGGGGACCCCAGGGAAAAGGGGACAAAAAAGGACCGCCGCCAAGTGTCCTGAGAACAAGAAGGGGTGTGGGGCCCATGGGTTTGGAAAGTGCCAAAAAAAAACCCACCGGGGAAAAAAAAAAACAATGAGATCGCGTCGAAAAGCAGATGCCTGGCACCGAAAAACGCAAAGCGAAGCAAGCGCTCATTAAAGAAATGAAAGGGAAGTCATCAACGATGGGGAGGATGCCGGACGTTCCAGTGTTCAAACGGGCGCCAAAAATCTCGCAGGTGCCGTTGGTGAGGGGAAGTATTCTTTCCGGGGGGAAAAAAGGAGCACTGTTGTAAAAAGGAAAAGAGCGCACCATGGTCCCCGGGGAAAAAAAAGGGTGCCAAAAAAATTCTAAAAACACCGGAGGGGGTGAGAAAGGAGGAAAGAAGACCGGAAAAAAACTAGGGGGCCGGTACCTGCGGGAAAGGGGTTCGGCGACGAAAAACCACGGACCAAACCAGGTTAATACATGCAAGGGACCTCAAGGAAGAAGGTTAAGGACAAAGCGTGGAACCACTTTGTCGAAGGAAAGCGTTTTGCCGGCCAAGGGAGCAGAGAACTAGACGGAAGACTATCTCATGTGGACTGGCAATGGAGGGCCCGAAAGTGACCCGGGCTACAAACCTCGCTGGAATCCTTCTCAAAAGGGGAGCACAAAATAGTTCCGAAAAGGAACGGGGTGCAAAAGGCACATTGCTCCGCAGGATGAAAAAAGAGAAAAGGGTCAATAAAAAATTAAATGAAGTGGGAGGCACAATAAAAGGACACCAATACAAGGTCAAAATAATTTACCGCGTGGGGGGGGCCCCCTTCCTGTTGAACAAAAAAAAAAGAATAGCGGCAGAACCTTTTGAAAAAATCCTGTAAAAAAAAGGGTCCCCGTTGTACCATAAAGAGGCGGACATGAAGGGCGCCAAAAAATCAGCCGGGGAAAGCGAAAAATCCAGCAATCTCAGGGGACAAAAAAAGAGGGAAGTAATGGGAGGGAACTCAGAAAGAATTTGGAAAAAAATGAAAGCGGCAAACGGAAAACAAAAAGAACGCCGCTGACCGCTGGGGCATCGATCTGCAAAGAAAAAAAAAGGGGGTGTGGGCAGGTGGAAAGATCACCGAAAAGGGAAGAGAGACGAGCGAAGCCAGAGCGGCTCCCTGTCAAAAAAAGGCCCGAAAAAGAAGGAAGGCGTCTGAATTCAACTAAGGGAGAAAAAGGGGGCGGCTTTGGGGAAAAAAAAAATGAGAAATCTCCGTTCCAGCAAAGTGAGGATTTGCAAGGAGGGGGGGGGGGGGGAAGTTTGCGAAAAAAACAAGGAAAAAAAGACAGAGCTGGGTCGTAAACAGAAAGAGGGGACGCAGGGGGAGCAAATAGAAACAAAACGTCAAAAAAAGATCGGCCCAAGGTTTGACGTGGGAAGGGGGTAAGAGGAGAGTGCAGAGCGTGAGGGGGAAAAGTTGCGTAAAAAGAAGAAGGAGGATAGGAAGTCCAAACAAACTTAGTAGGAAAAGAGAGATCAATATGGGGGAAAAAAAAGAAACACAAGGCAAATGCCACCTAGAAAAAAGACTCGCTTGAGAACAATAGGGGAAAACTATCCTTACCACAAAAAAGAGTAGATGTTCCGGCGCGTGGCCACTCATAGGGTTGGCGACCCCTGAAAAAAAAACACAACGAGGGGAGGTCTCGAAAAGATCTTCGACATTGGGGGGGGGGTCGGACCTCCCGAAGGCCGAAAAAAACCGGGCGTTTTCCGCCAACAAGGAATGGAACTTCAAAGAAAAAACCGCAAAAAGCCCTCCACAATGGACCGACAAGAGGGAAGGCTCTCTCGTGGGGAAGTTGGACGAACACTACGGAAAAAGACGAAGGGAAAAAAAACCGTTAAGCTGCAGAACGCAGAAATCTAGGCAGCGTGGCCACCACCTCCGCGGATTTATATTCAAAACGCACAACAAAACCTGAACGTACCTCATAAAAATCGCATGCCGCGTTGTCACCAGCGGAGGGACTTTTGGGGGAACGCAAAAAAAAAAAGAAACCGGGTCACCCAGGGCCCGACGAAAAAAAGACCGTTCGGAAGTAAGACCAAGATGCTGTCAAAAGTGTTTCGTCAGGGAAAAAGGCTGGGGGGGGTCCTACGACGCCATGAGGATGGGAACCCGCAGTCCAAAAACCCTCTCTTAAAAGTGAAGGGGAGGACCATATGGACAAAGTGCTGCAAAATGCAAAGAACGACGTCCCCAACAAGGTCCGGAATTGGCCATTTTCAGAAGGGTGGAGGAAATCCAGTTCAATTCCCAGGGAAAGAGAAAAGAGGAAATATTCACGAAATTAACGAAGGATGGTCCTAATGTTGAGAAAAAATACTAACCAAAACCTGGCTGTTTCCAAGGAAAAGAAAGGGGGGGAAAAGCCCAAAAGGGGGTTAAAAATCGCAACAGGTTTCCACGGGGCACACCCGTGCGCTCGTCACTGAACCAACCTGTCGTTGACGGGCCTTGGGGAACGCACGAGCCAACTTCTGGACTGGGACACCTGTAAAGGTAAAAGAAGGGGGTCCAACGTAGTTTCCCAGTTCGCGCGGAGGATGAATGGGCACCTTTGGGAGGGGGGGTGGTGGGGGAGAAAAGTCTGAAATAATAGAAGCTCCAATACGGCAAGAAACCGGACACCGAGAGTAAAATTGGAAATCACAGAAGAGGGGAGGAAAAAAAAGCAGAAGCCTGAGGCAACTCTAAGTTTTAAAGGATCCTGGGAAGTCCCATCAGGCGAATTGGAAGCACTAAGGTCCTGGAATAAGATACCCTTACATCTACATGCAAAGGTCCAAAAGAGGGGAGCAAAAAAGAGGAACACGAAGCCAAATTTGTTTCGAAACCATTAAGGATAGGGGAACGATTCAAAAAATCGCCATCCATAGAGCAGGGCGGAATGTAAAAGAATTCGAGATGGATGGCCGGGGCGTGGAAAGCAGGCTTGGCTGGGCCACAAAGAACCGGCGTTTCTCCTCATAGAATAGTGGTGGGTTGCCCTGGATGAACGAACAACCATGACAAACCCGTCTCGGGACAGCTGGACACTTCCGGGGAGGAATGAACACTGCCAGACGGCCAAGCAAGCCATCTTGTTTGGGAACCAGATAGGCCGCCGGCAACTCTGTCAAAGAAGGGGCTCCGCGAAAGGGACGACTAGGCCGGACGGATGGGGGAGGCATACTCAAAACAAGAGGAGAAAACTCAGCAAAAAAGAAGCCCAATAACTCCAGGTGCAGACCAGTAGAACAACAGATTAGGAGGGGAAATATCCGACTGATAACACACGGAGGATGATTTCATCTTCATGGGAAAAGACAGGTCCAGACAAAAAAAAAAAATAGGAAGCAAAGTGCAGACACAATTGTTCAAAGGGGGAAAAGAACGAGAAAAAGAAAAAAAGGGTTTTCTTAATCTGGGGGCCAAAAAAGCGCGAGCCCGCACTGGGAGATGTTTTTCCACCATCTGGGCCGACCAAAAAGAAAAGGTCTGGGTGTCCCAGAAGAGGGGTCGTTGTGGAACTAAAGTCGGGAAAAAAAAAAAAAAGGGTTCCGAACAAAAAAAAAACAAACACAAGAGCAAACCAAATGAAGTGTTCCAGGGGAACGCCCGAAAATAGATCGAACACTCCAGGAAGCCTAAGCGGAAAACGGGGGGGCCGTATCCATTTGGGAAAAAAATGGGGACCCAAAGGGGGACCTAGAAGAGAAATCAAAAAATCAAAAAAACGGAGGGAGGTAGACAATAAAAGAAGAAGATGAGGAAAGAGACCGGGCCTGGTGTGAAAGTGGGAAAGGACCGACCAAAGGATGCAGAGGCGAAGAAACGAAGAAGGGGATAACTTCAAAGAAAGAGAGGGAAAAACCGTTTGCAAACGACACTAGTGTTGGTTGGGGAGAGGACCGTCCGGGGGGCAAACGCTCAATTAAAAAGAGCACTAGTCTTTCAGAAAGTGAGGGGGCCAGGTTTAATGTTAATAAACCATCAATCGCAGGCCAAACGACCGGGTGCCACCCCCTCCAAGAATTCGCACAATTTGGTTCGGGCAAAACGAGGGGTAGGGTGCCCGTTTGGGTCCAAGGAAGGAAAACTATAGAAAAAGGGCAAAGGCCTAAAGGAGACGAAGAAAAATGAGGGCTCGTTTTCACGCCCTTTGCCAAGTCCCGCAGAACTCCCCGGAAGGAAAGTGTCAACAAACCCGTGGGAAACTGAGGGAAGCGAAAAGTGGACGTGGGCTGGCGCAACGGGACCTTCTCGTAAAAAAAAAAAACGCAGAAGGGAGAAAAAAAAGAACTGATCTATCTGGGGTCACAGGAAAGGAGCTTGAGGAAAAAACGTAAAACCATTCCTGGAATTTCCGGAAAGGTGGAAAAACGCACCTTCGACAAGGAGAAGATCGGTGGGGGCATGTTGGGGCCAACAGTTCAATCCGGCACACCCCTGTCTCGCAGAGGCAAGAAGAAAAAAACACTGGACGCGGATGGCAGACGACCCACTCACACGAGCCAGATCGAGAAAAAATAAGAAGCGTGAACTGCAGCATAGACATCTGGGCAAGGGAAATGAAAAAGGGGACGATCATTGTCTGGGGGCCAAAAGAAAAGGCCCAGGCCAACTTGGAACCCCAAAGGGCGGGACAATTCAATACTATGGTCCCTGGGGGTAGACTGAATAGACTCCAAGTGGGGGAAAAAAGGATCAAGTATTCCATTCTCCGGAGGAAAAAATTCAGGAAAGCGCTCGGCTTGTGCTCCCGGGAAAAAGCTCAGCCTCTCGGTTCTAGGCGAGGGTAAAGTTAGTGCGAATGAAAAAAAACACTACATCCAGTTAAGACCAAAAGGACGAGGCCTCAAAGGGAAAGAAAGTGAACACCGAGGGGAAGGGTCAGAGGCCTAAGTGGCGGGGTGAGAAAAGATGAAACAGAACAGTTGCAAGGACTAATAAAAAACCTCTTGTCAACGCAGGGAAGGGGGAAAGAAAAACTGAACCAAAAGGGCATCCCTTCCGGAAAAGGAAGGGAAGCGCAAATAGGCCACATCATGCGAAGAGCAAACAGCGGAAATGCACAGAAAGTTTACGAACAAGGATCGAAGTAAATGCCAGGGGGTGCCCTTCAATCCCCGGCAAGAGAAAAGGGGAAATAGGTGACCGGGGTGGGTCTTCTAAAAAAAATCAGAGGAACGGGTAGGCAGCATTTTCAGCCGGTTAAGAAGGAATATTCAGCAAATAAAGTCCTTCTGGGAGAAACCCATGAGGGGACGGGACAAGAAGAAGATCAGAAAAAAAGACGGCCGAATCCGTCGATCAAATGGCGTTTTTGACCGTGGGGGATGACAGTAGGCGGCCCCCACCTAACGAAATTAAAAAGTCGGAAAGACTCGCCCTAAAGAAGGGAAAGGGGGGGGGTGGGCCTTGAAGAAATGCCCAAGCTTATAATGAACGACAGAAGGCTCGAAGCGCCACTCAAAAACCTTTCAAAGAGAAGAGGAAAAGGATGCCAAGAAAAAAGTCAAATGACTGAGTCTTTGTCGGGAACTGGGCCGGGAAAGGAGGAGGGGGGGGGGGGGTTCCAAAAAGTTGACAGGAAAAGGGCCAAAAAAACTAAAGTGGCTGAGGGCACCGTGGGTCGAACCTAAAATCTTGGAACGCATACATAAAGGGCATGTCCACTCGGGGGAGGAAAGAAAAAAAGATCTGGGGAACAGAGAAAGGGGACAGATCATTGGGGACTGGTAAGGATCAAAAGGAGAGGCGAGAACGGACTTACTAGGGTCGTGACAAAGGGGTTCTCGA
>Ga0179593_1415537_pt1 | contig 16208 bp, 23 predicted proteins | sample CZODoug2_1_08_16_FD_185931 | JGI IMG/M metagenome (GOLD analysis project Ga0179593, IMG submission 185931) | Vadose zone soil fungal communities from Angelo Coast Range Reserve, California, USA - CZODoug2_1_08_16fungal (PacBio error correction) | ecosystem: Environmental > Terrestrial > Soil >...
ACATGGATTAGACTTAAAAAAAGAGGGAATAATTGCGTTGTATTGGGTAAGCTGTTCAAAGCAAGGAGGATCTAATGCGCCAGGGGCCGATGAGATTTTTTTTAGTGGGGGGAGACGATCAGATATCACTCTAAATCGGGGAGGGGGGGGGGGGGGGGAGGGGCGTCCCAGTTTAAATTTGAAAAGAGGGAATCGCACTTACCGACTCAAATTGGGCTGGACCGAGCCCATGGTGATCGCAAACAGAAGTGGGGGGAAAAAGGAAGGAGGAGAAAAGGATTACGAAAGCCCCTAACGATACTTCTTTCAATCCCACCCGGGCGAGGGAAGGGAACTGGGGGAGCTCGGGGGGGGGAGGGGTGCCTGCGTGAGGCAGTAAGGGTAAAAACGGAGAAATACGTGACCGCGCGGAACTGGTCAAGAACCATTGTCAAAGCGAGCTCAGGGGGGCCAGGCACTTGAAAAGCTCGCTGACAAGGACGCCAAAAAGTAAAGGACGTGTGAGGGCAAACTTAAGGCACGCCCTCGGGGGAGAATGGCAGGGGGCCATGATTAGTCTGAAAGCCCAGGGGAACCGAGACAAGAAAAGGAGGACGGGGTGATTTGGTCTTTTGTGCTCTTTTAAAAACTCCAGAAATAAGAGGAAAAAAAAAATTAATGCTGACAAAGAGAATAGAAAATTGGACGGCAAGGCATTGGGTGTCGCGGGGCGGTGTGAGGACGGGGGGGAATAGGGGAGGGATTGTGGCGGGAAACCAGAGCAGGGGAAGTTCCGAACACCCGAGGGAAGTCCCGATGATCGGTAGAAAGAACTGCCGAATCCCTCTGGGAGGTGAAAAGGCCAATCAATCGTTCTGCCGATGAGGGAGAGAAAGAACGGAAAGGGGGCCGAGTGCCAAAAATTCATTACCTTAAAGAGAGAAGCTCAAAATCGGGGCCACGGGACAATCTGCAGAAGTAAAACGCGCGGGGAATACGCCTTACTGCATCTGCTCGAAAGACAGCAAGGGCCTTGGACGTTGGGTGTGATAAAAAAAAGGAAGAATAGAAACGCCGTGGAAGGGTCTAGCCTTACTGTACCTAAGGGGGGGAGTGGAAAATTGACGGAAAAATTGCATGGGTAAAGACAGGGGGACAACAGGGGAGAAAGAAAAGGAGACGTCAAAATCAAAAGCGACATTTGATACTGAGCAAAGATGAATTTTCGTTAAGGAAAAGAGGGGCTGTGAAAAGAAGGGGGTAGAAAAATGACGAAAAGAAAAAGGGTTAACATGACCCCTCTAGCGTTCACACCTTTAAACAAGGGGAAGGAGCCGGGGTTTCGGAGAAAAGGAAGAGCAGGGGGTGCTCTAGTTGGGATATCGCTAAGAAGAGCCAAGCGGAGGGGGGGGGGGACTGAAAAGGCAAAGAAGGTTGGTTCAATTCAGAGGGGACTGGGAAAGGGGGTCTGCAGCCTGAGAAAAAGGGTGAAGAGGCAAGAGGACTCATTGGAGAGATCCACTAGGAGATAGAAACGGACCAGGGAAAAAGTATAAAGTCGCTCGCACCGTTTGGAAGTGGTACAAGAAGTAGACGCCGCATGTAACAAGAGAAGTTGGCGGTCGGGGGATAAAGGGAAGGTGGAAAAGTCAAAGGGAAGGGGAAAGTGATCGCGAGGTCTCCTCCGAGACGGTCCAGAAAAAAAAAGGGAAAGGACGCAGTACCTAAGATACCGTGAAAGACTCTTTTTCGAATTAACTGGATGAGGGGAGGATTGAAAGAGAGGGCAGCAAAGTGCTTACTCGCTTCAACGGAGCGGACAACATTCAACATAATGGAAGAAAAAAGAGAAGTTGAGAAGCGATGCCCGGGAGGGTCGTACGAAAATGGGCCAGGAAAAGAAAGGGGGACTCGAAAATCTTGCAAAGGTGGAAAGGCTGGCACTCTTGTGAGAAAGGAGAGACTTATCAAGGAGAGCCCCAAGGGGGAAAAGTTTCCGTACTGAAGCGGGCAGATAAAAAAAACAAACGGGAAAAAAAAAATTTCTAGGCCTCAGGGGAAGACCAAAAAAGCGTTCAGACTCGGAGCTCCAAACAAGCTACAGTCGTAGGTTTAAAATCAAAAGTGAAAGGCTCCGAAGACCGGCGAGGATAGGAAAGTAAGACATTTTGCCTTCTGATGCAGAGGGGGGGAGGGTGCTAGGCGGGGAAAAAGGAGCAAAAAAAAAAAAAAAAACGAGGATTCAAATGCAAGGGGCAGAAGAGAATAAAGAAAACAAAACGGGAAAAGAATAAACCTTGCACTGGTGAATGGACGTTAATGTGGGGGGGAGCCAGGTTTGAAGGAAGGGGACTAGAAATACGACCCAGAAAAAAGGAAGGGGGAGAAGTCATCATGCACCGGGGGACCGAGAACAGCGAAGATTAAAGGAAACATCGTTGTTTTCTAGGGGGAACGAAGTTGTGAAAGTCTATGGGGAGAGGAGATCACACGGGAAGGGTCCAATTGGGGGGAGGTTGGGGGAGCAGGAAGAATTATTTCCCGTTCAAATGGGCATGCCCTGCCTCTACTGTTGAGAGATAAAAGGAAGGGGCCTTCACTGGGTTAAGGAGATGAATAAGTCGCGGACAGTCGCAAAGACCAGCATAGGATAAAAAACATCAACATATTTTGTGGCAGAAGGATCGATCTAATGGGGCCCTTTCCAATCTAGAAAATAAGGAGGGAGAGCATACTGAGACAAGTTCAGTTCAATCTTATTCAATATTTGATGTTTGACAGGACTCGAGTAAGGCGGAATGTCTTCAGTGTAAAGATAAAGAAAAATGCTATCTATAAACGTGTAGGAAAAAAAAGAGAGTTCCCGCGAAAAAGATGATTCAGACTGGCCGTTGAGACGACGTCAGAGAGAAAAGCGATGACTCCCAAAGGACAGGGAGATCTTGAAAAACACGAGCAAAATTGGCGGCAGCATGAAACACAAGACAGAAACGGTTAGGCTGCAAACAAGAGAAATGCGGGCCTCTAGGAAGTCCAAGGGGGAACGCCTCAACAGCCTAAAAGCCCCGAAGCCAAAAGGAATAACAACTCCACCGTCTTCACGAAAACGATCAAAATACAGGTGAGAAAAGGGCATAAATCCAAAGGGAGCCCGTTCCCCACAAGAAGAACGGGATATCTTCCTAGGAGAAGACCAAAGGCGGGGGACACCTCTCACAAAAGCCATAGCGACAACGGACGAGGGAAAAAAGGGGGGTTAAATAAGGTAAGGTTGGGAATTGTCCCCCTTCTTATAAAGAGGCTATACAAAGCAGACAGCAATTCTGTTCAAAGTAAAATCAGGGGGGGGAAAAGAGTTGAAATCAGACGAGAGGGGAGGTGGAAAAAGAGAAGGAGAAGACCGATCCCCTGAAAAGGTGGTTGGGGAAAAATAACTGGACTGTCAATGGGGGCAACCAAAAAGAAAAAACAGGTGCGGTACGGGGGAAAAAGTCAAAAGGGGACGGGGGATAAACGGGGCTTTTTGTACTAAAAAAAAAGGAAAAGCCAGGGGAGGGCGTCGAGGACGATGCAAGGCAGGGCGTGAAACCAGAAATGACACCTGCAGAAAAGCGGAAGCGAGAGAGAGGGTAGGAGGGAATGGAAAGCTCCGGCAAATTTGGGGCTGGTGAAGTCTCGATCATGGGGGCCGGACAGATGGAAAAAGATGCCTAGGAACCAACAAACTCAGAGTATTTTCAAGCTAAAGAAAGACTCTTGGTTGTCTTGGAAAAAAAAAGATATGGGGGACCGGCCCACAAATCTCCCTCCCACCAGGAAGAAAAACAAGAGCCCGCCAAAATCTGGGCTGAAAAAGGTCTTCGGGGAGAGGAGGGAAGAGGAAGGGGCTGAAAAACTTCTTGCAGTGACAGACTGCCAAAAAAAATAGAAAACATGACCAACATCGTCAGCATGAAGGCGAGTTACTAGGGACGGGGCGTTGAAGACTAATCAGGCACCTGAAAAACAATCCGCTACACACCCGGGAGTGCGTGCATTCAGGGGAGTCACGGCAACCGTTACTTCTGGAAAACGGGATAAAAAAGAACTGAGTAGAAAGATTCCAGTTGTAAAGAGGATCGCGGAAAGGGGGATTGACAAGCCCAAAAGTTCAACGCGTCCAGGCGTGTGTGAAACGGGCAGGTGGAACAGCGAGAACGCAGACAAGGAAAAAAAAGATCTCACGTTCGCTCTGAAGCCGTTACGAATATCGAGGGGTCTGACGAAGAGGGGACACGGGCCGTTGTCCAACTAATTGCCGGTGACGGTCCCAGGGGGGCAGAGGGAAGAGGTCAATTGGGGGAATGAAGCCGTGAAAGGAAGGAAACCAGCTAAAAACGCGAGACGGAGATTGTGGAGAAGAGTAAATCTAAAAAGGCAAATAGACTGATCACCAAAGAAAAAAGGAGGAAAAATCCCCCCACCCCCCCATGGTTGTGGGGCACCACAAAAAAAAAAAAAACATTGATAGAATCCTTGACTTGAGAACAGGAATAAGCAATCATCGGGGAGAAGGGGTGGTTGGACGATCCCTTATGGCTGAAAAAACGCACCCACAACAAGGGGTTAGTCAGATAACATAGGGGACTGAAACCAATCTGGCAAATTGCGTGAGGGAGGGAGAAGTAAAGGAGAAGAGGGCCAATGTGGCTCTTGGTTTTTTCACGTGTGTGGATCAGGAAATGGTAAACCGTTGTCGGACACGAGGGTACGAACATCTCCGGCTCGAGGGGGGGAGAGGGATTCCAGGCCAATTCCTATTGTTCAAAAACTTTAATCCAGTCCCTTACCTAGAAGAATTGGAACTGGAACGCTGAACACTGGGGGGAGACAAACGGAAAAAATTAGTGGAAACAGGAAAGAAGCCCAGGAGGAGGCAGCCACAGCGATCGGGTACTTTAAAGGCGGCAATAACTAACTGAAGATCTAGGGGGGGAGTTAACTGCGTGGAGGCGTTTTCAAAAGGAAAAACCGACGCTACGTGAAAAGAAATTGTCAAGAAATTTTCCGCGAGATCACATCGACGGAAAAGTGAAAGCAGGTCTATTTAAGGTCCTCCTGAGAACGGAGAAAAGCTGGAATGGTACGTTTACTAAACAACCTGAAAACATAAGCGGAAACGTGGCATGGGGACATTAGGCGGAAACCCCGAAAGGAAAAGGGGAGCCAGCAAGGCGGAACGATTGGGAAGGGGGGGGGCAGAGGGGGAGGTGGCAGAGGGGGAAAAAAAATCAGACAGCGAAAGGGGCGGCGGGAAAAAGAAGATTGGGAACCAAAGGAAAAGGGGGGCGCGGGGAATAGTGTTTTGGAGGGAGGTGGGGAACAAGGTAAAAGCCGGGGTAATCCTATCTTTTCATTGAATCCGCAAAACCAGGAGAGTCAAAAAAAAAAACTGGGGGGACCTGAGTAGTGTCGAGGGGAAGGGTGAAGAGAAAAAAAGGAGTGAGTGATGATATAAAACTTAAAAGGGGCTAAGACGCGAAAATTGCATGCATTCAGCAAAGACGAGAGAAGACGGAACGGGCATAAAAGGCAGAGCGTCGCATGAATAGGAAAAGGGACTCGCTCAAGGACTGACAGAAAGGGAACTTGCCGGGGGTATACAAAACGGTACATATCCCGAAATTGGGGGGGGTTAGAGAAAAGAAAAAGGGAGTGGGAAAACAATTGACAGAAAGAAGTTGCCAGGGGGGGGAAGTAAATGTGTCCCGCGTCTTATCATAGACAGAAGAAAAAACAGAAAAGAGGCAGAAAATACTGAATAAAGATTTACTTTTGTCGGTTGCGGGGGAAGAAGGGCCGGTGGAACGCCTTGGTGGGAAGTAAGCAAGAAGTGGAAGAAATGAACCGAGAAGGAACAAGTGGGAAAAAGGTAAGCTAAGGGAGTCTAACGGGCGGGAATGAAATGGCTCTGAAAAAGACTTGGGACGGAGATCGCGAACTAACTAAGGGAAAAGTCTAAAAGTTTGTGAATGAGGGTGGCACAGATATTTATGCAAGGGGTTGGGAACTGTCTAGAGGGGGACGAAAAAGCTACTGAAGAATGGGAGTTGTGCTGGGAAGAGGGCGGGAGGCTGCTGGGAGATATCAAATTAGATTCATCCGAGCAACTGGGGGGAAGGAAACATTGAAACAAGAAAAACTTTTTTGATGGTGTGCAAAAAGAATGAGCCTAAAATGGCTCTGGAGGGCTTGGAGGACTCCGGACGGAAAATAAACCTGGAGGGGGAGAAGTTCTCGAAAAAGATGTATCGGCTCGGGAAGCGAGCAAACCGGGGGGGGAAGAGGAAAATACGTTGTACGTCCGCCGAAAAACGTTCGAAATGATTCTTGTAGATGAATGGCGCTGACCTCCGATGCGCGAGCGGGAAAGACATTCCTGCAGGGCATGAATGGGAAGGAAAACTCAGAATTGAAAAAAACCAGTTGAGACAGCTAAAAATGGATGGAGGATCGTAAAACGAAGTGGGCCCTTGAAGAAAGAGAGAGTCTTCGAAAAAGATGGGATGGGAGAATACTGGGCTCTTGGGAACAGAACTCGTACTTGGAGCTCTCCGGGGGGACAAGGGGGAAGTAAAAGCATGGAAGCGAGGAGGTATCGAGCATTAAGCGTCATTCATCCTAAAGACGCACAGACGGAATAATGCGGGGGAAGGCCGCTACGGAGACTAACCCATTGGCCTCAAGTGGAGGGAGCGACTAAAGGAAATCTCGGGAATTGCTTTACATACCAAAAAAAAAATTGCGCACTACTAATGGGAAGGTAAATGGAAAGGGATTAAGCGCTGCCAGGTGCATTTCTGAAGGTCTTGGGGGGGGCGTATTTTTGCGCCGTGCAAAAAAACCACGTGCGACACAAATCATTCAATTAAAACAGTTCAATCAGGAGTCTACAACACAACGGGAGGATAGGAAAAAAAATAGCTGAGGCGGACCACTGGGGGGGAAAGTTTTGACGACGGGAGGTTGGTAAAAGGGGGGGGTATAGAAGTTGGTTTGACCCATAGAAGAAAACATCCAAAGGAAACCAAGAGAGTAATCAGGAAGGGGAAAAAAACTGACACATCGAAGCGGCGATCTTGGGCACTCAGATGGGAGGAAAGGGAGCCTCAGTGTATGAATCTGGAGCAAAGCTCGCAGCAGGGTTACAATTTGGACGTTCCGAGCGCAGGGAAGAGGAGGTCACGTGATGGTGGCGTCGCTTCCCGCGCCGGACGTACAGGAATACATTTGGCCACTTGGGAGAAAAAACGCAGAATAAAGCGCAGGTGAGGGGACCAACCACACTCGGAATAAAACCAAAAGCGTGTTCGAAAGATTGAAGAAAAAAAACGATCAGGGACAATCTTCTAAATCCTCTCGAAATGCTGCGAAGGAAGAGAAAGCTTTCCTCATGCTTGGGATGTTTGAAGGGGAAGAAGGTGAAAATGGAAGGAAAAGGGGAAAAGCTCGCGCACTGCGGGGGGGCGGTAAGAGCAGAATAAAAGGGGCCGTTCATTTCGAAAATGAGGGAAAGAAAAGAAACTAGGAGAAGGTTTGAAACCAGGTTGCCAACGAAATCGAGAACAATGGGAAAACCCATTCAAAACGCCGGTTCAAACCGTACGGGAGAAACGAAAAAGGATCGGGGGAACAGAGGCGAGGATCACAACAAAGAAAGAAAAATGCGAGAACTGCCCCGTAAGTACGAGCCAACGTTGCGCAGCTTACTCAGATGGGACAAAGCAGCCGCCAAAAAAAAAGAAAACAACTAAACTTCTTCAGCGAAAGACCGACCAGTCCAGATAGCCGGATCCAACAAGTGCATAAATCACCTTTGCACCAAGAAAAAAGACCCCAAAAAATAAGAACTGGAATGAAGGGAGAGGGCCGATCTGAAGGAAAAAAACAATGAGGAGAATTACAAGGCTAAATGCCCTCGAAAACCGCGCCGGCCCATGTGAGAAGGGGGGTTCATATGGAGTCTTCAACACTGAGGGGAAAGCAGGTCTAGACCAAGGGAGAAAACCAAAGGGGGAAGACAAAGTCATATTTTGAAAAGCAGGATTTATTAGAGTTCTGGATTGGGCTCGGGAGCAAAAAGAGGGAACCGGAAAAAAAACCACCAATGTACAGCGGCTGGAAAGAAGGCCAAAAACTCAACCAGGCTCAGGGAGGGAGGACTTTAACCAAATGAGGATATCGGACGTTTTGGGAAAAAAACCAACCGGCCAAGCCCTGGGGCTGTCCATCTGATCAGATTCAGAAGGAGAAAAAGCTCGCAGTAAAGATGCATTACCGCGGGTCAGAGGGAAGATAGCTCGGGAATGTAAGATGGGAAAGAGGGAAAGCGCCTGATAAAGTGATCTCGATCATTTTTCAGCAGCCGCGAGGGAAAAGAAAAATCTGAACGGTACCATAAAACTACTCAGAAATAGGGTCATCCGCTCACTAGGAAAGAAAGTCTTGGGGGAGGACGAAGTAGGATGGGAACCGAAAAACTTAGAAAGTCCCACCCAACAACATCAAAACAAAAAAGCAGGGGGCTAGCCAATGGAGCGCGTCAGGTCACAAAGGGGGTCTCAAAAGAAAGGAAATTAGGGAGGCCAGCCCGGTCCAGAAAAGGGCAATTCCAAACATAGGCAGCATTGAGGGAATCGGGTACGGAGGACTGGTGGGAGGAAAAAAAAAGGTGCCCTGCCACAAAGGCAGCGACAAAGAAGGGCGTGCACATTCATGGGGGCGGCAAAAAACAAAGAGTCTGTAAAGCGGATCAGCGCATGAAACGAAATAGAGAAGGAATTGACCTGCGAATTAAAGCTCGCGTGAAAAGGGGGTACCAGTCGCGCCCCCGGTCAAACCAGGAGGGGTTGGGGGACTTTTAATCGACCTCAAGGAAGACACGAATAGAAAAGGTACTTATTCTCCGGGTTAAAGACTTGACATCGATGGGGCTGAAGAGAAGGAAGGGAATCACCGGGGCACGAGGGGGTTCCGTTTGAGATAAAAAAATTTTTCAGAGGGATGAAAGTGCTAATAAGGGGAGGGAAAATGAAAAGGAAAACCCAAAGACTAAGCCCGATTATGTGTTCGAGACTAAAAATCGGGAAAAGGAAAAAACTTCTAAAAAAAACCTACATAGAACCTTGCGCAGGTCCTAAAGCACTGGAAGGGCACAGCTTGAAAAAGGGGCAGACTCCATAAGTGGTTTAGTTATCCCTTAGGTTGCTAGAGAACAAAAACGAGGGAGAAAAAAGAGAGAGAAACAAGAAAACTTACAACCAATCTGGAAGTGAATTGGGAGGGGGAGGGATAAGTCAATTCATTCTGTTAAAAGACAGGAAGATTTGGTTTCGTGTTGGGAGCAGGAAGGGAGTTGGGGAAAAAGGGAGGTTAGTAAACAGACCCTCCGCTCGAGTTGGGCGATGGGTCGGGTTGAAAGGGAATTCAACGCTGGGAGCTCCCAACTCTCATTCTATGTAAACCTCTGAAAAAAAACGGGGATCGCAAAACGGACCAAGGATTGGACAACGGCAGACGATCATTATTCGGCAGCAAGAGGGCTGTCGTCGGGGAAGGGGAAACCGGGTAACGAGATCGGGTCGGGTGAAAAGGGGGGACTAGTCAAATTCACCATGGAAACAAAAAAGCCTCGTGGAATGGGAGCGACCTACAATCACACTGGGGAAACGATCTGACATCTCCTTGCAACTGGAAGACGTTCAGAGGTTTAGGGGAAAGAGGCGATTGCAAAGGAAAAGAAAAGGGTGGACGTTAAAACCAGAAGCAAAAAAAAAGGGGGTTCTAGGGAACAACTTTTCCTGAGTCTTGAAACGAAAAGAAAGCATGGGGGAAAACTAGCAAAATGCAAAATGGTTGGGCATGTCCGAGTGGGCTGGGGGTCAAGAGAAACAAGAACTTTTCTGAGGAAATGCCAGCAAGGAAGAACGCCGTGAAGAATTGTGTACAGCAAAAAACTTTGTCTCAGACTGTTATGAGGGTTTTGTTCGTGTGGGGACTAGGGGAGAAGTTTGGGGACGGGTAACAATGCGAGTGAACATTTCCGCACCCAAGGACATTGGCAATAGAAACGGAGAAACTACAGGCGGTATAGGTAAGTTTGAAAAATCGCAGAGGGGCCTAAATTATAAAAACACTGAACGGGAGAGAAGGGAAACAGATTGCATTGCAATTACAGGAAAAGAAAAGGCGAATAAAGCCCATTAAATCGCAAAGGAGAAGAACGCAGGAGTCTGCCGAAAAGCATAAAAGTGGGAAAAGGGGTTCACTGTGACGGGGATCAAAACCGACGAGAAAGACCGGTTGGGTTAAGTCATCCTTACCTACCAGGTTCTTGGGGGACATTGAAAGGACAGAAAAGTAAGAGGGGCGTAAATGGGGGGAAAGGGGGCTCAAGAGAACCGAGCTGGCAAAAGCAGGTCATCACATACTGATTTTGTACGAGGTGAGGGTGCTTGGTTGACGGAAAAAAAGGGGGGAGTCCGCCGGTAGAAACAGCAGGACTTAATCCATACGTGGAAGAACTACAAGATAAAGGGAACCTGAAAAGGGGGCAATGCGCCGTTTCGTCTACGGGCAGGGGGAGAAAGTGGTAAATCTGACGCGCGATAGAGCGAAAAAAAGTAGATTCAAGTTCTTCATGGGGGGGGGGAAAGAGAAAGGAACAGGGGAGTTATGCAATTGATGGAAAAAGAAGGTTAGGGGCGAAGGAAGGGCGGAAAGGGTTGACTCTAGGCTTTGAGTCTGCATGGGAAAAAAGGGGAATCAGTCCGCGCACAGGCAGAGTAGAAGGGTCAAATCGAACACGTTTCTTGGGATGGGGGGAAATAAAGGAATACGCCGCATGAAACGGAGACGGGAATTCGTGTTGCCTAACCGTAAGGGAACGAGCCAGAAGAAAATGTAGAAGGCGATAGTGATCTCCTCGACGGAGGGAAAAACCTTGAAAAAGGAAACTAAAAAAGACGTTTTCGCCGGAGAGAGGGGGGCCTGAAAGGGCGGATTCTGGCGCTGGAACCTCAGCGACGAGGAGGGGGGGGAGGGAAAACAATTCATTAAAATCGAGTAAATGTGTCTCGGTCAAACATTAAATTACGGAAAAGATTAACCCGAATGGGACAGAGAGTCTCGAGAATGGAATGGCAGTTTACGGGTCCCTAAGATCCGTGAATCGAAATCAGTTAAAAAGGGTGATGTTGGGGTGGTCCTATGAGGTGGGAGGACTAAAATGGCACGCGACGTTCAGGAGCGCCGGTAACCAGGAAGGCAAGCGTACCAATTCGGCCGCGAAATCCCAAAAAAAACGGAACTAAGGAGGGGGGGGAGCTCGACGCAACCCCTTGACCGCAGGCAGGCTCGGAGCTCCAGGGCACTAAAATAAAGTAAGGAGTAGGACATGGTGCAAAAAAAACAGGCGAGGGAATAAGGAACGGCGGATTAAGAAGCGACATTTGCATAGGGGAAGCGCCTGGGTCGTAGGGCTCAAGAGTCCAACAACCACATGGCTAACTAGAAAAAAATAACGTCAGTCCAAAGTCCGCAAAAGGGCAAGGGACAAAAAAAAACACACCAACCCCATAGGAGAGAGAGAGATGGCGGACCACGGTTGTAACTTTGGGAAGGACGTGAGGTGGTGTCGGAACGGTGTGCGCTTCCTGTGGTGTCACACCGAGCAGGAAAGCCCGAAATCATAATGATGAGAGATGACAGTCATGCCTTTTCCCTAGACATGACGTAATTCGGAGCCTTGCACGAAACGATGGTGAATTAAAGCATAAAGTGGAGAGGATCTGGAGAGAGACGGACAGCACGATGCGGGGCCAGGGGGGAGTTCGAGCGCCTGAAGATATGTCAAGCTGTGCGGCTTAGAGGGAAAAGGCGCAGGAGACTTGGGAGCGAAAGAGGCGGGCCGGAAACTGGTACGCGCGCCTAAAATACTCAAAAAACCAAGAGCCAGCAATAGGGAAGTAACAAAAAACACAATGATGGTCGCAAAAAACTCCGTCTGAACGGATATGACAGGGGGAATCTCCTAAGTCCATCAGGAGAGAGGGGGGAAACTGCAGCAGGCAGGAGAAAATCTTTCTTCAAGAAAAGTTGGGAATGTTGACGAAAAAGTACCAAGAAGCAGGTGAGGGTAAGGCCGACGACAGCGGCGGGAACGCAAGAATCAAAGCAGTACGAAAATATAGTCCCAGGAGGGAAAAAAATCGACTTAGGGGGAACGTTGTAGGCAGACTAAGGAATCGCGAGCCCTCTAACCAAAAAAAAAACATTCCCGACGAGGGTCACCTACGGGAGCACGGACAAGGGAAAGCGGGTAAAAATTGCGGCCGGAAACGAAGAAAAAAAAACACGAAACGGGTCGAGCTGGCCTACTACTCGACGGTTTCGCGGGGGAATTCCCTTGGAGAAAGACCATCAAAAAAAGCATCAGAGAAGCACAACTCACCTCTGTACACAGAGACTCTCCCAGTCAGGGGGCAAAATGGGAAGAGACTACTTTTGGGCAGGGGGGGGGGGGGGGGGGTTGACAAGCTGGAAACAACCAGAAGAGGGGGGAAAGAAGACGTACATTCGAGTCTCCGCACCAAAGGGAGTTCAGAGAGTCACCCAGGAGAAACTTATAACCACGGGCGCAGCCAGGGGATATGTTGTGAAGACTAGATAGGGTCATGAGGAAAACTGTCTGGATTTAAGCAGTGCTATACCAACAGAAAAAAAAAAAAGGGTCAAACAATGGGGGGAGGTGAAAAATAGGGGTACTGCACGATTCAGGGGGGATTGGTGAAGAGAGGGACTCTGAGCCAGCCGCTTGGCACCCTGCACCACAGGGGCATCATCTGTCCTGTCAGGGGGAAAAAAATAAGGGAAAGGAGAGCTTAAATGAGGGATAGATAATGATACAACAAAAGGGGGTACGCGAGGGAAGAAGAAGGGGAGAGAAAGGCGGTCGAAAAGGGCTCCGGAACTTCTGCAGATGCACAGGGTTAGAGCAAAAACTCGAGTAGGAAGGGAAAGATGTAACGACAGTCGAACATTTTAAGTTGCTTGATCTCGCGAAGGTGAAGACCCCAAAGGTTACCTCTGACATCCAAGGTCATATTTTCTCGCTCCAAGAGGGGGAGAACCTCAGGGGGGGTGGAGAAAAAGGAAAAAAGATAGGAGTGGGGGTACACGGACACAATTCTCAAACCCGCCTAAAACACTACCCCGCGAAAAAAAAAGAGGAAAGTACAATTCTTCGGCGCGTCTGGGAAAGAGGTCAGTTCCTTAAGTTATAGGCGGGCTTTCCCCGCCGGAAAAAAGCCGAGGAAAGGGCAACAACGAGTCATCAGTGAGGGCGCCGGGAAAGCACGTTCTGGGCGTGGCACAGAATAATCGGAAACTGCGACAACCGGAAAACACGAGGGCGTGCCATTCGGGGTGGAAAGGAAAGTAAACGTTCCTCTGTCTACGCAGGGAAAAAACTAAATAGAAAGGAGGCAGGGACGTAGATGGGCGCGTAAAGGGTTGATGGACCAAAGGACGAAAAAGGTCACTAAGGAAATGGGGGGAACGGCCTAAAAAAATACCAAACGAAAAAAGATAACGTACGGTGAACTAGGCCGCCGGAATGGAAAGAAGACAAGTCGGGATGGGCTGCCAGATGGACTCCGAGCGTTGTAAACTATGGTCCAGTGGGACGAGCCCAGGTCAAGGGACATAGTTCAGTAAGAGGAGGGAAGGGAGGAGAGTGAAAATGTGAAAAGGGGAACAACAAAACCAGAAAAAAAAGGGGGGGGAGAGCTAAAAAGACAGTGTCCAGCCAAAGCGGCCATCGACTAGAAAACAACAAAACATCAAACTTGATAGAGACTTCGAACAGAGGACATAAAGGAAAGGAAAATTCAAAATGGGAAGTCTACCGGAGGTGAGAGACTCAGAACACACAACGAGGAAGGAGGAAAAGATAAACAGAAGAATCTCAATTGCAGGGGGGGAAAGATGGGTCAGTCAAGCGAGAAGGAGAGGGGAGAAGTATTTTTTTTTCGGGTAAGCGTATGGCGCGTGAGACCGATTGAGTTTACTACTCGAACAGAAGAAGGCTCCGCTGGGCGGAATGGAGGACCAAAAAGGGGGAGTCCCCTTCAAAATAAGAAGGAACTCCTCAGAAAATTGAACTAAGGGAACCTCTGAAACACGGGCAACCGAACAATTAGAACAAGATGGGGCTGCACCAAAAGATGAGAGGGAGGATAAGCAAGCAAGAGGGAAAGGGAGAGATCTCGGTCGGGGTCCTAAAAAGTCGTTGAAAAGAGGGAAAACTGGACAGAGAGTGACCGGGGGAGCCCAGGGGAAAATCAACCTTTTCCGCTACTTCATCGTCCAAAGAAAAACTAGGTAGGTGGAAGGAAGAGGCGCTAATCCGAGGTCAGAAAGAGTACGGGACGGGGAAAACTGCCAACCTGACTTGAAAAAAAGTAGAAGGAGGAGGGGAAAGATTAGTCGATCCCTCTTAATGACGAGGTTGGCATGGGGGGGAATAGGGCGGGGGTGAAGGCCTGGAAAAAGAAAATAAGCTATTTCGCAAAATTCCGGGGTAGAAGAAGCCAGCATTTTGAGAGACCCCGAGCTTTGGTCGCGGGATAGGGTTTTGTTAGTCTGGTTTGATGAGAGGTGTGAGGTAACAACCTAGCAGGTTCAAGGAAGAACCAAGGAGGTCAAGGAAAAAGAGGACTGAGAACTCTGCAATATGTAAAAGGTAAGGTTTGAAGAGGCCATTGGATCAGACAGAAGAATTAGAGAATCCCACAGAGGGAAGAGAAAAGCTCGGGGGAAAAATTGCATTCAATGAAAATTCCATGAGTCCATCTGCCACGGGCAGAGGAAAAAAGGAGGAGGAGCTGCCGACGAAGGAAGCTGCATCTGCTACATGAATACCAAAAAAAAAAACTTGCCGGGGTTGGAATACAACACGACGATATCCCGCAATTGAAGTGAAGAACCTTACCTGTTGATTTGGAACCCTTGACAGGACCAAAATTGGCCAAGTGGAAGGAGGGGGCAAGCGATGGCAGACAAAAGACAGAAGAGGAAAGCCAGAATCGCATGAAAAGAAGTATTTGAAAAAGTTGGGGGAGCTTACTGAAACTAAGGGAGGGGGACGGAAGGGTATAAGACCGCTTAATCAAGAGGGCCTGACCACTATAAATGGTCAACATAACAAGGGGCAGGAGCATGGGACTGATACGGCAGTGAAGAAGTGCAATAGACTGAACGCCGGTGTGCTGGGAGCGAGAAGGATATTCCGTTTCTTCGGGTGGGCGTTTTGGCAAGAGAAGGGAGAGGTGAAGGAACAGTCGAAGGGAAAGGGAGATTCTTTCGCTGGGTATTCAAAACGCTGGAGGCGGTGGGCTTATGAGATGGGGAAGGGGAATAGAACGCACCGCCAGATAGACGAAGCAAATAACGTGATTTTGGGGGGTGCCTAATTATCCGCAAAAAGGGGAAAAGAGAGGGGGGCGTTCGGTGCTCAAAGAAACGGGGAAACGAAAAGAGAAGGAATGGGGAGAAGGGATCAGATTTCAAAAAAGAAAAAAGCATGAGGAAAGGGAGGACAGGACGTGGTAAAAAAGCAGAGGGAAGAACTACGGCAGGATTCTGAACTGCTCGTCCTAGTAGGGGAAGGGGAAGAAAATTCCGGCATTAACTCGAGTACTTTCCAGGAAAACATTCAATGTAAATTTGAAAAATTTACGAAGAAGGGAGATGGAAAGAAGGGGAGGAGGGCGTAGATTGAAGGAAGATCACTTGAGCTCGAGTTGGATTGTTGTGGGGGGGGGGGGGGATCCAGATGATGGCGCTGGTGGCGACCGGAGCGAAATTATGCATGCTCGCCTAAGTAAGAATGTATCGTCGAGCAAAAAAAAGAGCAAGTAGCGGAAGCCTAAAAAACGACACACAGAACTGGACTATTAGGTAAAAAAAAAGAAATCCACACATGGAAAAAAGAGTGCTGGAAGGAGATCAACTACGTCAGTTTCTTTGGCGGGCAAGGATAGAAAAGGCGAGGGGGGGAGGGGGAAAGGGCATGAAAGGGGAGCTCTCCCCTTTGCATTACGGAAGGGCTGGGGGTGTTGTGACTCACGGGGACACCCACAGGAGCGCAAAAACGGAGTAAAACACTACTTCATGAAAACTTCGGCAGA
>Ga0179593_1707581_pt1 | contig 16208 bp, 19 predicted proteins | sample CZODoug2_1_08_16_FD_185931 | JGI IMG/M metagenome (GOLD analysis project Ga0179593, IMG submission 185931) | Vadose zone soil fungal communities from Angelo Coast Range Reserve, California, USA - CZODoug2_1_08_16fungal (PacBio error correction) | ecosystem: Environmental > Terrestrial > Soil >...
AGCCCTTGTATTTAGGAAAAAGAGAAGCGTCCCACCAGCGCTGCCTTTGGAAAGAGGGCGGGGAAAAAGCGATCGGCAACTAGGGAAGGGAGGCGGCCTGGAAAACAGGACGGAAAAATCTCTCTCCGCAAAAGGAGTATGCAGCATGATGTCCTCCTGAGAAACGATTGTCAAAGGTGGGAAGAAAAGATTTTTCCAGCAGGGGAAAGTAGGCCGGGAGAAGAAATCGGTCATCATCCAAACACAGAGGGATCCGAGAAAAAAGCGTTTTAGAGGCGTGCTCTTGGGGAACGAGGAAGTTAGGGTTGCACCAAAGGAAACAGTCCTGGAGACAGGGTGAAGGGGGGGACCCCTAAAATCGAATGCTAAAGAAAAAAAAAATGGTGTCGGCAGATCAGAAATGAGCTCGGGAAGGGGGCAAGGAGCTAATGAAGGGGAGGGAACTCCCTAAAGGACTAGAACTGAAATTCTAGGAAAAGAGGGGAGCTCTCGCGAAAAGAAAGCAAAAAAAATGGAGCCCTACCTCGACGGGGGGGCCTGCGTAGGAGACCCACCATCGTAATGGAGGTAACCCAAAAAAGGCCTAGAGGGCTCTTGCGAAGAAGGCCATTAAAAAGAGACAGGGGCGTACACGCTTCTAAAATAAACCTTAGGGGAACACCTAGAGAGGCTAGCCATAAGAGACCCGGCGAGAACGCTTGCCTTCTGAAGGGGATCAGTCAAAGAATCACGGCGAGGAACCCCGCTCGGTAAAAGATGGTCGATGATCTCGAAGGACGAAGGGGTTTATCGAAGCGATCTTGCCTGGGAGGGGGGGACGGGGATTCTTGAACGACCCGGGAAAGGGAGGCTCTCGTCAAAAATGAACAGGCCGAACTCCAAAAGAAAAGAAAATTCTTGAGAAGGGGGGGAGGAAAAAAACCCTTGCGGCGGGGCGGGGAATGGGAAGCTCGACGAGGCGGAAGCTGTTCTCTATCCCGAAGAGGGGGAGCGGGGGAAATGGGGGGGAGGTTTCTAGCGGGAAGCCAAACAGATTTTCAGGAGGAAATCGCCGTCTCGACCATCTAAAAGGAAGGAAAAAAAATGATTGTGCAAAGTTCGGAGGGGCAGGTCCGAGGGATCGCTTCACTCTTGGAGGAATCAGTTTGGGAAGGAGGGGAGCGTCCTGGATTCCTCGAACGAAGGAGAGGTAGTACCGGCAGGAAACCTTGGGGAGAAAATATGCTGATTGCCCAGAGTCGAAACGAGGGGAGGACAAGCTCACTTGAATGGGGAGGGGAAAAAGGCCGCGGTGAAACACGGGAAACTGGTGGCTGAAAAGGTCGAGCAAAGGGAAGGGAGGGCGGTTTTCCTTCACATTGGAAGGGAGCGGAATCTTCCTGAAAAGGGGAGGGGGAGGGTCGACCGGGGGAAGGATTCTCAGACCAAATGTCAAGGGAGCGTCCTCCCATTCCGGGGCAGAAAAATGGGTTTGAGGACACCTGGGGGGGCCTCATCGGAAGGGGAACGTCTTGCGGAACGACTAAAAGGGACCGAAGCTTTTCTACAGGGGGAAGGCTTTTCCTTTAAAAGGGGAGGAAAGGGGAAATTCCTAACGTGGGGATTCAAGGTTATCTAGAAGGGAAAAAGGCAGAGGAAAAGATAGAGATAATAAGGGTATTCAGGGGGACGGAAAAAAGTCTGTGGCAAAAGGGAAAAAGATCGTTGCGGTCGCTCGAAAAGGGACACGATTCAAAAAAATCGCAGAAGCCGCTGTTGCCCTGCCCTTGGAAGTCCCGAGAGAATGAAAACCATGAAATCCTGCCAGGGAAAAGGGAAGCACTTGTAACCTTTTGAGGAAATAAGCTCAGAAAAATCAATCAGGGGGGAAAGGAAACTTTCCGCGCTCGATCCGTCAAGGGACTAAGGAAACAGGCTGGTAGAAAAGGGCGTTATTCTGGTCGTGACGACAAAACAGAGGGAGAAAACTTGGGGGGAAAAAAAGTCGCGCGCGGATAAAAAAAGCAAGGAAGGAAGGGTCGCTCGGGGAGGGGGAAGAATTCTTCTTAAGAGGAGCGTGAAAGCCGGCATAAGACGGGAAAGAATGAAACTGATCAATTCGATGCCTGGAGGGAGACGAAAAGGAGCCTACGAGGGAAGAGGGGGTAACCCCGGGGAACAAGACGGGGGGCACTTAGAAAAGAAGGCGAAAAGCATGATCTGTTCGTACGGAGTTAATCTGAAAGAGCATCGCGGGAGGGGAGAAAGAATCTAGCACCACCTTGTGGAGGGGACGTCAACCTATTTGAGGAAGGGAGGCTATACCGATTACTCGGCCGCGAAAAAGAAAAGCAGGCCGGAGGAAGAAACCGTCAATCCACTCCTTCTCAAAGTAGGGAGGGGGGATTTATAGGGCTAATTTTGAAAAGAGAGAAAGAATCCCTCCATCTGGCGTTGGAAGCGAATAGACGTCTAGAAGATTTGTTTAGCAAAAAGAAGAAGTCGATTTTCTTCGGAGAGAAAATTATCAGAGGAGGGGAAGGAGTGTGTCTCAACAGAACTATGAGTCAGGGTCTTATCAAGGGCGACTGCATTCTATTGGCGGGAAAGGAAGATAGGATCTAAAGCCGGTCCGAGGGCATGGGGGGAAAGGGGTGTTTCCACAGGGGGGGGGGGAACTGTAAGGGGAAGGGGAGAATCTCCTACTGGAAAGCATGTCAAACGCGCCGGGAGAGGATTCGTTTACCAAATACTGAAAGAGGGTGTGAGGCACGACGGGGGAAAAATGGGGAGGGGGAAGGCATACGCGATCTCCGGGGGATAAATTTGAGAAAAAAGTTCGAGAGGGGGGAAAAGGCCTACTCGGCTATATCCCGAGCAGAAAGATCCTAGGCTTCCGAACCACCATGGGTTCTTCCTAACATTGATGAGGACTTGAGATGCCTAAAGGGTCCGCAAGGCCAGCCTGGGGGAAAAAGAACAATCTAGGAGAAACTGAAAACGGAGAGAAAAACCTGCTTGCTGGGCGAGGCAGGAAGAGACATTCGCGGTTTAACGCTGATGGAGAAAGGAGCTCTCGTCAGTGCGAGAAAAAATCTAGAAAAGAAAACTTACAATCTCTAAAAGGGGGGCCTGGGCATAAAATCAGAAAAGGGAGTGGGGGTTGCTTGGCTAGGCACGAGAGAGCACCGGCCCTGCAAGAAGAAAAGGAATGTTGACTATCGTTCATAAAAAGGGGAATTTTCCTGCCGGGTGCCTCGTTGGGGGGGCCTAGGAGTTGCCTTTTCAAAAAAAAGGAGACAACAGAACAACACAAAGTGGGAAGGGGGTAAGAGAGATGATCCATCTCTACTTTTTGCGGGAAGGGAAAAAATCTCTGAACAAAAGGAGGAAATGAAGATCGTGCTTAACCGACATGTAGTACCTGAGCTTTGGGGGAGGAGAAAAGGTCCTTAGATTTCGAGCCCAATATAGGGACAATCAAAAATTGATTATTCATAGGATGGGAATCAAAGTCGACGAGCTGTCAGGGGGGAGACTCGATTGTGCAAGCGGATCCGGCCGTAGGTCATCGGAAACAAAATCCGTCTAAGGAGGCAAATCAGGGAGATTGGGAGAAAACTCTTCAGTTAACATCAAGTTGCACCCGGAAAATCTTGAGGACGAGGCGACGTCGCAAATCCTCGATACGAGGAGGGAGAACACATGTGTGGTCGGAAGAAAAGAAAAAGAAGAAAGGGGGGGGGATTCTCGCAAGGAAGCGTACGAAAGGCGTCCACAGGACAAGGCGGCTCTATCTCTAAGGAGCGGAAATGACATCGCGGAGAAGAAGTCTTCCAAGACTGGTACGGAGAAGCCTAGCCCCAAAAGATTTAGGGGAGGGGAACCGAATCGAGGCAGCGTGCGACGCGAATAAAAAAGAACTTAGAAGAACAGTAGGTAAAAAAAATGCGAAATTCTTGGAAGAGGAAAATGAATTCAATCCTCTCCCGAGAAAAAGAAATCCGGTGAAAAGGGGGGGGGGAAAATCAAAGGCGCAAAGAAAAGGGGGGTCTTTCCACACCGTTCCCGATTTCAGGGGTCGAGCAGGCAGGACTCGTGGGCTTGACACATCGAGGGCCTTAGTGGGGGAACTAGATAAAAAAAAAGAGGAGCCTCTAAGATTTTCGGGACGCATCGTGACCAAATTACTTACAGGCGCCAGACACGTCACTCAGGCTTGCAGGGCCCTTTCAGGCGGAAAAAGGAAGGTCCTTCTTGGAGAGCGGATCGTAGTCTAGAATCCCTTCTGGGGGGGAGATGGGGACACCTTTGGGGGGGGAAGAAGGCGTTCTCATCCCATGCTGTAAAAAAGGGTCTAAGAAATATCCTAAGAAGGGGGAAATACGAAAAATGGGGTTCATACTTTGAAAACCATACTGGAAGGAGGTGTAAGGGAGCTAGCGAAGATGAGGGTTTGAGGCGTATTCTAGGATCGAAATTGAAAAATTCTCTGGAAGGAAAGGCCTCGACTATTCCTGCGGGGCTTCCTGCCTCATAATTAGCAAAAACCTATCTCTACACGGGAAAAGAAAAGAAGTGTTTGGGGAGGGAAACACTTCTGAGAAGAAACAAATACCGCCTTCACATTTGGCGCGGAAAGAACTGTATTGGAAGGAATTCTAACTATCGAGCTAAAAAAAAGGGCCTCACTTGAATTGGTCTCCGGAGAGTGCTAGCGTCAGGGTATTGAGAAAAATTTTCCAGACTAATCCGCAGACGCAGCAACTGTTTTCAGACCGTTAATGAAAACTACGGGCTAAAGGGCCTTTCCACCATTATGCGGGAAAAAACCGACGTGGGAAAGACTTCTCTCTCAGGAAAGCCTTGGCCGTGGAAGCAGCTCGCCATTTAAAGAAACATGGTGAAAATCAGTTCAGATCTCAGAAAAAAAGGGGAAAATAGAGAAAATAACCGGAGGGATTCACAAGAAAGGGTCGAGGAAATCACTTCCAAAGCGAGAGGCGCGCCTCCACGTGGGGCAAAAGGAGGGACCTGAACGAACTTTGAGGCGGCCGTAAAAGCTCATTAACCGACAAACCAGTGGGTGTTAAGCGGGATGTCTCCTTTAGGACACGAAGTTGGAGTAAGCAAAAAATTCGACAGGCCGCCATCAATTCCGAATACCTGAGCTAGGTTTGCCGCCGCAGAACCCGCGACAAAAACTGCTCTACATGGAAGAGGGTAGGGGGCATGTTCGTTCGAGGGAGGACGTGTTGACACCGCAGATCCACAACATCAGAGAGGGGGACTAGTGTCTCTCTCGTTTTGAAGGAATCAAGCTAGGGGAGGAGGTCCGAACTGCATAGGTAGACGACTACGACTGATCATGGGAGGCCGCTACAGAAGAACAAACATAGCCTACTCTTAGCGAAATAAAATGGGATTGCACACCACCTACTAAGTTGTTAGGCAAAAGGAGGGTGGCGAAAAAAAAGGATCGCTATTTCGGCCGGAAAAGTTTCAGAAAGGAGAAAAGAAGACAATCAGGTAAAACCAGTGCTGCGGCCGTACGCAAAGCCTGGCTTAGCCTATGACGAAGGAGAGCCAAGCATGTGAATCCAGGACTGAATATGTGGCCCCAAGGAAAGTCGCAAAAAAGGGGAAAGGTTTTGCGTGCGCTGGGCGAATGTTTGAACTAGAGAAAGCAAGCTCGTCCAGGGGGGACTTGCTCGTGAAGGGAACCAACTCTCTAGGTTGGAGCGCTCACGCGAGCTATGCGATATCGCTCAAGAGTATTCCCGGAAGGGAACGCTGCATTGGAAGTCGAGGGCGTATCGGAGACGCCTGCGGGAAAAAAGGGGGAGGTCCGGTAAACCGCATTCGATGGTGTTCAAACCTCATTCGGAACACGGTTTCAGTACTACAATGGCAGCCGCGGGCTGCGCATGAAGAGGGAAGCTCCGAGGGAGAAAATTCCTCACGATTGTTGGGGAAGAAGGGATTCGAGCACTAAACGTACCAAGTGTCGGGCAGGGAAAAAGCGCAGCGCTGACGTAGCCGCAGAGAAGAAAGGTTCGCGGACTCGCAGGAAAAGGACAATACAGTTTCGAGACTGAAGGGATGAACCACCATGTGGGAGTGAACTCATAAAAAGGAGGGAAGGCCTTGAGGGAAACCGCCGCACGAGAAATAAGGGCCGGACCAGCCGGGGGAGTTCGAAATGGAGGCCTAGAGGAGGGAGCAAGAAAACTGCTGTGAGGCTCTTGGCTCTTCCAGAAAGAGCTTTGGGGAAATCTGAAAAGACTCTGACGAGTTAAAAAAAAATCTGAGACATCCTGACCAGAAGAAGAACAGTTGGACATAAGATGCATAATCCTCCAGAGATGATCCTGTACGCTCGTCGTCGAGGCCCTTCCACGCCTCCCAGTCGAAAAGGTGACTATAAGAGGGGGGGGGGGGTCTCCTGAAGATGAATGTGCAATGGTTTCCGGGAATTTTCAAAACCACGAGAAAGAATTACTCAAAAAAAAAAAAGGGGAGGAAATTGAGGAAGAAGGCTCTAAGGTGAACTTGTTTGATGGCAGGAAAAGTCTTCGGAAACCAAGAGGATAAAAATTGGTTATACGGTCAAAGGGTTCAAATTCTTAAATTGGGTAGGGGCTGTCCGTCGCCATAGGAGAAAAAATGCGAAGAAATGTCTTATGATGAAATATACGCCCTTCGCTACGCGATGCTTGGGGAAAATCGATTTTCCACTGTAACTCTCCTCTCGAAGAATCTTTCAAAAGAGACTGGCGAGCTCCGCCTCACAGTGGGTAAGTGCTAAAAGGGCCGACCAGGAGGAAGGGGGAAGAGTGCACCCTGTCTGTTCAAGGGAGAAGGGGGGAACCATCATCACTTCTTCCGTGATGAGTAACTAACATGGGTGGCGGCCCGAGAAAGTACGAACTCAGGAGAGAGAAAGTATGCGCTTCGTACTCGAGGGAAAGCAGGCCGTCTCGATATCGATGCCGCGAAAAAAAAAGGCATTCCGAAGGAAAGAGGGAAGGAAGAGGCGTGCTCGAATCAAAAAAAAAAAGACTGGGGAGGGGACCCGCCTCTAGGATCGTCTCTTGAGACGCCACATGCATAGGCGAAAGGGAAGGAAAACAGACTCTTAAAACATTCCGAAAATGAAGCAATACAACAGCCGTCGACAGGAAACCGTCGACCTCACAGGGCCGTCTTCTACCGGGGGCCTAGGATGCAGGAGAAGGGGGACGTCTTTCCGCAAAACCGCTCGGAAGAGGAAAGGGAGGAAAATCTCCGACCCAAGGGAAATGGGCGCGAACACTAGAGGGTGCCGGGAAAGTCGATATTGATTCGGAAAAACAGGGGAGGGGTGTGATCAGAAAAACGAACTGTGACAGGAAAAGAACCCGTCACTAAGGATTGTCAGCTTAGACTTGCGGAGCCTTATCACTGCTTGAGCGTCGATCGCGTAAAGAGAAAAAAGGCTCCACGGACTTTGCCGGCACAGCCATTGTGGTGCTCATGGTGACTTGGGGAGCCAGAGCTGGAGGGAAAGGTAAGGTGCTATTAACATTCAAAAAAAAAAACACGGACGCGCCAAAAATGCGGGGGGGTCCCATAACGTGTCGTCGGTGGCAGGTCCCAGTTTATCTGATGCATCGGAGGGAAGCGCCGCCTGAGGGGGGGCGCGAAAAAAGGAGAACATTTATCAGGGCGGAACCTAAAGGGAAAGTGGGGCTGTCATGTAGAGAGAGCTGGGGAATTCTCACAGAAAGAAGAAGGAACAACGTATATGCGTCAAAAAAAAGGAGTTTTAAGCGACGGGTGAACACTTCGCACAATTTGGGGGGAGGAACGACCCGAAGAAGGCGCTCACACAGAAGGGGAGAGGGGGTCCGCTGGTTGCCTTGAAAAAAGAGAGCTCGGCCAGGAGTCCTTGATGGCGGATGGCCGGGGGAGCTGATTCGAAAAAACTCCAAAGGTTCCCGTGCTAAGACGAGGCCATCCTGTCAGTGAAAAAAAGGGGCGGTCACCAATTTTACGGTAGGACGCAGGCCACTACGGATGAAGGAAAAAGTCATTTTCCCAAAAGGGGTTCTCTCGGCCGCACAAAGCGGTGTCCTGACACAGCGGATTCACGATCCGAAAGGAAAGTTCAAGGTTGAGAAACAAAACAAAGGAAGGGGGGAAGGGGAAGGAAGGATTAACCTTTATCTTTATGAGAAAAAAGTTGGGGGCAATGGGTCGGAGAAAAGGGAGGGGGGGGGTGGACCGGCCACTTCGGACGGCGCCGGTTTTCCAAAAACCGCAACTCCGATAAACCGCTGTTTCAGCCCTAATAGATTCAAACAACTCTCATGAAGTGAAGCCTCCGACCGGATTTCGGAGCGTGGAACCTGGGAGGGACTCTCATGAAATATTCTACCCGGGGCCAAAAGTGACGCCGATTGATTCTGGTGCAGATCGATCGTTCCGAAGGAACTGCACACCTCTACCAAAGAGAACAGTGCGACGACCATGTTAAATTCGGTATGTATGCTTGGTTCAGGGAAAAAAAAGGACTGTGTTGAACCTCTTCGGAGGGAAAAAATAATTGTCTGTGCCGAGAGCTCGGTGAGAGGAGGAAGGAAGCAATCAGCGCTCATATGGCTGAAAAGGCCTGTAAGAAAGAACCTGATAAATTTCGAAAAGACAGTGCGCTACTACTACAAAGAACAGAAAAACCTTTTACCTGACCATACTAAAGTGCGACACTTCTGGAAAAAGGGAGGAGCTTGTCACGAGATAAGAGTTCATCGCCCTGACAAAAAGGGAGGGCTGAGAAAACGATCACGCAACAGGTGAAGGCGGCCCGAAGATGATGGAGAGGGGGACTAGACCGATGACGCGCGGGGGGGGAGCGCTCCAAGCATTACCCGGAGGAAAGACGCAAGGAAAAAAGAGAGTAGTTGACTGGCGTGGAAAAGGGGGGACCTTCCAGAAAGGACGACGAAAAGAAAAAGCTTCCTCCATCAGACGGGCTCTTCATCACTACGAGGAGTTCGCGACATAAGAGGCGGAGTCGTCGGAGAAAAGACGCCATCTTCGGACCGAAAGGCAGAAGACTGATGAGAATCGTAACTGATTATCCAATCACTGCTTTTGGGAGGGTCGAAAGAAGGTCGCTCCGGTCTGACAAAAAAGTCGATTTGGAGATTTAAAGGGTAAAAAAGGGGAGGGAAATTTCGCCAAATGGCTGCGCATGCTCGCAGACGCCTAAAGAGCAAAACGGTAAAAGGGTTCTCGCGGGCTTAGCACTCCTATCCTGAAGGGGGAAGTCGAAAAAAATTCTGCTTCGGGATAGGCGATAAGCGAAAAGCGGGCATGTGCGCCAGGAAGAGAAGTCGCCTTCGTTCTACACGAAAGAGTTCCTTCCTTTGAATGAAATGCGCAGCGGGGGGGAGCCCGACAAAATGGTTTTTTCTTTGAAAAACTGTGCTTCATGGGAAAAGCCGGAAAGCGTCCTGGGTCCCGCCGGGGGGAAAAAAAAGCTCTGTAAGGAAATGTAAAGTGAAGGAGAGGCGACCCGCTGGCGCTCAAGGCGCTTTTCGCAGGACTCGCGGGCTGACGGACCGAGGTCGATCGCGGAAAGGGCAAATCGAGACAAAGACCACCTGAAAGAGAGATAAGCAGGGGGGGTCTGCAAAATCCAGGGGCTTTTTGTGCCTGGGAGGCGCCTGGAGCCTAGCGAACGGCCGTCCCTTCCGCCGCCCGAGGGGGAAAGGAGGGGAATGCCTTTGACGTACGCCGAATTACAGCCGATTGTGGAAGGAAGAAACCACTGGCGAAAACGAGAGGATACTCTCTCACAACCACCAAGGGGGGGGGGGGGAAAGAAAAAACGTGTCTCCTGGGTGGGATTTAAAAGACGATTCTCGTAAAAACCTGTTGAAGAGAAGGGAACCATAATTCCTATTAGGAAGGGGGGGGATACGAGGCAAGGGAGCCTCCAGTCGAGGTATCGCGACCCAATGCGCGGCCAAAACGCCCATGGCGGATGCCTTATGTCATAGCCCTTGTCAAGGGGAGGGTCAGTGGAAAAGGGGTCGGACAGTCTGGGAAACAGGCAGACAAGTGGAGCGCCATCGGTGAAAAACCCCGCCGCGGAAATCTTCTAATCTCTTCAAAAGGGTTCTCAAAGCTTCGTCGACCCGGAGTGTCTCAGGAAACTTTTTTCCGGAATGGGGGTCTCCATCAGCACGGCGGGATCTAATTCGTCAAAAGGTGGGAACAGCTCCTCCAGATTCTGCATATGAAAATGAAGTGAACTCAAGGAGGAGAGCGTCAGGGAAAGGAAGTCCAGAAGAAAGGCGGCTTCTATCGAGGAGAAAAAGACCGAAAAGTCCTCCCAAATCCTGGAAGTAGGCGGGCAGGGCCCTCGAGAAAAAAGGGGGGCGTTGACCCGCCGCTCGAAGCGTCGCGTTAAAGAATAAAATAACGTGGAAATTGTCTACAAATTAACCACAAGGGAAACTGCAGGGAAACATCGTCCATTCAGGAGACTACGACGTATCCGCCTCCCCGTAGAAATCGTCCGGGGGAAAACCCTTCTGATGCAGCGAACGACAAGAGTGGACAGCAACCGGGAACGACAGACGATTGAGATCGATCAGAGTCCTCCCTCTTCTTTAAATAAAAATACAAGGGGATCCCGTCGAGATGGAAGAAACGCGCCCGGAAGAAAGCTCTTTCAAAAGGAGAATGAGAGCCACTCCCACAAGTCTGAGGGGTCAAGTTGGGCACTTGAGGGGGCAAAAGTACCTGTGAACTGAGGGTGCTCGTCTAGAGGGGGCCCTTCGCAAACATAGATGCGTCGGGGAAGTGGCCATCCCTGTGGGATTTCGAGAAAAACACAAGCTCTGCTGACAAATTGTAGGTGAATAAACAAGATCTAGAAAATCGAAAAATGGATTGTTCGAAAGACAAAAAAAGCGGGGGGGGGGTTCATTAAAAAGTTTAAGTTAGGCCCGAAGGGCCTCCTTCTGGGGGGGTGCCTGTCGTAGCGCGTAAAAAATTTGATAAGTTATTCGTCCTAGAAGATGCCGGCAAGGGTGCTGAGGGGCATCGAGCGCAAAACTCAGAAGGAGAAAAAACTATCTCAGAGTGACTTCCACATCTCCCTTGAATGTTGTCGCGGACGGGTGAAACCCGTCCGCGCAAGTTGGCTAACTACATAATATGTGCGGCCAACAATCTTGTCGGCGGGTCCTTCTAGAAAATCATCGGAAATAATCTGAGGTCCTTGAAGTGGCGGCCTGGGAAAAGGGGAAAGCGGCTTCTTCGGAGTGCCCTCAAGTGGAGAGACTCGCCAGCAGGGCTCAACATGTGTCACCCTGGGGGTCTATGTTACGGGAATCAATCAGGGGCCGGAAGGCGTGTATCGTCTAGAGTAAGGTCCCGGAACACCTTTCGTTCCTCAACCGGCACACTATCTTGGAGGAAGAAAAAAGGCGTCTAGAAAGAATTTTAATCAAGGGTTATCGATCTACACACCACCATTAGAGGAAAATATAGAGAATACCATGGAAGTCCCACCGTTCTTACTTTGAAAAAAGAGGGGGGGAGTCACGGAAAGCTCGCCGCCCAAACCTTCGGACAATGGAGCCGCCGAGAAAAAGCCCTTGTATGCAGACAGTAACATCGCAGGGAGAAGAAAAGGCCGGCCAAAACTTCATCGACACGGGAAAGGAGGACGCAATGGGATCCTCGAATCAAGTACGACCCTTCCTAGGAAAAAGAGCTTGTCAAAACCCTCCGGCACCCAACAACCAAATGCTGGGGGAAAAAATGAAACTGGCGGTATTCAGGTTGCCCAAGCTTGGCGAGAAGGGGAGAGGGCGTCTCCTATAAAAAGGGAAAGAGAGAATTTTCTCGGAGGACTTTTCGAATTCTGAGGAATCTCGGAAAAAGGAAATCCGAAAGAACGATGTCCGAATAAAGCGACAAAAAGTCGAAAAAAAGGCTACGACGAAGAGCGCAGAGAGCAGGGAGGGTACCTGCAAAAAGAAACAATTTGGAAATTTTGGAAAAAGGGGGAGAGGTACGTGACGCCAAAGTCACATCGCACTGACCAGGGGGGGTAACAGCGCTTTCTGCGAGCTAGAAAGTGGGAAACCAGGTGCTGGTGGGAGTATTTCGCAGCCGGGGAGGAGTGTAGACCTGATTAAAAAGGAAATCCAAGAGGGATACCAGAACTGGACAAAACCGCAATGACCCGCAAGCAATCCTCTTAGGGGGATTTGCCTGTACGGGTTACGATTGAAGTTCTTTCTGTCCTACATAGCCGACGTGCTCCTGCATCACTCACTAGAGAATTTTTTTTTCAGAAGTCTTTATGAGAGAGAAGATCTCAGCCATCGGGAGGAAAGGGAGCGTTTTGCGGGACTAAAAGGCTGAGAAATTCTTATCCAGTAGGAAGGGGAGAGTTTCGTTCTGAGGATAAGGATCTCGAAAGGGGGGGCTATTTTTTCACAGCATTTACACGGCACTTGTTCCGGGAATAACTACAATGTCGAATAAGGAAGGACATGTGCCGAAATAGAAGGAGGGCGGTCAAAGAAAGGAATAGGGGGGGGGGCCGATGCACTCCTATCCGTAAAAGGGATTTCGGGCGAAGGGATGCGGGCGGGAGCGGCGCGCTCGAATCGAGCCGTCAGGGGACGCCTGAGGAGAGCCGTGACTGTCGAAGCGCAGACAGGCATGGAGAGAAAAGGCGCAATCTGGGGCCGACCACCAGAACTTGACCGAAAATTCGATGAATCAGTTGCAGGATGGAGACCGACCTAGTGAAATGTCCAGGTGCACGGGAGGTCGACGGGAGAGGGCAAACCGAAGAAAACGCTGCGGATGGGAGGATGCTTAGGCAGCTGAGAGGTGGGGAACGGGATGAAATGTACCTAATCTCGGAAGGAAAATCGAGACAGAAAAAAAAGAAAAGTCTTCGGAAAGGGAAATCAGGAGGAAAAAGCACTCTCATGGCATTGTTTCTGAGAGGGGGGGGGGGGGAGAGAGAAGAGCCGGGAGGACGTCAATAAGTGGTGACGATCAGGTGGCCTGGTATTCCAGGGAAGTTAAAAGGGTGGCCTATAAGCAGGGTTTAATAAAAAAGGGCGAAAAACCTTCTATAAAAGAAAACACAACAACCGTAGGGAGGGAAGGAGATACTATCAGCAGATTCCTGTTCCTTGAAATTTCGGGAAAAATGTCCCGGGGTGAAGAGGGTGGCTGAATCCCCGGAGGGAAAAGAAGTCCTTGGGAGGGCCCGGGGCGAAGCTAGCTCGACAGGAGCTCGCCAGCCAACCAGAGTATGCAGAGAAAAGTGGGGGGACAAGGTCGATAAAAGGAAAGGGAGTTTGCTGTCTCTTTCCAGCTGGAAGACTGAATCGTCGCAAGTTCATCATCGAACCCCCACCAGGGCTCTTCTAATGCACGGGAAAAGCCGCAGTTTAGCGGGGCGCGGCCGAGGGGAAGGGACGTCTATTGGCTCGTGCAAGGGGGGGCCTTCCCTTAGGACAAGGAGACAAGCATCGAGAAAGAAAGGAATTCTCAGAAAAGTGTGGCGCAAGCCGAGATGGAGGGTCATATCTCGAGCTGAAGTGCTGCGAGGACCAAAAGCGTTCAAAATCAGGAGCACATGAGGGAAAGAGCGCGCGCCAAAGGAAGCTCTGCTGCATGAAAAGAAATATGCACGTGAAGAAAAGCCCCACCGATAGTGAGGAAGTGGGGAAACCGCTCTATGATTTCGGGACGGAACAAAAATTCCAAGTAGGTCGACATTCTCTTGAAAAAAGGACGAGGCTGGAACACAATCGACTGACTAAAAAACCGTAGTAGCCTCGAAAACGTTCTAAAGAAGAGCCGCGACCTGGGAGAAGTAGATGTAAGCAAGAGCTTCGGTGAGAAAATCTCGGTCCGAAAGAAGTATTTATCAGGCCTACACGATGTACGAAACACCAATCTTTCAGTGAGTTAGCCCTGGAGATATGTAGGGGGACTCTCCCTCTTGAAAGGAGGGGGAAACCGTGAAAGAGGGCGTCCACTCACCGCCCTTAAAATACAGAAGGCAGGCTACGGCGGGAAATGAAAAGGGAGAAAGGGATCCTGCTTGGAGCGAATGCGTAAGATATCAATCCCCAAAAATTCGTATGGGCCTTCCATCACCGGGGAGTGGTAGTCTTTCAGAAAAAAAAAGGTACCCATTTTCCAATGGGAAAAAATATGCGGTAGAAAACAGCTCCAAAAATTCTTTTGCAAAGAAAACAGAACAACATAACTTGTCGTCTGTTGGACGACCAGGTGATCGCTAAGCGTATTCGCGCCCCGGAGGGTCGTCTTAATAAGCGTCAGGAGGGGAAATTGTAATCATGTCGTCGGGAAAGAGCCAGGAAAAGGCCTTCATAAAAAGGGATTGGGGGGCCGAAGTCGCACAGAACCGAGAGCAGGGGGAAAAAAAAGCTCCTTGGATGTTTGTTGAGAAGAAGAAGCGTTTAAACACGTCTCGCAGAAAGACCGAGGGGCGCGCACAGCCTTGCTTTATAGAGGGTTCCTTTCGGCAAAAAGTATCGATCTCGGAAAGAGAGGGATGGCGGCCGGTCGACAGGGGGGAGTACAGCTTCTTAGCCAAAGGTGGAAAAAAGCGCCATCCGGGCAGCGGGGCGGCACCGGGTCAATTGACGGGGGCCGGGCAAAGCTTTAGCAGAGGAGGAAGTACCGAAGGGTCCCATTGCTCGCGCGCAGGAAGCACGAGAAGGTGAAAGGAAAAGATCGGGGTCGTCACTGACTGCATGGGAATCCGCGTTAAGGTTTCAAACCACGACAAAGGGGGAGGTGGAACGTTGATTCAACATGTTCGGGGGGATAGGCGGCGGAACGAGGGGGAGTGGCACGAAACGCCCGGTGGGCACGGAATGGGGAAATCGCGCCTCTAAGAAAAAAAAGGGATGGAAAGTAACCATGTTGCCGAAAACAAAGGGGGGGTACGATGGCGAGGAAGACACTGGCAAAATTTGTTAGGGAGGCATGAGAACCTCGAAGAAGAGGGGCCTCAATGACGAAGAGAGGATGGGAGCCTCGCATCTTTGTCTCTAAGCCACAAAGAAGGCCAGGGCGGTGTAGGAGCAAACAATTGGGTCTGGGGGTTCTTGTCGTTGAGGCTACTTGTTTCAAAAAGGTAGGCTATACAACAATCGAAAGAAGGAGAGGAAAAAAACTGTTCTGGGCGAAAAATTCTGCCGGAATCTGATACTGGATTAAGCCAAGCACTGCAAGGGAGGGAAAATTATCAAGAGCGCGTCTCGACGAGATGAAGAAAGACAAACATAAGGGAGGCGGCCCTACGCGAAGCGATAAACTGGAAAAGAGGAAGCAATTTCTGGCACGTCGTGCACAATCAGAGAAAAGAGGGGTCTATAGAGGGAAGGAAACTGACCCATGGGTCTCGAGAAGAACAGATAGAAATCTTCCAAGGTGCTTGGAAGAAGAAGGTCTCCGGGCTTCGAACCGGGGGCTCGCTCTCGCCGCTGGATATCCCGGCGAACTGAGAAAAAAATGCCACTCCGTCGCAAAAAAAGAGGAGACGGTAGGTGGCGTTGTCCATGCTAAGTGGAAGAGTTTATAAGAAGCTCAGAAAGAGCGCAATCACTACGTAAGATCGATTTTAGCGACAAAGCTCTAGAGGCGATCTCGAGGACCTCTCTGGTTGGGGGAAAAATGGGGACGCTTCTTGCGAGGAAAGGAGGCTGGAATCAGTCTGAGCCGTCTAGGTGCAGGAGATGATCCTTTCGCCGGCATGGGGGGGAGGGGGGTTCATCTTTCGTCCGGGGAACAATTTCGGAAGAAGAAAGCCGGCTTCGCACGCAGTACGAGAGTCTAACCCGCACTCAGAAAGGCTCTCGGGATTGAAAGAGCCTTACCAGCATTTTCGGAAGAAAATCTGCTGAAATCTGCGATTAGAGCCGGGCAGGCGAAATATGGCGATCGGGAGAGACCCAGCCCTCTCTAAGATCGGAAGTCGCAAGGTCCTCCAACAAAAGGGGGGGTGAAGGGAAGAGGCTGAGAGCAAGGACTGATGGGAGAGTCCTCCATTGGCCTTCCCAGGAACCTTACCATCGAAAAAGGAAAGGGATCTACACTCTTGTAAGCTTCCCTAAAGGCTGCGATCGGGGGGGGGTAAGTCCGAGAAGGGGTCCATCTGGAAA
>Ga0179593_1720608_pt1 | contig 16208 bp, 16 predicted proteins | sample CZODoug2_1_08_16_FD_185931 | JGI IMG/M metagenome (GOLD analysis project Ga0179593, IMG submission 185931) | Vadose zone soil fungal communities from Angelo Coast Range Reserve, California, USA - CZODoug2_1_08_16fungal (PacBio error correction) | ecosystem: Environmental > Terrestrial > Soil >...
TATCTCATGATGGCGACGGAAAAAGCGTCGTCGCTACAGGGGTGCGTTCACGTCATCGCAAGGTTTCTCGCCTTAAGGGGACGCCTTCGCTTCGTTTGGAATTCCGCGTTCGTACGCCCGGGATTCCCCGTAAGCGGGGGGGGGGATTCATCACTCTTTTTCTGGTGAGGCCCTTTTTAACCTTTCTCTCGGGGGGGCCGGTGGGCGATGGCTCAAAAACCATGGGGTCGAAGCCGGCAAAAAAAGGCTACGCTCCTTGAGCCAAGGGTCCGCGGAAGGAGGCCGATCGCTTCTATAAGGCAGGCCCGGGCGCCAAGCGCCGCGTATGGCGGTAAGAGCTCGCGTCATACGCCAGAGCCGGCCTCTGCGCAGCAGCAGCGAGCGGCCGAGCAGTCGAACCGGTTGGGATGGCAAGTGTCGAGGACCAGAGCAGAGGGGACCGCGCCAATCCGAGGCCGTCCTCACGTCTTGCGAAGGGTAGGAGCGCCGGTAGCTGTCGTGCCCCGGCATTAAGAAGCGTATCCCCGTGGGCCTGCGATCTGTCCGACCCTCGATTCGGAGCGTCAGGGGCTGCCCCTCCTGACTTTCCCGATAAGGGGGAGCACTCGCGAGATCAACCGCCGGAAAAAACCCCCTTTTGGAGGGGGAGGAAAGAAGAAGTACTCCGACGCGTGTGGAAATGGTGGAGATCCACCACGCCCCGGAAAAAGGGGGGTCATATCTCTCCATCACGTTCCTATCTTGAGGGGCCTATCAGCGGATGCCCAGGGGATCGTGGGCTAGGGCCTAGCTAAGCAAGAAAACTCTCTCGAGGAAAGAAGAAAAGAACGCGTCATTGCGGCAAAGCGAACGCTCGGCGTCGGGGAAAAGGTGGGTTGCCGATCATGTAGGAGTACTGCGTTGTGCAGAAGGGCAGGGAACGCGGGCGGTAAAGGGAGAAGAGCCGGCTTACCCTAAGGAGAAAGCCGGTCTGGACGATCTCGGGGGAAAGATGGTCGTGTCTAAGGTCTTAAAAGGGGTTTCCGCGCACAACGGAGGGCCTGCGAAGCGTCAGCTTTCGCGAAATCTTCCACTTCTATCACTCTAAAAAAAGACAGCGAGTCTCCGAAGAAAGGAGGGGGTGAATCGAGTCCGCCGACAGGAAAGCTAGCTTTCCATCGATGAGGGAGGATGTCGTTCTCTACTGGGAAGAGCCCTCTTCTACTGGTGAGAAGGAGAGAAGGAGGCGCGTGGCCATCACTGACTTGCTCACAAAGGCGATCACGTCTATCTTTCTGGAAGGAGGATCGAAGGGAGTTCCGAGGAAAAAAGGAGTGAAACTACGATGGAGGTCGTCGAGAGAGGGCTTATTCCTTAGAGAAAGTAGTTCTCTCGCAGAAAAGAAGAAAAAGTCGGATCTCCTCTAAAAAAAAGACCTCAGTGCGGTGTCCTCACCTTTTTCTGTGAGGGAGATCACCCAATAAAAAGGAAGACGTCCCCAGTCGTTGGACAAGGAGGGGAGAAAAAACGGCTCCCGAAAATTGCCTTCTTTCCTCAGGGGGGAGTGCCTATCTTTCAATCCTGAAAAAAAGAGAAGATCGGCAACTTTCGCTGCCTGGGGAATTGAAAAAAATATATCTTACTATATCTCGGACTCCACAAAAAGGTGCCCAAACCGATTTTTGAGATCGAAAAAGGGAGAAAATGTTTAATCCGTTCTAACAGGAGATTGTGGTCTACTGAGCAAAAGAGGGCGTTGTGATCAACGCTTTGGGGGGGTCGCTTGCTATCGGGAAATCTTCCTATTTCAAGGGGAAAGAGGTGGCGACCGGGGAAATAAAGCTATTGCGTGCGGGGAGAAGTTTTCTTTCTCTTGGGGGAAAAAGGTTTCCTATCTAAAGGAGGAAGGGGGGGTCGTCGTATATCTTTTACGGGGGGGAAAAGAGGGGACAAAACCCCGGCCTTTTCCTTGAGGGATTCTCCGGAAGAAGGGGAGCTGAATTTCGCTGTTTGGGAGGAGGAAAAGAAGAGAACACTACGACTTTGGATGGTCTATTCTCCTAACGAGGAGCCCTCTGCCAGCTCACTTCTTGGGGGAGGGGGGGGCTGCTCTCATGGGAATCTTTTACGGTAGACTAATAGGGAAATTTTTCTTGGATGTAGAAGAAAAAGGGCCATGCCGTCCACAAAGAATAGAGGTCTTTCACCTACAAGGAGAGACCAGATCTGGAGGGGGGTTTATCCTTCTTAACACTAATGGGCTTTCCTCTATTATGACAGGAAGAGGAGTACAGAGGATAAATAAGGATAGTGAGCGGAGCTTGAGTCTTAAGGGGGAAATCTAAATTCACTACTATCATGGGGAAAGAAGAGAGGGGTTTCCTGTTCTTATTACTTCAAAAGAGGGGAAAAGGAAGCGTTACAAGCGGACGGTAGAAGGAGGACGACGAAAGGGAATCTCTTGGCCTTATAAGGTCCCACGTAGAGAAAGAAGGGGGTAGATCTTCTTCACGAAGAAAATAAAGGATTCTTCTCTTTCTGAGATCTGCGAAAAGGAAGAAAAGAGGAAGGAGAAGCTGGATCCCTGGAGGAGCGCAGTCCTTTCTTCTACTAAAAGAAACCGATAATCGACCTTTACCTGGTACAGAGGGAAGGAAAGGAAGGGGCCACAGACTTCTCTTCTCAGATCATCTTCCCGAGGGGCCGAGAGGAGAGAAGGAAGAGGGGGGGGGAGAAGAAGGACGGAGACTAAGGGTGTCGATAACCCTTCCTTTGTCTCCAAAAAAAGATCAAGACTCTTCTAGCTTAGACATATCTCTACAACAGGATTATTATTAAAATATATATAGGGGAAAGGGAGCAGATGCTTTCTGCTGAGGGGGGAAAAGGGGTCTCGTACATGGTCGGAGTATCATCGACTCCTTAAGGAGAGATCTTCCTCTTTAAGAGAAAAGAGAAGAGGGAGCATTACTTTTGAGAGGAAGAGAGCCCTCTCATTCTACCGTTAAGGGGAGGGGGGAACGGGGCTTACTAAAAAGAAGTCACTCTATACTTCGCCTGAGGGAAGGGAGAAGCTATTTCGGTTCCGAGAAAGTCTCCGAAAGAGATTCTATTTTTCTGTCGAGGGGAAGGGAGAAGGGATGTCGGGCTCTAAGGGGCTTTCGGGAAGAGAGAAGGAACGGCGGTTTATCACTTCGGAGAAAAAAGAGGGGGGAACGTCGGCCATCACGCTTTTTAAGTATAAAAAGAGGGAAAAGAGCAGGTCTTTTCCGCTTTCCATATCGAGGGAGAGAGGACGGGAAAGAAATGCCCAGGAAAGACGATTATGTCGTCCTATCGCGTACGGGGCTTGGGTAAGGAAAGGAGGTCCGTATTTTTAGAGAAGGAAGAAAAGTGAAGTTCCTCATACATTAGGGAAAAGCCCTAGCGGGCTTTTTTTGGGAGGATGGGGAGGCATCAATCCCAACTCACCCGGTCAAGAAGGAGGAGGCGTACCTTGGAAAAGCTGAGAGGGAAACTCTTCATTGGCGCCTCAAAAATAGTAAAGGAGCTTTCATATGGAGAGAGAGGTCGTAGAATAGAAAGTGGTTGCTCTTTACACCCGGTGGAGGAAAAAGAAGAGAACTTTCCAGCCGCTCTATGAGGGAGGGGGGAAAATACCCTATGAAGAAAACCGGTTCATTCCTGAGAGAGATCTTACTCTCTACACGTCGCCAGGGAAAAAAGAGTAAAAATCAGACATTCCTGAAACGCAAAAAGGGGAGAAAACTAGTATCATCTCCCTTTCGCAAAAGAAGAGGAAGGGGACACAGGGAACTAAAGAAGTACCAGCCTTTTTTATCCAACGAAAAAGAAGGAGGGGAAGGAACGACACCACTCATCCTTTCTAACTGCTGTCAAAAAGGAGGGACACAACCCCAAGTCAAAAAAAAAAGGAAAAAAAACAACCTCCGCATACTACGCTAGACTCACCAAGACGAAACTGTACCGTTTTTTTTTCTTCCACGATAGGAAAGAATAGTTAAGATCTCTTTTTTAAATCAAAGGGAAAGACAGTTGCCGATCCCATAGTCAGAGGGGACTGGAGCGGAAGGTCAAGATCTTAGGAAAAAGAGAGACCCTTCTCTCATTCCCGCTTTGAGGAGAAAAGAAAAGAAAAAAAAAGCCCCACTTGTACGGCAGAGGAAGAAGAGGAGGGAAAGAAAGAGAAGGTCGTTCCTTTAGTTTGTGAATTGGGAAGAAAAAAAAGGGAAAGGCTATTTGTTTGGGAAAATTTCTTCTGATCTCTACTATCATCGGAAAGAGAAGAGGGACAATACGACGCGCCCTATTATGCCAAAACCTACGGAGAAAATCCAACGTCGTTTTCATGCGCTGAAGAGATAAAAACGAAGATCAATGGAAACGGGCCAAGAAGGTCGTCCATGCGTTATTACTTCCAAAAAGGAAGGGGAAAAAAGAAAGGACCAACAATCGAATATCTCACTCTGGTAAGGGAAAGAGAGGTTAATGGACATCCCACGTAGATCAACGAATAAATAGGAAGGAAAGAGGAGCAAGCAGGATTTGGAGAGAACCGAATCCGACTATCTTTCTCTCTTTCTCGCGCATAGGAGGAGGGAGGGAGGGTAGGAGCCGTGTCTAGAAATTTTTCCTATTTCCTAGGAGCGAGAGGAAAGATCATCTGCGAGAGCCGAGAAAGGAGGAGAACAATGTAAGGCTTATAACGAAAGCAAAGGAAAACGACAAATCGGGACCTTCTCCCAACCCAGATAAGAAAGAAGAGAGAAAGGTATAAGAAGGGCGAGGAGGATGTCCTCTTCTCCTTCGACCGAGAACAGGGGGACCTACCGCCAAAGAGATGAGAAAAGACAACGGAGGGAGGATCGTCGGTTCGACCTTCTCTTCACCCACCTGGGAAGAGGAGAAGAAGACGAACTTCCTCGCGTGTTCAGAAAAGGCCGGACGGGATGCTTCTTCTAGGGCGAAAGAGAAGAAGGGGAAGGCGTGTACTGAGGGAACGATCCTTCGTCATCTCGGCCGAGACCCCCTATCCAAGCTCGCCGAGGCATCGTCTGCTCGAGAGCAAAGAAGAAAAGAAAAAGCGTGACCTTAAAGGAGCTCTGCCCTCCTTATCTTCTCTGAAAAAAAAGAGAGGGGGGGAATGGCCTTGCGTTTGTATCATCCAACAGGGCAAGCAAGGAGTTTCGGTTTCGTCCCTTTTCTTCTGCGCTTCCTCCACACTTGGGGGGGGAAGGGGGAAAGGGGGGAAATAGAAGTTGATCTCTAGAGAGGACTTACGTAGTGTCAGACATTACTCTTGGCGATCAGGAGGAAGAAGCGGACGAGCGCCCTTCAATAGGTCCTTCAGAAAGAAGAATGAAGGGGCCATCGCCGGGAAAAATGAAAAGGAAAAGAGTTACCTAGAGGACTCGCCTATCACTTTGAAAGGAGAGGCGAGTCAATCCGTGAGGACTGAAGAGCGTATTTCTCTTGGCTTGACATAGGTCCTCTCCCTTGAAAAGGATTAGCTCTCTGCCGATAGGCTGAGGAGAAGACAGGCGCGCTATGGCCTTAAGACGTGTACGGGGAAGGAAAGTGCGATAGATATACAGGAAGGCTTTATAGGGAGCTGCGTCTTTTCGCACAGTAATGGGAGAAAAATAGATCGTTCCTCCATCTTTTTAAAGAGGAGAAAGCCACGTTAAAACTTCTCAATTAGCTGTAAAAAAAGAAAAGGGGAGAAAAGGAAGGCTTAGACGCATGCGCATCTCCCACTTACAAAGGGGGAGCGCACTGTAAACGCGTCCGAGAGGGGGAGAAACTCACCTCTTTCAAGCAACAAGCCCTGAGACACACAAATTTCTCTCGAACGAGAAGGGATGCGGCTAACTCATCTACTGATAAGGGGGTCCCTAATTCCTCTAACTAGAGCAGAAAGGAAAAATAGAGGCTGAAAACAGCTACCTATTGTGGGGGGGGGGGGGGGGGGGTTGGGGGGGGGGGGGGGGGGGGGGGGGTGTTTTTGTTGGGGGGGGGGTTGGGGTGGAAGGAAGGGAAAGATGAGATCGTTTATCTGATGAAAGGAGGTAGGAGAAAAAGAGGAATCCTCATTCTCTAAGTTCCGAAAGGAAAGAATAAAAGCGGTAGATCACTTATGTCCTAACCCTCTCCATGGCGGGCAAAAAGAAAAACGGAGATCAACTTGAGGGGCGCACAACGCGGAAAGCACCTCTCCTGCGCTTCGAGGGAGGTTGAAGAGAAAAAAGGGAGGTGAAAGGAATTGTTTCCTTCTACCTCCAGTTAGCCCGCGGGAAGTTATTTCTTTTCTCACAGTGCTGCGCAAAGCAAGGAAGTGACACGGAAAGAAAAGATGATCGAACAAGGAAAAGTATTCTGACGGATAATAAGGAGAGAGAGAAAGAGGAATTACTTTCTCGATTAGCGCTCGACATGAGGAAAAGAAGAGCCTTCTCTGCGAAGACCCTAAAAAAAATGATAGATCATCTGAGGAAAAAGGGGGAGAAATGTTGAAGGCAGAGGTTTTTTCTTCTCTCCTGAAGAGAACATGGAGGGCGGGGGGAGAGACAGAAGGAGGCCTTCTCTCTCTCGGCAAGCGCGCGAGCTCATTCGAAGGAAAAAAGAGAGGGAGGAAAATTATATATGCGCATGAGCTCAATTAAGAGAAGACAGACTCCTCAAAAAGAGGGTGAGATGCCTTCTTCTAAGAAAAAATAGGCAGGAGTAAGAGAAAGTACCGCTTTCTCTAGCATGGACGTAGAAGACCTTTCTCCTGTCTGGTCGTCCGAAAGGGAAAAAAGAAGAGTTAGGCATCTAAAAAAGTAAATGCCCTATTTTCTCTATTTTTGAGTAGGAGGGAAGATAAGAAGCTAGGAATTTACCTTCTAAATAGAAGAACCCTCTTCTGCTGCTAAGAAAAGAGAAGAGAAAAACATAGGGACTCCAAAGGGGCCCAATTAACGTCATCCCTCAAGATGAGGAGAGGTGGAGATCAACTCTCCCTCTAAGAGAAGAGAAAGATTTGAGAAAGTAGGAAGGAAAGAAACTCACGCAGGGGAACAGAAAGGAAGCCATAGAAGAAAAAGGGCGAAGCCGGACTCTTTCCTGGAATAAGAAGGAGGCGGCCTTCCTCTGTTTTTTATCGGATCATGGAATCCTATCGAACTATTAGAAGAGGAGAAAGGGATGTCTGTTAGAGCCGCTTTTTTTCGCGAAAGGGAGCGGTCTTTAAGGGGAAGGTCAAATTAAGAGAGATGCTTTTCGCCCCTAGCGATTCGGAGGGGATCCCTGTTGAAGGGGAGGGGCCTCTTTCGTTGGTGGCTGCAAGAAAAGGGGGGGCGAAAATGGAAATTGCGAGCGGAGGGGAAGGGGGGGGATATTCTCCTCTCCCCAAGGGGGGGCCTCCCTTCCCGCGCGGAAGAGACTGTCATGGGGAGGAAGATCGCAGGTTCCCCCTCTGTCGGCCCGATCGCTTCAAAAAAAACAAGGAAGGAAGGCCTTTTCTCCAATCCGCCCTTAGAGAAAGTAAAAAAAGGAGCTCTTCATACTCTCTAGCCATCGACAAAAGGAAAGGGGAATCGCTGGCCCCTGAAGCCAAAGAATGAAGATCTGCTAATCCTTTGGAAAAAAGGGGGGAGAGGCCATCATCTTCACTCCCAGACGGAAATAGAGAAGTACGCTCCTCTCCTCACGGCTTTTCGCGAAGAAGGAAAAGGTGAGTGAGAAAGGGTAAGAGGTAGCTTTCCCTCCGTCATTGGAAAAGGAGCTACCCGAGGACCCTTTGCTCGGGGAAAGGGGGACTGACATGCGCAGGGGAAAGAGTAATTGTCTTCCCCTCCGGAGGGAGGGAGGGAGAAGATTCCTAGCACCTCGAGATCAACAGAGGGGGGAAAAAAACCCCCTTTTGTAGGGGAAGCCGGGGGCCGAATGAAGGAAAGTGAAACGGGGGGGATTATCCCACGAAGAATCTCTACGATCCGTGGGTGCTATCCTAGAAAACATGGAAGGAGTGGAAGGGATGTCTTCGAGCGAGATGAAATCCTTCCATCTATCTGGGATCGAGGAAAATATCTTACAGCATTATCTGGATTGGACACGAGAAAAGAATAACCTTTATCCTGGAAGAGAGGAGGGAGGGCATATGCTTCAAGGGGAGAGACCTTGAGGAGGTAACTAAAAAGGGGGGAAAGGTGGGTGGCCTATGCATTTAGAAAAGAAAAGGGGGAGAGAGTCTTCTTTTTGAGGGTCTTTGCGCGATGGGGGGCAATCTAGGAGAAGTAGCCTCGGAACAGGAATCTCCGTCGTAGACGGGGGAGGAGATCTCTTAGCGGGTGGAGGGGGGTCCAGGGGAGGCTAGTTCTCAGAAAGAGGGGGGAGAGCACATCGGGAGGAGAAAAGGGCTCTCTCAGAAGGAGGGGGATTCTGACGGAAATCTATTCCCACTTCTAGCACGGCTCGAGGAGGGAGGACGCGTTACTCCCTCCAGCCGAGCGGAAAAAGAAAAGAAAAATCTATTGTCTTCGTTGACTCGAAAGGGGGTCTCTAAGCCCTCGAGAGGAAGAGAAGAATTAGACCATCTTTATTTCTTTCGAAGGAAAAAGGGATAATTCAACTCTACACGCGTAGGGGGGGGAGAGTCAACTATTTGGGGGAAAGGGCAATCACTTTCTTTAATTCCTCCGGGGGAGGAAAAGCTCTCTGGCTGGCAGCGTCAGGAAGAAAAGAAAGACTTAATCCGCTGAAGGGGGGGGGAGAATAAAAAAGAAAAAGAGAATTTCGTCGAGCGCGTAAGGAATGAGAGGGGACTCTTCCTTTTTGAAGAAGGGGCTATTCTCGTAGGGGAGCCTCTAATCAGAGGCCCGAAAGAGATTGTCCTCACCTGGTTGAAAAGGAAGAGAGAAAGAAACCCACTCCCTGAACTACAGTGAAAGAAAGTGAAGGAAGAGTGAGCAAATACGATGGCTGTTTCGCACAGCAAGGAAAGGAGAGACCAAGTGTATCTATCGCGGGAAAGGAGGGAAACTTCGCTAAGAGGGCGAAATTTAGAAGGGAGAGAAACGGTATTTGGCACGAGGGAGGAAAGGAAGATCTTCCATACTTGGCCGCCACAAAGTAAGGGATCCAACCGATGGGTGAAAGGGGGATATTAAAATTGAAGAAGTTAGTACCTATAGTGTGGTTCGGGGGGGGAGAATCAGATTACTTTCTGTTCTGTGGAAACTTCCCTGGGAGGACGGAGATGGAAAAATATGTCTATGTCAGAGAGGGGAATTTCTCGATCGAGAGGGATTATACACTTTGGGGGAGGGTGTGGGGAGGATATACTCGCGCGCGGGGAGGAGATCTTCTATATCATGGGGGGGGGGACCTCCTTACCAGGTAGGGGAAGTTAAAGGGGGGGGGGAATATGTCCCCTCAAGGGGGGGGGAGTGTTCTTCTTCCCGACCCTCTCCCAAAAAGGTCTTAAGGTCTACGAGGAGACCGGATGGAAAAGGAAGAGGAAAATTTCTATTTTTGTCGGAGGATCCTTACCTAGGGAGAATATGGGAATAGAGAGAGGAACCTTTTTTCTTGTGAGGATCAAGCCTCCAACACATCCAAGAGTGAAAACCGGAGTCGAAAAGAGAGTCTTTTGGATCCTGAGAGGAAAGAAAGATTCATTCCAATACCTAAGATTCTACTACATCATCTGTAGGGGGAGGGGATCTGGAGAAAAGAAGGATCATTACAGTAGGCCATCCAGAGAGGGAAGGGGAGGGGAATTACTCCCAGGGAGATTACAGGGGGAGGAATTTGGAGAGGAGCAGAGTTACTTATCCAGGCAAGGGGAAAAGAAGCTATTGAGAGAAGAAAGACCCAAAAGGGTATGAGTCGGGGAGAGGAAAAAATCCCCTAATCTGATAGAAGGGGGGAAAGGGGATCTTAAAAAATGGAGGAGACTCCCTTTACCAAAAGTGAACTGTGGGAGTTATTTCGTAGCCACAGTATCTCTTCTCATATCATCTAGGAGGCCTTCATAAGGGAAGCTACGGAAAAAGTAATTTTCTTCCCGCCTGTAGGCTATCGTCTCAGGGATAGCAACCTCCACAACTTAAGTAGTATGAGGGCTTCGAAGGGAGAGGAGGGGAGCCATTACTTTTTCTCGACATGGAGTGGGAGCTACTCCATCTTGAGGGGAAGGGGGTCATTCCGGGAGAAAAGAGAAGATCATTACTTTGGCTAACTGAATAGAATCCCTCTCAGCGACCGGTAGGGAGAAGGGAGAATTTCTTCGCCTACAGAAAAGAATCTATAGAGAGAAGGACTCTCTCGGTTCCCGAAGGGGGAGGCCTAAGGGAGAGGGGTTCTTTCTATTAATATATAGATGGGGAATGGCTATGTAACTCGAGGACTCTGAGGGGGGGGCACTTTCTATCGGGGAAAAGCATCTTCAGGGGGGTAAGGTCAGAGGGAAGAGCTCTGGTCTTTGCCGCTGTCCATGGGAGAGGGGGGGAGGCCTTTAAGCCTCTGCCGGAAGAAAAAGAAAGAATTATTTCTTCTATCTCTTTAGTGAAGGAAAAAAAATGTAAGGAAGGCGAGAAAATTGATAAAAATACTCTCTTGAGAAGAAAAACATATTTTTTCCCAAAAAAATATCTTTCTTTTTTTAGAAAGAAGACATACCAAGACGAAAAGAGTAGGCTTACCTTGAAGCTGAGAGAAATCTCTCCTCAAACCGGGGAAGGGGGTCATCTTCTCTAGAAGGTGAGTGGTCAAAAGAGGGAAGTAGTTTTCTCTTTTACACACAGGGGAAAAAACTCCCTTTCCATCAGGGGGAGGGGATTATCTTCACCGCCAGATCTCAAAAAAGGACAATCTCTCGACGCTCGAAAGGGGGGATCTTCCCCCTCTTACGGAAGGGGACTTGTATCCCGAAACGCAGAAGGGGGTAGCAAGACTCTGCCAGAGGAAAAAGATCACGATCGCAAGCGACGGGAAAAGGGGGGGGGGGGATAACAATAACATCACGGGGTTCTCATCGACCAGTCTAGGAAAAATGCCCCTTCATGAGTAATAAAATAAAAAAGAGGGGTGCTACACTTACCCGGGTGGAGGAGCTATCTTCGGGGGGGGGGAAATCCCTGGGAAAAGGAAAGAAGACTGTAACTCGCATCCATAGAAGAAAGAAGATCTCTACCCGAGAAAGGGGAGTTTTCTACCCTTCCTCTTTTTTGAGAGGAGGGGAACTGCAGGGGGAGGATTAGGGTGGGTTAATTTGACTCCAGAAGGGTTTATGCCCTCTCTCTGGAAAGAGGAAGATCTTCGATCTCGGGAGGGGGGAAGTCACGGAACTGGGAGGGAGGAAAAGACCTACTCGCTATACGAAGGTAGGGGGGAAGATCTCTTCATCTGGGGAGGGAGCTATCAGACTATCATGGAAAGAAGCGTTAGAAAGGAATTTCCATCACTTATTGCCACTCTCTAAGAGGGAGGGGCTCACCTTTCCGACGCGTGAGAGAAAAAAGAAAGTCCCACTTCTATCCCGACATCACGATGAAAAAAGAATGTCAATCTAGGGGAGGGAAGAAGAGATAGCTTTCTCGCGTTTCTCTTGAAGAGGGGGAAAGGGAAGAGATAATTCTTTCTCTATCTTTCTAGAATTGTGAGACCTTATCTCATCCGTCTATCCCTGAAAGGGAAACGGTAAAAAAGGGGGGGATGCTAACTATCACGAATTCGAGAAAAAGTCTTTACCTTCTAAAAAGAGGAAATATCTTCCCGACCGGCTACGTCTACTAAGGAAAAGGACTAAGTGAGAAGGGAGAAAGGTCCCTTATCTACGGAGGCTCTAAAAAAAAGGGGACTTTATCGTCGAGTTTCTACTTAGGCAAGGGTCTCTAAAGGCCGACCTCCGGGGGTCCGCTGCCGCAATGAGTGGGACAGAGGAAAGGGATCGTCTGCGAGCGGGGAAGGAGACGATCCTGCTGAACGTAGGCAGAGGAAAATCTCTCTGGAAAGGGGAATCTCTGCTCTCTATCAAAAAAATCGAAAAGTGCTGGAAAAAAGGAGGAAAAATGAAAAAAGGGATCTCTCTTTCGGGCCGTGGGAATCATAAGGAAAAGGAGTTATACTTCTTTTCTCGGGAGGGGGAGAAAGAAAACTTTTTTTTTCCCTGCTAGAAAATCAGTTCTAGGGAGGAGGGGAAAGTGAAGATTTTTCATACAAGGAAGCTAGAAGAGGGAGGAAAAAGCTCTCTTAACAGCTGGGGAGGACTCCGAGATAGGACCGAGAAAAGAAGGAATTCTCAATTCACTGAGGGAAGAACTCTATCCTTCGAGGAGGTGGGAATTTCTCTAGTCTCGCAGAACGGAAAAAAGGGGATGGAGATGTTCTTCGGTAGAAAAGAAAAGGGGAAGGGTCCTGAGAAGGAAAAGGCTTCTCTCTCTCCTCGGCAATGGAGAGCTATTCCGTGACGCTTGGGAAAAAGGGACTTATTACTGATGGGAGGGAGACGCCTCCATACTCTTAGGAGGGCAGAATGCAGAGGGAGAGGGGGGAAAAGCTATCTTCCTCAGAGGGATCACTTATTCTTCTCCGAGGAGGGTCGTTCTACCCCATGGGGGGAGCGAAGAGGAGGGAACCTTCCTCTGAACTAAGGCGAAAAATGTCATCCACACCTCCCTCTGGGGATGAAGTTCTCTCTACCTCTGAATAGGGAAGAGGAAAGGTAAGTCTAATGGAAAGGGAGGGTCTCTCTCAAAAGGGGTAACTCTAAGAGGACTTATTCTTCCTGAGAAGAAATGAATAAAGGGGAGAGGAGGACATATTTCTCACAAAAAGAAAGTCATCATTCTCTCTTTCCCAGAGGGGGGGGAAAATCCTTATTCCTCCCCTAAGAAAAGAATGGAAGCTGAAGGGAGGGAGGGGAGGACGCTCACTCTTCAAGGAAGGGGAATGAGATTCTATTCTATTTTACTCTCAAGAGGGGAGGGGCCTTCTACCTCCATTTCTGAGGGATAGAGAGAAGGAGGAAGAGGGCTTTTATTTCTTCTAGTTCGACTGGAAAAGAGAAAAGGAGCTATCTCGTATCCTCTAGGGGAGGGAAGTAAGACTTTGCTCTTCTATCAGGAGAAGTTCAATACTCAAGGGAGGGAAGGGAAAAGGGCCTTCTACTCCTCTCTATCAAGAGGAAAGGAGGAAGGGGGGTAATTCCTATTTGTTCTTCGCAAGGGAAAGAATGGAGGAAAAAGAGAGTCTATTTTAATCTGACTATTATTCCTTCGAGAAAAGAAAAAGGAGAGGGGGGGGGGAGGGGGAGCATTCTCTCTCTCTCCTTTCTGAAGGAGAAAAAAAAAAAAACTCTCGATCTCCCTCAGGGTCGTGAGGAAGTAGAGGCACATTCCTATCCCTTCTACAGTAAGAGAAGAAAGGAGGGGGGAAGTCGCATCTCATGCGAGACGATGAAGAGGGAGAGAAAAGAGCACTTCCTTCCCTAGGGTCGCGGGGGAACGGCTCTATGAAGGGTCTACTACCTCACTCCTTCGCTGAGGAAAGAAAAAAAAAAGACTCTTTATACTGCCCCCGTCGTTCTCCCGGGGGAGGGAAAGGTCATCGGATTGGAGGCAACTAAAAGGAGAGGGAAGGGAGGGGCTTCTACTCGGAGAAAGGCCTCTCATTCCTCTGAGGGTCTATTTTTTCTTCAGAAGGAATAGGGGAGAGGAAATGGGACTGCCTTCCTCGTGGGGGGAAGGGAATCTTTCATCCTATCACTATCGGGGGAGGACTCTCTTCCTTCTCTAAAAAAAGGGGGAGTATGAGACTCTTTCTCGAGGGAGGGAACACCTTTCTTCGCCTTCGCTTCAGGAGGAGGGATCGTTCGATCTCCCTTGTATTCCCCAAAGATTCGCTTTGAGAGACCCTCGGTGGACCGTGGCGGGAAAAGAACGTGGTGCTATTGCGAAAGGAAGGCCGGAGGGAGCTGTCTAGAAAGGGGGAAAGTGTCGTCTGCCTCTCGAAAAATGGCTTGCCTAGAAGGGTCCTTCCTTTCAGCCACCGGGGGAAATGTAGGCTCTATACTCGTCTCGGTCTTCTTCATACTCTCTCTCCCATCGAAGGGAACGCTCTCTCCTGAAAAAGGGGGGGGGGGGGTCCCTCCTCTCTCTTAAGGGAAGGAAGGAAGAATTTTCTTTCCATTTCTTAGTACGAAATCTCAGGGAAAGGGAAGAGGGAAGAGAATTCTCTCACATGGGGCAACCGTGATAGGTAGAAGGGAAAAAAGGCACTGCTTCATTTAGACAAGGCGAAGACCTCTTTCTTTCTCGTCCGGGGAGACGATCAAACTCGGGGAGGAAAAAGGACTTTCCGATCATTACCAAAGGGAGGAAAAGGAAAACCTCTATATCAACCGCCTCGATCAGGGGGGAAGGGAGCTCCGCCTCCCCTTTACACACCCAAGAAAATGGGAGGGCCCCCAAGAAAAGAAGAAAAAGAAGTGGTTCATATGCCCTCCCGGATTGGAGGGAAGAAGATCTTTAACTTGATGTCCGGGGGGGGAGAAATACTTGGGGAAGAAGTACCATAGGGAAAAAAGGAGAGCTCTCAAAGAACTTTCTTCCCTAAAAGAAGCTTTCATGCGTAGGGGGGAAAGAGGAGGGAGCGAGCTCATCGTTTCCCAGGGAAAAGGGAAAAAAACATTTCTAACTCCTACGATCAAAGAGGCCTTTTTGCATTCGAAGATCAGTCTGGGGGAGACGCTGGAAGTGAAAGAGACCTCCTCCTCTCCTTCTTATACTGGAGGGGGGGGAGTTGTTTTTCGAAATTTCCCTAGTCTCTTTCTCATAAGAGGGACACTAGAAAGATCATAAGGATCAGTTCCTCATCTCGAGAGAAAGAAGTCTCTAAACCGCTTATCTCCAAAAAGGAGGAAAGGAGAAATCTATTCGTCTTCTTAAAAAAAATCTACTTTCCATCTATTAGGGGGGGGAAGTTCTCGGTCAAGCAACTCAGGAGAGGGGGGGAGAGGAGATTTTTTTCCTTTAGAAAGAAGGGCTTTAATTCCTCGGGGAAAAGCCATTTCTATCACTCGAGGGGCAATCTTATGGGGAGAAAAGAGCATCGCATGAAAAAGGGAAGAGGAGAAGAGGGGGTCCTTATTTCTCGCGGAAAAGAGTAGTATCAGAAGGGAGGAAAGATTCCCTCCCTCTATTCTGAGAAAAGGGGGAAAAGGTTCTTTCCTCCACTCACCCAAAGGAAGGGAAGCATTCTCCTGCCTTTCCCCCGGGACGGACCAAAAAGGAAAGGGACTTCTCATTTGTCTGTCGCTGGGGAGGGGGGGGGGGGAAAAGCCTTTCGCTGGAGACATCTACTCTTGGAAGGTGGGGGCTGGAGAGATGGGAAAAAAGGTATCTTAACTAACTCTCCCAGTAGAGAAAAACCCCTTTCAGGAGAGGTTGTTTATTTCTATATAGGAGGGGGGACATTTTGAGGAAAGGGGGGTCTACTAGCCTCCAGGGGGGAAAAGGTCTTTTTTATCCAAGTGTTCTTCTCTTTCTAGGGGGGGGGAAGCGGTTCGAAGGAGGGGAGGACCTGTCTTGTCATGGAAAAGGGCGTATACACTTTTTCTTTCTCTGGGGAGGGCCTATCCTCCTCGAGAGGTAGAGACTTGGTACAAAAAAGGAAGGGGGAAGTCATCTCTTTATTTTCAGCTCCGGAAAGACTTTAAATTCTCTTTTGCGTCGGAGGAAGAGTCTTTTTTATTCTATTGAAAAAAAGAAAGGAAGCACACGAAGGGGCTGAGCCGACCGCGGTAAAAAAATTTACTCTAACGAGGGGCTTTTTATGTAGGGAGGAGCTAAAACAGGAGGGGAACTCCTGTCTGCTATCAAAAAAAAAAAAAAGCTTCTTTTTTATCCTTCTCGGAAGGGGGGAACCCCTAATGAAGGCCAAGAAAAAGGAAGATGGTTGTCAAGGGGGGGAAGGGGGAGAAGCATACTATCATGTACCATCGTCCAGAGGGGGGGGGGGTCTGTATTACTAGCTTTACAAAAGGGAGGGAGGGAACCTCTGCAAGGAATCGGAAAACCCAGAGGGGGAAAAGAAGAACTATTGATATCTTCTTCTCAGTAAAAAGAAGAATTTTTCCTTCGTCCGGGGGGAGGGGGACCTCCCTATAAACAGTTAGCGAAAAGAATGTCTGCTACGCCTTTACCTTACCTCTAATACTCCAAGGG
>Ga0179593_1793400_pt1 | contig 16208 bp, 24 predicted proteins | sample CZODoug2_1_08_16_FD_185931 | JGI IMG/M metagenome (GOLD analysis project Ga0179593, IMG submission 185931) | Vadose zone soil fungal communities from Angelo Coast Range Reserve, California, USA - CZODoug2_1_08_16fungal (PacBio error correction) | ecosystem: Environmental > Terrestrial > Soil >...
TGAGCAAGCAACAGCATCGGGAGGGCCTCATGGGAGAAGGAGAAGGAATCTTCTTTGGGTAACCAACGGTCTGCGATACCACGGTAAGGAAAGGAAAAGGAAAAAAAAGCCGACACCAAAAAAACGAGGCTTGCCGCGTCATGAACCAAGCAAGAAAAGGAATGTATGAAATGGGATGCGAAACTAGGGACAGCAAGCGGCCGGCTGCGATTTGTCGGAAGTGGAGGGGGGGCGGAAGAACGACTGGGGGAACTCGCTGTAGGTAATGAAAAAAGGAGGGCTCAGGGGAAAGGCAAAAAGAAAAAAAAAACGCCGGCATTAACGGGGGCAGCGGAGTTTCAAGGAATGCTTATAGGGGCGTAGAGTACGGAACGGAGGAAACAAGATACTACTTGCCGCGGAATGCTTGACGTGGTGGGAAGGGGGGTGCAAAAAAACACGCGTCGACTGGGACGTCCGACAATGACGTTTTCAAAGTAAGTAAAGGGGAAATAACTATTTCGTCGACGATGACAATACTGAATTCCCAACCTAACGATTCCAAAGGGGGTGGGTCGTTTTGATACATCTCTCCAAGAGGAAGCTTGGGACGAGGGGGAATAAAAACAACCGTTCAATACGAGGAGAAAACGAATGAAAAAAAATTGAGCTCGAGAGGTGGAAGGGGGGGAGAGAATGGGGTTTTCCGGTGGGGGAGAGGTGGAGGTACGGGTTTTAGGTGCACCACGTGGGGAAGAGAAAGATGAAAAATCGGGGCGAAAAAGCAGGAAAAAGGGGAATCCAAGAAAAAAGTGGACATGGAGAGATAAAACGGGGAACGCGTTCAAAAAAGGGACGAAAAAAACTTTGTTTCGAAAGGGAGCATCGTCTCGAAATTCCGCACAACGCCGAAATGGGGGGTTAACCACAGAGAGATAAGGCGAAGAAACAGACTCCGAAGGGCGCACAGCTGCAAGCAATGACATCGCGGAAGCAAGGGAAGTAGAATTCCCATTCGAAGAAAACCGAGACTCTTGTCCCGCCGAAGATCGGGGGCGAAGAAAGAGTCTGGCTATGCGAGTAACGAATGCTCTCTGGACTTGAACGAAAGTCGGTAAGTCTAGGGGAGAGGAAAGGGTGGGTGGGAGTCAGAGAGGGGGAAGGCAAGACGAGGAATCGTTTCACGTACGATCTTGAGAACGTGGGGCGAGAACAATCAATAAAACACCTCGGGTACGCCTTCTCCTCACCCAAAGAGAAAGGGGTGACTGCCCTTGGATGATAGCAGAATTCCTGTCGCGTTTCAAAGACTTGGACCGAGAAACGCGCCAGAAGAAAAGAAAGGTCTCCAAACCGACAAGGAAACCCATTCCGTCCGAGTCCGCCCCGGCGGGGAGGGGGGAGGGGCGAAAAGAGATCTCTATTCCCTTGTCCAAGACGCTTCAAATCACAAAGGTCATGACAAAGAGGGTAAGGCACCACACACATTCACTACGGACCGCAAAAAAAGGGGGGGATTCGCCGGTTCGCCGGAAATGACTGAGGGGGGGAGGAAAAAAAAAAAGAAAAGGGCTAATACGACAACACCAAGAGACTGGAACGACGCGAGAAAGGAAGACCTCCGAGGAACTTTTCGAGGAACAGCCGGCGGAAAAGTAGTTCGGGCGGCGGCGAACGAGAGGGAGGGGCCAAAAAAAAACCAGAAGTCACGTGAACGTCAGCTTGATTGGCCAATTGGGAATCAGTGTCCCGGGAATGGGAAGAGGGGTAGAGAGGGAACTGAAGCGGCGTAAGTGTCGAGGAGGGTTGATGAGGGTCAGCACGTCGGCTGGGCTCTCCCAAGGGAGGGAGGAACTGGCGATTGTCTGGAAAAATAGAGGGTGTTGATGCGAGGAAGGGGGGTAGCTCCATATTGGGAGGAAGGGAGGAGGTAAGCACTATTAAATTCTGGCCAAAGAGAAAGGCGACATCAACAGGGCAAAGCCTAGAAGAGACGAGGATCAGGGTAATCTCCTGGGGCAGGCAGAGGGGGAATGAAAAGCGGAACCAAAATAAGAGGAAGGGAGAACGGGAGGACTTGACTCTAGGACAAAGCATGAACCGGAAAATGATGACTTATTGAAATGGGGAAAGATGTCCAAAAGAAAGGTTTTATCGCTGAAAAACGGAGCCCTGGAAGGGAAAGAGAGAAACCATGAGAAGGGAGGACAAAAGAGGTCTCTCTAGGAAGCAAGGGCTGACGAGAACCTTGCAGTCCCCGGGTGGTACAATCCCGGGCCGTTTCCCCAAGAGAAAAATCTCACTCCTCAAGAAGGCAGTACGGGGGAAAAAAAAGGCGAAGTATGTGAAAAAAATCAAGGGAGAGTTCCCGTAACAATTAGAAAAGAGAATATCCTATCGCTACGAGCACGGCTCCCTTGCGCCGGGGAGAAACTGCCTCAACGGCCTTATAATCAGGCGTCGTCAAAAAAAAGAGAAAGAAAAGAATGTCTATCTCGGTTGGGAGGCTTAAATGGAGCCAAGTTCCAGAATCTCAAAGGGAGAAGGGCCCAAGAGATGGACTGGGGGCAGATTGAGCGGAAAGGACCGGAGAGAAAAAGCTGCACCGTTTCCGCGGGACGGGGACGACGACGACAAGGAGGGAGGGGAAAAAATCGAAAATCGTACTAGAAAGGGGGGGATCTGTAAATAGGCGATATTGGACGCGTCAACGGGTGAACAAGCGCGAAGTCTTGAAGAACGGAGTGGGAAGGGTAGGTTGAAAGAACGCTTGGGCGAGAGGAGAATTGGGAAAGGGGCTGGGAAAAGGGGGGGGAAGATTCGAAGGATGGGAAAACTGCCTGGATTGTCCCCACCCGGGGGACCGGGGGAAAGAGCGCAACCTTTAAGCAAGCCGATCATTGTATAAAGGGCGATAATCGGGGGTCAAAGGAGGAAAGGCTAAATGATCGGAAGCGCGCATCTTAAGGACCTGGGGAAAGAGGTCAACCCACTTGCAAAAATTGAAGGAGTCGCAGGGAGGGCGCTCGCGCAAGGGGGAGGGGGGGATTAACGAACCTTCGGTTGCAGGGGGGTAGAGCTCGCTCTTGTTGGGCCTGACGGAGAGGGAAAGGGAAGGATCTGGGGACGAGGTCAAACCGGGAACTGTTCACGAAAGAGGGAGCAAAAGGCACTACTAAGGGTCCGAATAATAGGATTACAAACAAGGATGGGCTAATAAAGGAAAAAAAGCTCAAAAAACAAAAGCAAGCCATAACTGAGACAAAAAATTGAGGAAAACTCAGTAAGAGGAAGGACTAAAATCATCCCTCGAGCCACAAAAGGAATAAAACAATGACAAAAGGACAAAGGGAAAAGTCGACGTAAAAGGGAAAAAGGTAATCTTGCTTTGAAAATCGGCCCGCGCACGACGAAATGGAAACTTCGGCAATTCCGACGTCGGAGACTGACTCGAGGGCGTAGTCAGAGAGGATTCTATCCTGGTATGAAGAGTGACGGTCGGGGTTTCCAGTCTTCGAAGGGAACAAAAATCATCTCGGCGAAGCGTCCGCGATTAATAGACAAAACTAGTGAGAATCGGGGGGGGGGGGTGTATATCTACGCAAAGGAGGGGAGACCGGCTTCCTGAAGGTGGGCAAAATAAGGAGAGCGTCCTTGGAGGGGCATCAGAGGCCCCGGAAGCCTCCCTGGAGGAGGGGGATGGAGGGTTAGGGAAGGAGCGTAGCAGTGGCGAAAGCGTCGTAATCGGGGCGGGAAGAAGAAAAGTAGACATTCCTAGTACCGATCACGTGCGTCAAAGAAAAATCAATACGACGAGAAGTGGGGAAAGAAGAGGGGGAAGGGGCGGGGATCTTTCATTAAGGCAAGGTGACGTTCCATCATGACTGTAAAAAAAAATCTCTGAAAGTTACCTCAGGCAGTGAATAGGATTAGAGATCGGTAACCAGAACCTTCGCGAGGCCAGAGAGGAGAGTGACCACAACAGATTCTAGATCTAATGCCGGCCTACATAAGCCTGTCGGCTGCGTAAGGTGCATGTGTCAAAACAGGGGTTCAGCTGTCGACTGAAGCTGTGTAATGTTTCGGACCCTTCGCTCTGAGGAAGATTTATATCTCTTAGACATAGGTGTAAACCATTTAAGTAGTGGGGAAACTTCCTATATCAAGGAGGCTGGGAAATTCAGGGCGGGAAAATGAGGTGGGTAGTTTGTCGAAAAAGGGGGGAGTCGCAGAACGTTAAATGGAAGCGCGAACTGGTACTGCAGAACAAAAAGTTCCGACTCTTATCTAATCAGAGGGATTGCACGCTGGTCAACGCAAACCCAGTGGGGGGGGGGATGGGGGGAGGCCATCTCAGAATTCGGACGAACGGGGAACCTAGAAGAGGAGGGGACACGACGGCTCGCGAAAGGTTGATGTCGGTGAATTGACGGGGGAAAAAAGGAATCCTTGTGTGTTCAGTGATAAAAGGTCGAGTCGAATGGCAATTCCTACGATACTGGATCCCCAAAAAAAAACAAATGAGGGAAAGGAAAAGGGTGTGAAGAGGTGACTTGTCAGACCTCGGTGAGTCCGGGACCGAGGTCTGGCAGGGGGGAGAAGGGGAAGCAAGGTGGGCGACATCTTGGCACAGATCAAGGGGAGCAAGCTGCCACCAGGTCACCGGACTTAAAAAAAAGGGGCAAGACTTCCGAGTTGGGAGAAGGCGCGTGACCGAAAGCTGAATCAATATCAGGAAACCATAGCTCTATGCAACATGAAAGGCCAACATCTCCGGACCCTTCCACTAATTCATACCTCAGAAAGACGAAGCGAAAATGACGACCGGAAGAATGAACGACCAATCGCCCGCCGAAAGAAAAAGGGCTCATCAGAATTCCATCGAATCCGAAAATCGATGGGGGGGGAACTGGGGTGGAGAATCTTGGAGAAAGGTTGTTTTGTGGTTCGGCGGCAGGGTCCACCTCGGAAAATAAGGTTGAAAAATTGGACAGGAGGGTGAGCATAACACATTCGCAGTCAAATGGGGGAAGAGGGCTCAAAAGTGAATCAACAGATCTTCGAAAGAGGAAAGATATGATTAACACGGGCGTCACGCAATCAAGGGGGGAACAGGGGGGGATAGCCTTTCAAAAGCAGTCGTTGTGGGGTTTACGTCTCAACACCAGAAGAGAAGTGACACACTGTACGGCGTAAGAAACGCCGACACCAAAAACGGCTTTGGGAACAATCAAGAGCATGGAACCCCCGCGAAGCGACCAAGGAGAAAGGAGAGTTAAAGGATGAGTCTTTCACCGTACGGCCGGGAAGGGAAGGTTTCAGGACGGGTCACGTGGGGAAAAGAACTGGAGGTTATAACGTAAGTGGACGCAGGCATGTTCGCCGCGAAAGGACAGATTCGTTTCAAGGAAAAGGCTGAGGCCAGCAACTATTGCGGGGAAACGGACGTCGGGGCTCCCTGAACAAGCGGAGTCTGACGTGAATGTGCGGAAGAGGGGGAGAAAGGGGCAAGAGAAGGAAAGTTTCCTTGTAGAGGTCAAAAGAAACCTGGGGAAAAGGGCGAAAGTTCTGACTCAAAGCGAAACCCCATTTGTGTTCGGGGTGAGAATTCACGGCTGAGACTGCCTATAAAGAAACAAACCCTAAAAAAAAAGTAAATTAAAACCGAATTCCCGACCGACAATTGGGATCTTTCTAGAAGGGGGGGATGGGGAATATCTAAGGGGTAAAGGGGGACGAACCATCTACCATTCCCTGTGTTTGTTGGCAAAAAATCGAAATAATATTTAAAAAGCGAACGCAAAAGAAGTGAGCGTTCGGGGACTCGAATCCACTGTAAGAAAAGGGAGGCCATAGAGAAATCACACGCGTTCACTAAAAACGAAAGGCCCTAAAGAAAAGAAAGGGGGTAAATATCGGGTGCGAGGGATCTCTGTGGCCAAAAAACAGCCTAATGGGGAAACCAATTCTACCAGAAAGAGAAAGCCCTTTTTGTCCTTGGACCCATACATCTTCGGGATAACGAGCCGGCCATTATACGGGGAAGAGGAAGGACAGACGAAGGATTTCTTGCGAATAACGGCGGGAAGTCGGTTCACCAAGAATTATTAGGGAAGGATGAATGGGAACGCCTCATCTCCCGATCTATGAAAGATACGATGACGAGAAATCGCTAGGAAACTTCCATTGATACTCAAGGAGGCGACGCGAGGAGGAATACCTAACAGAAAGCAACCGAAAAGGGGCAACGTCGCCGCACGCCAAGGCAGAGCAAGGGGCTGTCCGCTTGAGGCGACAATGAGCCCGGGGGGAAGGGAAAAAGCGGGAATTCCAAGCGGAGACAGTCTGCTGGCTACTGCTCCGGAGCAAGGGGTTAACAACTACCCATCAAAAAAGCGACGCCGCCGGGGGAAGGGCGAAGAATGCACGAGATCTAAAAAATCCTTCACCTTCAATGGCCAGCCTGTCGGTCGATATCACCACGACATGAAAGGAAAAAGGAGCGGAAATAAAGGTTCGGGGCGCAGGTCGGATACTAGGGATTGGCTAGGAGGAAAGAAGACACCCCTATCGTCCCTTAGACACTAAGGAAAGGCAAGAGCCTAATTAGTTGTCTAGACGAGCCTCCGGCGGAATCAAGAAAACTGTTCCTTGAAGTCTGAGAGTAGGTTTGCCCTCTCCCATTCGGTTCTTTCCTCGAAGTCCTCCTGGGAGGGGAATTAGGAAGGCGTCTTTCACTTCGGGGATCGGGTCAAAGGAGAAAGTGGGGGGAAAAAAGAGGAAGTTTATTTCCTGGTGAGGAATTGGAGCTCCACGAACATGTGCGGGACAGGAAGATGGTCTTGAACTCGAGTTTTAGGCGGTAGCGGTATTCGACCATCCTGGGATGGAGGAGGGGGGGGGCCGGGATTTCTTAGCGGCTACACAGTGCATCCGGGCAGCCGAAGGAAAATCGAGGGGGGGATACGTCATGAAAAGAGAAGGAAAAGGAGACTACGAATGGGTTCGTGAAAGTCAATGTCGGAGAGGAAGCACCCGCAGCGAAGGAGGGTTGAGAGAGGAAAGGGTGAGGGGCGAGTTTTGAAATACGAGCAACGTTTCACGGGACGCCTAGGGGGAAAGGAAAGATAGAAAAAACCGATGATGGAGGATTTGTTCCTCAAGGAAAGAGTTGCGACGCAGAATCAACCTGGGGGAATGCCAAGCGATGACTTTTTGCAGAAATTCAGGCGCAAAAAAAGAGGAAGACCTTTACGCCCGGTTCCGTGGAAAAGGAAGTATGGAAAGGGGAAAACCTCGTCTCTTGCAACAGATTGGACCCCAGGAAGGAGTAGAGAGATCTCTTACGAACTGGAGAAAGAGAGGAGAAAGGGCGATTTGAAAAATGTATCCCCGGCCCTGGAGGGCTAGGCGAAACCATTGCAAGATCAGGTCGATAGAATGCGACAGACAAGAAAACCAAAGTTCCATAGAGACGAAAAAACAACACGCGGAGGAGAAAAGAGAGGGAACGTTTACGAGCGTCATCAGTCAGAGGGAGTGAAAATACTGTCTCTTCCTTTACGAAACACTCAACTGATCCATTGCTGACATATCGAAATCGGAAAGAGCAAGAAGAACGATAGCTAGAATGTAACCGGGGCATATCGGAGGGAAAATGGGAGAATTCTAAAGTGGGAAATCAGGGAGCCTTTTTCCTACTAAACGTGGGAGAGACTTGGGCGGCGCGGCGATCGGGCAAGCGCGGGAAGGAGGGAACCAAAATGCCTGAATGGGGCCAAATTCGGAAACCGGATCGCCAGAGCGGGAGTTAGAAAAGAGAGCGTTGATCGCTGTCAACTCACTGAAGAAGAGTCAGACGATAAACCGGAAAAAGCGCGGGAAAAGACAAAAGACTCCTTTAAAATAAAGAGTGATGATACGGAACGTCGGGAGGAGGGGAACCAAGCAATTTGCTTTCACACCTTCTCCGGCGTTTCACTCTGGGCCAAAATGAAACAGAGATCGAAAGTGGTTCAGCGTCGGGAAGTGATCAGGCGTTCCCTGTGCACGTAGCAGGTGCATGCGACCGGAAAAAAAGGAGTAGTAAATCTAAAAAGGGGGGGCGGAAGGCAGAAAAAAAAGACAATCGACAGCCTCTCCCGCAGGTATGGGAGCCGGAAGCTGAACTAAACGAAAGAAAAAAATCAAAGAGGAACTCAAAAAAACTAAGATAAAAGGGGGGAAAGAAAAACCCCCGACAAGAAGGACAAGGGAGAAACAGCGCCGTAAAACGGGGAAAAGCGGGAGGGCGCTCCCTCAGTTAGAAAGAAGAAAACACCATTCTTAAGGGGCGATCGAAAGGAATTCTGCGTCTGTGACTCGAGAAGGAGGAAAAGCATAGGGACCGGCTCGTGGTCGTAGGTCGTTTCGAAGGAGAAAAAATCAGGGGGAAGAAAAAGAGGCGAAAAGACAGGAAGGGAGGCAAAAAGTGTCGGTAAGTTTGGGTGATATCGACCGCCGCGGGGGGGGAAAGGGAAATGCATCTTTGTAGTCCATTCATCGATAGAGACTTCCAGTCAGAATCAAGCTTCGTAAATTCTTGGGGGTTCTGGGGGGGCAAGGGAGCATGCGCCGAGCAACCCATAAACCCGCGTGAAAAAACGATCGGCATTCCACTGAAGCGCGATCGGAGGAAAAGAAGGAGTCTTTTCTGTCTCACAGGGGGCCAGGGGGCGTGAAAATATAAACTCGATTGCTACGAAGGTGGTAAAGAAATCGTCCACTAAGAACGGGAAGAGATAGGGGGCCTAGCAGCTGTGGAAGGGCTACAGACTTCGTCGAAGCCATAGAGGATCGGGGAACCTCTTCTATAATCTCGACGAGGTCTTCAGGAACTACAATCTAATGGAATCTCTGACTAGCGAGGTCTCTCATCAGAGGGGAAAAGTATGAAAGGTCGCTTATGTAAGGTTGGAGCGGTTAGAGCCAGAGTCTGACGAAGGATCTCCTCGAGACTCGGGATCGGCGGGGCGTGGAGTGGAACATTAAAAACGAATCGAAAGGCAGGCTAAAAATTCGGGAGCGGGAGGGAGTTGGAAAAAAGGAACTCTTCAAAGGGTGAATCTAAAAAGGATTCGGCACTGCGCGAGGGGGGAAGACAGTGCTCTCTCTTGAAGCAGAAAGGTCAAAAGGGGCAACGAACCCTTGGTGGTAGGCTCCAAAGAGAAGGGAGCGCGAACCTGTACAAAAAAGACGATCTTAAAAATAAGGGAAGTAAGCCGACAACGAGGAGGGGGGAAGTAGGTTGATAATTCGGATTGGGGGGAATTTGGTGGGTAAGACATTCATCGTGCATCAAGAAGAAACGAGAATGAATCATCCCACCCGAAACAAGGGGGCAGGGAGGTTGGGAGGGTCTTGGGGCCTCTTTGTGGGAATACTAGGCACGGCCCGGAACTGTGGGACATCTTGGGAAGAAGTATCAACGTCCACAGGACACCACGCTCGAAAAATTGGGAGAATGCGAGGTCCTCTACCGGGAAGCAGGGGGAGAAAGGTCGTCAGGCAATTTTAACGAAACGGCGCATATCAATACGCTGCGAGAGGAAGGAAACCCCAAACCTGCTTCTACAACTAAACAAGAGCGATGACTACGGAAAGGGAAAAACGAAATCGCCCCGACGGGGGAAAAAAGACAGATCATAATAAAAAGAGGGGGAGGAGGGGGGAGCCGCTTGGGTTGAGGAAATCTGAGAAGGTGTCGGCGTTTCATACGTTTTACGGAAATCAGGGGAAAGGACAGGATCAGGTGGAGACGAACGAAGATGTCGGCGACATGATCGAAAGGGAATTTCCAAATTGGAAGAGGGAGGTTGCGGGCAGGCTAAATCTCAACAACACTACGGGGAGGGGGATGGGGAGGAGGATGGCAAGTACCTCTGGAGGGCGGCGTGGAGGCCTACCAGGGCGGACGGACCGAATCTCTGTTGTGGAGGTCTCAAGCGTCTGCGACTTCACCGTATTTTGACAGAAGAAAAAAGGAGGGAAAAAAGCAACAACGCGCAAAAAGACGCAGCTGACACAGAGGGCCAAGACTGATTCGGGGAGACGTACGTCTGCCCGTCTATTTCTTAAGGGTTAAGGGGGAAGGGTGGGAGGCTCGACTTGGAAGCAGAGGCTGGGGGGCGTAAAAGCTGGAGGGTGCAGCATGGCACGCGTCATGCGGAAGTGAATCAGAGAGTTTCAAATAGAAAAGGAGGAAAAAGGTCGGTCACGAGGACGTCGGCAACGACGTAAAAAAGGTGCTCGGGGCAACAGGAATCTGGACGTCCTCTGAAAGAGCGAGGGGCCCATATGTAGAAAAAGAAAGTCTTAAACCTGGACGACGAGTCGCGGACAAATGAAAAAAATTCACAACCAAAAGATTCTCCACGGGGTGGGAAATAGAATGAAAGGTCTACCGGGGAGGGCCGACGAGAAGTCTAGAACAGAACACCGGGAACAACAAGAGGACCCAAAAAAAACCTGAGGTTGAAGGGGGGGAGGAAGAGGGGGGTTACAGTGGTGGAGCGAAGGCGCGCAGCATGATGGATGGATACTAAGGTTAAAGGGTGAACCGTGTGCCATAATAATGAACGGTCCCTCAAAACAAAACACACCCCCAAAAAAAAACCCCCCCCACACCAACCCAGAAAACAAAAAACACCAAACCCCCCCCAAGAACCCCAAAAACCCCCACACCCCAAAAAAAACAAACCAAAACCCCCCAAAACCCCAAAAAAACCACCCCACCCCCCAAAAACACGCCCCCCCCCCCCCCAAAAACGAACCTTCGAACAGGCCGGGCATGGTAATTTAGGAATTTGCCAGAGAAATCAAAAAGAGAAAAAAACAGGCCCCGAAGACGCAAGATTGTGCAGGGAGCCGGTATGCAGGAGAAAATCCACCCCGCAAGTGTACCTCCGGGGGGGAGATCGGAAAAGAAAAGAAGGAACGGTCCGGAAAAAGGGCTGTCCCAAGGAATCGCTGAAACAGTAATGGAAAAGTCAAGGCAGAGCGAAGGCACCGCCGAAGCGGCGGCGGGTAGAAAAAAGGAAATACGATATTCTCGACGAAAAGGGTTGAAGGAAAAGCTGCTCGACGAATTCGTTGATCGACAAGGGGAGGGGGGAAAGAGAAGGCGACGAAAAAGGAGGAAAAATGAGGCGGGATGCGCTATCTTTTCCACAAGGGGGAGCGGGGGAAAGCTCGCTTCGAACTTGAAAAAAACAAAAGGGGCGGCCGGCAACGCCGTCACGCACCAAAGGAACAGTAGGCGACGCCCTTGATCGAACGGTTACCGCGCCGAACGTACCTTGAAAAGGGGAATTAGAAGGGGGAGTGGGAGGAGACTGCTAACCTCATTGGGGAAAGGAAAACATCCCGCCTCCTACTGCCGGAGGGGGAGACAAAAACATCTCGTTGCCCTTCCAAGGACAAGAAACCTCAGGAAGGCCGTGCGGAGAAGGGAAAAAGAAAGGTCACTAAGCAGCGAAAAAATCGGTCGCCTCGCCGAGGAAATGAAGTCTCTAGGGAAAGAATACAAGAAACCCCGAAAAAAGACGGCGGGCGACGACGCGAGAAAGTGGGGAAAGACTAAGAATTCCTTTTAGAGGAAAAGGGGAAAACCCGAAAAAGGAAAGAGGTTATTCTCGGGCGGAGAAACTAGGGGAAAGTGGCATCGGTCACTTTTTTTAAAGACGGGGAAGGATTGGCCGTCCGCAAAAAAGGTAATCTTCGGAGTCTTGGGAGTTGATGCGAGGACGAGGGGGATGAGGGTGACTCGTAGAGGTCGTGTCGGGAAGAAGGAAAGAGGGCTGGATTCTCCCCGAAAAGCGGACTCATGAGGCGTCCCTCGGGGGGAGGGAGAGCGGGCCAGTCATCATGGTTCGTGGGTCAAGAGTTCCGTGCCTTGCGCATCAAGCGGGTGCACAGGCAGACAAAAAAAAGAGAAAAACGCGATAGAGAGGGTAATTCTCAAACGGGCACCCGAGGCGAAAAAAAAAAATACTAGAAAGGCAGGTTCGTGAAAGTCAATGGCTTAAGGAGCCGCCCCGGTCCTCCGTATAAATGTGACGTATTGAAAGGAGGAGAGGGGGCGATTCGGGGAGCTTTGACGTTTTAAGCGTTAAGACTGAACTGTCCGCTCGGAACGGAAGAAGAGAGGGGAACTTTCGAAAAGGAGGAGAGCAGAGGAAGGGGGGCGCCTTCACGGCTCACCGGGTGGGAATCCAGGCAGGTTGAAAAAGCGGGAAAAAAAATGGCCAAAAATAGGCGATCGCCTTGCCAGAAAAAGGCGAAAGTATTGGAAAAGAAAACTTAGAAGGGCGTCACCGCATTTAATCCAGGAAGCGGAAATAAAAGGTCCCTGCTCGGCGATTTAGAGTGAGAAAGGAGAAGGGGAACGTCGGCGTCAACAAACAAAGGCGAGATCAGGCTCGAGAAAGGGGGACCATCGGTCTGCTCGAAATGGAAAGAGAGAGAAAAAAAACGGAAGTATGATTAAAAGCGTATAAACAAGGTAACTTGGCGGGATGTTCGAGATCGACTTGAAGCCTTGACAAAGGGGCAGAAGGCGTTGCGAAAAAAGGGCTGAAAAAAATCGAAATCGGGGAAGGATGAAAGAGCGTCAGCAGGCGGGAAAAAGGAAGGGGGTCAATTCGGTGAAAGCAATGACGATTCTAAGTTTCCATCCATACTTGACGCCAGAACTAGGGGGGGGTGGGGGGGGGGGGGTGGGGGGGGGGGGGGGGGGGGGGGGGGGGGGTGTGCGTAGTTTCAGGCTATAGTCCCTAATGGGGGGGAAATACCGCAAAGCGCGGGGAAAAAGAAAAAAATGACCGTGAAGTGCAACGGAACTTGAGCGCCAAGGCACGAATTTCAAGTTAAGAAGGGGGAGAGGGGAAGTGAGTTACAGTGAGACGCTCAAAAGAAAAAAAAAAGGGGGAAAGCGCAAATATAAAAGGGGAGACCTGGAAACACTTGCCCTTTACGGAAGGCGCGGGAGCGAAAGTAAAATTTTGCTTGGCAAGAAAAAAGGTAAGGAGGCTTGGGGGTGGGCTTTTTCCAAATCGGGGAGAAAGGCCAAAATACGGTTCTTTGCGGAGTGGAAGAGGCGGGACTGAGTGAATTATTCGCAGCACGAAGAAGACGGAAGGCTCAAGCACCGGAAAGGAATCCTCTAAACCGGAGAGGGCAAGACCCATCTGCCAATCCGTCCAGGGAAGACGAAGAAGAAAGCCTACGTTCTGAAGGCCCAAACGACCTCAAAGATCCAGCTCGACAAGAGAGGAGGGGGATAGAGAAACGAATTACCACCTCAAGAATAAAAATCGGACAATAAGCGACAAAAACGGGGGCTGCGAGGTCAAACAACAAAACCCATCGTAGGGAGGCGTCCCTGAAAACATCTTCTAAAAGGGTCGGGATCGTCCTCGAAAAGGAAATCGGCGTAAACTGACGATAGTCGTTCTCCAAAATCGGCCGACCGGGTTTCGCTTCGAATAATAAAGAACTAGGCGACTGCGCCCGAAGTCAGGCGGCCCCCCCGTAGGGGGGGTACGACTCTGACCGGGGGAAAGGAAACTTCATTGACCGGTAATCGGGGAGGAGGGGAGGTTCCATCTATAAAGAGAAGAGGATCGAGACCAACTCTAGTGCATCGGAGGTATTTTTACGGTTGGGGTACCCGGTTCCCTGCACGCCCAACGTTGTCGGCAAGCGTAACAGGGGGGGGGAGGTCCAAGTATGAAGTACAATGAGATCTCCGATCACGGGCAACTACTCTGATGCCCCTTGGTCTTGAGGAAGGTTCTTAGTCAGAGGTAGCAATGGTAACCGCCGGGATGAAAGGCGAATCCGTTCTTCTAAAAAGATCCGTAAAATATAAAATTTTCTCGTCGGCAAAACGATATGGGGGGGGAAAGTTTCACAGGCGACTTCCGCACGGTGTCTGTTTAATCCAGAGAACGAAAGAGGAAGGAAAAGCAAATCTTCTATCATCCCGCGGAGAGCCTCGCCGAAGATGTCGGCGTGAACCATTACGAGGCTCGGCCGAAGGGGGGAAATCTTTCACTTTAGATTCTAGCGATGGGAATGTTGGGGAGGCGGTTGGACGGAAGGCTGACAATCTGCGGAAATGAAAAAGGGACTGGATAGCTCAAGAAAGTAAAATTCTTGGAGGCGGCGGGGATGGGACCATTGAAGAAAGGAAGGGAAGCTGCGAATCTTCGAACGTCGGTGATCTGAAAAGAGTCTGGTGGGAAGCGTCCCATGGGATTTCTCTGGCAAAATGTCAAAAGTGGAGGTACTCCACGAAACTGCAAAGATCCAGGAACGTAAAAGAGGGAAAGACAGGGGAAACGAAAAAGAACTCAAAACGGGAAGAGAAGGAGATAGGAGGAAGCCTGGGAACACTTTCAGGGAAACAATTGGGGGGGAAATAATAGTTCTGGAATTGAGGTTTTAATAAGTCGGGGAAAGTGGGAAGGGGGCGTTTGTTTAATACGGAAAAAATCGGCGCGAGAATTCTGAACCCCACCCCACAAATGGAAGGGGAGGGGAAAAAGTCTTTTCTTTCAGAACCTCGGGTTCGAATCGGCGAAAGGGACAGGGGGGGACACCCGGAAAGGTCTGAAAAATGGGACCAAGGGGCAAGGATAGGGAATCCTTCGCAAATCTCAAACGGAGAGAGTGGAGAATGCCGAAGGGACAAGATGGGAAAAGGGGTAGGGGACTAATTTTCCTAAAAGAAAGAGGAATTAAATCCTCATGTGGAGGCGAAACATTCTAACTGAAAGCTTTCTACTTGCAATAATAACCAGTCGAGCTGAAACATAAGAAAGACCCTTCATCAATTGACACTCTAAGAGCCACGGAAAATAAAAGCAGTTTCCCTAAGCAGAGGAAGAAAGGTGGGGTCATGAATGCTGGTAGGCAAGCCTCGTTTTTGGGAGTTCCTACTTTCGTGTCCAGGGGAAAAAAGAAAAGGGTCGAAATGGATATACGATAACAAAAAAGACGATTCAGGAGGGGGAATAAAGGAGTCCTCAAGATGAGGGAAGACTTTGCTTTCACTTCTCACGCGATCTCTCAAAGGAGTAGATGATTGAGCCGACCGCAAAAGGAGGGAGGAACGCAGAGGAAATGCCTCAGGTCGCATCAAGGAGAATCGCTGGTTTGTCGTATGAGAAAAGAAAAAACCCAAAAGTGTTTTCCTCCGGAAACGTGGGGAAAAAAAAGGAAAAAAAAAAAAGCTGGGTTTTGTGTTGTTGGTTGGTTGGGGGGGGTTTGGTTTTGCCAGCCAGAACATTCTTAGCAGCGACCCCCCCAAACCCAAAGAAACAAAAAAAAAAAAAACAACAACGGCTATCGGATAAATTGGACTTCTTTCACCGTCGGATCGTGGAGTGAGGTGAAAGGGGAAGGGGGAAAAAAAGATCTAAGATTGAAGAGGGTGGATGTTATGAAGTGAAGGTGCATTTCGCCTGCAGCGGAAGGGGAAGATTTCTCTAATTGGAAGAAGGATCGTTCGGCAGAAGTCGGGGAAAGTCAAGACGGGTTAACGGGGGGATGGCCGTGATGGGGGAAAGTCCCTCAGAAAAGGAGGATGGGCAAGATTCGAAAGTGAAAGGAACAGAGAAATAACCCTGGCGAAACCGAGGTCTGACAAGAAACATGAAAAAGGAAGATCCTCCATGTGTCGGTTGAGAGATCAGTCGGAAGCGGAGAAACAGGGCTCTAAAAAACCACACCGTTTACAGAAAATTATGAAAGAAAAGGGGTCTGATTGCGAGACGGGGGAATTGTACGAAAAGGTTCGAAAAGGGAGGAGATGGGGGAGACTAAAGCCCGGGTTGAAAACGCCGGGGCAAAAAGATGAGCGTTCCAAAAAAAGAAGAGCAGGTTCATTCCCTGGCGAAAAGGGAAGCAAGAAGAAGCAACCGGGAAGGAAAAAAAAAGAAAGGCAAGAGAGACCAATAGTTGAAGAAAGGAGATCGATCTCAAGAAGCAAGACACCCGCCGAAAGGGGGGGAAAGTCTTCCGGAGAGAGAAGCCCGGTTCAGACGACCGATGGAAAGAAAAGAGGATCCCAACATTCAAAAAATCGAGAGATGGACCAGTCGCTGCGAGGGACGAGGAAATAAAAGCCGAGAGGCGCGGGGGGCGCTAAATTAGAGACATGTGGGGGGGTTAAATAGGATAGTGGA
>Ga0179593_1330610_pt1 | contig 16207 bp, 18 predicted proteins | sample CZODoug2_1_08_16_FD_185931 | JGI IMG/M metagenome (GOLD analysis project Ga0179593, IMG submission 185931) | Vadose zone soil fungal communities from Angelo Coast Range Reserve, California, USA - CZODoug2_1_08_16fungal (PacBio error correction) | ecosystem: Environmental > Terrestrial > Soil >...
CTCAGTCTGAAAAAAGCTGACAATTCCGGTAAGTGAACTCGAAAACCCAGCCCACCTCGAAGCTGGCGAGCTTTACCAACATCGCGAAAAAGCAGGAACACTGCTTTGAGCGAAGATACATACCTCTCGGGATCCGACCTGGAAGGCGAAAAAGAGTTGGTACAATGGCGCTGTCAGGAGGGAAGGAAAAAAAAAGTAGCTTGAGGGGCTAACGGCTGACACCACCATCGGAGAGTAGGAGGAAAACTCATCTACCCCGGAACGGAGCCAACCGTAACATTAGAAAGTCAAAGTGAAACAAGGAACATCGGGAGAACAATATTCCGACAATTCTCAACCCAAAGGCGAGGAAAGAGATGAAAATTGTCTCCAATGGTCTGTCAGGAAAAGGAAAGAAATGAAAACTCGAACAGGGGGCGAAACGACGACCTTTTTATACCGGGGCGAAACCGACGCTCGAAAAGTCTGGGGTCAGCCGCTCGGAAAAACGCAGTCAACAGGGGAAGAGCACCGTTGCTTGACGCACCAAGTCGCATCAAGGGAGAAGCCTGACGTTAAAATAGAGTCGAGACACATTTGGCCCGGATGCCGGCAGCGGGGAGGCGGGTCGCAACCAAAGAAGAGAACGGCTCGACGAAAATGGGGGGTATGATCCTGGATAGAAAAGGTCTTGAAGGCCGGCCTTTGTAGCCTTTAAAACAGGGCGGTCGGGAAAAAAAAGAAGGAACCTTGTTCACATACAAAAGAAAAGTACCCTTATGAACAAATCTCTAGCGAGTCAGGTAGGACAAGAAATGTCATGAGAGACGAGTTCACTGGACACGACGGAACCATATTGGGAGGGCCGCCTGACCCGAAAGAAAAACACCCGACGTATGCGAATAGTCTTCCTATGCATTCATTTAAGTGAAAAAAGGCGGCTTTCAGGGGTGAATAAAAAGCAAGGTTAGACTGTCAGAGGGGGACCAGAAATTAACCTAGCGACAATTTGGCCATAGAAAAAGGGCAAACTTGGGTGTAAGCTCCAGTGGAGGAAGACGCATAGACTACGCCTATCGGGAGATCAACCAAAATTTCATCCCTTAGCGGTGAAACTGCTACATCCTTCCGTATGACCTGCTTAACGTCGGGACCAGCGTTGCATCATGAGGAATGGGCGTCGTCATCGCGAAAGAGTCGAATAGTCGAGATCAGTAAGCCCAAGGAAAATTGTCTGGTATAGAAACCTTCGATTCGAAGCCGGGGGAGAACTACATTTCCTCCTAAGGGGAATAAGCGCCAATGGACAAAGCCAAGCAAGTAAATTGAAGGAGAAGAGGGATACCTAATCTTTAGAGAACAACATTGCCAGTGAAGTTCAAGAGGCGATCTAATCTAGGTTTGGAAAGAGAAAAGAGTACAGGCGCCACGTGGCCGCAAAAGGTGCATTAATGATCACCGACGGAGTAACGGAAAATGCCAATTATCGACGGGTTCGGGTGAACTTGGACCACGGTGAGGGGAAGAGGAAGGAAAAAGGTTTATGCATGGTAAATGTCCAGGAAGTGGGTTTTTCACGGAACCGCCATAGTGCTGAACGGAAGAAACGGGATATTTTTGCAGGAGTAGAAATGACAATACTCACATACGACTCGCCCATAAATGTAATTACCAGTCTCTAAATCGAGAGAGATAGCAGAGGGGTAGATGAGCTCAACAATGGAAGGATAAGGCTTACGTGAGAAATGGGCTTAAAGGAAACTCGGGGCATATGTAATGAAAGGGAATCAGAAAAGCAGACGGGGACGCGGTGGAAGACTTGCCTAATCGCAGGAGAAGACATAGGAAAAAAGCAAAAGAAGAGTCGGAGGGCGCTTAAAAGATGAAAATGTGGCTTCAGGAGAGCTGAAAATTGTTGAAAAAGATGGAGGAAGTGGAACTTGGGAGAGAAACATCCATTCTTCGAGCGATTGGGGTGGAAGAGGGTCGTAAGATAAAAGAGAGTGGGACCGCGTCCGAGATTGCACGAGACGAAGAGGGAGGTAAGGAAGGAGTCGAGAAGAACAAGAAGAGCCTTTTTCTGAACATAACGAAGGGCAGAGATAGGGCTTCCCCCTGGGGGATAATAACCCTCGGGGTGTATAAAGTAAACAGGGGTTAACAAAGAAAGAACCAGAGCGGCCAGAAAAACATGAAAAAAAATGACGGAGGCATCGCAGACCGGAACGGGGAAAAAACTCGATGATTCGCGCCAGAGGAAGAGGGGAGGAAAAAAAACATCACTTTCTACGACTCGAACGGAGGAGAACGCTGTCACCGGAGAGAACTCATAAAAGAAAAATAAAGTCAGGTGGGGAAGATAGATGCGCTAGCAAGAAGGCGAGCTACAGACGCCGGGGAGGGACGTAAAGAAATACGAGACGGGGATACGCGGAGATAGGACAAGGCTCGGGTACTACGAAAGAAACCGAGCGGTAAAACTATTCCCAGCTCAGTGAAACAATAGGTATCCAGCAAGGGAAAAGTGGGATGGCACCCTACGAGGTCCTTTTTCAGGGGAAGAGACTAAAGTCGCACTTCCAAAACGCTAACGGAGAGCAGAAACGGATCGAAGGGTCCTACTGCACAACGAAAGGTGTTCTGGGGGGGGAGGAGGGGAACGCACTGAGGGAAAGTATTGCTTGGGACCATCTTGACGATAACTGAGAAGAAAGAAAGTGGGGGATGAAAAGGGCCAGAGAGGGAGAAAAAGGGAAAGGAAGCACTGTCAGGTGATAAACCTCAACATCTTAAGAAGTAATAGGATAGAGGAAAGACCGCAACAGAGATACTGACTGGGGGAGTGTAAAGTCCAGTGGGGGGCAAGTAAGGGGCGGTCAATGAAGTTTCTCTCTTTTCCAGTGGGGGTCATTAGCTTTGAATTATCGACTCTTTAGTAACTGGACTAGAAGGGATCAAACTTTAACGTGGTAGGCAGAAAAAGAGAAAAGGGGGTTACTTCATCGAGTCAGGGAGAAAAAACATAGGAAATCCCTGAAACGAAGAACTGACAAATTTTAACAGGCCCCCGGCAGGGCTTACAAGCGAGCGAAAAAAACCGGCGAGGAGAAAAGAAAAGGGTGTGGAGCATGACCTTCCCCACTTGGTCAATGGGGGATGGGGAATGAAAATCATTGCAAAAGGAGGACCGCATAACGGGGCTTAAAAGGAACGAAGAAGGCATCACTATTATAGGTTGAAATGAAAAATGACAGTTTGGCTTCCTCCAAGAAGAGAAGAAAGAGAACACAGGGAAAACTCTAACAAGAGAAAATGAAAAAGCAGAAAGAAAAATATTGAAGAAAACATGAGGGACCAGAAGAAAAAGGAACAGAGGGTTGCTGTAAGAAGGAGTTAAGACATGATTTGCGTAAAGGGGGAGAGCATTCAAAATAATAGGAAAAAGTTAGTCAATTTGAAAGGGGGAAAGTCTTTCCGTAACGAAGGGGGAAAATCTGTGCGCAAGGAAGAGAAAGATGTCAAAATCAATATAACTAGGAAAATGGCGCGGCCTAACGAGAAACCAAATACTAATGAAAATAAGGCATGAGCCCTTAGGGCCGGGGGGGGGAACGGGTGAAAGATTTCTCTATACTATAAAGAAGGAAAAAGAAAGACAATGAGGTGGGCCATCACAAGACGACTGAAAATGGCGAATAAAGGCACGGGGGGAAAGAGGGGCGTGGTATATTACAGAGGGGAATGGGGAAGGGTTAATCTATCGTTAACGATTTAAAAGGGGCCAGAAAGAAAAAGGCTATGAAAAGAAAAGAAGTTAGGACCGACATCCAGGAAGATCGAAGATGAAGATAAAGAGATCTGCACAGAAAAGGGCTGGGAAGTCATAAGGCCGGAGCGTCTAAGAAGAAGAGGAAGGTCGTAGGAGTGCTTTTTTAACAAAACTGAAAGGTGGAAAAAAAAAAGCGAGGGAACGGTCCTTGGTCACGCACGACGTAAAAATTGGGGTGGCCTGTATTCCACCGGAAGAAAGGGAAACTGTCTCGTGTGACAATACGGGGCTTGATTTGATATCGCCAACAAAAAAGTACGAAGAAGAAAAAAAGAAAAAAGATAGAAAAAAGAACAGAGGGGTCTGTGTTGAACAAAAGGGGTCGCGTGGAATCTCGTACTACGAACGGACACCAAGAGAATTTGATACGCAAAAAAGGAAGTAGCCTCGCACAATCTAGGAGGAGAGTGGTACTGAAGGAGTGCACCATCCGAGGAGAGTACAGAAGACAGGGATGGGGGGGACAGAGCAAAAGGGAAACGGAAGGCCAAAGGGAAAAGGGGTAGAGTCGAGGAAAGAAACACAAGCTGGGGTCATTTCCAAGAAAAACCAACACACCGTCGTATCGGGACCGCTGCAGCACTCCCGCCAAACATAAAAAAAAATTAATCCCGAGAGTCCCCCGTTGCCGGACAGGGGGAGGGATTACCGAAAAGTCCATTAGGATAGTTCAGGGAAAATTACAGAGGAGAGAGAAGGGATTAGCTAATTCATTTTGATGAGGACGAGAAAGGAGCTGCTTACTGGTGAAGGAAACGAAGGGAAGCTCGAAAGGAATGGGAGGAATTCTTAGGATTGCGTAGATTCACACGACTCCTGCCAGTATAAAAAAAAAGGAGTACCGCGCTGAGAAGACAAGAAGGGAGGGTTACCTACAAAAAATCCGGGGGGGGGGGGGGGTGTTGGGGGGGGGGGGGGGGGGGGGGGGGGGGGGGGGGGGGGGGGGGGGGGGGGGGGGGGGGGGGGGGGGGGGGCAGAGTGGAGGGGGGGGTGTGAGAGGGAATTGACCAAAAACTTTTACCTCTATGAAGACGCATCCCAAAGTGAAAGCCCAGGAACCGACGATCATGGGAAGAGGTTCTTTGCACAAAAAACCAAAGTCTAGAGGAGGGCACAACGTTGGCCACTGTCTATTCCTGGGATCCGAGGCAAATACGAACCTCCCGATGGTCGAACGGCAAGGCGGGAAGATTCACGGCTTGCAGAAGAGACGAGGCAGGACAAAAAAACGATGTAACTATTTGAACCTGGAAGTGGGGAACTGTGGGACGAAAAAGTTCCTTTCCGAGGGTCACAAAAATGCTGAACAGGGAACTGGGAAGAGAGGATCTATACGAAAAAAACAATATTCTTGTCAAGCAAGCAACGTTCGGAGGGATGTAACGAATCTACTTCTATGGCCAAGGGATGCGAGGAGGACCTACGCCATCTTCAGAGGGGCCCTCTCAAACGACGTTAACAGTCTCCCATAAATGATTTCGCCTAACTAACGCACGCAGGGGGGCAATTTGGTGGAGGGCCCACGAGACAGTGCAAGAAAATCGCTCGAACTCAAAGAAAAGGAAGACCATTAGGATGAGTCCCGAGTCAAGCGCAATGATGGGCCAGGGGGACGCACTCGGACGCGACGAACTGCTGATGACTAAAAAAAAAAAGACCGGGTCAGGGGAACTGCTCATCACATGAGGACTATAGAAAGAGGAGGGCGAGGAAGACGCAAAAAAGACAAAATGATTATGGGAGGAGGTGTCACATTGAACTAACCGGGAAGACGCAAGCGACTTGGGAGAGACCTGAGGGAGTTCCCTTACGAGATCGTTGCTCTCCAGTGATAACTGCATGGCAGTAGGGAAAAAAGTGACGGGCGGGGTCCTCCGCACCACTGCGAACAAAAGGAGAAAGCCAAGAATGGGGACTACTCGCCAAGGAATCTCCAAGAGTGAGATAGAAGGCGGGAAGAGTTGGTCGCCAACATCGCGACTGAAGAAGCGAACAGGAGTCTCCAGCCATGACAAAGGCAAGAAAAACGACAGTGGTATTCTACCTCGTGTAATGGCGCTGGACAACACGAGTAGGAAAAGGGGAGATGAGTTAAAGACCCCAGAACCATGAGTGGCGTCGGCGTAGCCGCAACTAGGCGTCGCACACCCTGAACGAGTTGAGGTCTTCGTACACTGAACACACTTGAAAGATGAAGAAGATAGAGAAACAAAAACCACATGATAGATAGTGCGGAGTGGTGAGAAAATGACGGGGCAAGCACCCCTTACCTCTGCGACGAGGGTTGCAGGCATGCTACGCCGACGCGAACGATTTAGACTGGTCCCGCGGGGGAAAAAGGCAATCTAAAAAAAAGTTTTCAAGAGAAACGGACTTGGGGGGTGAAACGGCCAGGACCAAACGAGAGAAGAAAGGACGGGCTAAGGGCATGCAGATAAAACAGGTGCCCTCGGCCGTCAACGAAGGGTTGGCGGAAAAATCCGAATCCAAGATCGAGCGCACGATGGAAAATAACTTGGGAGGAGAAAGGTCTTGACACCTTTACAGTGAGAAAAGGTCGTCAGGGAAAAACCAGGACAGGGGGGAAACGAAAAATGAAAAGTTGTCTCCGGATGAAGCTCTAACGCTCTCGAAAGAAAACGCATTCAGGGCTAGCAAAGAATTATGAGGGGGATGGTTCGGGGGAAGAGGAAATTAACAGTTAAAACAGAAAAGTTTTTAAATCTTGGCCTGAACGGACACCCACGGAGGGAGAAGCCTTTGAGGGGTAGAACTTCAGAAAGGCTGAGTGTCAACCTTGCATCTCCGCAATGTCAGGAGGGTAAGAAAAAGGGCCAATCTGACAAACGTTCCGGGGACTCGAAAAAGTTGAAAACTGCCTTTGAGGGGAAGGCTGTATTGGAGTTAGAGGAAGAGGACCAAGGGAACTTGTTGACAGCGAAAAAAAAAAAGGCGTGGAGGGTTGAGAAAAGAAAGCATACCTTCTCCTCGGAACCGAGTCGACAAAGGCGGGAATGAACGACGTCAGACATCAAATCTTAGGGGGGAAAAAAAGAATTCAGGTTTTGAAAGTAGTCATAAGAGAGGGGAGAGGGAGGACTCCGCAGCTTGGGGGAAAAGGAGGCTAATCAGCTTACAGTGCAAAGCGGGGAAGAATAATTGTGACGCGGCAAATAGGACAAGTGGGAAATACCAGGAATGTGTGAGAATATGGAAGACAAAGTGCCAGAAAGGGCCAAGGACAATTCTATAATCTGGGTGAAGATTAGAATCTATTTAATCGAAAAGTAACCATCACTCAACACCAAAGGGGGGCAGTAAGGAGCCGAACGGGGGATTCGACAGGCAAGCCAATTATCAGAAGGGGATCTGTTTTGACTACGATGCACGAGGAAGAGCGTAAGTTTAGGGAGGTTCCTCAAAGGGGGTGGTGTCGGTGGCAAAAAGCACGTGCGGCTCAGATGGAAATCCTAAGGAGGGTGGGCCAGGAAAGGAAGAGAAGCACTAAGTCAATACTCTACTTGAGAGATGAAAATCGCATCCGGCTCGAGAATATAGCAACGCTTCTCTGGAACAAAAGAAGAAGAAAAAAAGATGACGGCGAAAGAATGAATTTTCTATGTAACAGATGACTTGCATATGAGGGAAACCTCGAAGAAAAAGACGGGGGCGAGAGTGGGGTCCTGGAGCCGAAATGGATTCTGGGGGAAGGGGAGCGCACAAGAAGAGAGTGAGTCTTGCTCAACTTGGCATTAGGAAAGGTGGACAAAACCCACGACTATTTGGGTCCAGGGGGGAAGGTGTCAAGGGCGCAGAAAAGAAAGTTCTACGAAGAGGGTGCGAGTATCAGGTCAGAGGAGGAAGCGCGAGTATGCCAGCGGATAGTACGAGTTGCGACCAGAACAAAAAATGTCTGGTATGAAATAGTCGTCAGAGACAAAGAAAATAACCTTGTTCTTCACAGCAATCAGAGGCGAAGATCGTGGCAAAAAATAAAGAGAGAAAGGGAAAAAGAGGGGGGGGTGATATCGAAAAGAAAACAAAGGATGGAACAAGGGGGTACCAGAGAGGGTTCCAGAAGCAACCGAAAACCAAGACGGAGGATAAAAGAAAAGGACACCTTTAAAGCTACCTCGGCAGAAAAAAGATGCCAGCGGGGGCGGAAAAAAACTTCTACGTCCGCGATCCTGAGGATACCTCTTTACAAATCAGGGACATCAAAGATAAGTCTTAAGATCGGGAAAGGAGAAAGGACGGATACGATGTGGCGGAATGGGGTGCGAAAAAAATACTGGGGTAGCCGGCGCTGGGAAGAATGAACGGATCTAGCAGCAAAAAAAGAAGCGGAAACTCGAAAAAAATCGTTAAAGATTATGAGGCCATCAAGGAGACCCATTTAGGAAAAAAACCGGACTGGCGGGGGAGGGGGACCTTTCAAATGGTTAGACCTCGAAAGAGCACACCCAACCTAAAGATAAAGCTAGAAGGAAGCAGTGCAATCGAAAGTCCTATCAGATGCGATTGTGGGGTTTCGCGGAGGAAGCAGAACCAGGGCGCATATTGAGGGGAGGATCGAGAGCCCGAGCAGTAGGAAAGGAAAACCTCATAGGGAGAACAGAAAGGGAAGAAAAGGACAGATCATGGACAAAACTCGGACGAAAACCGGAGGTCGAAGATGGGCAACACCGGGACTAAGCGGTGGCGTCCCAACCGGGGAGAAAAGGGGGGAAAAAAATGCTCAGGACTATTTTTCAGGACGGTCAAGGGGGCAGGTACTGTTTGAATGAAAAAATCACGGAGACAAGGAAAGTTGAACGTGAATGACCACCTTGTGAAGAAGAATTTCCTGAATGCAGAGACCCCGCGCAGCATTCTGTAGGAAACCAGAGACAGGGAGCAGGCGAAAAAGGCCAGAAACAGGAAAAGGGGTAAAATCTCAGCTCAAAAACAACAACTTATTATTATGGAAGAAAGGGGGGGGGGACGAATGTCAGGCCAAGGGGAACAGGTTAAAATTTCATGCAAAGTTGTCAGAGAGGAGGAGGAAACCGCATAATGAAAGTTAAGGAATGAATTATTCCTGAAGAAAAGATGGGATAGGGGAATGGCCCTAAAACGTCAACATAGGGGGCCATCAGGAAATCATCCGAAAAAAAAGACTATGACCACGGGGACCAGGGGGGAGCAGCTGAAAGGAAAAGGGCATAACCAATGAAGTGGCCAGATATAACTATCTAGTTGGGAGTCCTGAGGAAATACCGTTGGCACAACAACAAAATAAAAAAACAAAAAAAACCACCCAAAGAAAAAAAAAGTTCTTTAAGGAAAAGGTGAAGTGAGGTAAACTTCTGGTAGCGTCGAACAGGGGGCAAGATAGCACGCAAAGGCATGGGCAGAAAAAGACAGTACCCATCGATTTAAAAAACAGGAGGAGAGGATGAATTCCTTTCTCGGTGGGGAAAAAGGTAGCGGGAACTCGGGGAGCCCGAGAAAGGAACTAACGTTAGGTTGAATGCAGAGAAGAAGCCGAACGAGAGAGATAGGTGAAGAGGGTCCCCAGAATCGGAAGGGAGAAAAAGATTCGTATTAGGCAAACAGACCCCACAGCCGTAGAGAGATAGATAAAGATCCATCTCTTCCACAAGAGTAATCGCGGAGGGAAAGAGGGACGGCGTCCTCTTCAGACACAAGGAAGGAGGTAAGAGTAGGTTGTGGGACGCAATGCAGCCAAGGGTCGATCAGCAGATCGGAAGAGTCACGGCGCACAAGTTTGCTTGTCTTCCTTTCCGAGGGAGAAAAGGTCTCTTTTGAGCCGGGGGAGGTGTTTATAGATGGAAGGGTCTTGAACAACAAGTCGATAAACAGGGAGGGTGGCGTGGCAAAAAAAGGGAGGTCGTCTGTAAGAAGCCGAAGGGGGAAAGAAAATCCTAGTTTATTTAAGAGGAAACTCGTACTTAAAACGAAAAAAGGGCATCAGGACGTGGTAGGAACAAAACGAAATCGGCTATCGAAAAATATGTGAAAAAACTGAACTATACGAACACATTAATCTCGCGGGAAAGAACGGTCTCATCGAAGCGCACAAAGACTTAGGAGCTTCCAGGGAAAAGCAGGCAGCATTCATCGTCGTGGTATAAGGCAAAGTGATTGCCGAACGGGTAAAGCTGAAAAGGCCGAACCTCAGATGAGGAGAAAATAAAAATCGCTAAAAGGCGGCAGAGAGGACAGCATGTTGGCAAAGAAAGGAAGAGAGTCTGAGAGAGGATCGACTGGGGGTGCGAAAAGATGGGAAAGGATAGGTTTATCGCCCCCTGGAGAATACCTAAGACAGACCAAGGGACATCTCAGGAGGAAATGGGAGGGGAACTCGAACAAAAGACCTGGAGCAACACGAAAGGGGGGAGCTCTCCCGACTCATCAAGAAACGAAAACCAGTCAAAAGGTATTCTAATTTTAACCAAGGGGGAACGTTGCCTCGAACCGAAGTCGGCAAATGCAAAACACGCGGTGCAGGGTAAACCTGTAGAGAAAGAACGATTCGAGAGAGATCAAAGTATCGGAAGCGCTGACTCCCTTCATGGGGAAAGCTAAAGGGTGGAGAGGGGAAACTAGCCTATTGCAGGGGGAATATGTGAAAGGGGAAGATGGCCAAAAGAAGTGAAAAAAGGGGGGATAGTTCCTCTGCGTGAGATAAAGAAAGGCCGTATCCCAGAGAGCAGGGAGTAAAGAAATAAGATTCTATTAAAACTTCTCGTAGGAAAAAGAAGAAAAGAGAAAACGAGGCGGCAGTGACGTTTCTGAAGACGCAGAGGGGGGGTAACAAACGACAGAAAGTTGTTGTGTTTCTCCACTATCGAGGCGCAAAGGTGAAGTCCTACAGATTCCAAAATGAGGGGGAGGTGGAGAGGACCAACTACAAGTGAAGAACGATGATGGCATGAAAGTAGTGAAAGAAGACAAACGGGGAAAATGAACTCTCAGTCCAATAGGCGACGGAGAACCTACTTGCAGAGGGTCGGGAACAACCGATGGCAATAAAAAAAAGAGAAAAAGATCGCCAACCGCTGGAAGGAAAAGATGGACGTCTTCTCGATCGTACAGACTCTCATCAAGATAACTGGGCATGTTCTGTGTGCACCCCGGAAGGGCGGTGAACGCCCTGCGGAGAAACGGCTACAAGAAGGAAACTCGCCAAACAATCTGGACTGGACGGCGTGAGGGATCAAGACGGCAGGGAAGGAGGGGCATCATAAGCAGGCTGAAGAAGGAGTCAACGCTTTGGTGGCGCTGAAGATGCGAAGAAAGGTCAAGCAGGTCCGAGACCCACACTCACCTAGCGTCTCGTAACAAGGGAGCCTCAGGAAAGGAACACAGGGAAAGGCTTTCATTAAGAAGGGGGAATCAAGAAACGAAATCTTTATAACAATATTCCTCGAGACTCTCAACAAAACGGATGCAATAGAAGATTGGTGATCAAGGGGACGTGAATGACGCCGGCACTATTGAAGCTCTAAAGCGGTAAAGCAGAAGCTAAACGATTGAAGGGAGGGGTCGAACGCGCGGAAAAGAAAAAAAACGGTGTAACCCCGGGGAGGAAAGAGCAGACCAAAAGAAAGATCAGGCCTCAATCAGAGCGGCGAGAATGTGCCTCTTCGTCTTCCGGAAGGAGGAAACGGCCCGCTTTCAGAGAAAGAAGTGATAGAAGAAAAGCCGGTGAGGGGAAAGTTGTAGCCTTTAACCATGTAGGGGGACAAAAAGCCCGGGTGTACACAAGAGAAATTACTCATTAGGTCCTAGATTATACGAAAAGAATCTCAGGCATTCAGTCAGCCCGAGAGGGATGGGACGTGGCCAGGCGAGGGAAAAAAAGACACTACCCATACAGGGGTAAGATCTGTCCAAGAAAAAACAACCCACCAGACGTAGAGAGATTCCACCCTTGGTTAATTCATTACTGAAAGAGAGGAAGACGCCGAGGGAAAAAATCAAGAGTGAATCTTAACCCCCTCCTGAAGCCGAACACGAATCAAAAATTTCACTATTGTCGGAGAGTGATTGGCGTTTATCTAGGAAACCGTCAATCCAACAGGGTCTCCCTGCAAGGGTAAACGAACGCAAAAGGAAAATCGACTGGAAGACAGAGAAAGGAGGGGCCAAAGCAGGTCATCCGAAGAGGAGGAAAAAAATAGAGTTCGAATTAATCATAGCAAGCTGAGGAGGGTCGCACAATACTTTGAATATGAGCAAAGGGACACAAAAGACAAGAGGGTTCCGAAAAAGGGGGAAATCAACTCCCAGGCTTGACAGACATCAAAAAAAAGTCCCATAGGTCATCTTATCGTTAGATCAGAAGTTCCGAAAGGAAGCATGGATCCATAGGGGGATCAGTAAAAAGAGGGGAAGAGGAATCAGGGAAGAACACTGGTCCAACCGTGGGCAGTGGAAATCAGAAACCGAACCGGAAGGAAAAAGTAAAAGGTTGTTAAAACTTAAAATGTGATGGAGCTTCTCGGGTTTACGGAAGGACCAAAAGAAGGGGGGTGTGAGGTGAAATCACTCTTGAAAGAACGAACTGTCGGAAAAGAGGAGAGAAATAGACAGGGAAAGCTACAAACTGAGGAAACCCAGCTGCGATCAGAATGAGATCAAATCTAAAAGCGAAATATAAGAGGGAACGAAAAGTAATGAAACAAAACCACTAGTGAAAAGGGGAGAGGGCTCTCATGAATAATTGACGGACCATGACGCGAAAAAACGGAACGGGAGAGAGTGGGGGGGGAGACATGCGGTCATTATGAAAGGGAAAGACGCATAGAGTGCTCGGAAAAAGGAGTTTGCTTCGAACGCGCGTAACGAGGGCCGAGGGGAAAAAAAGAGAGTGCATGGGCGCTGAACAGAAATTAGTCTATGTAGCCGATTATCGGGCAGGAGGCTCAGAAAAGACCGGGGAGATAAGGGGAAAACGCGGTAGTAGGTGTAGTCCTTAGGAGGGAGAGTCGACGCTAACCTGGTAAGGAAAATAAGGATCTGCCAAATTGAAGAGGGGAGAAAAGAACAAAAGTGTGGAACTATCTCGAAATAAAAAGGTAACAGAAGGGACAATCACGGTTCCAGGAAAGAAATGAAAAAGAACGGAGGCAGCGCTGCGACGTTCAAACCAGCGAGCAGAAGAAAGCCGAAACTAAATGGCGGAAACCAGCAAGGTAGAAATCCGGAGAATATGAGACATCGCCTCATGGAACTCAGGGACCTGAAGAGGATTGCGAGTAGAGAAAGAGCAGAGGCATAAGGGGGTAACCCTGTCGGGGGGAGAAGACTAAGCTGGCGAACTTCCAACACAAGAGAGCAATGTAGGGGGCTAACAGAGAGGGACCTTATTCGAAAAGAAGGAGGGGGGACAGTGGAGGCAACAGTTGTAAAGGGGAAGTGAGAAGCTGAGCAACGAAAAAAAAAGGGGAGAAACGAAAAAGAAAAAAAGAAGGAGCCTCAAGGGATAGAAAATTAAAGGGCGCGGCGTATGTCTGCTGCGACCTTTGCAGTATTGGGGGGCGGGGAGAAAAAAAGGAAAGGTAAGAGGGGAAAAGAAAGCTTATAACATGAAATTGAAGAAAACTTTAAAAAGTTGAAATGCTAAGAAACTAAAAAACGTTCCGGCTACTCAGGAAGAAGCTTCGGAGAGGACATTTGTATTAGGTGTGGTGGGAGGAATTACTCAGGAAAAGGACTATCTTTAAGCGAAGAAGGGGAGGGGTAGGGGGAAGGCCGCAAAAAGGGGGACAGTTTTAGCAGGGGAGCCTAAATAGAAAACATCATATGCAGTGATGAATAATAGATAGGATGGGGGGGGGTGGGGGTCTGGACTAATAACTACCAGGGAGACGAAAAACCATCGTCATTAAATTCTTCCACAAGGTATCTCTAGAAAACGGATATGATAAACTATAGAATGGTTGTGGAAATGTCATCAGGGACAATTTTGGACTTAACATTGCGCGATCAGGTCAAATCTTACTACCTCAAATTCGGATCCCTTTACATTCGGAGAGGTCACTATGGGAAGTTGGGGGAACAAAGGAAAGTAACTTTGGGATGGAAGCTCCTATCAGTCCTCCCGATGAAACACAACAAAAACCACGTGACCGAAAAAGGGACGGCAGAAGAGGACTGCATACCGTTACTCCATAAGATAGAAAGATAGCGTGGCAAAGCTTATCCTAAAAGGTGACTATGTTCAGAAACATGAAAAGGGGGTCGTTCATTTTAGAGATGAGGGAGCTAAGGAGGGGCTCATTCAGATGGTCAAAAGAAAGAAATCGATATTTCGGGGCGGACATAACGAGAAAAAACATGCAAGGACTTACGAAAAACGGATGAGGTTATCTTTGAAACGGGATAGGGGATAGCGAGCAAGAATTCAGCACTACTGCGGGAGGTGTAAAATACGGAGGAAATAATATCAGTTGTAAGACGAGAGAGGAATAGGGTGGCAAGAGGGAGCTAGATTAACCTTTAAAAGAAAAAGACCCGCGTAGGACACGACGTCTTCCGACAACAATAACGCACTCGAAGATAGCGAAAAACAGATAAGCACATTAATCCGGGTGAAGTAGACTGAGGCCGACGAGAACGTCTCAGCGTAGGTGAGGAGAATACTTTGGGGGAAGGGGGAAACTTCCATCCTTAGAAGAGAAGAGCGGAAAGTAATGGCGACCCGACGAATGTGGGGGAATGGCCTGTCAACGAGACTGACTTTCTTGTGGAAGGTGGGAGGGGAGGTGGAGATATAAAAAAAAAAAAAGAGTCTCCTAGCAGATAATCCTAATAGCAATCGTAGGGGGTCTGGGCGAAACAGGTTCGCGTCGTCGCTCGACGAAGAAAACCTCGGAGGTTAGAGAGCAAGAGTAATTAAGGCGCACAGCTATCTGTGGGACTAACTCCGTCAGCGTCTACATCGACGAAATGGAGGTGCATTTAATATAGACTGGGACGGCCATAGGGAGAAGGAGCGAGACAATTCTCTTGGGGAGCAGCAGGCCAGCAGAGAGAGATGGACTCGGGAAGAAGAGAGGTCAAACTAGAGGTACCGGAGACGCTTACCCGCAAGATGCATTAATTGACCATAGAAAAAGCGGCGAAAAGAAGGGAGGATGGGTTTCCAGATAAGCTGGCTAAGGGTTCAGAGAAGATGAAAGGAGACAAAAGTAGGGAAAGTCGTATTATGCGAAACTGAACCTAAAGACAAACAAATACCGAACGGGCTACACGCATCTCGGAACTATTGCGTTTACAACCAGGAAAAAACATCAGAGGGAAGGACGCAACTTTCAACCTTCCGACGAAGAAAAAGGACAAGTCAAAAAAATAAAGGTAGGGGGGGCTCAGGGCGTTGCACTAGAACCAAAGATCAATAAAACACCGGTTGAAACGGGGGGGAGCATGAATAAGTGCACCTCTATTGAAAAGGAGCGGGCAAAGGAAAATGCAATGCACGAAGTCCATAGGAACACTCTGGCTGAATGTTTGATAGACTTAATTTCCGGGATTTTACCGGGTAGGAAGGAATTTCCAACCATAGCCAATCTATTTTTTGTCCCGGATTCGTATCCATGACGTCAAAAAAAACGGGCGAGGTTCAAAATAATCCGAAAGGTGCGAGGAGCCAGTAAGCCCAATTCCAGGCACCTGCCCTACTTGACATTCATGGGGAAGAGGGGGTCGTCTTTAATGCAAAGAAAGGAAATGGGGGGGGGGGGGGAGGCAAAAATACTGAGGGAAATGGAGCCTACCTACAAGGTTGCCGCCAGGAAGGTCAACTTTGTGGGTTGAAAAAAGGGAAAAAGAAATTCCGGAAGTTCTAGGGGAGAGGGCACGAGAAGATAAAAACGGTCTATGAACGAAACGCAGACACGGGAAGTTCAAGCCATGGCGAATATAAACGAGTAGGGAAACAGATCCTTCAGGAGTAAGAAGCAAGGATTATTGTCTTCTGGTCCATTTAACCCCGAAATCGCCAAAGGAAAGGGGATAGCCTGAAAAGTCTTCAAATACACATCAGAGATAAAGGGGCATGTGAGGGAAGGGAAACGCCTGGGGTCCCTACCCCCCTTGATATAAAAGAAGTCAAAGAAAAACTTTCCTCGAAAGGATAAGCCAGCTTGCAGCAGCTATGGGCGGGGGGCGCAAAAAGAGAGGAAAGAAGGGAACGGGAAGATTCCCGTCATGCAGCAAAGGAAAGTGATGAGAAAAAGAGGGGGGGGGCGTTCAACCAAAGAAGGAGTCTGAACGGCCTCCGTTCTTGACCCAAAATACAAGCGGAAAGAGAGGCGGAGCATACCCTTCTCACAACCTGAGAGCTCATTTGAGGAAGAGAAGGGAAAAACAAAAGAGGAAAAGGAAGAA
>Ga0179593_1351343_pt1 | contig 16207 bp, 14 predicted proteins | sample CZODoug2_1_08_16_FD_185931 | JGI IMG/M metagenome (GOLD analysis project Ga0179593, IMG submission 185931) | Vadose zone soil fungal communities from Angelo Coast Range Reserve, California, USA - CZODoug2_1_08_16fungal (PacBio error correction) | ecosystem: Environmental > Terrestrial > Soil >...
TTCGCTGTACGGTGGAGGGTTCCATGGAGTAAGCAGCTCACAATTAGCGGTAGGAAAACGAAAGGTCACTCAAACCTAGACAGGAAAGAAGATTGGAAAAGAAAAAACTACAATAGATTGGAAAGCGTGGGACAATACTAGTTGCCCTCCGGGAAGGGAGGAAGGGGGATATACTCCGAGGTTCGAAATGGGCTGTAAGAATCGGCTTACACTCTTGAAAAACAAAACAGAAAGGACAAGAAAACGGATCATACCCTGGGCGGGGGGTGAAAGGCAAAGAGCTCAAGGGAAGTTTAAGGGGGGAAAAACGCTCTTACATCGGGGGGAACGAAACTGACGAAAAAAAACTTCTCAGGAAAAATAAAAAAAAAAAAAAAAAAAGCGGGGGGGAGGGTAATCAAAACAGCACTCTTCCTAGTTCCGCAGAAACAAAACTCATTCGATGTGGTGTTTGGGGGGGAGGGGGAATCTAAATCTAGGGGCAAAAAAACAAACATACTACTCCCAGAGAGTTTATTTGCATTAGGAGGGGGGGGAGCAGAAGTCAGGGCCCAGGGCGGCAAGGTGTGAGGGAGAGCACGAGGAAACAGTTCTCTAATGGGGAGGTACTAAATCTTGGAGCAAAAGAGATGGATCCAGGTTTCCACCGAGGGGGTATGAAAAATCCAGGAGAAAAAAAAATAGGACCAAAAGGCGCTATTGTCGAAGATCGCAAAGGAAAGACTCCCAGAACTAAACCAGGTGATTACCGAGGAAAAAAGAAGTGGAATGAGGAGTGCCAGAGCGGAGAAATAAGGAGGGGGAGGGTTAATCGGGGGGGGGGTGAAAAGTCAGAATCGAAAGATCCACAAAAAATCGGGAAAGGGCAAGAGGCACAAAATAAGAAGTTTCGGAGTGGAGATGAAAAAGACAGCGAGAGAGGTTGACCAAACAAACAAAAACCTCCGAAACTTGGGAAAAAAGTTCCGAAGGAACGCGGTGAACCGGGCAAGCCACGAAAAAAGTCGAGATCGGGACAATAAATCTAAAGGAGGAAGCAAACAGGCACAGGGCGCAGAAAACAGGGCTGCAGAAAAGGTAGTCCAAAAAGGAACTGACTCACACCCAGGGCGGTACTGCGCTGGAGTGAGGTTCATGAAAGTGGCGAAGTAGCGCAAAGCAAATCAAGTAAAAAAACACGAAGGCACACAAACCCCCTTTGAAAAAGGAGAGTGAAAAGCAAACCCGCTTCGAATGGCGCGAAGGGTAGCTAATTGCCACACAAGAAGTCTTGAGAAAGAGAAGCAGCCTGGGGGCGACGGGAAAGGAATAAAAGGCGCTGATGAGAAACGGTGGCGACAATCAAGTGGTGCGGTCAGGCCACCTGATGTCAAATGCGGAAAAGACGCTCGCCATAAAAAGGCGGGAAAAATCCCGTATGCGTCTTGGGAAAAAATTTCGGTATACACAGTTTACAAGAATAAAGTTTATGGTGACAAGAGAAATCAGCGTCGAAAATTCGAGGGCGCGTGATGGGCATCCACACATGGGACCAGCTAAGGGGGAGATTAAAAAAATCCGGTGAGGCACCTGACCGGGTTCACAGAGAAGGTTGCAACGGTGTGTGTGCACAGTAAACTGGATTAGTGATCCGAACCCTCGTAAAAAAAAGGGGAAGATTTGACGGAAAAAAATGCCTTGGAAGGAGGTTCTTCAAAGAAGGGAAGGGAGTTCCATGAAAAATCAAGGACAACATGACAGATTCGGAGGACAGAGACCGAAAATGCGCAGCGATGCATATGGATCCATGTCCAGCGAAACGAGCTGGAAACTAAGCAATGCAAAAATCGAAGAACCAGCCGGATTGATTGAGTGCGTAGAAAAAACCCGGTTAAGTGCAAAAAAAAAACTCGACTCCCGTCCGCCAACCAAAAATAGCAACCGATTTTGACCGATGAACAAGGGAAAAGGACAAGTAGGTAGAAGGACTGGGGTCAACGAAGGCAGGAAAAGACTGGGGGGGAAATACCTATACAGAGGAGGAAAGAAAACAAACGTGACTTGAAGGAGAGATAACTTATCATGCCAAGCTGGAGGAAATATATGGGAGAAGTCTAGCAGGGCCCAGGAATCAATCAGAGTGGGGAAGGGGGGGACGAAGCAAAGCGATGGGCTGTAGTACACGTGCGTGCACCGTGATCCAATAGCCATAGAGGGGCTCACAGTTAATCAGACGAAGCTTCAGAAAGCTTCGGGGGGCCGGAAAAAGGGAGGATAGAAAAAGCAAAAAGAAAACGCAGAAAAAAATACAGAGAAAAAAATGAGGATCGTAAATGTCTTGTAGATAGCCAGACAATTGCACTGGGTCCCTTGGAGAGAGGTGCGAAATGATGCACGTATCCACGACAATTCTGAGGGAGTCATTCCTGGGCACATGGGGGTCTAAAAGGGTACACTAGAATCCACTGTACTGAACGGATTCAGCGACTTACTATGGTGGGAAGACAAGTACGCTCTTAGGGGAGTGCGCTTTGGAACATAGTACTAGGGTTCATAGACTAGGGAGACACTGGTGCTCGATGATGACAGCAACGAAAGGGAAATAGAAAGGGGCGTTGGGCTCGGGTGAGGGCAAAAGTCATGTGGAGGAAGGGGCTGGTGGGGGAAGGAAAGACTTGGAAAGACGCGACGCTGGGGAGAGGATGCGAAGGGACGCATCAATTCATGCGAGGGTTACCCTACACGGGACGCACTAAATGGAGTGGTTGAAAGCGGAGTTGAGGGGGGAAAACTGCAGGCATGGCTCTATTCAAAAACTACAAGCGAAGATCAGTCAACAAGTCGGCGACATATTCAGAATGCGTCAGAGGTGGGGGTTAAAACAACAAGGGTCTAACCAGCACATCACAAGTCCTATGGACAGTAGAGATTTAAGCGGGGGGTCTAGTGGGGGGGGGATCCAGAGAGGGATAAAGGGGGTCCGGAACGGCGGTGGAGGGACAGGAATGGGAACGAAGTGGGAGGAATACTAGAAAAATCGATCTGGAAAAGTACGAGGTGTGGTACACGGGAGCGATTGCGTGTGTCGAAAAGGAAACACTGTAAAAAAGAGGTGTCTAGCGACACGGGTCGATGGGCAGGCTGGGGGGGGGGGGGGGGGGGGGGGGGGCCCCTATTCCGGGTCACAAACAATCTGGATGAAAAAGAGAACTCAGTCTCTGGAAAAGGCCGGGCCGCGTTAGGGGAGACAAGGGTTTACAAAAAGAACGGACGGTGGTGGACAAAGGATGACGGACTTCTACACTACGAGATCCACTAAAAAAAACTTTCTTAGGGAGAAGCAAGATGGAGAAGTATAGGGAGGAGGGGAAGAGAAATGGGAAAATGCTAATAAAAAGATCTCATAGAGAAGAGAATCCTGCACAGAAATTAAAATACTAGACGAGAAATACTGCGGGTCGTTTAAGGAGTTCGATTAAGAGACCAACACGGGCTAGAAAGGGAACCTCGAGGAGAATTGAAAACACCTTTGGTTATATCGGGGGTATACCTCCTCCACCTCGGTTAACCGGGGATGGAGGGGAGAGAATAATTGCAACGTGCAGGAAAGTGGAGGACAATCCGATCGTTTTCACGGAAACGGATAAAATCGTATATCTTCTTACAAAAGCGTGAAAAGAAATTACAGGTCCAGAAAAACCGGGATACTGACCCACATACATCGAGTATAGCCCGTGTAAAGATCTCGAATCGCGCCCACATAACAAAAGGAAAAGTGCTAAGGGTTTGGAGGGCGGAAAAACAAGTAGCTGGTGGTCGTGAAAAGCATAACGAATACGAATAAGACTTGTGGTAGTGCTTGAGCACTAAAGGTGTATACATTGTGAAGAATTAAACCTCCAACGACGCGGGACTTGAAGCAGCAACAAAAAAAAGAGATGGCCGAGGACAATCAACAAGAACTCATTCCTTTAAAGGAAGACGGAACAAAAAAGGGACCGCCTGAATGGTCGAGACTACTCTGAAGTAATAGAACGATGTCGAATATTCTTAAGGTCGAAATATACTTGGAAGAAAGTAGGTGACAGAAAGGGGAGGTACGGGGGACCGGGGAAAAAAAGGAGGTACCGACGGGGGAAGAATGCTAGCATATGATAATGGTGGAAGAAGCTTGAGTCGTAAAGCGAGGGACTAAGGGAAAAGAGAGACATTACGTGAGCCTAGGAAGGAAGGGCCGATCGGTCCCATGAGTTGAGGTCTCAATAAGCATACGATAGAGAAGTGGAATAACTGGTCAGATCGAGTCAGTTCAGGCGGGGTCATAATCTTAATTAATATTACTCTGCGGAGGGGTCGGGGGACGAGGTGAAGAGTTCTTGAAAAAGACAGGGGGTCTTTCGTTGTCATCGTGTACGGAAGCTCGGGGACGAGGGACTTATCTAGATGTATATCTTTGCGGGAAAGGGTTTGGCCGATACTGAGATTCTACAGAAAATAACATCACCCGAAAAGGAGGAATCCGAAATCATCTTAAAAGAGAGAACGGAGGGGAGAGGGGAAAAGAGTTGTACGGCCGGCGAAGCAGCTCTGCGCGGGAATTTGTAAGGAACACCTCAAACTCAAAAGGAGCCCTCCAAATAGAGTAGGCAAGGATCGTAAAGAAATGTTCTGAACCCACGAGAGAAACGATCTTCTACAACTGTCTAACAGCGGTCCCAAATCAAAGTGCCGCGGAAAACATCAGGTGACTCAACTATCATAGGAAAAATCAGCGCCTCAACAGCCCTAAGCGGGGAGGATACGGATCGGACGGATTGATTGATAGGAGCTGCCATGAGCGAGATCTTAACTATTCAATTAAGACCATGGAAAATCGGGGACAGTTAATTAGGGGGAAGCTTAGGAAACGACTTTAGGGCGTAAGACAGAACCTATAAAAAACAAGAGTGTCGACACTAATGATCCATTTTTGCGACAACCCCGCGAAAGGAGATATGTGAGAATCACAAGTGTATTCACTCCAAAGAAAGAGGCGCATTGGTATACTGTACCCCGGGGGAAAGGACTCGGGGGAGAAGAAGCGGGAGGAAGAAAAGATAACCCACATAAAAAAAACGAGCTGTAAGCTTCTGGAGTAAAGGGAGGTTGGTTGAGAGTTTAAAGCGGACTGGGAAAGGGGGACACGGTAAAGATTGTGCTCGAAAAAGGAAAAACGGTGAAGTCCGTCGATTCGGTCGCTGTCAAAGAAAACGAACCGCGATCTCGTTTCACGCCAATCACCAAGCCAATGGGGAGGAAAAGGTCTGGGATTGCGAGAAGACGAAGACAGGACCAGAGAAAAGAAAAGAATGGGTGTCATATTCGGGGGGGGAGAGGATAGGAATGAAAGAAGCAGTTAAACAGCACAACTTACTGAGGGAAATGCTAGAAAGTAATAGGGGGCAAGCAATGAGAGACGGACGGGGGAGGGAAGAAATATAGGAGAAATCAAAGCGGGAGGAAATTGTTTTTTATCAGCCGGGGGGAAAAGCAGAAACGACAAAGACCAGAGAGGTGGGAGGTCTGATCGAATTTCATGGGAAAGGAACACAGGGAGGACGAGGGGATAGAATCGGGTCTCGATAACTTGCAGTACAGCGTAAACGACCTTAAAACCAAACCCCACAAAACAACAACACAAGAACAAAAAAAGGGGCCGTCCGCTAGGAAGGAACACTTTCTTCTAATGAGTATAAGGGTAGGGGGTTTGTAAAGTGAGGGACGAAAGCGTAAACCAAGAAAAAAACCCTTCCGAAAGGAGGCATGAAATTGAACGCAAAAGGTTTTCAGGCCGTGCAATCCTGACGACGCACTCGAGAAGCAGGGATCCAGCTGAACTTAGATACAAAATTAATAGCCCCGTGTGCCGAGCAAAAGTCGCTTGGGCAAGGGATCGCCGGGCAATGTCCCCACCACATTGGAGAGAGACATAAAAGTCGAGGGACAAATACGCACTGGAAAGCTCACTCATCGGAAGAGTAGTCAAGGAAGTATTCGTCCCTGGTAGAAACGGGTTAGGATACAAATAACTCTCTGAATGAAGTGTGGTAGCTGGGGCAAACCACCCCCTAAGTGGAGTGGGGCCGCAGCCGGCTTGGTGGTCTGTCTGGAGAGGGGAGAGAAACCACTCTAGAGGGGGGAAATACTGGGAGTAAATCGAGGTGCGGTTGGACAACAATCAGATTTCGAAAAGAAAAAGTGGAACTAAAGGTGAAGGAGGAATCCACGTGATTGCTAGCTATGGTTCTGACACGCTGCCTACCCAAACTCGGAGGAGGGGTGAAACCCTATTCAAATCTCGAAACCTGAGATGGGTAGGAGGAGTGTAATAAACGCTGCGCAAGAGTGTAGGGGTCCACGATCCTTTATGCACCAAGTACCACTCCCCTTGTTGCAAGCTGGTAGGGAGAAGAAGGTCGAAAGCTACGATAGTACTAAACCTCATGAAGGAGAAACAACCCATTTTGAACCAAGTTGACGACTCAGGCAGCTGGCGGGGGAGAAGGGTTACTAAGTATACGCCGGGGCAGATTCTGTTCGGCGATTGACTAGGAAGTCAAGAAACTTTCGCCTCAGACAGCAAGCTGAGGGCAGAGGGTGGGGTCATGGAGGAGGTAACCTCTAAAACAAAAGAACGAGATTAGATAGAGGCTGCAGACGGGAGCCAAAATGCAGCGGTGAACGGTCAGTCCACCCGTCACGTGCAACAATAAATCACACGAAGAGGGAGAACTGTGAATCACGGAAAAGGGGAGTGCAGATTACTAAACTAAAAATTGAAAATGTCTGGCATCATATAATAAAAAAAGAAATCAACTTAGAAAAGAAGGGAAGAGTATAGTTTGAGCTCACATGCCACTGAAAGGGTGGGGTGGAATTAATAGGGAAAAGAAGACGTGCCTTTTTAAGTCACAGGGGGGGTTTCCAGAATCGTATTTGGGATTTTGTGGGAAGAAGAGCGTGGCAGTGCGTCCACATTTTCCGCACGTTAGACAATACGGAACTGCGGGCGAAAAGAAACGCAGAAAACCAGGATGAGCACCTGGAGTAGATGACTCGTCAAATAGCACGACTCAGCCGAGAGAGCGTAACAGGAGAAGACGGGGAGGAACAATTTTCATGCAGCCAAAGGAAAATGCCTAAGATTGTTCTAGATAACCCACCGGAAGGGCCAGTTATAAAGTCGCGAGATTTTAAAAACCCCCAAAAAGACAAAAGAACGGTTGGGGGGTAGAGGGTGTGGAAAGGGGAATCAAATACGCGGATACGTCTAAAGAGTGACGCTCGGGAACTCTGTGGAAGGGGAGTTGAAACATCGGGGGAACAAAGGGGGCATCACCTAGCTAAAGGGATTGATGGACTTCCACCTAAAGGCGAACCAAGAAGGGGGGAGAGGAGGTGAACGGAAAGGTACGTGATACGGGGATCACCTTTTCACGAACAGCCTACGGGAAACTAGTTGGTGAGGGCCATTGGGAGGTCAAAACGTTCGGCGCGTCCATGTTCTGTGAGCAGCCTTGCGATTATGACAGGGGGTACCTTGAATGAAAGCAGGGTCAAAAACGAATAGCTGCCGCCTTCATCAGGGCGATAAAAGGAGGGTGGGGGAACAGTAGAAAAAACCATCCCCTCAAAACTGGAGAAGGAATCGGAGTCGAGACGAGTTTCGGCTTTGGGATCAAAACACGTTGTAGCCGAACCGGGGGTGGTAACGAGGAGGGGTCGGTCCCAAAGGACGTCCATCTGACAAAAAGGACGAGTAGAACGCAGACACGCCATGGGGGGCTTAGGGGGGGGGGGGTCGGGGACCTGGAGAAGATAAGTGGGTCATCTAGTCAAAAAAACTTCTGTGGGGGGGCCCAGGGGGACGCTACGTCACTGTATTAAAAGGGCTTCGAGATGCTCGGCGGTAACTTAGGAGAAGAGGGTAGTAACTTTTTCAAAGAGGGAGGTTCCGGAGAGGGGGGTTGACCGGAGAAAAGGACGCGGAGGGGAGATCAAAACCCCCAAAAGAAGAGACGCAAAGAAATTTAGTAATCGGGAGTCGTGGAGAGGGACTGTCAGTGTAAGAGATCAACCATCATAAAAAAAAGCAACCATCAAGCCAACAGCCGTTACCATTCGCTAATACGCGAGGCAGGTATCTTGGCGGAGAAGTAAAAAGCTTGTCGCGGGGGAAAAAGTCCATAACGTTAGGGAATGTGTAGGATTCGACGATGCGCTCAGCCACCTGCTGAGAGAAGGGAAGTTGGGAGTATTGAGGGGGGAACGTTGCGTCAAAAATGACCGACCATCCTACAATGGAGGGGAGAAGTCTTGATATCTTCGGACTAAGGGAACAGGAATGAAAGAAAAAAAGATCAATAAAAAAGGGACTAATGCATATAGATGGAGCCTTTTTCACGGAGAAGATCGTCAAAGAAAAAGAAACTAGAATGACTTAACCAGGGTATTACCGGGCGAAACAGCGGAGCTGGATAGGGAAGACAAACAAGGGGGTCAGGAGGGAAGGAGACACTACTGCGATCACAGACCGTTGAAAAAGGGAACCTTCCTAAGGCGGAGCGGTAAAAATGGAGCTAACCAGCCAAGGACGAATCGCATCGAACCGTCTACTTGTTAAAAAGGACGCGGAAGCCCGACTTTCCGCATAAAGAAAGGGGAGAATACTTAGGAGGGTTTGTTAGGTATATATGAAGGGCGAACCTGCTGAGTTGAATAGACTTTACTAAGAGGTGATCTATTAGTAGGGGGGGGCGTCGACACATAGTAAGGAAAATCGAATCATAGGGGACTTTGTACTATTTTAAGCAGAGAGCCGTGGGTAGCGAGGATATGCTACAAACGGGAAACGTATTACGAATATTAAATCGGGAGGTGAGAGAGGAAACAATAATTCTCGAGAAAGGAATGGTGAGCCGCGCTGTGATCGGTAAAAGGGCTATTGTCGTGGGTGAGCACTCACCGACGTGAGGCCGGGGGGGACGCGTCAGAGGTTTTTCCGGGGGAGAGATTGGGGCGGCGCGTGAAGGGCCCAAGAAAGAGGGGGACGAATGACGTAGCGATGGCTCTTGCATACGGTGCTGCATGTATATGAGAGAGGAAGGGACTGAACCTCCGAAAAAGGGCGAGGGCAGAGAGACTGACGCAGAGAAGATAAATCTATCTACAAGCCAGTTTAGAAAAAAGGTAAGTCCTGACGAACTGCCTTATTAGGGGAGGGGGAGAATTCTGTCCGTCGACCCCTCAAAGAAAAAGAACAAACGTCCGCAGGTTTCTACGGAAGTGCGAGAATCATTTACAAGAGAAGTTCGACCGTACATGCGCAGCACCTTCGAGGGAAGAGGAGCAACCAGCTCGAGGGAACTCAAAACTAGATCGAAGAGGCATGAGAGAGAAAAAAAGAATCCCATGAAAGGATCGCACAAGAAAGGAGACAACCAAAAATGACAGCACGGAGGAAAAAACGTAGTGCCTTGCTAGTTCTCCCACATCCGGTAAGGGCGGGACATTGCCGTTCACAGTAGGGTTCTGACAGGGGTCATAAAAATTCGGAACAGGAAAACTGGCAGAAATTAAAGGTAAAAAGGAAGGACATTACATTCGAACTGAAAGGAGAACAGCCTTGGCAGCCCCACCGCAACCTAGAGGGGAAAAAAGTTACAAATTGAGACGGAAACTAAGGGAACAGTGATATTTCAACAGACGTATTGACTGGAAGGGGGAGAAAGTGGCGGGCTTCCAGTCAAAAAAAAAAAAAACCCGTCACGGGAGGGAAAAAGAAGGTATCTGCTCAACAATCGTCAACGGGGATGGTGGGAGGGAAAACAGTTCCCGCGCGCCGGAATTTGAGAAAAAAGCGAAGTCGACATAGGGTGAACTCACGCGCCAGAAGAAACCCGTAGAATCAGCGACAAAATCCGCCATCTCGGGAAAAAAAAGACACATACCACACCCGGGATTCAAAAAGAAGTGTGAGTGGGATTTCGATCCGAGATCTTCACCAAACAAACAGTATATAGTTGGATCTGGATACCCTTCTTTTCCCAATTGGCGGAAGAGGGGTGAATCGGGGGAAGAACCCTCTGCCACAGATCGACGGTCTTCCCGTAATCAAACACGATCAATAGGTCTCCCGCATGGGTGTAAGACGACGAAAATCGAAAAAAGGAAAAATGGAGATCTGCACTGATGTATTCGACAACGGGTTGAGAGCCCTCCGCGACACTCAACACGTGTTAAGTAGGATGAACGGGGCGGTCGGGACGGGAAAAAGGAGCGATCAGCGCGGGAACGAGATCGTGATAGATAAACTGGGCCATCTGCATCACCACTAGAGAAAGCCGAGTGCGTACAGAACTAATAAGCGAGTAGGGGGGGTGGGTCACGCAAGAGTCCGTGTCGCCAAAAGAATACCCCCACGGTTTAAAAGGAAGCATTCGTCAGTCAGGGTAAGAAAGGCCGAAACTCAGGAATAGAAGAATAAAAGCTAGAAAGAAAACTTTACCCATCAAACACCTACGGGAAAATGCGACCAACATAAGTGCTCATTCTGGTAGAAGGCGAAAAAGAGCTCCCTCAAAAAATTGAGAGGCTTACTATGTCTTTCTGGGAATGGGACGACGTCGATGATCACAGAAAGAGGGATCACTCATTCTGCACATCCCCGTGTAAAAGAAGGCCCTTTCAAGAGAAAAAATACCTTCGAAAGCCGCTAGGTAGCTAGATGGGGAAACCAACAAAACTAAGCTATGGGGCTATCGCCTCTCGCGAATTTAGACTGGCAGCTGAACCATCGCTGTGAGAAAGAAAAACTTGGCAGAAAGAGATCCCTTGGGAGTGCTGTCGAAACCGTGCATCAGCTACACCGGGTGTCCTAATTAAATAATGGACCGTAGGTTGGTCTTAACACATGTGCATCCCGTTTAAAATCAAGGGAAAGGGGGGGATTTCCAAATCACATCAAGGGCACCACCACACATGCGTGTCTTCAAAGGGCAATCGTGTCCATGACCCCAGATCCATGTAGAACACACGTGGAACGACACAGAAAAAGAGTCGATAAGGACGCAGGGCCATGTGAGGCCCGGAGGATAGAGTGACTACTAACGAGTCCAAAACCCATGTGACTCGAAGATGAACGGACATAACACTTAACGTGAATGAGTGAGAAAAGATAACGATTGGAGTCTAAGCAAAAACATGGAGACTAGAACGTTCCCCGAGCACTGCAAATGGCGCGCATGCGATTCCTCTGGAAATCAAAAAACTCCTACCGGACACTGCCGCGTCGGGCTCTGACGAGCACGTCGAGGGAGGGAAACGCGGCGGAACACGACGAAAAAAACTGACAACGAAGGCAAGAAGGCCAAAAGCCAATACCACCTCGAATTACACGTCAAGAGAAGGGCATTAGATTTCAATCCCGGGGCAAAAACGTCTGGCATGTATCGCTATACGAGAGAGAAAAAACATCTATGAGGGAGAGGGAGAGGGGGGAATAAGGAACGTTGTCAAAGTCTGTGTAATTCTACTATTGGAAGAAAAAGTCGTAAAAAAATCGTCGGTGAGTGTAGGGGGGTGTGGAAACGTCCCGAGCGGGGAAAGGGGGAGTCCTTGTGAAGCCGTTCCAATAGATGACGACCTTCTGGTGAAAGCAGTATAACTCAGCAAGCCTCTACTTCGAGAGGGGGAACGAGTGATTACCATTGATTGGAAAGGCAGAGAAAGGAGAAACAGACTGAATAGTGCTCGGTCCGACCATTTCATGCTAATGGTCTACCTGGCATTCACAGGAAAGGAAAGGATAAATCCAATCGAGGCATTTTGGGGAGATGTCAACGAGTCAGCTTGGGAAAAATAGGGGGAGCGGGCACTTGAATATACGCATCGACTAGTGAAACGGTAAAAGTGTCCGCGAACATGATGGGGGGGGGAAAATACAGCGGGGCTGGCGCATTGTGAGGAAGGGGAAGTCAGATAAAGAAAGAACTCGAGGTGGTGGGACGAAGGATGGGATCGGGAATCAACGGAGGCTTTAGATTCAATCTTGTTCAGAACATACGGAACGCATGGGAGAGGGTAAAAAAAATAGGGAGAGAGAAACGTTTGGAAAATGCCTCGTTCGACCGCACTCACGGGAGGAGGTTAGATGCCTGTTAGGCGATCGGGCTGTGGAAACAACTCTGAAGGGGATAAAGAGGCTGCGGCTATAGGCCAATCGCGGATGGTGGGCAGAGATTCAACGCAGTACCGACCGCGAGCAGGGGTCGAGCGGTATTTTCTGGAAAATGCCCAAGGTGGATTTACACGGGCCGTAAAGGTTTAAGGAACGCTTCGGTCCTTGAAGGACGAAACGAGACGGCGTCCTACCTCGCATGTGGAGGGCGGGGAATGGGGCCGAAGACCTTCGCAAGAAAGGGGGGGGCTCAGGAGCACGGAAGGGGGGAGGGGATGCAGGGGACTAATTCATCATGTGGGCGGAGATCTCAGAAAGAGGAACTCGGATGTTGACGAATGAACGAAGAGGAAAAATAGTACTGTGTTAAAGCGGTAGTGCACAGGAATCCTGGTTTGGAGAGCGGCTTTAAAAGGAAGGGTCCCAAAAGCCGAAACCCCAAACACGGGGGGTAAAAAGTTCGCAAAGATTGGAGGGGTAAATAGAAGGAGTCGGGTAACTGGCCGGAAGTCTTCAGTTGGGCAACCGACTCGAACAACTGCGGTCGTACAAAAAGCGCGACGCGGGCACACAGCTCGGCGGACAGGGAGGGGGGGGCATGAGTCTCGGGCGGCGCTAAGAATCACCATCGGAGAATCAATCAAGCGAAGAAAAGAATAAGGCAGAGGTTGTAGATAATATCGACGTGCTCTCACAAATGTAGTGATTAGGATTGACCCAGAGATGTGACAACGTTGCGTCATCAAAAGGAGGACCAAGGTCCCGATAAACACTGTGGCAGCGGGAGCTAACAGGGGAGGAAAATATATTCGGCACCCATGGGGAAAGAAGTAAGTATCAAAACAAATGTGACTACTGCCAAAGATATACAGGAGGGGGACAGGCATGTGGGGCTCGTGAAGAGTCGATAAAAACTTATATAGCAAAGCCAATTAAAAGGGGGGGTTTAGACCGGCGGATCTGTGGGGGGGAGGGCGGGGGGGGAGTGAGGATCCATCGAAGAAGCAAAGTGGTAGCCGGTTGATTCATTCAAAAAAAAGAATGATCAGGGGGCATACCTAGGAACCAGGCGCATAAACTTGAGCACTACACACCAGGAAAAGAGAGCATCCCCGTCTTTTACCTAAGGAACGGGTGAGGTCAACAAGATGGATCTTCGGGCGGAAGAAGGGTGTCCGAACTACTTAATAATTTATATCACTGGAAGAACGAGGAGGGGACGGACGGGAACGAAAGTGGGCAAAATATATATGGTAGTCGGTCGTCTAAAAGGAGTCGGAAGGGTCGAATCGCAGTCGGTGAATACTGTTACGAGAGCGGAGATCATCTCACTGACGATGAAAACGACGAACGTTAACGTGGGAACATAGAAAAAAAGGGCGGGAGGCAAAGGCACAGGGATCTGAGCGGGGGGGAACTGCGGATGTCTCGCGCGACTGAGTGGCCGAAGTAATTTCTAAATCAAACTTTGAAATGGGGGGCGGCGGGAAGACGACACACAGGGTTTTGAGTCAGGGATCGTCGAGGGGGGGGAGCGCGGTGTAGAAAGATATAGCGTCTTAGCGGAAGTTGGAGGGGACCTAGGTCAAAGAAAGGCAAAAGGCTATCTTCTAGGCTAATCATCTCTACAGCAACACAAAAAACACAAAAAAACAAAAATAAATAGAAAATACAAATAGAAAGATAACAGAAGGAAAAAAAACGAAAATCACACACCAAAATCTAGCGGGTGGGGGGGGGGGGTGGGTGGACGGGGGGGGGTGGGGGGGGGTGGTGTCTGAGAGGGGGGTTGGGTCATCATCTTCGAACATAAAGGAATCATATCCCTACTCGTAAAGAAGATAAGAGTGACAATACACTCTCACAGCCCTGAAAGAGAATCAATGCAATCAAATCTCTCTCTCTACAAGGACCCCTCGAGAGACCCGCATCAAAGGAGGCCCAAAGGCCAACTCAACCTTCCTAACAAGGAAAGCTTATCGAGACTGAGGACTTGCTCAAAAATCTATTTCAGGGGAAAAAATATCAGGACTGAAGGGTTCCCGTAGTGTCTCCGTGTTAGTAAAAGAGCGAGCTTTCTTCTGAAAGATCAAAACCCCAGAGTAGACCTGAAAGTGTAGAAGTGGAAAGACACCCAGAAGAAACATAAATTTTGCAAAACGCTGCCTTATTGTTCACTAAATCGTCTCATTGAGGAAAAACCCTGAGTCACTAGAAACTGGTTCTGGTCTGTATTCGGGAGGAAGCGTAAATTAAAACACCCGTAATGGAGGGGACGAGGAAGCTGCGTAAAAGGAGGGGTGTTCTTTTCCCAAAAGAAATTGGAGGGGCTAACGGGCTAGTCTACATCCGGGGGAAGGGAGCCCATGAAAGAAATAGGAGAGCGAGCTTTTGCACTCCGCCAAAGAATTCAAAAACAAAAAAAAAAACCCTGGTTAAATCAAGGTGGGGATTGGTTGCTCGACGTCTCTGCAGCCCGCCACCAAAAGACCGACGGTATAGGTGCAAAAAAATTTATTTGAGGGATAATAGAAAAGGCGGGGGCCACTGGCTTACTAAGATTTAAGGTTTTGGGTAAAAACAGCAACCTTACAAGTGAAAAAAACAGGATGGGAACCCGTTAAAAAAAAGCAAAGGAGCAGAGGGATGAAGAAAAAGTAGAAGGAACTCACGAAGGGGGTCTAGCAATCCGTCTGAGCGGAAAAACAACGAAAACAGCTATCCGTCGTGATGGAAGCGGTCTGAGCGGTGGGTCGAGTCGAGCGCCCGCGACTAGGCCACGAGAAAGAGGGGGGAAAGATCGATTAACGAGGAACATGGAAAGAAAGTTAGGGGCATGAGGCGCGTCATAATGTTGGAAAGAGAGAGAGTAAAGGGAAGGGGGGGCATCGCCAGCAGGTCAGAAGCCGTAAGGCTCCAAAAAAAAAAAAAGAAAAAAAAAAAAAACGTGTTTTCGAAAAGTAATGGTGAGGGGGGGTGGTTGAAGGTCTAACCTCTCAGACCTTAAACGCCAGGGCACGGAAAGCGTGGCAGGAGGTTCACGGAGGGTAACCCTTTCAACATAAGAAAACGAAAGCGGATAGAAAGACCCAGTCAAAAGGCCCATCGACGCCGTGTATTGGAAGATCAAAAGCCGTCGCAAGTCGGTCGCAAGAATCGCGCCCGAACCATGCGATCGGAAAGGGAGCTGACGCATTAAATGGCGACGTCAAGGGAGAAAGAATAGCACACAAAACAGGAGGGCAAAATCCCGTTTCAAGACAAGTCTCTTGTGGAGCGAAAAGAGCGACTGGGCGAGGTTACGAAGCGGGAAAAGAACGAAGCGTGGCTAGAGCCGACGCTGAGGGGCTCTGTAGAGAATGAACCGAGCGGGATCGACAAAGTAAGAGCAGGCTTATTCTGTCTCAAAGAGCATCCTGCACAATTTGCTAGACAATAACGGAGGGGAGAGAATCGGAAGGTAAACGGAGTTGGTAGGAAGGAGATTGCATCGCACGGTACACGGGGCCCGGTGATTGGGACCCCCGAGCACAGTCTCACACCTGACGTGATAGTTGGAAAATCCACGATGGCGAAATGAGGTTTCCCCACAGATCACTTTAGTAAAATCCTAGCGGCCCTCATGTGAAGGACCAGACATATGGTACCCGCTGGTAAAGAGGGGAAACACAAAAACACAACACGGTGCCCGATTTGACTTACTAGACAGAACTATAGAGGGTAATTGACGTGGCGAGCACGGGGGAATGAAGATCTCCTTCCCTCAGTTTCTCCGGGGAATCAGGGGAGAGTGCATAAGGTATCTTGACTAACTAAAGGAAAGAAGATTGCCGCGTAGGGGAATCAGCGAGCTTGCCGCTTCTGTTCGTATTATAACTTTCCAAAAAGGAGAAAAACTTCAACCGGCGCACAACCAACATCAACTGAAAAGGAAAATTTACGATTTAATTCCACTCTGGAGGGAATACAGAAAAACGCAAGGTGCAGAAACTGGCTGAAGATCAGACACCT
>Ga0179593_1512701_pt1 | contig 16207 bp, 16 predicted proteins | sample CZODoug2_1_08_16_FD_185931 | JGI IMG/M metagenome (GOLD analysis project Ga0179593, IMG submission 185931) | Vadose zone soil fungal communities from Angelo Coast Range Reserve, California, USA - CZODoug2_1_08_16fungal (PacBio error correction) | ecosystem: Environmental > Terrestrial > Soil >...
GAGAGAGTGAGATTTTTTTCGGAGAGAGGGAAGGAGAGCCTACTTTTTCAAGTACAGGGGGGCCAAGCCGAAAGAAAAAGAACCGATAAATGCTATTACTTACTATAAGATCTAAGAGGAAAAACTGAACCTTCTCATCTGTCCCGCAGGGAAGTAACCGCCTCCTCTCAGGCGTAAGGGAAAAGGAAATACCCTACGTGATGCCCAAAATAAAAAATAAGCAAGGAAAAAAAACCCATTTTCTCCCCTTCGACCCCGGCAAAGGTAAAGAGCAATCGCAAAAGTGGCAACGTAAGTCTTTGGGGTGGAGATAAAAAAGTTCAGGGGGAAAAGGAACAACAGAAGTCAGGGGGGAAGAAAGCTACGATTTTTTCATAGTCCTGCAATTTCAGCATGACCCCGAGGGCAACAACATAGAGGGGGGCGAGAAAATCTGGGGGAAGGAAGCTGGCCGCATGGAAGAGGGTCCTTTCATCGGCATGCATAAGCCGATCTTCACTTGCCGGGAGCAATACCGGAAAAAAGCTTCAGACTGTGCGTAGGGCGAAAAATTAGCTCATCAGAAATATCGACACGAATTCCCTGCTATAAACATGTTTTCGGAGACGAGGAAAAAGATTGTGAGGAAGAAGATGAAATGATTATTTTAGCCACGGGAAAAAAAATAGCTTGCAAGAGAGAGACGGTCGACTACATGGGGGGAGTGACTGATTCGAGGAGAGTGTGACTCATAGAATTAGACCTTCGGCAAGGCTGAACGAAGGAACTGCAGTTGTCGTTGAAGTGAGAGAACCGCTGCGGTTTTTAAAAGGAGTTAAGGGATCGTCAGGCGCGGCTCGGGCGAGGCCAAGGTGTGGATGCCAGTGGAGGGGAGACTTAAAAGGCAGCTCTAGTGGGTTTGGAAGGAAGAAAATGTCTAGGTGCGGGCGGAGACGAGAACATGGACCTGGAGGAAGAAAGTTTGCGGAGGACCGCCCTCGAAAATGGGGGGATGGGGGGGCGAAGGCCTGGGGGAAAAGAAAGTCAACGTCACTTCAGTTGGTGCAGGGAAGGCTGAGAGAGAACTGGCGGGCCAGGACTCAGGGGGAGGAAACAGGCCAGGTTCATAGAAGAGGCAGAAAAATCAAGCCGTTTTGGAAAAAAGTTGATGGACATGACTATCAACGAAACATCCGGTACCTATTGGGGGGAGTATAAAAGTGAAGAAGGTAGAATGGAGCAAATCGGTATCATCGAAAAAAGGCAGCCTGCGTGGGAAAAGGGGAAAGCACGGGGCAGTGTTTCCCTATTCCTTCTCAAGACGAGATGTGTTCCCCCTGAGCAGACTGCACGGCTCCTTGGGCGCAAGGGGGGAGAAACAGGAAAGTCCGGAAGGAGGCTTTTCTCCGATGGGGAGAGAAAAAAAAGGATGAGGGGAGTATGAAAGATTCTGTCTCTGTGATGGAAAACGAGGAAGGACCTGGGAAGGACACCATCTCGAAAAAAAGAAGTGGGGAGAGAAAAGATTCCGAACCAGGATACCGTTCGGGAGACGAAGGAGGGAGGAGGGGCCAATGGTGAACTTAAGAGGTCTTTCCATAACTAAGGGGGAAAAATTTTGAGGAAAACAGTTCAGCTGGAGGAAAGGGGTAAGAGTAATTCTTCGACAAAAAAAAAGAAATGGAGATTATATGAAACTGATGGAGTGGTCTTTTCTCACTTGGAAAAAGAGAAGTAGAACAGGAAAAAGGGGTGAGTCAATAAAAAAATCCTCCAAGTAAGTTGAAAAGCACCGAACCCCGCAGGGCGCAGCTAAATGCGAGGAGGGCGTAAGGAACGAATAAACGTCTGCAACTCCAGAATCTTCCACCGCGGCGAAACCACAAAAGGTTCTAGCCGGGAAAAAATCGCGCGGGGGAGATCTCTAAACAACTGCAATCGGAGAGAATAAAAAAGATCTATATCTAAAACCTGTCCAAAGGGAATAGTCACGACCACGAGCAACAAGAAAGGAGACTGGGAGCAACCATTGCCAAGTCTAGAGTGTCACATACACAACATATGAAAGAAGAAATAGTCTCGAAAAAGGAGAAGAGATCAGACGATCAGAGGGAGAAACCAGTCCGGGTCAAAAGGTCCTCATAGGGATCATAAAAAGTGGGGAAAAAAAGACATAAAAGCTAGCGGCACACCGGTATCCGGGAAGCAAGGGAGGAAGCGGGGTAAGTGCCACCAAACCTCTCGCACCCCGTGAAAGAACCGGAATAAAAAGAGAATGAAGCGCCGATTAGACCTCAGGAAAACTGCACGGAAAGTGCGAACGAAATCAAGAGGAAAATCAACGAACTTCCAAGATTGATAAAAGATGCTCTTGTTGAAGAAAAAACGAAAGGTTTCATGCATGTGGACGGGAAAAAGAAGATAATAGGTCCAGCTGAGAAAGAAATAAGGGGGCCTCGAGAACAGACCAGAATTCAAAACAGCCTTACGAAAATCACGATTACGAGCCGCTCTACGGCTGCTAAAGGAAAATCACGGTGTATGGAATTTTTGGCGGTAGATGACACGGTCGCGGATTGGTAAAAAAGAAGGCGCGGCGGGCAAGGCGTACTGGGGGCGTGCAGCGCGGAGTCAAAAAAGACAGGGAGCTTTCGGACTAAATTACGGGCTCGTAAGACTTGGGCCACAGGCCGGCTCCGAAAGGGGGGAATCGCGGGGAAAAAAACAATCATGGAGAGGGATCGCCTAAAGGGGGAGAAAATGAGAAATCGATAGTTAGATAAGAACCGCCAAGGAAGGCAGGCCTAAGAACAAGGGGCATGGTCACCGCCATGGAATCGCTATGGAGTGGAATAAATGGCAAAAAAAATAAAGAGGGAGGGGGTGGTCCATTTCATTCAAACCCATTCGAGCACCTCAAGGACAGAGAAGTCTACCAGCTAAGCGGTCCGTCGGGTACCAATCCGTATTGCCGACATAACGAGTAAAGAGATGGGAAGCTAGGATGAGGGACAACCTCGTCGTTTGCTCTCAAACGACTAAGAGGGGGCACCCCTCGCGGGCACTCTGATATCGATCTAAAAAAAAAAACCGGGACTGTGGACAATGTGTTCCCGCAACGCTGATAAACGGAAAAAACCCAAGGCATTGCTTAAAAAGAAAAAAAAGCGGACATTTTTTCAAAGTATCACACAACTACACAGGCGTGGGAGGAGAAGCTAGACCTCCGTCCCCCTAAAAACACGTGACAATTCCGGTGTGCAGGGGGAAGGCGCGGGTAGTTTGCAAGAGGAAACTACGATTTCTTTCTAAAAGGTCCGGGAAGAGGTTACTCTGTTCCGACGTGGGAGAGCACCTAGTGACATAGGGCTCGAGAGGAGGGGGCCCATCCCTTACAGTCAACTTAGTTCAATCGGTCTGTCCCCGACGCAGAAAGAAGGCGGACTCCTAACCCGATGGCTCGTGTTGAGATACAGGACGAACCATGGACTCCGGTTATTTGGGTTGCCCTTAAGACGATCCATCGCGAACGGTAAGTCTTGCTGTGAGTAAAGGAGCTGTTGAGGACGGCGCCAGACCAATTATCGAGCTAGGCGAAGACTGTGAAATATTTATAGACTCAGATCGTTGGGGCTGTTTCCTTGGCAGAAACCGAGCTGGGGTTAAGGGAAGTCGGGGGCCACAATTCCTACTAGGACAAAGGAGGGGACGAAAGAAGCATCGGAAGGTGGAAAGCCGCGCTGAACGTACAGGGGGGACAGAGGGGGGAAAAGTCCCGCAACAGGGGAAGCCTAAAAGGGGGCCGTTGACACCCAAAAAAAAAAGGTCTTAAAACCAGAAAGACAAAAATTAAAATAACAACCGAAACTCAATCGACCCCCCAAGCCTTCCGGTACGCCGAAGCCAGTAACGTTAGCGTAAGCCTTGGGGTTTAAAGGGTAAGGGATAGAGGTCTGAGACCACGCTCTTAGGCACTTATCATCAGGGATTGGGGTTTCCCTATGCATCGGGGAAACCAGAGGGAAACGATAAAAGCTGTATTTAAAAAGTAAAAAGTAGGATCAGCCTTGGTAAAGGAGCGGACCTCTTCAAGCTTTCATAATCAGTTTCAAAATCGGGTCGAATGCGGCGCTGCCGGGGAAAAAGGATCTTTCGCGGTCCCGGTGGCAAGTGCGGCGCCTGGACTACGAAAAGACGCACGCACCTCTTCAAAGGACGAACTGGGTGCGGAAACGCGACCGGACTGCGCGCCCCAATTCATACCAGGGAGGGTTAAGGAACCGATCGGACCTCTTGGAAAAAAGGGCGATCAGCGTCTCAACGAACATAAACCTCGGCGCGCGCAAATCGTCGCTGGTGGTGCGGAAAAAGATAAGACATCTGCTATCGACCTGCGGCCATGCTAACGCTAGAATCATGATGGTCCTGAAAAAACAGGGGAATATGGGAATTGGGCAGTTCTCACCGCGCGGGAGGGGACTGGACACGTCTCGAGCGAGCAGCATAGATAGTAGAGAAAGCGCTGCGCGCGATTGCAAAGAAATTTAACGAGGACGGCAGCGCGAGGGGTTCGAGGAATGCGAAACCGTCTTGGGGGAGAGGAGAGAGTGAAAACTTAGGGGCGGAGTGGAACGAAAGATCAAAGGGGTGGCGGTCAGGGAGAAAGAAACACGTGCTGCGCCTCGCGGTTGGAGCAGCTGCACGTAAAAGTCAAAGGGAAATGGAAGGGTGTCTCAAAAAAGCGGCGACAAGGCCTGCGAGCATGGTCGAAGGACGGGACGCAATAGGGAAACCGTTAGGCAACCGCTCGTGTTCAATAGTCAATTTGCTTGACGAGTGGAAAAGACATGAAATGGGAAAAGGACGGGGATTGAACCGGTCCAAGACGCGAACTGCAAATACCCCACTATTTGCACAAGCCAGAGGGAAAAACTGAGACCCCCTGGAAAAGATCTCAATCATCACCGAACCTGGAAGAAAAAAGGGGAAGAGTACTCAACTCATGGTGCCTTGCGGCGCTGGCAGGGACAGCGGCTATTGGCCCGCCGAAAAAAAAATGTCGCCGTGGGTTATCTCGTCAAAAGGAGGAAGGAAAGAGAGTAAGCCTCGAAAAACAGGAATCGGATAGTCGACCAAAGAGGGCGTCAAGGAGCAAGGAAAGCGCGTCAAGTCCCTATCGCTTACCCCCGTTGCACAGGAAGCCCCAACGCCGGTCTCGGATTACCCTCACAGCGGATCCATTGGGAAGGGAGGGGGATCCTCATCTCAGAAAAGACTGGGGGCCCTAGTTGGGAACGAGTGGGAAAGTCGTAAAAACCGGATTGGGGGTCAATCGGGAAAACAGGTACTCAACATAAAAGAAAATTCAAGTGGGCGATATAATGAAAAGAGAAACTGGGGAGCACTGGAAAAAAAAAAGAAGAGCTAGCCAGAAGCACAACGACGCCCAGGGCAAAAGATAACCGGCCGCAAACCAGTGCCAAAAAAAAAGTACCTGAACACCGCCGAAAGAAGGGCGGCTTTATAGAGGAAGGAAATGCACCGAGACAAAGGACTCCATCGCTAAAAGACCAAGGAAAACCGCCCCGTCGTGGGAAATCCACTTCGCCCAACCCCTAGAGCTGCCGAAGCGCGATTGAAAACAAGGAGAAAAGCAGGGGGCATCAGTATCCTATGGGAAAAGCGGAGCGATCTGATCAAACGCGTCATGTCCAAACAAGGCCCAGACGTGAAGGCCCGGGACATAAACTGCAGGGGGGAAGACACTCGAGGGACCATTGCCAGTGGGGGAAAAACCAGGCCTTTCAACAGCCAAACAAGCCAAGAAAGAAGGTCATCACGCTAGAACGCGGGTCTGTCTGAGCACGCGGCGTTCAAATACACTATCATGCAGGCCGATTCTACGGGAGGGAAAAAAAAAATAGTTTTCTAAATGGAAAAGCGATCCTCATGCGTCAAACCAGTGAGCAGCGGGACGAAAGGTCGAAAGGTAATCGCCTGCACATCTCGAACCGGTAACATCAGTAAAAAACGACGAATCGTCAAACCCGTCACCCGGCAAGAGGAAGAGTAGCAAAGAAAAACACTGCCGGACTGCAGGCGCGAGACGCACCCACCTTACCCTTGATGCTGAGAAAAAAAAGCCGAATGATCGGGGGGGGGGGGAAGCCATCGTATGGGGCTCATCCGATGTGCCAGACGCAGGGGGGAAAAAACCAGCTGAACTGAAGAAAAGGGAAAATTAGGGGGTCCTCGCGAAAACCATCAAGATAAGAGGGGACAAAAAAGCTCACTGATTGGAAGACGAGCCGAACACCGAAGGCTTGACACTGGGAGGGGAGGGGGATTGTTGCGCAAGGTTTGTTAAGGGGTTCGATGTGATACCCGGAGGGATGAGGGGGGCGTCAACCACTCAAGAAGGCTTAGGACGGGCTCAGAAATCGCATCAGGACCTGGAGAGCTTCTGGAGGGGGGAACAATCGCCATATACGGGACTCTCGTCGTCAGGGGGTTGGCCCCACTCAAATGCTAGCCAAGAGGAAAAAAAACAGATCTAGCAGCCTCACGATATCGGGAAGGCCAAAATCCGTATTGGGGGGGGGAGAAACCCATACAGGGGGATGATGCCTGCAGTCATATTCACCACCCATGAAATGGCGCCGATGGAAGTGCAGGCAAAAAATACCCTAGTCTAAAGGAGTTGAGATTAAAAAAAAAAAAACTTACAAACACTGCCAGACAAAGTTAGGTCGCTACCGTCGAAGGCAGGCCAAAAGAAATACATATTCTGATGCAGACTAGAGAAGGGGGGAGGGTTTGAAAAAGGAAAACGGATCGGGATCCCATTTCCCGAAGTCTCGAACCAAAGAGACAATAACGCAGGCTGCTCAAGTCCAGATTAGAGCGGGCAGGGAAAACCTTGCATTTCGCAGAGACCTGGATCTCTGATCACACGGGGCCCTGACAGGAATGGTGGGGGGAGACTGGCAAGGTGCAGAAAAACAAAATCTCAGCAACCAACAACTTATGAAGTGAAAAGAGACAGCCCCCCCGGGAACGCTTCCAGACCGACAAAATTGGGGGGTAACGACATCAGACTGAGGAAACATGGTCCAATGCCTTGCGAAGCCGACGGGGGAGTGCGAGAAGGTACGGCGTGCAAGAGAGGAAGAGGGTGAACTGGTAGAAGTCTGAGGAGGACCGGGGAAATCTAATCATTAATGAAAGGAAGGAAGTCTTCTCCGTCCACACTCGTATTGGGACGGACAGGAGCAGGAGAAAAAGATAAAAGGAACAGGGGATTAGGTTTGAATCCAGAATAAGGGCGACAAATTGACAGAGGGGGGGGTGGGGGGACCCTTCACGAGGGGCAATTCCACGCGCCATCGGGGAAAGGTAAGGGGAGCAGTAAGTGAGGTCGAGCTGAGGAGGGGAGGAAGAAAAATCGATGAGGGGGACATGCAGGAACGCTCATGGGGAAAAGGCGACTCGATCGATCGGCGCAGATCTGGTTACAGGTGTGGTGACAGGAGGGGTGAAGGGCCGGCTTGGGGGCAAAAAAAATATCGATCCAAAATGGAAGAAGGACTAAAGCTGCGGCATTTGGGGGAAGCGCGTTAACGTACACGATAGATCAGCGGCGGCACGCCGAATCACCGGGTGACAACAATCCTCCCGACCGGAAACACCAGCCGACCAAAAAAAAAAAGAGGGGGGAAGACCCCATTCACTCACCGAGAAAAGAACCGGGGGACAGCGCTACGTTAGAGTTCATTGGAAAGTGAAGCTGTTGGAAACAGTAAAAGGGAAACAAAGGTCGGCTGGTATGAAAAAGAAAAAAGGAGTAGATCACTTGAGAGGGGGGGGGGGGACCTCTTCAGTTTAACGATCGCAGGATGACACACAAGAAAGAGGCTTGAGGATGCGTACCCGTAAGGGAGGGACGCGTTTAGAAAATCCGAACGCATTTGATCAGAAAATTGCGTCGCTGACTTCGGCAGATCCGGGAAAGTAGCGGGGTTCAGAGGTGCGGAGAAAAACTGTAAAAACGTACCGCATCGAAAAAAGGGAAGAGGATACCTGGGGGGGTGTGCTGAAGACAAATAAGTGATGGAAAGGTCACAGGCAAGCTCGAAGTGTAAAGACCCAAAAATAACCTCAACTATCGTTCAAGACGCATGATCCGGAGAAGAAAGGGAAAACCCGACGCTATCTGGGATCTTCCGGCAGGTGGTGCTGAACTCGCCCTTGGGACATGCGACAAGGCGTCGACACTTGACTGGGGGAGGTGAAAAAAAGGACATCACCGCTTGGAAGGGGGGGGGAAAAAACAGCGTCCTCGTTAGGGAGGAGCGAGGCGTCATCTCTACATCGGCTACTGCGCGCGATGTGCAGTTTGTCCGGCCTCAGGAAGAGTCGAGGGGTGTAATGGACTAGGGGGAAAGGGATCCTGGGTCGATATATGGAGGGGACGGAAGTTCTATTTTCTTAGTTACAATACCTAGCAAGACTGCGGAGGCGCGGAGGGGTCAGTCAAATTCTGCAGAACTTGCCTTTTTTTGAAGCTGCCGAAGCTGGCGATGTTTACGGCGGTGGCGCTTTGGGGAAAAGGGGGGAACACAAACGGTTCATAGAAGGCCATTCGGATTTCATCTATGGGAGGACAGAGTGAAATAATTGAAAGGAAAAAGTAAAAAGGCCAACTAGGGGACCTGAGAGAGGAGGGACAATATCATCATAAAAGGGGAAAAGCTCGACGGTTTACGCAGGAACGAGCGCGGGCCGGTCTGAAGCAAGAGGGCTGGTCGAATGTGTAAGCTCTTGCACTGCTCCGTTAAAATGATTTGGCCCGAAGTATGCTAAAGAGACGAAAGACTTTCGCTAATTGGGAGAGAAAACAACCAAGGAGGAAAAAGAGAAGTAACCTAATCGTTCAGGGGGAAAGCGGCGTCAGAGGGATAAGCGCGCGAACAGAGAGAGTCAATTATCTTTGCCATCTTTAAAAAAACCTCTTCCGGACTCAACCATTTGTTCAGGAAACCGAGGGGAAGGAAGAAACAGGTACTCGGAGGAAAATAGCCCGCAAGCACTTTCCAGGGGCGAGGAATAGGGGCTCCACGCCTAGTTTTCTAGTTCGGGGGGGGCACGCATCGCCCTGAAGGGGGGGGAAAGGCAATTTCTGGGCCTCAAAATACTACCCACTGGAATGGGGCATGGATGAAAATAGGTCGAATTCAAAAAGAAGAGGGAGCAGGATATCCCAAATAGCACATGTTCCCAGGACACAGCACCAATTAGTTGAAGAAAGGAGCGTGCCTACCAAGGAAAGGCGAGAAGGCGGATTGAGAGGATGGAGGTCAATGGGGCAGAACAGAAACCTGCGAAAAAGGGAGGAACGACCCATTCGCCCTCCGGAACCGAAGCAGGGTTAGAAAGAACACTTCGTCCAAAAAGAAGCAGCTGCCGGAAGAAAAACTGCAAAGCGCGCTCACGCCATCATCTATAGACAGAGGAGAAGAGGAGGATAAAACGAAGAAAGGGTAAAAGCGTCAACCGCCCTCTCTGGGAAAAGGACCAAAGAGAACACGGAACAATCTACAAAATTGACAGGATAGGAAACCTGATCAGCACACCATTCCTCTATTAGAGGCGTCGACGAAGTGGGGAGGAGGGGAGGACCTCAACATCCAGGAAAGAAAGCGACATGGGACGGTCCAACCTCATCGTAGCCAAACAAGCGGCAAAAAAATAGTGAAGAAAGAAGATGCATTGCTTTGAAACAAGGAGAGCGGGACGATTTAGAGGGGAAGCGTAATTTAAAAAGGGAACAAGAACATCCAAAAAACGAGACAGCGACGTCCTCCAACTTAATCGACGATATGTCAAAGGAGATCGAAGAGCTCATAGCACCTAAAGGGGGGAGAATCCATTCCGGTCCAAGATTGTCTTGGGGAAGAATGCACTACCGTGAAGACGTGGGGACTCAAAGCGTCGTACAAGATAGAGGACAGTAAATCCAATAGAGCAAAGACTGACAAACCACGGGGGGGAAGGGAACTCGTAAAAAAAAAACCATAATCCGGTTCAAAAACAAGCATTAAGGGAAAGCAGCACGAGCCGCAGGAGAAAAGCAGGAAGCGGGGAGGAGACTTTTGAGGGGGGGGGGATCTGAGCAATTTTTGGAAAACTTGAGGGGGAAGGGAAGGCCCAGAAGGGTCCGAAAGTGGGGTGATAAAAAAAGAAACGCTCAAAGGATGCGGGGCGCAGCGAAAGCATGGAACTCACCAAGGCGGGATTCCTCGTCGTCATGAGGAAAGAAGAGGGGATCTAAAAAATCAGTCACTGGTGGAAACCAGCAGGCCAATGCACCAGCACCTATCGCAAAAAAGGGGGAACAAAGTCGCGCTCCAACAACTATTCGTTCTGATTGTAAGCCGAATATTGGCGGACCAGAAAAAAAAAGGACCTGTCAGGCCAGAGCCAACCACCACTCATGGCATGAAGGGCTATTAAAGGCAATTAAGGGAGAAAAAAAATAACCAAGGCAGAGCCACGGGTTTCATTAGAATCAACAAGCCACCAGGGGAATGAGGAAACAGAATAGAGCGGGTATAAATGGGAACAATAAGATCGCCATCAAAATGAATGGGGAGGGCAATAGACGAGACGGCATATCGACGTGGAAAACTCAGACCAACAGGAAAATGCGTAACAAAAGGGTGGGACCGATGAGAGGACCGCAAGCCGTTTATCAAAAAAAAGGGACAACACCAGAGAGGGACCGAAGATCAATGACCAACGAATTGCGAAGAAGGAGGGTCCAGGGGGGGCATTCAGAGAGAAAGAAACTAAAAACTAGGAGTATTACACAAAAGAGATACTCGAACCCCAAAAGAGGGCAACAGCAGACAATTCAGAGTGACAAACTGTGCCCCGGAGATCAGGGGACGAAAAGGGACAGGGAGGAATGCGAAGGAGGATGGGCGGTATAGAGAGGGGTCCCTTCGGCGCCATGACGGGCACTGTGGGAGAGCAACGTCGGTAGGGGGGCCCACGGGAGTGAATCAAAAAGCGTGAGTATAGATCGTCGCCTTAGGACATATGGCCGGGAAAACTGACTAGGGGAGAGAAGCGAAAGTCATTCCCCTGGGAGACTGGGGGGAGAAAATAAGGGGAAAAAAAGCAGGGACAATGTAAATTTTCGGCAGAAGGGAAAGGCCATTAGAACAATTATCATGTAGGGACGAATGGGGTGGCGGCCCCATTGTGGAGGAGGGAGTATGCGGCAATAGAGGAAAAAGGTAGGACCACAAAGCGAATTAGCCTGGGGGAAGGGTGGTGGGAAGCGTGGGGGACTATCCCGGGGGGGCAGGGGCCAAAGCAAAAAGTCGGGACGACTAGAAAAGAAGTATTCAAGTCCACTGGGGCGCATTAATCGCTCAGTGAGCGGGAAGGGATTGCAAAAACGGGAATGGATGCACTCCGAAAAGGAAAAAATTTGCAATACCACGAAATTCGAGAAAAACCAACGACTGGTCGAGCTGGAGGAGTTGTGCCAGAGGAAGACATTTGTTTGGAAAGGAAGAAGGGTCGGTCTCGGAAAAGGATCGGATAGAGGCGAGAAAGAAGTATGCGGCTGGGGGGGAAGAGAATGGACGAAAGAGGGTCAACCCAAGAAAGCAGAATGAGAACAATCGTGGACAAACGAGTGGGACCAGATGGACGCGGCATACTGGAGAAAAAAAATATAATAGAATTCAGGAAGGGCCGAGAGAAGGCGTGTTAGGTTACGGCGGGCAGGGACAAGAAAGAGACGAGCCGACGTAACATGTGGGGGGGGAAGGCGAAGGGGAAAAGCACTGGGTTGGCTTCCCGAAGAATGGTTGTACCCGAGAGGGTGTAAATCTCAGCCATAGTTAAGAAAACGAGGAGGGTCTACTACAAGAGGAGTCAGAAACTCTTGCTTGTGTTAGGAGGAAAACTCAATCTGATAAGAAGTGCGCAGGGAGGATGAGCTACGTACAACTGGAAGGGTTCTGGAGCATTGGCAGGGCCATAACAACAGAGACTAGGATGAGCGATAAGGCGAAACGACTGCTAGGATGCAGGGTTGAAAGGAGCACTTAGGACCGCTATGGTTGGGGGAGAGAGAGGAACACGGTGGATCGTTCTTAGGGCTACCGGGGGAGACTTGATAGTTTAAGAGGTGAAAGTCCTGTTTGAATTTGGAAATATAGAAGAAGACGTCGAAAAAGGACCGGAGGGGGGGAGTGCCCTCTCATGAGGCCCTGTCAGTGTGGGACGGTACGACGAAAACCTGCGAGATGGGCTCGGGGAAAGTTTCTCAAGGAAGAAGAAGCCAGGGTAACCTATAGAAAAAAGGGAGTAAAATTGAGTCTCTGTGAAATTGTAAAAAAGAATTAATCATTTACCAGCAAAATCAAGACACTCTTCCAATGGAAGACGTAGATGGACCGAATGTAGGAAACAATGGAGCTCGGTGTAAAAGAAGGAAGAAATAAGGAAGTTACGCCCGAAAAACTCTTCTTTAGAAAGGGGGAAGTCGGAAAAATGAAAAATAAGAGGAGTTTGAGAAGGACTATGAAGAAGAGAACGCAGATATGTAGACAGAAGGTGATATCATAAAACACGAGACAAAAAAATATATGAGAGATCTGGAGAAGGGGGAATAAGAGAGGAAAAAAAAGTCATCTGATAGGCAGTTCCATCTCTCCACTAAAAAGAAAAAGGCCCAGATCTCGGAAAAAAGAAAAGAAAGGGCGTCAGAGGTGCTAACAAAGAAGATAGGATTCGACAAAAAGCGCGAGCTGTGACACTGGTCAGATTAGGAAAAGAGAGAGTCATGAGGGCAGAGGGAGTCTCCCTCAGAGGATACCGGAGGGGACATCTGGAAAAAATGAATACCGCAAAAGAAAGAGAAAGAAAAGGAAAATGGGGTATAACCAGCATATTGGCACGGTCAAAAGATAGCGGACCAACCAAAGGGCCAAGCTCTATAAACCCAAAAAGTATGAGAAAATGTGAGAAAAACCAGTCCGAGGATTAAGGGAAAATTCTATGGGAGTTCTGCCGACACATGTAACCTGAGAAAGACAAAAATGGACCTAATAAAAAAGAGGAAGGAAAAGGCATTTTTCAAGGGCCTGCCCCACCCCTCCGAGGAGGCCTAAAGGCTCCAAGTCTCTTCATCTCATCTTATCCTGATGTAGACGTCGAAACATGTAAGGGTAAAACAAATCATCTGTTTTAAAAAGGACCAACAACGACCAAGGTAATGGCAGAGAAATCAAAGGGGAATGTCAGGGGAAAAAGGGCATAATCACCATGATAGAGTTGAGAGAGAAAATCTGTCATTAGAATTACTCTAGAAGAGGCAGGTTACTAAAAGATCCCAAGAGGGGTGGAAACATCCTAGAAAATATGGAGAAAAACATCGTCCTCTCTTCATCACAAATATGAAGAGGTATAGAAGCTCCAGGGGAAAGGAAAAAGAAACTCGAGAGGCTGAGAAAAAGGAATAGACAATTACTGAGAACACCGCCGGAAGATAAAACATTAACCCGAAAGGCGAGCATCGGACTGGCAAACGAAATTAGGTGACCAAAGAATATGGACCTCCAATGGAAGAGCAGAGTGTTTGTACTAGGGTGTTCTGGGGAAAAAAAGCAAGGATTACCAAGGGACTACCTACTGCACTTTCAAAAGAAAAGTATAATGTTAAAAAGAAGGAAGAGGAAGCAACAAATCCGCGGTAATCCGGAGAGGGATGACGGGGAGAGAACTTACGGGGTTGTATTGGGGTGTCTGTTCGCTGGAATGGTCCCAGGACGATGGGTGGGAAAACCACCGGGAGAGGGAGAGGGAGAGGGGGAGGACCAAGAATACTTACTCGGGACGCAACCAGGAGACGATCGGCTCAGGAATCCAAAAGATCTGGGAGGAGTTAGGAGTGTGAACCCGCGGTCACACAAGATTGATTCAGAAGCAATAAATGAGAAAACAATATAGGAATAAAGTAAACATGTACACTCTCTATTGGCTCCGAGAAAGGAACGTCCGGAAGAACAAAAGGGGACATTGAGGAAATGGGAAGGGGGGCAACAAAATACCGAGGATCCTGGGGCGAAAAAGAGCAAACCCTATCCAGACGGCCAGGCTGGAGAATCGACTAATAGGTATCCGGCACCAATCAGGAGAATTATCCTATCTAGGACTTGAAAGGATGGGAACAAATGGAGTAACCCGGAATACGCTTAAGGCAAACCACTAATAGGGGGGCGGAGTCTTGCAACTCCCTGAACGTAGGAAAACTGAAGGTCATGACACAAAAAGGAATTTAAATCATTTGCAAGAACTCCTTGGATTTAAAAATTGAAAAAGACATAAATTGGTGTAGACTTATTAAAGTTTGTTATAGGAATATAGATAGCAAACAACTAAGGAGGGAAATAGTAGATAGACAAACTTGGGGAAGACGAAAGAAAATTTAAGGTGGGGCATCGGGACAATTTCCTTTAAATTCGAGAGCGGATTTGTCGTAGGAAATAGGTACCGAGGGAATCGATTACTAGGTGTGGGAAGAAGAAGGTAGGTATTCTCAGACTGAAGGGATCAATGAAATTATAGAATTTCATATTTCAAATGTTCACCGGGTGGATGTAGGGAATAGAAACTTGGGACTGGGGATACGAAGGGCTCAACCGAAAGGATAAACTTGGATTGTTGAAATTCATTTGTGACAGAAAAGAGCTCTCATCTTTTCAGGTGAAGAAAGAAGAAGGGGGAGTATCCCGATGGACGTTTCAAAAACAGATAAGGTTATGTAGCAAACTGAATAAGGGTTCCTGTGGGGAAACTTTGAAGGTGAAGAGGGCGGGGAAAAAAAAAAAAACGACGAGCACTCCGAAATGTCTAAGGGAAGACAGAAGAACAGAGCGAGAAAGAGGGGAACGTACACTGTCCTGGAACGAGCCGGTTTAAGGGGGGTTGAAAAACAAAAAGCAATGGGAGAAAAAACTCTACTCACAGAAAAAAAAAAAAAAGCCAACCACGTTCCTACAACGCTCCAGTAAGAAGGGTAGCTCACTCTTCTACAGGTGATAGACCGTATAGCTTAATTGTTACCTATAAAGAAATTGGTGGAACAAGGAACAACTGGAGCGAATCGATGGTGTCACTTCGCTTGAGGAGGAGCCCTCGGCATGAATCTATACGAGGGCAATCAAAAGGAGATCACTAGTTGAAGAAAAGAAAAGATGTGGAAAAGGGAGGACAACTGTCGCGGCGCAGGTCATAGGGGAGGTTTGCGGGAAAAAGGGAGGCTCTTGTAGGAGTCCAGGGAAATAAGGGAATAGCTGTCCAGAGAGTTGCAGTAGAGGCCGTCCCCACAAAGGTACTCGCCCCGTGAAGAGACGGGAAACTACTGTCGTAAAAGGGAAGGGGGAGGAACCAGAGGATTAGGTCTACCGGAGGGTAAACGACTCAACTCTGAATCGAGACCGATGGAGAGAGAGAGGAAAACTGGGTCTATCTTTCTAGGAATGGCTGCTGAACCTCGCCTATAAAGAGGGTAAGGAGGCTGAGAGGGGTAACGGGACAATGAGGGGGGCTCAGGGGCGGGCTCACCGCTTCGATGTTAAACACACTACAGAGGGAAGAGGTCGGGCGATTCGAGAGACTTCGCTTTGGGGGAGAGGAGGGAGCATTTGGGGAAGAAGATGGAGGGTCGGAAGAGCAGGGGTGGGAGAGAAAAGGCTCTGAGGGGAGGGGGGGCACAGACTTTGCTAGATGCGTTTCAAGGGGGGCAGGGTTGACTCTCAGGGGGGACCTCCAAGGAACTCGTAATCCAGGAGGTTGGGTAGCTCAAGAAAAAATAAGGAGGCGTCGTGGATACACTCGGGAAAACGCCTAATGGTATTAGGATTAAACAGGTGACCAAAGACAAGCTCGTCATTTACTTGTGTGGCAGTCAATGTATTTGGAGTGGTGCAGAAAGGAGTGGAACCCAGATCGGAGTTCAGGAAATATCGAACATGAGAGTGCGGTCTCCATAGTATAAGCACGGACCGACGCTGCAGGAAAAAAAGAACGGACAGATTAATGGGTCAGAAAAGAGTACAGAAGAGGGATGGGAAGACAGATTCCTTGCTATCTCTGCACCCACGAGGCGACGCGAGAGGGAGGGGAATATTAATTAAAAAACGACTTT
>Ga0179593_1678862_pt1 | contig 16207 bp, 15 predicted proteins | sample CZODoug2_1_08_16_FD_185931 | JGI IMG/M metagenome (GOLD analysis project Ga0179593, IMG submission 185931) | Vadose zone soil fungal communities from Angelo Coast Range Reserve, California, USA - CZODoug2_1_08_16fungal (PacBio error correction) | ecosystem: Environmental > Terrestrial > Soil >...
CCACCAACATGGGTGCAACCAAAAAAGCAGGAAAAGGGGTGAGCCGAAAAGTGAAAACAAAAAAAGTGTGGGAGCCGGACCCGTTTCAGAAAGGGGTCAGGGAACGGAAGGGGGGGAAAAAGACCGCGCGCCTCCGACAATTCAGCGGGGGGCGTGGAAAGCAACCAAAGGAGGGAAATAGAAGCAGACCAACAGGAAAGGGTAGCTGACGGTGGTTTGACAGGCAAAAGGGCACAAAAGAAGGAGTCAAGAAAGGAAAGAAAAGGCATTTGAACCTGGGGTAAAAAAAGCCCAAAACAAAGAATTCGCAAAAAAACATCGTCGGGGAAACAGCCGCCCCAAACTTAAAGGACCAAAAAAAAAAAACCAAGAAAAAAAAAGGCAACGCAAAATACCGAGGCCTCAATGAGGAAAAGGGGAGGGGGGGGTAAGTCTCCCCCCTGAGGGTCGAGGGGGGCGAAGGAAGGCGAAAAAAGGTGGTACTCTGAAAAGAAAAACGAATCCGCCTAGTGGCACGCATGGAAATCAGGGAAAAAAGAGATCTTCCGCCGGTGGGAAGATCCTGCTCCCACGGGCCCAGGGGGAAGTCAAAAAGGCCCAAACAAGGGGAAAAAAAAAAAAAAAAAGGGGGGAAAAATGAAGGGGCCCTTCCCAAAAAGTCCCTTCGTTTCCCTCGTCATCGAGAAACGATAAAAACCGACAGAAATGGGAAAGAAAACGCAAAAGAAAACAGACACTTATGTGAACGTAAGGAAAAAAAGAGCATCATACGCTCCTCCCAAGAGTTATGAACAAAAGCGCGGAAAGAAAAAAAACAAGGGGTGGGTGTCAGTCTACAATGCAAGGAAAAAATAGGAGAAACGAAGAGGCAAGCCCTGGGCCCCATTTGACCTAGAAGAACCAACTGGGAAGAATCAGCAATCGTTGCGTGTGACGAAAAAAGGGAAAAGCGTCGGCGCACAAAAAAAAAAAAAAAAGTGTGAAACACAAATCAGCCCGGGGGCGGGAATGGGAAGAAGGTCGAAAGAAGGGGGAAGAGACCGCGGGGTAATTCGGGTGGGAGACAAAAAAAAAAACTTGAAGGAATGAAGTGACCAAAAGACCGGGAACGCACCGTTTTGCACGCAGCAGGAAAACGACGCCAAGGGGAAAAGAGGAAGCCACGAGGTGGGAAAGGCGCGGAAAAGAAAAGGGGACGGAGAAAAGTCAGGGGGCAGGGTGAAGTTTGCGGTCGGAGGAAGTGACGTCAAAGAAAAAAAAAGGGGAAACTCAAAACCACGACAAAGAGGGGGGATTAGCGGAAAGGGGGGGGAAGGGTTTCTTTACGACTAAAAAAACAGGGGGGGGGTTGGGTGGCGGCCATTTACTCGGCCCTGGTGGGATTGGGAACATAAAAGCAGGGTCCCAGTAGACGTAAAAGGGAAAAGCGGGGAAAGAAGTGGGCGAGGTAGACGGGGATGTCCAATGTTCTTATCGACGATCGGGAGGAAAGTTTGGCAAAAAAAAAAGAAAATGCCCCAGGAGAATGTCACGTAAAAAAATTCCTTGGGAAAGGAATCAGAAGGAATCTTTCAAACACAGGCGCCAGCAATGGTTCGGCATGCCTCAAATAGGGGAGTAACAAGTGCCAAAAAAGCTAGCACAATCCCTGGGAAACCAAAAAAAAAAAAAAAAAAAGGAGAAGGAAAAAAGAGTCCCCGTGAAAAGAGGGATATAGGAAAATTTAATCAAATGGGACGGGGGGAAAAGACTGAGGCCCTGGGGTCCTCGCCGTTGAAACTTTGAAAGCCAGGTGGCGCGGGGGGGGACATTTTCCAAGGTTAGGGAATAGTCTAAAACAGTATAAGTCCGAAGGGAAGTCTGTTCCGCTGTGGGTTGCCATTGTCAATCTCAAACAGCGGCGAACGGGGGAGACCGTCGATTAGGGGAACCCAAAAAAGTTCTCCTGCGGGACAAAAAAGTTAAAGACTGTACTGAAGTCGTTCAGCTTCGTCATCTAAAAAAAAAAATGGGGAAGTGAAAAAAGAGGATTTGTAAAAGGCATACGAGCCTGAGGGTTAAACAAGCCCCAGGACGTGACATCTTGAGCAGAAAAAAAAAGGATTCACAAGAAAAACCAGGTGAAAAAAACTGGGGGGCTAGTTAGCCGTCAGGGAGAACGGGAGCTTTTGCATCAGTGACGTGTCGAAAAACCGGCAAGGGGAAAAAAAAAGCAGGGGGGACAACCAACTGCGGTTTTGATGCCCTCCAAAAAAGGGGGAGAAAAAAAGGACGAGCTCCTCGGGCGTGACTCGTAGAAAAAAGCGAAAAGAAAATCAAAAAAGCAAAAAAAAAAAACTGTCGTCAAAGGGTCAAAAAGAAAAGGGGAGAGCGGTTCCTTTCCTGGAAACACCGCGGCAGGAGAAAATTTGGGAATCCCCTCTCCAAAACATGAAAAGGTAAACCGAGGAAAAAAAGGGGAGGGGCACTCGAAAACGCGGCACCAGGAGGTGAAAAGGGGGGAAGGGTGGGGGGTGATGACTGTCGCTACCACGCTAAATTACGGAAAAAAAAAGCGTAAAAAGAGGTGGTGGGGGGGCATTAGCCAGGTCGGGAAGGTCGATGTCGGAAAGGGGAAAAAACGCGAGCCGGGTGGGAGAATCAGAGAATTCAAAAAGTACAAAAAAAATAGAAAAACACGGATCGGACCCGTGTGATGGGCACGTCTCAGGGAGAGGAAACGGCCCAACGGAGTGGGAAAAACGGACAAGGGGGCACCTACCCCTAAATCCCTTGTGGACTTGAGGGAGTAAAAAGGGGAAACAACACAAGTCGGCTGTACCAGTAGGAGGGGGGGAAAAAAGAAAAACCTGGATTAATTAGGTCCGACATGGTTAAAACTTGAAAAGGGGTGGGGGACGGGGTGCTGGAAGGGTGGCCAGGTCGTGAGCGTTTGATCAGCCCGCGCAACAACGGCTTCACATATATATGCCGAGCTCAGAAGAAAAAGTCGACAAACAAAAGACCGGGGGACAGAGAGCTCTTCCAAATAAAAGCAGGAGGGGGCAGGCAAGGCTTTTCACTTGCAAACCGCCGGAGCACAAAAAAAAAAACAAAAGGAAGAAGGTGCGAATAAAAAGAAGGGGCCGGGAAAGCCCTACTTAGTCACGCGGCAAGGGAAACCGGTCCGGGGGGGGGGGAAAAGGAAAAAGGTCAGGGTGCGACCCGTCGTGGTGGGAAGGGAAACTGGAAGAGGAAGAAACCCGATGGCTCATCCTGACAATTCGATCAAGGTCGGAAAGACTAAAAAAGTGGGAAATGGGAAAAGAATCAACAAACGAGTATTGCGGGGAAGAAACGGGGAAATGCGACTAACCCGCTCGGACTACATGAATACCACCAGAAACGAAGGGGAAAAATCCGAGAAACAGTCATCAAAACAGAAGACCAAAGACGGGGGGGGGGGAGCGCCTCCCGGTTACCTCTTTTACACCTGACGCCAAGGGGGGGGGGGAGAAAAACCAAAAAAAACCCGGAAAATGTGTGCGGGAAATAAGGTAGCAATTATCCTAGCAGGGGGGGGGTGGGGTGGTGTCCACAAAGGGATTCTTCGACGGTGTGCGTGGAAGGCTTATAGAGTGGGGCCAGTGTTTGGGGAACGCTCTAAGCGTGACGACGAACGTGAGTAAAATTGTGCGTGTGCGGTGCGAAGTGAGGGAACCTACAACAAAAAAAAAACGGAGGCAGGCAAAAAACACGAACAGAAAAAAAAAATCTGGGCGGGGGGACAGCTTGTACGCGATCGAAAAAAAATCACAAGTGCCATATAACGGTGTGGGGGACGTCGTGAATCCTCGTGCAAAGGCATGGCTCAAGGACTGCCTGGGGAGAAACAAACTAAAAGGACAGAGGAAACTTACACAAGTGCAGCAAAAAGGAGGTGAATCCTATATGGCGAAGGGGGGGGAGAAGAGAAGTTCAATACACTGGACTCCATTATTTGTGACGAACGCTGCTTCTCGGCCTGAGCAAACTTGGGAAAAAAAGAAACGGGGGGGGGGAAGAGAAGCTAAAACGCCCAAGCACGGTAACGACTGTCGCTGGTCTCAACGAATGGTTCGCCAACGAACAGGGGGGTTTCCTCATCTATTCAACAACATCTTCACCTCTCAAAAAACCTCCCACCGAACCACACTCGTGGGCCCAACAGTGGGCGCATACCCCGCACAAAAAAGAGTAATAAGTCAGCTCGAGACGCAAAGGAAGCATCTCTTGGGGGACGGGAGTCCTCACCCAAAATACGCAGGATGATCACTGAACTTTGGAAAAACGCGAAGCATTAGCACCTCATGAGAAAACAAACATGTCAAAGGGTGTGAGCTACCAGGAAGGCAGGGCGGCCGAGCGCAGGGTCCGCCGGAAAAAAAAACGGGCGAAAAAAAAAAGCGCAGGGGCCTCATCTGAGCAGTCACCATATCCCATAGATCACCAGCCACTACTGTAATATGAGGCCTCGGAAGGGAAAGAGGATTCCCCAGGAGAAGGCCAGGTACTCCGACGGAAGATCCAAAGACCCGAAAAAACCCCTTATGGGGGGTGGAAAAGAAAAGCCCGAATTAAGGGACACTCCCTAATACCTAAAGAAATGTAAAAACTAAAACTTCCGTCAAAACAATCAGGGGCCCGGGGGTTACGAAAAACTACGGAAAGTGGGTGTGCTGTTGTCGGTATATAAGGATATATTGATGGATGAGGTGTACATTAATCCTGGAAGAGAAAGCTGTTGAAGAAGAACGGGGGGGTGCTATGAAATAATCTTCACTTTCCGTAAAGATCCCAATCACCCGGGGAGTTGGAACAAGGGGTGCAGCGTAACTCACCGCGACAGGAAAAAAGGGGGGGAAATCTGGAAAAAACCAAAAAAAAAAAACGGAGGGTGGGAAAAGAGACAAGTGCTCACGAAGACAAAGAAAGAGGGGGGGAAAATTTAAAAAAAGGCGCGGGATCCGATCGTCTCGGTCTCTCAACGAGACGCAAAGAGGGGACGAACAAAGAAGCCGAAAAGTCGTCGAGCGCAGGGCAACAGTGTGGCGGCCACAAGGATTTCAAAAGGGGGGAAAAACCAAGTCTGCCAACAAGAAATAAGACGATCGGGTCAGAAGATAAAAGGGGCGGATACCGAGCGGCAGCAAATTAACTATTCCTGACCGTGGGAACTGCGGCCTGGGCTCTCTCAACCACTACTTACATGCAAAACATTGATCTAGCGAAAAGCGTGATTCGGACGATATTGGCGGTGTACATCTTCTTATCTCAAAAACTCTTATGCACCGCCTGTGACTATTCAGATCCGGACATCACGCGGAGGTGCTGCTCAAAAAGAGGGACTCAAGGATTATTAAGACAAACAAAAAGAAAGGGGTACGGTTAACACCACCATCTATCCTGGAGTCCGCACTGGGAGGGAGGACGGATGTGGGAAGAGAAACGGGTCTATCGTTCTTGTACTTTCCCCACGTGCGAGGGGCTTGTGGACAAGGAAGGGGGGGGGATAGGCTGATGGAAGAGAGTAGAAGACACTACAAGAGAACCACTGGACGGAAGGATCGTCGGCTCCAAAGGGAGTCCGGGAGAAAAGAAGGGGACCAACGAGGACCGCGCGGACCGCGGTGTGTCTCAACTCCTCCGTCGCGGTCAGTCGGAAAAATCTTTTTAAGACCTCTCATTGGTGTATGGGGACGGAAGCGATAACCGGGGAAAAAATGGATAGGCCAAAGCGGAAAAATAGTAGGTTGTCGACTCGAAAGTCTCTATATCTCGGATGGGGGGAGGAAAAAAGTTATCTTAGCTTCCCCGTAAACATGGGGGGGAAATTAATAATGTTATGGTTCCACCTTTCCCGTCTCGCACACTCTCGTTCGAAAACGTCCTTGTGCCGGCTGGGCGCGGGTGGAGTATCCTCAACGTCGGGCAAGGGACGTACACACGAAAAGTGTGAAGCTAAATGGCAGGGGATAAAAATACCTGCTTTATCGCCAATCGAGGTCTCTCTCATCAGGGTTGGACTCCCCAAAAAATAACGCAGGGGGGGGGGGGGGGGGTGGGGAGGGCAAAAAAATGGATACAGGGAAAACAATGGCACATAAAGCATTCCTAAAGTCGTGTAAAGTGCATGCATGATTGTCAAAACGAAGAAGATCGAAGACTATAAAAAGGGGGAAGGGCCTGAAGGGCCACACCCGTATATCCATACACACCCAAGTATGGTAGGTTTTCAACTGAACCAAAAGAAAAAAAAAAAAAAAAATTAGCAAAAGGGGTGAATACCGTGACCCCGTGTTCCTAACTCCCCTCCTAGTCGAAGAAAGGGAACTTTTGGACGGTCCTAAACAAAAAAGAAAGCTTGAAAAGTATCCACTGCCTGGCCCCTCCGCGGCACGCTGCAGGTCGAAGGGATCGTCGCCTACTGGAAAGGACCGAGTAAGAAAAAGAGTAACGTAAAGAAAAAACGACCCGGTTCAAACCGAAAACAAACGCAACCCCAAGCGGAAAGCGCGGCCAGGGCGCATTCATATGCTCTGCGATGTGAGGGAACAGCGCCAACACAACTACAGGGAAAGGAGAACACAAAAAAAAGGGGAAAAAGAAAGGAAATATGAAAGCAACGCTTTTCTAGACCCACACTACTTCGTCCCCGCGGAGAGCGGACCCAAAACCGTCGTCGGCCATGAGGTCCGTTTCCGGGACCCCCAGGGGGGGAAAAAACGAAAAAAAAAAAACAAAAAGAAGCAAAGGTCAAACCATGGCAGGAAGGGGCAAGACAGTAAATAAGGGCCGGCGGGAAGGGGTGAACCCCAAAACGTTTGCCCAAAGCCGGGGGAAAATGTAGTGAGGGGGAGAAGGGCAAAACGTAGAGGCGAATCCGCACCGGAATTATCTAACTACATATCCGCAGGCATTTGCGATGATCTAGGTGAAAAGGGGAATTCGGGCGTGGGCACCATCCGGGAAATCCAGTTCTCTCCCAAACCAGAAGGCGGGGGAAGCGGGGAAGGGGAGTGTCAGGAAAGGGAAACCCAGGGATGGAACCTCGAAGAGAGAAATCAACTCAAAAAGGGCTACGTGTGGACGTCCTCAAACGGCGTTCGAGCGACCACCTTGGAACGCGACGACATACATGGGGGGGAAAGCTGGAGAGACAATGAGGCACTGATCCAACAGTGGTGGGGATTGGACAAACAAGCGGTTCGCGCCACACAATATTTGTGGGGGAACCGAGCCCAATAAGTGTTTCTGTACCCAACTTTGGTCATATTTGAAAAAAAGACCAACAAAACGGAAAGCGTAGTCAAAAAAAGCCTGCAAAGTTGTCCGGGACCGAACCACGTATGGCCCGGTCACAAACCAACTCTCGTTCATAGCCACATATTCTCATCGGCGGCGCCTGTATACGCAGAATACGGGAAGAAGAACCGCCCCAAAAAGGAGCGAATAGAGGATCCCCTCTGTCACTATCTATCCCCGCATTCTCCATGTATGAACGGAGGGGAAATTCAATCAGGAACGCTCGGGGCCAAAAACATCGCTGTCCCACTCAACCCGTGGGGGGGGGAGACGAAGGGGGGGGGGGATGACAAAGAAGAAAATCCACAAACGTGTAGTTTCCATGACGCCCGCTCCTAGTTCATGATCTCTCAGGAAAAACTCGGAACATGTTAGCTCGACACCTAATTCAAAAGTCGAACGAACCTCTATCGAGGGGCTCCGGGGATTACATTATTCTTGCGTGGGGAGGGAGTAACTCCTCAGTATTGAGTCGCTAAAAAGGTAAATTCGCACGAATCAAAATATACTCTATCAATTAAACTCAGTTGCCTTCAAACAACCAAGGTGGCCGGGGGGAGGGCCCAGATGGTTCGAAATCCACCGACTTTTGTAATGAGCTGGAGACGTTCAATTACTCTTGGCGGGGGGAAGTTGACAAAAGGGAAAACAGATAGGAGGGATTAGGAACTCAATGTCGAAAATCTTGAAACCGCCCTACATGAAGAGGGAAAAGACTACCGGTTAGTTCCGTCTAAATAGAAGGGAAAAACGACGAACGCCCCAACGATTCGCTGCACACGTCACGTGTTTTGGGAGTGCCGGGGGTAGACAGCGAGGACCCTGTTCGCTCCGAAAGACCACGAACCGATGGTTCAACTTTATCAGTGAATAAAAAAGGACGGGAAGAGTGGGAAGTCGGAGGGTTACTCCCCTGCCGGATCGAGGAAGGAAGCTCCATAAGCTACAATAAACAATATAAAAGAACCGCACACTCTTTCTTCGAGGTGTGTATGTCGGGATGTATCTTTTGCTGTTTACTTAATGAAGGTCTAACAATGGGGACGGGTGGAAAAAGAAAGTGCGACTGCCCAGAGGTAGCCAGCTCCCTGTGCAAAACGGGAGTGAATCAAATGGTTGTTCCGGCAAAAAGGAGCCAGGGTGCTGGTTGTGGGGTGTGTGTACCACGGACACAGGATAGCCACACGGGTGCCTACCGAGACCAAAAAAACGAAAGAACACTCAAAGGTGTAAACCAACTGGGTAGTCGCTGAGGACGGTCGAGTGTCAAATGGGAAAGCCTTGTGATCTCTACCTGGCCCAGCTGTCTCGATTTGGGCCGTCGGAGTACCTGTCCGTTTTGTGCCGAGCAATGCGATCTTTCATGAAAGAAGAGGAAGGGCGGGTCCGGGGGAAGATCTCTCCCCGCGACTTGACCCAGACGAAAAAAAGAAGCCGGAAAACGAGGAAGCAACAAACACAAAGTAGGACAAGGCGGCCGGCCTCCTATACCCTCATAGCATATCAGTTACTCCTCGAACTAGATCGGAACCTGTCAAATAGAAAAAAGACACTCTTAGTAAATTAAAAAAAAGGGGTCTTAGTAGTAGAGCGACTGTGATGAGAGAGGGACTCAGTAACTCCGTGAACTCAAAGGCCGGGGGGCGGATAGGAGGAAAACCCGTCTTTGGGGAGCCCGGTTCGTGCTCGCTACCAAGGCTTCAGCGAGAAAATGTAAAAAGTGAGTGCTGGAATCGTGCGGTGGACCACATGATACGCTCATAACCAGGATGGCCAAAAGCGCGGTACTGAGAAAGCCATGGAGACGGAAAAAAGCACAGACACACGCATGGGGAATTCCGCTGCCAGGGAAGAAGAAAGAAGGAGGGGAATCGGGGGAAATTACCTACAAGTCGAGATGGGGGAAAGGGGGGGGAAAGAACGGGCTAGCAGGTCGTACGCCTTTAAATCCGTCCGAGTTTGGAGGAAAAAAACAGGGGGAGAGCCGCCAGGTAGCACGTGTTTTGTAAAAAGGCATTCGCCGAGCACGTGAAAGTTTTCAGAACCAGGGGGCATTAAGAAAAAAAGTTTGTGAAAAAAAAAAAAACACACGAAGGGAATCAAGCTTTACTGTATCTATACATCAACGTCTCCACCATCTCCAGGGGGAGAAGTGGTCCGGTGTTCTTCGCTCTCACAGTGAGCATGGGGAGAGCACGGGAGCTAAACCTGAAAAAGAAAGCACAGCCCAAGACTGCCGAAGGCGCTGGGTGGTACTTGTCCACCGGCAAGGGGAGTTCGGGAATCTGCGGAAGTCCTAACCGTCAATTCAACACACAGCACAGATTAATACATCCAGCTGCCCGCTGGGGGGGGACCAAACTCTTGAAGCCTTGGTCACTGAAGTCCCTCACAGGACCCTTTCATTGTTCCAAGGGGGGGAGCCTCACAAAGGAAATTTGAAGAGGAAAGGTACCTCCCCGGGCCATTGGTAGAGAGGGGGAAAACAAAGGGTTCCTGCAGATCCAAAAATGGAGACGAAAGAGGTGGACTGGGGGGGACTGCAACGTGAAAATTCGGTATCATTTAAGCCTCACCTTAGCTTGAAACGTCTCCACTGGGGGTCGACGAAAAAGAAGGGGATCCTCCCCCATGGATTTATCTCTTCGAGCTAAAATGGGAGAGGGAAATTTTCAGATAGAGTGTCCTTGGCACGTGGTGGAAGTGGAGGGAGTCTGACCTCTTTTTCAAAAGTAATAATCGATGTAACACCCCGGTGTCCCCGGAGACGTACTAGAGAAGAGCTAATAGACATGAAGGGGAACCGTGGACTTTCTAAGGAAGAGGTAGAGAATAAAAGTTTTCTTCTGAAAAGAAAAAAATGGGGATGTAAGTCAAAGTCGCTTTTTCAACGACAGTGACGAAGGGGTGTCAGGTGGGGCAAGGGTTTGAGGGGTTAATGTCCCGTCTTTTCTACTAATAGACTCTCAAACGTCGCGGGGAAAAAAACCAAAAAACGGAGGCTCTAATCTACTCTCAATGTATCAACGGGTCAAAAAGTATGAACACTACTTGTGAACAGTCGGACGGTGGAGAAATTAGGGAAAGGCAAAGGAGATAACTCCGAGTGCGATTACCGGGGACTAACTTGCTGTCAAGAAGCCACGCTCGTGAACCCGGCCCCACGGCCGAAAAACAGGGAACCGGGGAAACGGACTTCGGGGGTGAGACAAAGGATCCACGCTCACACCTAAAAAAGAGAAGAAGAAGGGGAGCTCCAACAAAAAAACAACCGTACGGAAGGATAGAGCTTCTGCAGGGGAGGGTCGAGGACGTGAGGCTGAAAAAACCGATGGGAAAACAGCAAAAGAGCAGGCAGATTACGATGGCTGAAGTGTCCAGGGAGCGACCGGCCTACTTCAATGTCACAAAGTCAGAAAGAAGGGAAAAGACGGGGAAGTCCGGCCCCGGGGAAGTGGGGAAATCCCCGGCAAGGAGAAGACGTGCTAATTGGGGGAACCGCAAACTCGGACGTCGAGCACGGGGGAGTCATGACACAAGAGAGAAAAACTGTTCTCATGGCCAGCAGACTTCGAAAGCCGACAAGAGGGCTGACAAATGGTCCCTTAACGAAAAACCGGAAAACTGCAAATCGCGCCAGGGGAGAACCTACGAGATCAATGCCAGGTGCCCGCAGAAGTACTAAACTGCCAAGACTCTTTTTAACAGTTGTCTTCCAGGGGGGGGGTGAAGAAAGGGAAGATGCACCGCGGTGAGGGGATCAAAGGACGGGATGAAAAGAACCCCGAGGGCCAACAATCACACAGAAGAAGGTCAGGGGAGGGGGGAGGTAGACTCAAAAGTCCGAGAGGGACAGGGCTCCTGCGTCGAAAACTGTGAAAAAAAAGGGGGGGCACCGCCGCGGGAAATCACCGCCTAACAGCCAAGCCCAAGACGGAAAAAGCAAAAGCCCGCCGAAGGGACGTGAGAAATCAATCACCAAAGGGTGAAAAAAACGGGGGAGTCCCCCGGTCGAACTAAAAAAGGGATTGAACTGAAGGGGACCAGGACCCGAAGGTCCGACAAAGGGACCGGTTAAAAACAAAAACTGCTCAAGTTCTCGAGGAAGGGGAAAAGGAACGTAAGGCGTAAGGCGGCATAGCCGCAGGGCGGTTGTGGGAAAGGGCAGACGTGGACCCAAAGCCCCCTGGCGGCGAAGACCGTGAGGGGGGGCGAAAGAAAGGAAAGGAGGGAAAAAATCGCGCCCTCGAACGCCCGGGGAAAAAAGGCGCCAAAACGTACGCAAGAAAAAAGAAGGGGGGGGAATCCAAAGGCGAAAACCCCGTTCGCAACCAGAGGAGGGAAGGTAATCCAAAAAAAGAATTGGGAAAATAAAGGAGCCAGGTCATGGGGCGATCGCGCAAGGGTTCAAAGGGCGCCAAAGGAAAGACTAAAAAGGAGATCCTAGCAATGATACGGGGGGTGCCCCCAAGTAAAGTGCTGGGAAAACATTACGGGTACGAAGCTCGACTCTAAATAGACCACTACCAAGTGAAACATAAGCAGGCCCGGGAATACGACGAAGAAGGCCACAGTCCGGGTACGTCTGTTCCTCCGAACTGAAAAAGAAAAAGGAGTAGCATGGGGCCCCTGGTTGAAGCCAACAGCAGAACCGAAAAAGAAGGAGAACTCCCAAATAAATCAACGAGGGGTTGCTTCAGGATGGCTCAGAACCGGAAAGTAAGGGGGAAAAAAAACTCAGAAGAGGAACACCTTTCATAACCTCGCGTAGAAAAATAAAAACTGTCCAGGGACAGATAAGAGGGAGAGGACAAAGGGCGCAGGACTGGTGACGAGTCCGGCGGTCATGCGCTGGGGTGGCGGGGGAAAGAGGGGGAGTCCAGGAACTTCTCAGGACCGGCAGGCCCGCCGGGAGGACAAACAGCAATCGACTGCGACACAATGTCTGGTGCACGGGAGAGGGAAGCCTCGTTCAGGTACCTGATGCAGGTCCAACGCGCAGACGAGACTATCGCGACCAATATCATCATAAGAAAACCAAGAAAAGAAAGGGGGGGGAACTCGAATTGTCACGGCGTGACGGTTGCTACGGCTCAATAAAAAAAAAACGAGAAATGACCCCACTGGCGGTTTGACAATGCACGATGTGTTGGGGGGGCAGAAGAAGAGGGATCGAACCGCTGCTTAGGATTAAGGCTCCCGTGGCGTCGGGGGGCCCGGGAGGGGGGAAAAAAAAAAATCAGAAACGATACCGAGGAACCTTGCTATGGACGGCAAGTCAAAGAACGTGGGGAAAATGGCCCTCATTACAAGCAGTTCCAACCTGACAAAAGGGGGGCTAAAGCCCAACCGGAGAGTTCTCGGTGGGGACCCTCCGGAGTTGCATTCTTTACCGAAGGGAAAGGAAAGGGCGAGGAGGGAGGTGTCGAGAAACAGGGGAAAACTCAGTCAGGGGTCAAAGCCAGCAGGTGGGGACGTCCCAATCAGTCGCCTCGTAGTTGATAAAACCCGGGATCTCCAGCGAAGAAATGGCAAGTACGCAAAACCACTGCCGGCCGTGGCAGGGCACCCCAGAGACTGCACCAGTGAAAAACTAGATAAAGACAAAAAACCGGGGACACCACCCGAGGGTACGACCGTGCACCTGCAACGCACAAGAGAAAAAGAGGTAAGTGGGAAAAACGAAAAAAGGGACCCCGGCAGGGGCGACATTGGGGGCCGAAAAAAGCTTCAAGAAAACCCTTTGAAAAGAGGGCCGCTGCAGGGAGGGAGGCGCTCTCGTGAACGGGTGAGCAAAAAATGAATGGATGGAAAAGGGAAGATCATCAAGGGAAAGACGGGCCGAAAGGAAACTCCCCCGCACTTGCCGTGGCCCGCACATGGGGGGGGTGGATCTCAAAAAAACAAACAACAACGAAGGAGGAGAAAAAAATGAAAGATAGATCACCACACAGCAAAAAAAAAAGGAGTAAAGGAAAGGTCCGCTAAAAACCGGGTCAGTACCGGCATTTCGGGGAAAAACTGAATAAAAAGGTCAGGAAGGAAAACGCGAAAAAGCGACGCCCTTGACAACCTTATGGGGGGAAAACCCCACCGTGACGAACAAGTGAGCCCGAGGAGGAAAGGGCAACCCATAGGGGCCGGTGACAAGACACGGTGGTGGGGGGGAACGGCAATGACCGTTGGGGGGGGCGGGGGCCGCCTCTGAAAGGGGACATGTGAGGGGGAACGTGGGGGGACCAGCACCACAGCAGTCCGCTCACAGAAAAAGGAAGCAGAAAGCACGGCCCAAACTTACCCGGACCGGCTGCCTCAGAAAAAGTCACTGGGGAAGAGAAATAGGAGAGACAGAGTCATGGGCGCCCCTCCCCCCTAGAAAAACAAGTGGAAAGGAAAGGTGCCTCGAACAGCAAAATGAACCGATCATCCGAGGTGAGGGGTAAAATGGAAAGAGCGCAAAAAAACGGATTCTTTCAGAGGGAATCTCCCACGTGGGGAAAGAGGGGGTCCAGATGGAAGGCCAAAAAGGTACACCAGCCCTGCCCAACGGTGATGAAAGAGCCCGGAAGGTTTTCCACTGGTCACCAGGGAGTACGGACGGGCCCAATCAGAGCGAAATAAAAAATAGAGGGATCCGATGCCGAAAAAGAAGCTTATTTTGGGTCCTTAAGACTAAGAAGAACTCGGAAAAAATTCAAAGGGCCTGGGAAACCCTCCACGTGGGGGAAAAGTCGAAGGGTCCACCTACCACCTGACGCTAAATCATTAAAAAAAAAGCCCGTAAAAATTAGCCTTCCCTATCGACCTGACGGGATATAGAATCAGACCTCGTAAATCAGGGGGAAAAAAAAGGAAAAAGCCTTTAAGGACAACAGCGAGTTCAAAGAACACCGACAAAGGGAAGAAAGACGACGGGAGGGGGGGAAAGGGTCATTGCATACAACCGTGAATACCTCTTCACATTGTGAAAATATGTGTGGGAGGACACGCCTACTCGACTACGCCGGGAGCCAAGGTAGGGGGAGAGGATCCGAAGGAGTCTTCCTCTGCGTTTGGGGGCGGGGGGGGGGAGGGTTTGAGTCCAGGGAGGGGAAAAGCCCTTGAAGTGAAAACCCAAACGACAAGTTTGTGCCTTGAAGGTAGGAAACGCTGTTTCAACTAGGGTGCGGCCAGGGTCACTCCGTTGGGGGGAGGGTGGGGCCCAAGGAATGAGAAGAGAGGCGTCCCCGAGGGGGAAAAGACCTTAACCCGGTTGAAAAAGGAGAGGGAGGAACGGGCCAGGAAATTTCCCGAGGGTAGATCGCGTGGGAAAAAAAAAACCCCGAGGAAATCTCTGGATGAAAAAAAGTCAAGAAATGGGGTCAGAGGGGGGCCATTCTTTCGTCCTTAACCCCATCTCCCAAAAAACAAAAAAAAAAAAAAGGAGAAAGCAGGGAAAAATATTCCAAAGAGAAAACTGTCGTGCGTGATCGCCATTGGAACTGGGGGGAAAAGAAAAAGGGCTAGTCGATGATCTCAAAACATGTAATATCTGCGACTCGGGGGGAAAAACAAAAAAAAGCAAGGAGGGATATATATAACCGGGAAATGGCAGGAAGCACTTATTCTCTCTCACATAAGCGGCGGTAAAGAGAGGGCGATCGGGGACATCCCATTGGGCCCCGGGGAAGAAGAATCAGCCCGGTGACCGCAGGAACGGTCCGGGGCCGAGGCTGTCAAACGGGGGACAGGGAAGGAAGCCGAGGGGGTGAAGTTACTCAGCTGCAGAAAAAAAACCAGTGGTGTTCGACGGGGAATCAGGGGAAAAAAAAGGAGTCAAGTGGGGGCCAGCTTTAAAAAGGGGGACATGACAGAAAAAAAAAAAAAAAATAACTGGGGGAAAAAAAAGCAACCGGTGGTGACATGCATTTCAAACGAGCAAAGGGTGTGGGGGGAGAACTCCCAGGAACCTCCTAGTTCACAAAAGGAGAAAAAAACAAAAAGTCCATCGTCGGAAATACTGGCGTCCCTGTAGATTAGGACGCGTGCTATTCAAAGACTGAAAAGGGTGGCAGCGGGATTAACGTCACGAAGCTCAAGCGAAAGGAAGGCCAGGAGGGGGCAGTGCACTCACCCACTGGCATTAAAAGGAATTCAACCGGGGGGTGTATGGGCCATTCTCCCAACAGTTTCCCACTCCATTTGTTATCTACTCTCTCACAGGGGATTCGTTCCTACACCGGGGGACAGAGACAAATAAATCACCCGTCCGACCGGAATCTGAGAAAAGAGAAAAAGGAGCGGGACGTTGTTCCGGGCCAAGGCAACCCACCTACATCACGACCTCATCAGGAACTCCGCGGGGACCGAAAAGTGGTTAGCCTTCCCAAATGTCCCTTTTAGATTGTCCGACTGGGGGGGGTCTTGGGAGGACGCTTTAATTTCCTGCCTGGATATTTCGTAAGAGGAAGGAGAAGGGCGTCCGGTAGTTCGTCTTAATGGTAAATGTTGTGCGGGCAGAAATAACGGAATCGGGGTTGCGAAGATCTCGACACCAACCTTATCAGTGTGAACGTATGGGAAGGGCTGTGTAGAAAAAAAAAAAAGGGGCAGGGCGGGACATCCCAGACCCCTTCCCCTTGGAAAGAGCCACAGGAAAAAACGACCAGGAAAGAGAACCTGTGCAGCCCTTACAAAAAGTTACTTTGGAACAAATGGGGACAAGGTGATAAGTTAGTCAATGGCAATAAGCCCCATCTCTTAGGAATTACGGCGGGATTTGACGGGGCCAGGGAAAAAAAAAAAAGGTGCTCAGCAGAAAACTTGACCTTGCGTCGACAGCGGTCTCCTGGCAGCAAGCGCCCAGAGGGACACTCATCGCGCTTGTCTTCGGAGCAACAAAGGG
>Ga0179593_1500952_pt1 | contig 16206 bp, 15 predicted proteins | sample CZODoug2_1_08_16_FD_185931 | JGI IMG/M metagenome (GOLD analysis project Ga0179593, IMG submission 185931) | Vadose zone soil fungal communities from Angelo Coast Range Reserve, California, USA - CZODoug2_1_08_16fungal (PacBio error correction) | ecosystem: Environmental > Terrestrial > Soil >...
CACCGCCGCAACGGCAGGTAAGGTTTGGAGAGCGAAGACCAGGGAGGATTAGGGGGGCAGTTGGGGAAGGTGCGGGCAACGGCGAAACAAACGTGGCTGCGGGGTGTCGGAAGGACAAAAGGGGGAGCGAGTAGACCAGACCCCGATCGTGATGAGAACGGAGGCTCGACCAGGGACGAGTACCGTGAGGGGGGGTGGACGGAGTTGCGGGGCAATAACAGTCGTTGCAACAGGGGGGGGCGGGGCCGCGTCAGAGCGGCCGCGTTAAACAAAAAATCAATCTCGAAGAGAGGAAGGGGGTAGTTTGGAGAGCAGAGGTATTCTCTGCTCCAGCTTCTGAAAAAAGAAGGCCGAAGGTCCTCGAGGCGTCCTTGGGGAAACCACTAAGCAGCCTGCTGGAACAGCCGCTAGGCCGGCTGCAAGACCCTGGAAGAGAGAAAAACGCTTCAGCGACTGCACGACTATCGCAGTTCCTTCAAAATTCAGGGAGAAATGGGGTTCAGGAGCGAGCGAAAAACCGGGAGGGGACATTCATGTCGGTGGAAAAAATCTCCAGCTATAGATCCGGGGGAGGGTAACTAATCGCGAAAACAGCGCTGTTCCGGGGGGGGGCCGAGCGTGGAGAAAATCGGAAAGAACAAAAAGAAAAACAGCAGTCGAAAGGTTCAGGCGAAAGGAAAAGAAGTGGTCGTCCCTTTGCGCAACCGGCTGTCCGACAGCATCTCTGGCAAGGTCGCGGAAGCGTAGAATGAGACTCAGGCCTAAAGAGAGAAAATATCCGAGGAGGATTCAAGGCACGCCAGTATCGGAAATAGTGCGCAGAAGGGCAAAAGGCGCCGGGAGAGGAATCTTGCTAGTATAGGCAGATGCGACCCTGTGCGAAAAATCATCTCCACCCTTAAAGAAAGGCGAAACCGGAGTGCGACAGAGCCACCAGATTCTTGCCAGGCCCCTGCTCTCCACTAATGCGGCGCGGATGCCGCTGTGCCGCAAACTCGAATCGCGAGGAGGAAAGGCGATCGCCTAGTTTGCCGACTGAACAAACGTCTCACAAATCCCGGAAAGTTTGGAGAGCTCTCGATCACCGACAGCCGCCAGGAAATCGTCATTTCGGGGAAGCCAGGGGTCAGGCTGCAATTCGCGAGTAGCAAAGGGAGCTATAAATCAGCGCGAAAGCGGGGCTTAAATGCCTATCAATCATATAGAAAAAGGAAATACTTGTCAGAGACCGAGCCGACTCGGCAGGACTGGAAGCGCGCAGTCATTGGGCCGGGGGTCGGTCGGGGAGTAGAGTGGGTAAATTATATCCCAAAGAAACGACACCAAAAAAAAAACCACAGAGGAGGGGCCCGAGGGAGAAGACCCATGGGGGGGTGGGGGGGGTGGGGGGGGGGGGGGGGGGTGGGGGGGGGTGGGGGGGGGGGGGGGGGGGGGGGGGGGGGGGGGGTTTGGAAATTCTTACAGTCTCAAGAAATCCGCCTGCAGAAAAAAAGACGCCTCGGGCGGTGTCCGGATTGTCAAGACAGCCCTTCCTGCACATGGTGACGGTAATCAATCAAAAAACAAAAGGAAAAAGAAGAGATACCCGGATCCACTAATCTTGTCGAGGAATTCAGTGGATGGGGGGAAGAAGACCAGACAGGACTTGTATTGCGTGGACGGCCTATGGCTGCGCCATCGAAGGGGCAACGCCGTCGCACCTGCGAAAGAGGCAAGGAGATGGAGGCCTCAGGGACCTCGATCGTAGAAGTAAACGGCTCTGAAGAGGCAAAATTCTATGTCGGGTGCGTCATGAAAGACATTATCCCGGCTATCTGAAATTGGCACTAGGGCCGATTGCGAGGCATGGAGTTATCGATAAGCTGTAGGGTGCTCCGATTATGCAAGCGCTGAAACAAAAAAGAGGGGAAAATCATCGAAAATTACGAGGAAAAAGGGGGAAGGAGGTCGGAGCCGGGAGGAAATTTATGATCTTGCTAAAGAAACGGGGGCTTAAATTTCGGTGCATAACGAAGGGAAAATAGTTAAACCTAGGGAGGGAAAGCGACTCAGCTAGAAGTCGGCAATATACGAGGGGCGAGTCGCTCAATAAACATCGAATATGTCGGAAGGGGGGAAGAATCTGGAATTAAAGCATCACTTCTGTTGCTCTGGAATCATAGGGATAACGCGGCGCCTCGAACCGCTTATTTTTGCATCGAAGGGACCGGGTGCTCAATAGCACGCAAAAAGGAAAAAAGACATCTGAAAAAGGGCGGGCTTGAACAACTGCGCCAGCCTATGTCTGGACAGACCTACAATGAGGATTGCGATTCTTGAAAGGGCGCAGGGCATCAAGCTGGAAGAGTTGATGCAAATGTTACAGCTCCGAGAAAGGGGGAAGGGATGAAACCCAGAAGAATATTTCGTCGGATTAGCGGTAGGACATTAAAGCGTACGTGAGCGGGCCTTGTTTCGAACTATAACCAGTCAACATGACCCAGCGGAGGAAGGGGGGAGAGACTGAGATACAGACCTGTAAATGCTGTTACGGCCGCAAGAACAGATGCGACCGTAAGAGAAGGTAAAAAAAAAACCATACGCTCATAAAATTAGGAAGGGGGGGAATGGAAGAACAAAGGCGCTGCAACTGAGCTGAATGCGTTTGGGACGAAGGAAAGTAGCCATCCGGATTCGTCTTGAAGCAAGATGGCGGCATCGGGGGGGGGGAAGGCAAGTACGAAGAGGTGCCAGGGGAGCGCGTTCGTTGAACCCCTCAGACCTGACAAGAGAGACAGGATTTACCGAGAGAGACTAACCATTTCGACAGATCGGAGGAGCAAAACGAGAAAGTAGGGGACTGCGACAGCGGCCCTGGCAGGGTCTGGCAACTATTATAACGCCGAATCCGTACGCCTCAAACTCGGAGGGTGAAAGACCAACAGCTACTGACTACGACTTCGGTCGGAAAACTGTCGCTCAAACAGGGGGGGGGACTGGGTGCTCCGACAGGAAGGAGCCTTCCGGGTATGTCGGCTCCCGACGACATCCCGAGAGATCATTTCCGACCCGGAAAGGTCAAACCGACGCCCACGGAGGGCACCATGCCAAACTCCTGCTAAAAATGGGGCGGGAGTTTTGGACTCAGTAAACAAAGGAGTGAAAAATAGAAAGATCCACGTGGACAGGGGCCTGCCACGGCAGCTACATAGGAAGGGGGCAAACACAAACAGCAGACGCCTTTAGCTGGCTGGTTTATGGGGAAGTTCATCAAAAGTAATTATAGGGGGCGTGCAGAACCAGCCGTCACGTGCAAACGTGCGACCCAGACCCCTATCTGATGCTGTCGAAGACAGACGGAAAAAGGCGTCAGGGGGAAAAGTGCGCCGGTTTTAGAGATTTGCATGGGTCCAGAATTCCGTCTAGTTGCGGGCGGGTAATTGACACCTGAGGGAGTGACGCTGCCTGGGCATCATCCGCTCGGAAGCCCGCGCACGGAAGAGACTCAAAGGTTTGGTGCCGAGCCGCATAAGGATAGATCTTCAGCAGTTCACGGCGCAGCCGATAGGGCATATTCGGCCTTTTTTCCAAACTGCCAGCCCAGATGAGTCAGAGGAGGGATAACCTGCCTGGGAAATAGCTAGAGGGGGAAGCATGGACAGTTTTTGCAGCTCATCTGATAGAAGTGCAAGGGGAAACTGGGCATGTACCAGGCGCGTAAATATCAGACGCTCGGACGTCGCTCCAGTATTTATCGTCCTCGAAGGCGATGAACGTGGGAATGACGCGTTAGACCGGCAAAAAACGATGTCGACCGGCCCCGGGCTAGTGAAAGAAGAGGAGGAACCGAAAAAAGAAGGGAACGCCGATGTGATTGTCGAACCAGAAGCTCGAATATGACCGTCCGGGGCAGGAGAAAAAGGAGTTGAAAACAGCGGAGTGCAAGGTCGGAGTAATCAAGGATGAATGGCGCGCATCGCCAGAGGGGGGGAGGATAGGGGGGCCCATTGAAGAGCTTGCGCAGGCCGCGGAACCGTACCTCGCCTGGAAGAGAAGAAGTCAAGTCGATTCTCAACCCATCGGGAGACACCCTTGACTAGAGTTGGTAGCGGTCGATTCTGCAAGGAGAGAAAAAAAAAGGGCACTTTCGGGGAACACGCAGACGCTTCGGCGACTGCTAGTGGATTGCGGACGTGATCTCTCAGATCTCCAAAAAGCGCGAGATAAAGATCGGAATGAGGGTCCTTGCCGACGATGCACCGAGGGCACAATCAGGGGGGCAAGAGACGATCCAGAAAATTTGCTGAGGTAAGGGTCGCCCAGTGGCCGCTGCCCGAAAGAAAGGGCGGAAAAAACCCATCGCCACTGATCGAGACATTCGAAGGCGTCGTCAAAGAGAAATTTCAAGGATCCACAGTCTTGGTCATCGACGGCAAAACACACACAAAAACCGCCAGAAGCAAGCGGGACCGGAAGGAGGCAGAAGCCGTTTGAAAGGGAGATGACTTGGTCCAAAGGAAGACAAGCATTTTGTAGGAACGAACTCTAGAAGGGGGGAAAAAAGACACAGAGACATAGCGCCGCTTCGGGGGATAGAAAAACTTTAAGGACCGGCCACCACTTAAGCTCCTCGAAGTCCGTTGCCCGGGGAGAGCTGATCACAACGAAAAGAAGAGATACCCGGCAATCCAGACGGTCTTTTGGGCAAGACGTGGTGGGGACCTCCCGAGAGAGGCGAAGGTCGGATGCTGGCGGCGGCGCTGACGTCATCTTCCAAAAAAATTCGCAAACCGGTAGGGTGCCGCTGGAGGCAGCAGGAAAAAGCTAGACCATCCTGAGTCAACAGTGCGGAGAGGTAACGTCCTGCGTCGGCTCCTTTAAAAGAAGAGGGGGGGGGGGAAATTCTATAGATCTAATTTGCCTATTAAAGCCTCTTCTCCCTGGACCGCTGCGCTGGGGAGCGAAAAAGGGAGCTGTGACGCCTCAGGGGGAGCTCGAATACGATGATGGGATGAATGTAGCCGGGGGGAAACTGTGGACTCTGAAACTTCGGCAAAATGAGGAGCTGTTCAGTACGGCAAGGAAGAAGCTTTATCATCCGGGGGGATTCGGGCGGCTTCTAGCGCCGACCATCAAAGCTAGCGAAATCGGCTTAACGCTGGCGGGGCGAAATTGGCAATCGCCGGGACTCGTAGGAAGAACCGCTATCAGTAGATCTAGGGGCGACCGGATGGTGGAATATCAGAAACATGAGTCGCAGTCGAAGGGCTATTTGGGGAAGCGGCTGCGCAACGATACTTTTTCTGGAAAGATGAAAAAGGCAGGAGGTGACGCTCCATCGCTGGCTACGAAAGGGCAGGTAAATGAAGGAAACGCGACCGCGCGGTTAAGAAAGCAGGGTATTTCGATCGAGGATTGAGAAAGCGGCGAAGGGGTGCTGGCGGTCGTAAGAGGATTTCGACGATCTCCTCGACGGAGCATGACCCCCTTGTCGGGATCCAGGGAGACGAAGCACCTACCTTCAGGTTTCCATCTTCTCACGACCGGTCCTCTCCGGTTCAAAACGCTCCGCAAAACATGAAGGGGCAGTTCAAGGAAAGGCAAGCTGACGTGCCGTGGTCTCGGGGACCGGGTCGGCGCAAGATGAGGGGTCGCGGGCCAGGGCAGCAGCTGTCTGTGCTTCCAGGGGAAAAAACCGGTGTCTGGTCTAGGGAGGGGGCTACAGGGAAAGTTTCAGAATTTCTCTTCTTTCCGCAGGAAGTCGTCACCAGAAACCCATTGATGCGATAATGGACTCAGGACAGTCAGGATTTACCATTAATCGCATACATATTATCGGCACGGGAGAAGCGTGCACGTCAAAATCTAAAAGACCGGGGCAGACCAGCTACTACCAAAAACGCCTGTCACTGAGGAGGAGGGGGGGACCTCTTTGGATGGGCCCGCCGTACATCAGCAGGGGGTGCGGCCTTTGCCCGAGAAACAAGATCCTGTTTGCTAAGTTTCCGCATCTCCGGAAGGACGAGCGCAAACAAGGGCGTCCTGCACGAAATGCAGCTGACCTAAGGGGGACGGGTTCGGAACTACCAACAACAAAGGGAAAAGAGAAGGATAGATCCACGGGACGAACAAGAAACGTCCGGGAAATGGAAAGCAAAAAGGTTCTATGAGGCATTCAGGAGGGATTGGTGAGGTCAGAAACAAGGGAAGTCGGGAGGGAGGAGGTTCGCCGCAGCACCGTCGCGCGTAAGAACAGACCCCGATCGAAAATAAGCCACCGAAAAAAGGCTCGCGGTAGCACTTAGGTGCCGTCTTAACTCGATTTTGGGGAAGGGAGACTTTTTCAAGTGATAAGGAGGTGGGCCGACGGTCCCAGGCGAATGGTCCATCAGTCGGTGATCCTAGAGAAATTTCCAATGTTTATTGGCAGAGCCGCGGACAGAAAAAATATATCGCTGCAAAGAAAAAGGCGCCCGCCGAGCAAAAGAGTGCCCGGAGGTCGGGTCCTTTGTCACCATAACTCTTCAGCACCAAAGACACGGCTGCCCGAACCTGTAATAGCGCAAACCTGACGTTCAGCCAGTTGCCGCGCCTTTCAGGATCGTTAACCGGGGAGGAAAAACTTCAGTAGGAAAAACGGATCGACTGTCGTAAGTAGGGGGTGATGACAAGGCAGAGGAAATGCGAGTTATAGCGAGTCTGCGGAGGGGAGAAAGCGCCTCAACAGAGGGGATGTCGACCTGAAGGTCGGACTATAGACGAAAAAACGAACCAAAAGTAGAAGCGGGGGGATTGACCGTTAAGATAATTTCTGAAAAATTGCGAAAACGGGAGCGCGACAGCGCTTCCATCCTGTTGGCCCCCCCAAACAAAAGGGCCCAAAAAAAAAAAAAAACCCACACCAACCGGTGTTCGCAGTAGCTGAAGGGGACTGGAGCAAATCAAGCCGCATCGAAGCAAAACTCTGAAGAGGGAGGGCATAAAAAAAAAAGAAAAAGACCTCGCAGGGAGAAATCCTCACTGATGCAGATGCTCTTCAAGCGAGCAACACTTAAGGGATCTTGCAGTATTCGAGTCGCGCTCTGCTAATGCAGAGCACCAGTGAAAAGGAGCAAGGGAGTCATAAAAGAATGGGATTCTTCACGAAAGATTGCCTCAGAACGACACTAGCAAAGGAGAAGGGACTTGCAGAGTTTTGCCCGGAAGAAATCTCTCAAATCAGGGGGCGTAGAAGAGAGACCCTACGGGACCATCATCCCAGGAATAGGAAGGGTCGAGCCCTAAAATGGTGCGAGGCGGCAAAACTGAAAAAACCCAAAGTTATAGCTAAGCGGCGTCATTCATAAAACATCGCGGGCATATAGCAGGATCCAGGGAAGAAAAGGCAACCGCCAGGGAAGGAGGAATCTGGAGCGAAGGTTTTCCTTATTTCGGCGATCGAGGTCGAATTTCAGCTAATCCATCAGAGGATATTAATCTAAAAAAAAAAGAGCGAGATGACGAGCGCCGCAGCCATAAAACTCTCAAACACTCAATACGCGCCGCTGTCTCTCCCGGCAATCAAAAGGGAATTGGCCCTGACGACAACAAAGTGGGACCGGTATCTCTCGAAAAAAACTAGAGGGAGGATCCCGGAAAATTAACACTCCGCTGTTTGGAAAGCGGAGTGGGAGACCATGAGAGCGAAGCGGCTCGATTGCGTGTTCAGATGCGCGCTCGGGAATTCTCCTCGAGGTCTGAAAGTTATCGAACGGTGTAAAGGCGCAGAAGACCACGCAACGTCTACTAGAGGGTCCGAAACTTCCTCTGCGACAATGCGTGGATCCGGAGACGGGAAGAGTCCTAAGCGCATTGTCAGGGGAAGTCAGCTGAGCGGCCTCGCATTGCAGCTCTTGACCAAAATTCCACCGCGGCTCACCCCAGAGATAAAGTAAAAAGGGGGAGCCCGGAAGAGATCGGTCTACCCAAAAGACTGAGGATGGTGCGCGCGGTTACATAGGAAGAGGCAATGTTGTTCATCGCTCTGGCTAGATGCAAATCTAGGGCAATTCTCCGCATCCAGAGGCTGACACGGGGCTGGCGGAGGCAGCATTCTTGGAGATTCCTCCATCGAGTGGGAAGGAAAAGAGAACCTCGAATGAGAGCTCCGCTCTCGATCAAGGTTTATAAAGGGGGACTCAAAGATGATTCGACTGAGAGGTCTTGGGGGGAAGGGGAGACTCCAAAAAATGCCGATAACCGTCACCGGGAATTCCTAGTGGACTGCGATTGGAGGGAGACCAGTCATACATTCTTAGGTAGGCAGAAGACTGCTGTCCTCAACCGTCGCATTAGGAAGGAATATGGCGATAAAGGCGGTCGAAAATGAAAAGCTGCTAATCTTGGGCTGGTTATTGACGACCGATCTTGATACTATAGCACCAAGCGAACATGAACGCGGTGCGGGAAAACCGGGATCCGAAGAAATCCTTAGGGAGAGCCTTCGAGGGGGGGAAAGCCAAATCAAACTGCGCCGCCGGACCGTACGGCTCTAGGCTTTGAGACATGACGGTGTCAGGCACGTGAGTGATTCAAAAAGCTATGCACGGACTTAACAGTGCGCTATGGGAAAGTTCGGGAAACGGGCTTAGCAGGCTGGCGAAGTCGAGAAGGACAAAAAACTAAGGGGACGGGGGTCTAAACGGAAAGGGGGACAAATGCAGACACCGTGAAACTAGCGGATTTCCGCGGACTAAAAATGGGAGCGAGATCAGGGGGAAAAAAACGCGAGCCTATAAGCTGATGTGACCAGGCCGGGGGGACATGAAAAACGCCTGAAAACAGGGAAAACGAGTGCTAGAGCCTTCAGGGCCCAATAAAAGAACCACCCGAAACGCCTTTAGAAGGTCGCATCACGAACGCGGGGTCGATGCCGGAGGGAGCGGGGGAACTCCTTGAGGACTGTCGGCACCCCGCAGAACCTATCCAATGGCCCACACGTCACAAAACCCGCCGAAGGCCAGGTGTCCTGCAGAAATTATGACGCTAAGGGGGGGAGGCGGGGTAGGATGATCGCGAAAAACCAACGGGGGGAGATAGAGTCAAGTACGAAACGTCACGGGCAGAGGGAAAGATTGAATTGTCAGTAGATTCGGCAGGCCTAGGGGGGTCCGAGGGGCAAGGCGTCAAACCGAGGGCTAGGGTGAAACACGGCAAAAGGCGCTCCTTGTCCGAAGGAAACAGACCCACTCGAAAAAACAACGACCAGGCTCGGAGGGGGGAGTATAGGAAAGTCTTTAACTAATGGGGAAAAATTGAACGCCCGTTTTCGGCAGGCGTGAAATCTATGCGAATGCTGTCTGAAGCCGAAAATCGTAAATAGATCGGGAACCATGATCCTAAAAAAGGGTTCGGGTGCCGAGCTAAATCGGGGGGGACAGGAAGGAAGGTTACACCGAGAAGAAAGACCCATGACGGGCTCTTGAGAAGGGGTTCAGAAAAACGAGCCCTTCTTCTGCGGGGAAAACAGGAGGAACCAAAGAACATACGCAATCGGAAGGACTTTCGTAGAAGCCAAATCGGCACGTGACATGGAAATTTGTCCTGCGCAGATAAACGTCTTCTCGGGGGATCAAGTGGGAGTGATGGAAAAATTCCTCTAGAGTCCGAATTAACGAGGGGCATCGATCCGTCAACCCCCCCAAAGGATAAAATTGAAAAAACACCGCTCGGTCATGTCAACTGTCGGAGGCGGCTGATAGAAATAATCGACCTGAACCGGCAAAAAGTTTCAGTCTCCCTAGAAAGGCCGGATCTACTACTTGGAGCACGCGCGGACTCGCTCAGTAGAACAGCGCGTCTTCTGCATTAAAGCGGGGATTGGCGCATCAATCGACAATCGCCTGGAGCGGGATTAGGTTCTCGGGCGTGCCGACAGGCAACCAAGAAGATTCATGGCTGATGGCGATGCTCGGGAACCATGCTTCGCGCAGAGGGGAAGTCGCGATCGCATCGGGAGGAGCCTAGACCTACGTGCTTAGAGAACCAGAAGATGAACGCCATCGAAAAGAAAAGGTCTGGGGGACGAAATGTAAAGGGGGGAGGAGAAGGAGCCCGCGCCTAGGCGCCAGCGCGAGATAAGATAAGAGGGCCTAAGTAGAGATCTGCACCGCAACACCAGCTGCAATGAACGAGCTTCGACCAGAAAGCACATAAAGAAAGTGCATCGTATTGTTCCTAGAGGACGCGGTTAACGGCAATATAAGAAACCAAAACTGAAGAGCATTCCGAAATTAGAGGGAGCAATTCCCGAGCCATAAGGAAGGGATCCCGCCGTCTGAAGAAGGGAGGGCGCCCCAGCGGATTCGCAGAGAGGGAGAAGTTGGGGACAAACGGACGCACAGGACAGACTATGGAGGAAAAAAAAGGTCTGCGGCGGCAGTGCCCGAGGGAGCCAAGGGGGAAAGGAGGGCGGTGAAATCAGCAGGCCGCTGCGAACAGCAATACGAAATCTTCGTCGAAACCGGGGGCCTGGCCGGGCTTGGCACGGAAACTCCACTCTTCCCATCTACAGATGGTCGGGGTCTAGATCAAACAAAACGGAAAGGGAAAAAAGAGAGCTTGCTAAAACGACTTACTTCTAGGAAGGGCAAAAATTTTCTCGAAAAAAAACAGGCGAAGTCGCGCTGAGTGGGAGGTCAAAATGGAGGCGGCGCTCGCAAAAAAGGAACAGGCAATCTCACTGGCCACTGCCGGGGATCAGGGCGCGAAAAGTCTCGACCATCGGGGAACGAACGACGCGAAAACTATGAGTGGACTAAGGCCGCTGGCGGGACTTCCCGGTCAGCCAAAGACGGTTTTACGGGACTAGGAAAGGGGGGGCCGCTTTCTCGCGCAAAACAGAACGCCGCTGTAGCACCGGGGGGAGAAAGTGACCGAAATAGAACTCCGGCGCCAACGACCATTACGATGTCAGACGCGGCTGATGGAGCAGCGAGAAAGGGGAAACTCAAACGGTTAAAGCAGGTTCAGCTCGAGACGCAACAGAGAAGTCCGCTGTCGGGCTGGGAGGAAAAATTTCGCGCGGAGGGCATCAGAGGGGGAAAGAACCAAAAGGGTTCGGCGGGATTAGAATCATGCGCTGGGCGTGGGGACTGCCGCAAGTCTCGCTACCTCCTAGAAGATTTTAGAGACGGGAGGGGGGAAACCGGTGGCTCAAGGGAGAGGAGCTAAGCAACAGAGGATGCGAGCCAGGATTGCGGTCTTGGTCCGGGAAAAGGACAAGACCGATGGGGAAGGGAGAGAAGCAAACGCATTCCCCCCAAATAGGAAGGGGAGGGGGAGAAGGATGCCCAGGAAGCTTGAGCGAACCTGGGCAAAGAACTGTCCGAAAGAGGGTGCGAAGGGAATAGGTTGAGATCGGCATGATCTAGAAGCAATGCTGGCGCTGAGGGTCGTCCGTGGAAATTTCGACGGAACCGGCCAGGTCATCAGCGCGGTTAGGGGAAGATCCGCAGACTACGGACGACCTCGGTTGGGCCATCCCGACGACATAGGCACAAAATTTCGGCGCCTGTGACGACATACGTTTGAAAGACGGGACCGGGGTATAAAAGGCTCACAGCCGGCGATTGCAGGGGTCCAGGCGCCAGCCGGGTCTTCGCAAGGAAACGAGAGGCAGCTGAATGGGAGAAAAAGCCACGGCCTTGGCCAGCTTCACACCGTCCGGAAAGAAGACGGATTTCATCGAGAACGAAAACCATTGTAATCAGGGGCGATCGGGGAAACCGCTAAGAAACCTGGGGGAGGACCAAGGCCGCGGCCATATGTCGTCAACATCCTGATCTGAAAAACGCCGCCGAACGTCGTAAAGTTGCAAGACCGGCACAGAGACTTGAGAAAACACGCGGCGTCGAAGAGAGATCAAGAGGGGGGTCGGGTCGTGGGCCGGCCGGACTTCAAGGGACTTTTCGGCCGCAAAAACCAACCTGTTTTGACGCAGGGGGGGGGGACCGCCGGCAAAATCCATCAAAGAGCAAAAAGGGCGGGGGGGCGCCACACACTCACCAACTAACCATCCCTGACTGGTTTCGTCCGGGCTCTCCACAACGGAGGGAAGGATCCCGGGCGAAAACCGTCAGCCCCGGATGCATAGCTTGATGGTCAGTGCAAGCAAAGGGGGCGGCTTCTGGCAGAATGGGAAGGTGACGGGAAAGATAAAAAGGATGGGGCTGAGGGCGGTAAAGCACCGGATCCGCCGAAACCGGCCGACAAAGAAACTGTGCGCCTGGCGAAAGAGAAACGTAACAGGAACAGGAAGTAGCGGGGCCTTCTGAACGCGATTTGCTACGGTTTGGAAGGCGGCGGCCGGGATGTTGCCGACCTCAGCCGGAAGAGAATAAGATGTGGGGGGAGTGAATAGGGCGGTAAGGGGAGTGGGGGTGGGGGCGGGTAGTGTGTGGGGGGGGGGGGAGTGAGGAGTCGGGAGTGGGGAAAGGGGGGGGGGGCGGGGGGTACAGCCAGAAATGAGGAAGGATCCCTGATAATCTCTCGTTGGTAAGGGTGGTGTCCGAACTGAAAAATAAAGCTGTCACTGGTTGACACCTAATCAGCAGCATGGCCAGTCCGGACTACATTTCCTTTGGCATCAAAAATAGCCCATAAGAGTCAGCCGCGACGACCGGCCGACCCAGGTGAAATAGCGCGGCAAGGAAAGACGAAAGGTGCAAATCGGCGGCACCGGAACCAGTGACCTGAAGTAAATTTTCCAAAAAAACCGGAATCGGACTTCAGGTCGATCAGGCAGGTCAAAGCAAACGTCCTCGGAGAAGAGGGTGACAGTCTTATCGTCGACAACGAAAAAGCCCGCTCGGTGAGGGGAAGGAAAAATTTCCGACAGGTCTAAATCTGACGAAACAATCCAAAGGCAGGGACCATCACGTCGCCCTCGGGAAAATAGAAAAATACGGAAATATTCGTAAAAGGACGCAACATCGAGTCTAAAAAAAGAGTGGACAGCTTGGAAAGCAGCCGCGGAAAGCGTCATCTAGGGCGCATCCTTCACGAAGATCATAAAAGGGGTGATTCGGCGCCAGTAATTTCCATAGATGTCTCCAGCACCCGAAATACGAGATCGGCCTGGATCGCTCCAAAGGGATGAGGAATGCGAATGCAACGCGCTGGTGCACCGCGGTAAAGGGAAGTAAGGCCAGGGAGGTAAGCGGCTCCGGCGATTTCGCAGACCCAGATAGTTCGGCCTGCGCGAAACCTAGGGGAAAGCCGAAAGGAAGGGGGATATGGGAATTCCCTCTAGATTGACCTCGCGAAACAGATAGATAAGATCGGAAGGCCGATTTTGCGCTCGATCGGGGGGCACAATGCAAAAAAAGAAACTTCCGCTGAAGACCGAAGCGCGAAAGAAGATTACAAAGCCGCGCCAATGGGGGGGGGGCAAAACCCCGGAAAAATGGGGGAAGCTGTTAAGAAGAATTCCAGCGAAGCGTGGATATCAAGAGGAGGTCTTCAGAGTAAAGAACATTGCATAGGCCGGATCCACCGCCTTCTTTTGAAAGGAAAAGCATCGCCTAATCAATAGGGCGACAGCATTTTTGTAGCGATCGGAAACTTTTTCGATCCTCTCATAAACGGTCGACCCGGGGGGAAGCAAAAGATGACGACCTCATAAGCCAAGAATACGTAAATTCAGGTCGGGAGACTGGGTTGAAAGGCACATAAGGGAAGGTTCAAATTTTCAAGAAATCGACAAAAACAACTCTAAGTGAAAAGAGAGAGATACTTTATACTGAGTAGAGGAAGTGAAAGACGTATTCCTGGTACCATAACTTGATAAAAAGTCTTATTGGGGGAGCTAGTGAGTTGCGGCGGTTGGATTCGCAGGCCATCGCAAAAGTTGTCGTCTCACTCGTGCTTGTGCTGAGGCGAAAATGAGCAGAAAAAAGGAAGATAGTCTAAAGGACGTTCAATGCGCATCCTAGCTACTCGTCATCTGGGCGTTAGGCCACAAATCTTGGGGGGGTCCCGGCCTAGCGAAATTAAGAGGTAATATGAAGACGCCGGTTCAAGCGCATGGATTTATCGAGTCCGAATTTATGTCATGCCGCATTGCGGAATCGCAACCGTCTGAGTGGACGCATAGTCAACGGAGAAAGAGGATGCCGCGTAAAAGGGAGCGATAGGACAAAGGGTCGGAGGCATAGGGCGACTGCAGATCGAGGTGCAAAACTCGGAAAAGGAACCAGAAGATCAAAATGCGATATTTAAACGCTGGCCAAGGGGACGGCTTAATCTCGTAGGGGAACAGAAAAAATCAAAAACCTGAACTATTTTCGGTGAATTAGAGAGGACTGTCGCTGGAGCACTTCTGGGGCTAGGGAGCAATCTAAGAACGGCATCCTAGGATGAACGAGGCGCGCGACGCGAAGGGTCGACAGTGTGGAGACATGACGCATCAGCCAGGATTAGCCATCCGAGGGCGTCGTGCCCAAGCCGAAGAAATATGGGGAGATGAGGACCTACCTTGCTGCGATTGGGGCGACAGGAAGAGCAACATACTTACATAAGGCTAAAACGGGAGGGGAAAAGGGAAAAGAGCTGCGAGCAAAGATTGGCAAGGGAAGATAGTTCGGGTCGGGCATGAGTGCTAAATGAAAAGAGAGAAATTGCGCCTGAGTTTCGTTCGTGGCCTAAAACGCGCCGGAAAAAAAGACACCTCGCGGGCGTGGGCCGGATCGAAATAAAAAAAAACGTTGCCAAGTACTGCGCCTTCGAGGAGGGGATGTGGAAACCTGACGACTGAGCACGACAAAAAACTCCTTCCGTGGAGGGTCCAAACGCGCAGGGAAAATTTCGAAGTACGGGGAGGGAAGTGTAAACCGCAATGAAATGTCTCTTAACGGGCGGCAGTAGGTGAAGTCGCGCAGGGGACTGAAGCAGTGCGATGGTGCTGTCCAAGGGAAGAAGCGCCCGCCGGAAGGGGGCTCGAGGTCAGTCGTTGAAGGCAGGAAAAAAATGGGGGCTCCGCTTCGTAAGAGGCTAGAAAACCCGATGGGGGAGGGGGGATAAACCTGTCAGCTCGGATCATGGAGAGTCTCAAACTCATTCACCGGACCTTTTGGGTCCTGGGGAAAATATCACTTGAAAAGAAACGGATCTTAAAAGACACAGGGCCGGACAACGAGTTCGGAAGAAATAGCGCAACCAGCACAGCTACGGCTTGTCACGGTTCGGGAATGCTGAGAAAGGTCGGAATTCAGAAAAAAGATCGGGGTCTGGCGAATACGGGACGGTTATGCACTGGTGTCGCCTGACAGCCGCAACAAAGGTGGTGAAAGGGGGCCCTCCCTTCAATACCCGATGCATCCAAAATCCCAAGGGAAAAGCTCAACAGACAATGCTAAGCCGCTGCCGTCAAGGGGGCAGGACCGGATCAAAGATCAAAAAAAACCTGGAGGAGGGAAGGGTATGAACTTCGACCAGCCTGGAACGGAAATTGGAAATTCTGGGAAAAAAAAAAGGGGCGGGAGGCAGGCAGGGAGTGCCGGGGGCAAGGCGTCCACAGGAGAGGTGGAAAATAACTCGGCCCGGAGAGACCTTCCAGAAAAACCCTAGGATCAAAAAAAGGACTGCTAAACCGGAGGCGGTAGCCGGAAAGAGGGGAGGATGAAAGCGATTTTGCGTTCAAAGGAAAGCTGGGATGGCCTAAAGGGACTACCTTAAGCGGCCTGGTCCACAAAGCCTGCTCGCGGGTAATCCCGAAACGCAGAGGGTGGGCCAGAGCAGCGGAAATCCGTATATAAAAAGAAGGTGACAGACGAGGGGCAGAGGCCCATTTCAAGGGGGCGATTTGCAAGACTAAGTGCCTGCTTCCAGCTCACTGACAAAAAAGCCTGCAGGTACCACGGGCGAAAAGAGAACAATTAACGACAGTTGCAGCGCCTAGTATAAAAGAATGAAAAAGGTAGAAAGGGACGCGGTCGGGGAGGGAGTAGTATCAAAAAGTGAGGATGGACAGGCCGAGCGAGGGAAGTCCGTGAATGAAAGAGTCCGATCCTCAAGCAAAACCGCGGGTCCTCAGGAAGAAAAAGTGGAAAAAGGAATCAAGAACATCACTTCGCCTGCGGGCTGTCGACCGCAACATGCAAGGTCTAAATATTCGCCCTTGCAAAAAAGGCAAGCCAAGCGCTGGCGGGAGTCTGCAAGGTCGATTCAAAAAAGGGGATGACGCTAGGA
>Ga0179593_1482828_pt1 | contig 16205 bp, 18 predicted proteins | sample CZODoug2_1_08_16_FD_185931 | JGI IMG/M metagenome (GOLD analysis project Ga0179593, IMG submission 185931) | Vadose zone soil fungal communities from Angelo Coast Range Reserve, California, USA - CZODoug2_1_08_16fungal (PacBio error correction) | ecosystem: Environmental > Terrestrial > Soil >...
TAGATTCGAATAACGGAAAAGGGGCCGCTAGGGGTAGAGCAGGCAAGAACATGCTAAGCGTCCAAAGATTATCGCCAAGAATCCCTAGTGGATGAAGCTGCGTTGACGTTGAAACCGGACAATTCTTCGGGGACACCCATTACCTCTCGTCAAGCTTTATGCACGATGACGAGTACTTACCGCCCCTCAGCAGAGACGCGGGAGGCGACAGCCAAGGGCGGGGGGTGGAAAGACATTCGAGGCCATGGCCGAAAAAAAACTGCGAAAAGCGATGAAACGACCGCCGGTTTGCGCGGGGAGCGCAAACTGATTACACAAAGCGGCATTATTCTCCCGACCCTGAAGCTGAGGGGTGCTCGTGCAATCGACGACTCGTGCACGGAAAAAATTCCGCCGAATCGAACTCGATCTTTCACCAGTGGGGGCTCGTCCTCCATAATTTTCAACTTCTTTGCGCGCTGTCTCAACGCACGCGGCGCTCGATCTCCAGTCTCGAGGCTTCGGCTCTGAAAGAAGTGCCCGACAACTGAAAACGTCATAAGCTCGTGTTTATAGCGGCGCCTACCTGTTCTTATGGGTACTAGAGCTCCTCGTCTATTGAACAGGAGGGTTTCGCTGGGAGTTCGAGGATTTTAAGCAAGGGGAATGGAAACTCTCCTTGTAAACGGGATTGCGGGTTGGGCCATGAAAAGTCGATGAGTGTACTGCTCCAGAGGATACACAGCACAGGACGGTCTCTTTAAATAAAACGGAGGGGCAAATGCACGTCAAGGTGAGGGAGGAAAACGCGGAAGCGAGAGGGAAAAAAAAAAACGGACGGGTTGGGACAGTCTGTGAAAAAAAAAAAAAAACGGAAAAAGGAGGATTGGAAATAAGGTAGTATATAAACAGAGCTCATCACGTAGGAAGGCATCAAAAGAAAACAAGGAAAATAACGAAACCCCTCTGGGACTCAAAGGGGGAAAAAAAGAGGAACCTTCCAGGAAGAGGAGAATGAGATGGTCAGGCAGAGAGGAAAAGGGTACAATATGAGGTCGGTGAAGAAACTCATGAAAAGAGGAAATGGACCTGAAGGGCCAAGGCTTGAAGGGCCGCGTCGTCGGGAAAAAAAATTAGCAGAGAAAAGGTTAGGGGAAGGGGTAGACAGAAAAGGAGAGGAACTCAAAATGAAACGGGCGGTAGGAGAGGGGGGGTCGTAAAGCAGAGGTTTCGTAAGGTGGGGGGTAAGGGTCGTGTTGAAGAGGATATGGAGGAAGTTAGACTTAAAGCAACAGGGGGCTAACAAGTGGACCAAATAACCAGGACTTTAAGGGACGAAAGTGCGCAGGTGGAACAAGTCCAAGAGCGGATTAAAAGGATGGCAAATTTGAGGAGTGGACAATTGAACATCAATGAGAGGGGGGGCATAGGAGGGGTATAAAAAAGGATGAAAGGACTGCTGGCAGGAAGATGACGAGGCAGGGGGAAAACTGTGCATCTTCCTCACTGACTGGGAAATCTGTCCTTACCTCCGCTCACTTCCCTTTCTAGCACGAAGCGAGCTCTCAAAGGAATTTACAAAAATTAACAGGGCTTGACGCGCTACGACATATGCTCCTAGAGAGGACAGGCGGTATAAAGTAACCTCTATTGGCCCTAGTAAAAAGAGGTGGAGGGGAGACGTATCTTTTCAATGGGGAATCTAAGGGTCAGAAATACGAAAAGGTGAGATCTCACTGAAAAGTAAAAATGAGAGAGTGGGGAGGGAACGAAGAAGGCATAAGGCCAACTTGACGAACTGGAAAAAGGGGGACGTAAGGGGACCATCGTCAAACTCTCCGAGATCGTGGAAAAAAAAATGAAGCGACGGGTCGGAAGCGAAGAAAGGGAGGGGAACCAAAAAATGTGGGGGGGGGACTCAGCTAAAAGGAGCGGGGGGACAGGGGGAAGGGAAGTTAAACAGGAAAAAAAGCTCCGGTGATGGAAGGAAAAAAAGTCGATGATAAAACCTAATTCACAAGGGACATGACAAGGAAAGAGAACTGGGGGGCATTCAGGGGGAAGGAGTTCAAAGTACGAAAACAGAAGAGGAAATAGAACAGAAAGACTATCGTGGCGCGAAAAACAGAAAACTCCGAGGCAGGGAAAAAAGAAGAGTGCGACAAACTATGAAAGGGGTAGGAAGCAACCAAAGCCGAAGGAGCAGTGAAAGGAGATGGTGACAGTCGGCGCCGGTTAGGAAACTATAAGAGGGATTCTTAAGGAAATAAAGCAGGCCGCTAGGCCCTTCTGAAAATCAGGGAGACAAAGGGATAACCGGGGACTCAAAAAGGGGTGACATGAGGACGTTAAACCACTCCTCCCCGAATCTTAATCACCATTCATCGACTGCACGGCTAAAGGGGAGAAAAAAAGAAAAAACTGCTGTCGCACATGTAGCAGGTGGAAAAAAATAGACGAAATTCCAAAAGCAATCGCGTGCAGGAAGCGGGAGAGTAAAACCTCAACGAGCGCCCGAACAATAGAGGGGACATCTCAATCAGCCTTCTCGGACATCTGGAGAACATAAAACTAGAAAGAGAAACAAAAGACACCAAAAACAAAAGTGGAGAGAAGAGAAGATGGAAGCACGGTAGTCCTACAAGCGATTGGATACGACGGGAGGGCAAAAAAGGGGTGTGAGCGGCGGCTCGTGTAATCCTTAGGAAAGAAAGGCAAGAAACGTACTCCGTATCCGCGGCGTCCTATGAACACGAAATTACACGCGACGAGCGGAAAGCTTTAGAGCGTCCGCCGATCAGCTATGTTGGGCTCCTTGCTGAGTTCGCGACTAGGGACAGCACTCCAGGGGTGCGGCAAAGCTAGCGGTGCGACAGAAGCACTATAAGCGGACGGCGGCCCCTGGAGAGCACTTCAATGCCAGCTGTATGTGTAACCCCCAAGGTAACCAATCGACAATACGCCCCAGCGCCTCGGCTTAAGGCGGTTGGGTGAGCTATGTCTTTGTCGGGCGAGGAGGCGGTGTCGCTGCTTGGGTATGGGTCTCGCCCTAATGCGAGGCTCTACGCTGCGGGCCTTCTGAGGTCGAATACGAACCTCGAGAACCCAGAAAGGCAGTTACGGAGCTAAGGACGCCTCTGGTTTCGTTATCCATAACATCTCGACGAGCATTCTCCGCAAAAAACAGAGCGAGAGCGGGCACGCTGCGGCAGAATAAAAAAACCGCCGAGACGCTTCGAGGACAAACAGCGCTTCTCGGCACCATCCTGACGGACCCCCGTCGCAGGAGACTTCGATAGAACTGACACGAACCTAAAAAGAAAAGACGGCTCGACCGCGACGCTAATGGAGCGCTTCCCGACCGTAAGGGCGTGTAGGTATATCCGCATTATGGTCTGTACGACTCGCATTCAGTCGACAGACTAGCCTTCACCGGTACGTCGCCTTCATAGCACGGGGAAATCTAGAGCCGGGAGCCGCGCGCGCCGGATGACGGTATGCAGCAGCTCCCCCCTGCCGGTCCAGCTATCGGTCCAGCATTCGGCACTCTGAGGTCATGGGCCGCTACCAAAAAACAGGTAAGGCAAGCCGCCTCAGCGGAACCGGCCCGCATCAAACCTCGCGAGACTTCCGTATGTGGAACGCAAAACGTCCTGTATTCACGATGCCGGGCACTGTCCGTCGTAAGCATCGGCTGAAATCGCGTGGTGCCACTTGGCTGGAGCCCGGCTGGAAGCCACCCAGCGCCGACACTGCCCAAACAAAAGAGAATCGTAAACCAGGCCGCTGGTTCGATACGATCGCCGCCACCTTTATGGCCGAGAAGTCTATTCTTGATCACGATCGGACTGGCGCATCACGCGGCGCAGAGAAGAACGGGCGCAGTCTTCAGCTGATTCTCGAAGCCACTGGGACCGCTGCGCCAACTAGCTCTCTCGTTGCTCGGCAAGGGGTGGTGGCTCATTGAGGCCTTAGGGGACGCGACGGGCTGAAGCTAAAACCGGCATCAATTATGAGCTTCCAGCATCAACATTATTGAGTCTTGGCCGGTGAACATCAAACAAAGGGGAGCTTCAAATTTCGAAAGCGGTACCCACGCCTTGAAGGCGCCACGCGTCCCGGCACTTATGACGTTGTCCTTAGACGCTGCGCCGAGAGACTCACCGACCGGCATCCATCTATAACCATACCCGGCAATGGTGGCGCGGAACTGCTGCTCAACCCAGCGCAACCGAAACTATACGTATTAGGTCTCTGCCGATCCCCACCACGTGGGTCCTTTAGTAAACACGCTTCAGGACGCCACCGTTTTGTGCGCAGAGCCGCATGCGCGAAGGACGGAATATCGAGACGAATGCGTGTTTTGAGTCCCCGAGGGAGCACAGCATCGGGACAGTGCGCAACTGGGGAAACTACAGCTTATTCTCTCCTCGGCCGGGCCCCTTAGTCTATTGCCGATAGACCTCATAACAATTCAAGGACTCTTGGAAAATTCGACAAACAGGAAAAACCCGGCTTCAACCCCTCTGACTACGCATTTGCAAAGTCAGCCACCTCCTGGGTCGCGAATGTTCTTTTGCACGCCCGAGTGGGCGACCGCAGCCTCGGGGGCGCAAGAAGCGGAGGGGGGGTCGAGCCCCCAGACAAGAAGGCAGAAAAAGCTCTTTCTGGGTCGGAAAAATCGAGGTGTCGGAGACCCTGAACACTCGTAAGCGTGCGCACCTATTGGCTCCGTTATATCATCTCGGAATTCACATTTTCGTCCCGATGCGCGGGGCCGCAGAATGCTGCGAAGCTCCTTTATCGCTAACAACATCCGACGGGAGGCCGCTGATTCCAGCATGCCCAAGGCAGCAGCAACCTGCAAAAATAGCGCGCGAGAACGCCTGATTTGTGGCCGAGATTGGGAAACACTGGTACGCGAGGGGAGGGTGTCTACTCCACAATCAATCCGCTCCTTTTCGTGAACCCAGTACTCGAGGCCGCCCGCGGCGAGCCGTCATGATAGACATCATCCGCTAGCGTAAGTTTTCCGCGGGACGATGCGATAGAAAAAAGAGTTTCTCAAGCGGCCTCGTCCCGGGGCAAAGAGTAGTAAAAAAAAAACGGTCTGTCTTTCCTCAGAATGGCGGCAAAGAGCCCGCAAGACGCTGGGGGTGCGATCTACATTGAGGGAAAGAGGCCCTGAGACTCTGCCGTCGGTGAACGCCCAAACCATTGAGCCGCCCCGCTTCAAGCTTGCTAAAACTGGCCCGAACGACATCTTCCGACCGGACGGGCCGGGGAACGCAGCGGCACATCGCCGATCACCGTCACCTTACCTGGGCCTCGCCGACGGCTTTGGACGTTCTGACCGACGACTGCCCAGACGAGGCAACATGGGGTGCCGGCAACTCAGTTCGTTTTCCGTAGGCAGAGTGCTTCGGGCGAAACTATCCTGTCGCGAAGGGCGTACTTCAAACCTTGTCGAGTGGTATGCGCAAGATGAAGGCCATGGCGTCTTACGTCGGTTGCGGTACGGCTCGCACGCGAGCGCCGATGACGGAAATTTAGATTCTCTCAACCAACGATACAGGCCATCGCTCAGAAACATACCTACGGAAAGATCGGGACTCGAAAGGCAAGCGCCGACGCAAATCTTACTAAGCGCCAGGAGGAGGTGGTTTGTCCTACACCTCTATCCATAAGACGTCGTAGTGACGCAAGCGGACAAATGTTCGATCAGTCGGGACAACACGTCGTCGGGGCTCCCGGATCAACGAACGAATTTGCCGAGAAGTAAAACTGCAAGATCTTCGGTGGCGGGTGACCACCGAACGGATCAAGATCGGAAAAAGACGTGCACGCCGTGAGACTTGCCTGTCGATGGGTGTTGAGATCATCAGGCTGCAATCTCTGCGGAAGGGGGGGGAGAGGGCCGATATAGCAACTCGGATTGAATGCGTAGTAAACCATGGTTACCTTTCTATTCACAGGTAGTCCCAAAATCCGGGGTCCCCGGTACCTGGATCGGCAAACAGCGTCTCGTCCTCTTTTTACGCCGGAGGACGTTTGAAGACGGAAATTTGCTTTCAGTATAGAGGCAGCTGTATAATGAAGGGGGGGCTACGGAGAAAATACGAGGAAGGAGGGCCACGCTTTCACGTATGCTCTATGATACGCCGGCCAGTCTCCGTCACGCTTCAGGGACCTGAGAAAAATCGCGAGTACTGAGTCGAAACATGTAGCGGCCGAGTGAATTTTAGTCGCCACACCACTAAGACCCTCAAAAGGGAAGTTGGCCGGCAACAAAGGGAGTCGGCTTCGCTCTCGATGCGTGGGGAAAAAGTGCGTAGTAATCGCTGGTACAAGCGCGCCGTTTCTGCGTGGCCTTTCGACACGAAAGCTGTCAGACAGAAAGGGTCCGCCTCCCATTCATTCCCAGGGCAAGAACATGCTCATCTTACACGAATAGGGGGGGGGGGGGGGATAGGTTCGCAGGCGAGGCGCGATCGGGAAGGTGAATCCGGACAAGTAGGAGAAAGTTATCACCCAGGGCGGCAAGCTGGTTCCTTGCTATTTCTAGTACGAGAGCAACAAAATCCCGAATGCGTCCGGGGCACAACGCCCTCAAAGGGTGAAAATCGGAACAAGGGTTGCCTAGAAAATGCGAACCGAGTGCTCGCAGAATTTGGAAAAAAAGGTATCACCGGAGAAACTCAGTTCTGAAAAAACCTCTCCTATCAGGAATCCGCGAACAAAATGATGGGGTTATGGAAGGGTGAAGAAACGGTCACGTAGCTCGTCGCCAGGCCTGCGAAAGAACCGCGAAGGTGTGAACTGAGAAAAAGTTTGCTTCCGCCATCATTTTTACAGGGGGGAAGGGGCGGGAAGAAAAGACGGATCAAAAGAAAGAGAAGTCTGATAGAGGAATCGCCGACAATAGGCTCGGCACGCACCGGAAAAGGGGCGCGCACTTAACGAGGTGGAGGGGAAACAATAAAAAAGACGGTGGTAGAGACTCTCTCGCACTCGTCGATTTTCCCCTGATGGAATTGCGTTAAATCTGAGGGGGGAAGACCCGCGTTACCGGTGAGGGAATGGCGAGAGATGGCATGCCGGTCGGGCGCGATGAGCGCAAAAAGTTCACGAAAAAAGTCATAAGGAAAAGAGATGGGGCGTCATTCAATGCATGGAAGTAAAGGACGAATGCTGTGAACATACGTGGGGGAAAACAGGTCAAGAGGGGCAACAGGATAAAAACAAAAAAAAAAAAAAACGCCTGGTAAGAAGGGGTGTGGACTTGGAGGACCTTGAATGGACCTGGGGGGGGACATAACATAAAAACGGGGCGCGTTCAGAGGCCTCAATCGAGCAACGAAGCGACCGTGAAAGAAAGGAGAAAGAAGAAGAGGGGGGAGGGAAAGAAATAAAGTGTCGGATAGCCTCACCTGAATAGTCTAGCCTCCTGAAAGGAAGCTCTGGAGCGAAAAATGAAAGGGGAGAATGCGCTGTAGGGAGGAGGTTGATCAGCGGCGGAAGATTAGAAAGTGAGAATCGTCGACATCGGAGTGGAAAAAATGGGGGGGGGGTAACGATGGGGGCGGAAACCTGAGGAGAAGGGTGCGTCAGGAGGGCTCCGGGCGGAATCAGAAGTAGAGAACCCCAGGAAGACAGATAACCGGTCGGAACATTTTCGAGCCTTCAAGTTAATCCTGCAAGGGGGGGTCTGGGGAGAGGGAATGCGGTGCGGAAAACCAGGAATTCAGCAGTCTCCGCGAGTGGGACTCAAAATTTTCGCACGAATTCGAGAGACTGGAACCAGTCTTCCGCAGTCGAAGAACATGACCCTCTCTGACCCTGGAGGTAAAGAACGGGGAGTCAGGACGGGGGGGCGGAGAAGGAGACATGCATAGTTCGTGCTAAGTAAGGCTCCTCCTGAAAAAACAGAAAACGGAGGAAAGAACGAAACAAGGAAAGTAGCTCTAAACCGTAGATGACAGAGGGAACGGGGGGGAGAGGGGAGCTGGGAAAGGGAAGGGGAAAAGGGAGCGAGATATTCATAGCGCGCAAGGGTGCGAAAGGAAAGAAGGCCAAAAAGTTATGTCTGTGAGGGGAGGGCAGAAAAAGAAGAAGCCATTGAGGAGGAGAAGGGGAGGTGAGAGGGACGGCGTGTAAAAGGGACAATCGAGACGATAGGAAGCGGATAAAAGGGTCTTAAGAGTCGGGGGACGCGAAGAAAAAGAGAGTTTGAAAAAAAAAGATGGGGGGGGGGGCGTATCGGAGCGGAAGGTGAAGGCCGGGGTCAGGTAAAGAGCGCCGTAAGGGGAGGCAACCTAACAGAAGAGGAGGGGTTGTGAGTAACAACGCACAAGGAAGGGTCGTAAGAAAACGGAGAACGAAGGGGGAAAGGGGAGAACGAGGAAAAGGGAGATTAAGGCTGCCAATATGAGGATACTCGAAACTTAAAAGGGAGAGAAGGGAAAATCTCCAAGCAAAGAAATCTCAGAGAAGAACAAAAAGGGAAGGAAAACTGCTAGGGAGGAGGGGGGGAAAAAACTCTGACCCTTTGGGGCGAATCGAAAAGAAAAAAATAAGAAGGACGCAGAAGGGGGGGACCTGAGGGGAAGGTGTCTAAGAGATGGCGTGGAAGGCGGCAAGGTACTGGGACTAACTTCTTGCTAGGGCCAAGAAAAAAGTCAAAAGAAAACCTGTTCCAAAAAAAAAAGGCTATGGCTGGGAAGAGAAAACGATCACTCCGGAGTGGAGAAACCAAAAATCAAAGATCGGAAAAAAATGCTCTGAAAAAAAGAGTGATAGAAGAACGGGGGGAGAAGCATCGGGAAGTTGGAGAAAACCTTGAAAAAGAGGAAAACGGCGTTACGTAAGAAGGGTCCAGAAGGAAAAAAAAAGAAAAGCCCGGGCATGCCGACCAAGATACTAGGAAGAAGACAACAAAAAAGACAAGTTAGAAAACAGGAAAAAGGGGAAGAGGGCGGCCATCGCGTACAAAAAAAAAAAAAAAAAAAAGAGGAGGGAGGGAAAAAAATAGATTGTCCCAAGAAGAGGCTGGGAGAATCAGCAAAAAAAAGGAATTTAGGAGACTCATCAGGGGAGTGGGAAAAGGGGAAGAAGCTGGCGGAAGATTAAACGGGGTCCGCTTCCACGTCCGAGACCTGCACGAAAGAAATGGGGGGAAAAGGAGAAGAGTACAAACTACTCTAAAAAAACACAAGAAAGGGGATGGAGGCAGGAGCAACGAAAAGGGGTGGGCGAAAGACGACGGGGATGAGTCTTCACTAAAAAAAAATGAAATTGGGCAGTCAAGAATCTAAGGGGAAAAAATTCTAAAGAAAGTGAAGAGAGAAAGGCGTACAAAAAAGGAACCGATGGGACAAAGGGGGTCTAAAGTTTCCTCACTATCACAAAACTACGAAAAATAGCTCCGAAAGACCAAGAGAGGGAGGAGGTCGGGAGAAGGGCCCCTTAGAGAAAGGTGGAGGGGGGAGGCGATCTAGAAGGCATGGGGGGGTTGGGTTGTGTGTTGGAGGGGAGTTGGAGGGGATCTCAGACCGAAGTCTAGCAGCGCTTTCAGAGCGGGGAGCGAAGAAAAAAAACGGGGTGAATCGTGAAGGATGGCGGAGAAATAAGAAACGGAGGGGAGAAAAAAATAAAAAGGATTTGCGAAGGAAGAATATAGGGTGAAAGTCTCAAGGGGAGGGTTTCCATACAATCTAAAGGGGGGGACTAAAGGGGAGGGAAACGAACATCGAAAACCTTCTAGAAGATGGCACTAGGGGAAAGGGGCCTGAGAACTAACAGGCAAAACGAGAAGGAAAGGAGCGAAGGGGGCAAAAGAGGAGAAAAATTTCTTGACTGGAAACAGACCTTACTTCTATTAACACTTCCAGGAGCCACAGGGAGAGAAGATCTGACCAGGAAAGCCTCCGTGCAAGATAAGAAGGGGTAAACGGAGACGCTCTAAGATCAGGTCAGATTGCTTAAAAGAAGAGAAGAAGAAGGGGGGGAAATTTAAGGAGAGGAACACTAGCGAGGTTTCAGGGCGAGAGGGATGAAGATATGCCTTCACTGTACAACTCAAAAGGAACCGTGGTAAAAGGGGGGGGGGGGAGAGCGTGACCATGAACCTGTCTAATATGAGACGGAAAAAGAAGAGAGAAGGGGTGCGCATCCCGTTATCGGGAATGAGGGAAAAGGAAAAGAGCTCTACACTAAGGGGCAGATAATACGAAGAGAAAAAGGTAGTTCCCCTGAACGGGAAGGAGGTGGAAATGGGGGAAGGCGAGGGGAGGACTAGAGTAGAAGGAAAAAGGCGACAACGAAGAGGGGAAAAAGTGCCGAATCGGCAAAAAAAAGTCTGAAAAGGAGGCCGTCATGGACGAAGGCCAAAACCGCATCCATGGGAGGAAACTGGTGCAAGAGGAAAAAGGGGAATGTCGTAAAAATGCCGCAACTAGAGCGACGCCAGTAATCGAGGGGGGGGGGGAGCGGGGGGTTGGGCCATGCGGGAGGGGGGGGAAAGGCTGGAAAAAAGGGAAGGAATCCGAGCAAGGCAGGCAAAAGAGACACAAAAAAAAGTAAGAAGGGAAAGGGGGAAAGAGGGGGGAACGCCAAAACGGGACTTGAGACGGGACTAGAGGATTTCTCAAGAGAGAGGGCAGGGCGCGGAGCGGAGGATCAATTGGGGGCAATGCGGAAGCAACGACAGGGGAAACGCGAAAGAAGTGCGGTAACGTCCGGGGCCTTATGGTCCTAATAGAAATACTCTAAGGGAAAAGGGGGAAGGGAAACGCAGCGGAAGAAAAAAATCGACTAAGACTCTCTCATAAGGCGCGGGGTCATCTTCCATGTCTAATTTGGGAGAGATGGGAAAGGCAGGAAGGGACCATAAAGGTAGGCACTTATGGTCTTCCCAAAAAAAAAGCAAGTGGGGGTTAAAAAGGCAACCGCTCAAGAACTAAACAGGCAGGGAAAAAAATTTAATATGGGGAAAGACAAGAAAAAGTCCCCTGTGGAAAAGGGAGGAAATAAAAGAAGAACATTGAAAGCGGAAATGAGCAATTCACTTATGGAAGGGGGGGAGATGGAAGAAGAGGGAGAGCCGAAGAGCGGAGAATCAAGAACATGTCCCTAAGGGCAGGCCTGCAAAGGGGGCGAGGGGGGTACAACGCAGGGGGCAGAAGAAAAAAGTAAAACATGACGAAAAAGAAAGGAAAGTCAGGGAAATCGACTATTCAAAACGAAATAGGGGAATCCGAAAAAAAGGGGAAGTCGAAACATGGAAGACTCCCGTAAGTCCGTGAAGGTCTCCGGGGGAGATAGGCCGAAAAAAAGGAGCGAGAGCAAGGGGGGAGGGGGGAGGTGGGAAGCCTGAATCTGTATCACAAACTATAAATAAAAAGAAATGGGGAGGAACAACTTTACTTCAACTTGAGGTCTAAAGTCTGACCGGAAAGGGCTGGGAAGGAATCTGGAAAAAAGAAGGGAACGGAAAAGAATAGAAAAGGTCAGGGCAGGGACTAAAGCAGGGAGGATCTGTGGAAGAGGTGGACAAGAAGGAGGACCCTCGTTAAAAAGGGGGGGAGAAGACATGGGGAGACTTGCGAAACTCCTTACGAGGGGGGAACGCAACTGGTCCTCCTAACAGTGGGGGAGGGAGGAATTGTTAGGGGGGGGGAAATAAGTCTCGCCACCAGGGTGGGAGTAAAAAGCATCCTTTGGAAGAGAAGAGAGGGAAAAGGGGGGAAGAAAAGAAATAGAACCTCGGGCAAGCAGCCTAAAAAGAGACGGATTCGGGGGACTGGGCACTAAAGTAGAGGGGGGGACCAGGGCACCGAAAAGAAAGGCAGCGATAGTGAAGGGAACAGGACAGAGCGGGGTAGCATGAGATGGGGGTTAAAAGTCAGGAAGGGAATGGAATACGGAAGAGAGATTCGCCGAAGGTGCTGGAGACCTCCTTTATAGCAGAAGAAAGAGGAAAGAGCAACGAACAGAAGGAGCAAGGGGGATGTCAACAGGAGGAATCAAAATAAAAGGCAAGGACTCAGAGCTCAAAAGAAAAAATCGGTGGGAAGGGACAAAACTACCAGGACCCAATGGGGGAAGGGAGTCGAAGGGAGGGGAGGGGGGGGGGGGGGGCCGGGACAGTGGAAAAAAATTCCCCTGCAAGAGATGGATTGGGGGAAGGGACTAAAGTACGGGTTGAGAAAGGGGAGGTGGCAAAAAGGGGGAGGGGTAAAAGCTAAAAGGTCTACCGGAAAAGGAGGGACTGGCTAAATTCAGAGCTAAGAACCTCGGGAGAGGGGGTCATTCGATCCTGGTTTGTGACTAGGAAGGGAGGAAGAGGAATAAAAAAAAGAGAGGGGCTTCACAGTCAAGGATGATAATCGGAAGAAGAAAAAAGCGTAAAGGAAAAACCTGGAAACTCATTTGGGGGTCCGTTTCAAGGTTCCTCAATAATAGGATGTTTGCAGAAATAAATCTAAAAATGGACGGGGAGGGCAAAAAGGAGCCCAGACTGGAAGGGAAAGTTAATTTAATAGGAAATTTGGTCAAGCAAAAGGGGGGGGGGGAAGGCCGAAAGGCCGAAGAGAGCGTGACTACTATCACAAAATGAAAGAGAGAGGAAGAAGGGAGCTTTCAGGGGAGAGTGGAGAGGCGAGTGAGGGCAAAAGAAAGTCAAAGGGTAGAAAAGGAGTTAACAGGGAAAGTGGCTCATCTAGGAAAGTGTAAAAGAAAGATTTCTTACATGACTTACCCCTCTCGAAGAAGCAGACAGCGGAAAATTTGGGCTGACATGATCTTACCAGGGAGTGACGTGGTATTCGTGGCTTTGGGATCCTTGGCAATGCGTTGGCGGCTCGTTAGGGAAAGTGAGAAAACGTCTAGCTTGCGCATACCTACTGGGGATGGAATGCTTCAAGAAAGGCACGCCATGGGGGGGGGGGGGGCATAAAGGGGAGGGTGGGGGGTGCTTCCACACCTCTAGTAAAAAGGGATGTGAGGGGGTAGTTGAATCATGGGCTCCAGAGTCACTCTCCCAGGACTACCGAATGAAGTAGGGGGGATGTATAGCTAAGCAAAACACCAAAAAGGGCTTCTTAGAACCAATGTGAGACATCACAGAGGCTGGGGATTCGATGGGGCATGAGAGAGTCTCCGACTAAAACTCGAAGGGCAAAGCGCCATTTTGGGGAGGGTGTTTTAAAAGAGGTGAGGTTGCCTCACATCGTATCTGGATGGTCAAAGAGGGAATGCTTCCGTCAGAAGCTGAGACTAAAGACATCTTTTCTGAAAGACAGTCGCGGAAACTTTAAAAAGAGAGGACAAAACACTACCGGAAGACTTCTGGGGGAAGGAGGGAAACGTTCTCGTAGGGGGGAAAGGGTTGATAGGGGGAAAAAGGATAAGAAATTGAGACCCCTAAGGACAAGTAGAGAAGAGGTAACGAACGTGGGGTACTTCCGGGGAGAGTGCTTGAAAGAATGCTGATCATAGGCCGGTAAAGGTAAGGGGTCTTCCTAAGTGGTTGAGGAGGGGCCGGTCTCTGTAAGGGAAACCGGGAATTGAATCTGGGATAAAAAAGAAGGGGGACAAAGGGTGGAGAGTACCCGAAGGGGTCCGAGGTAAGGAAGCCGGGGGGTAGACGGGGTTGAACTCCAGAGGGCCGAGAAAGATCGATAAACCAGACGTCTTCAAAAACCAAAAAACGATGGTTTCCCGCGGGAACTTCCCTTGGAATGGGAAAGGAACTACGGGTTGGAAACTCCAGATGGGCGGTGCCAGAAAGTCACGTAGAACGTCAGTGATTCTCGAAAGAGAGAAAAAACTGGGCAGGAACAAAAAAATTTCTCTATCTAGTGAGGGGAGTAGGCCGAAGGAAAAAGGGAAAGAGACGTCGTGAACACGGGGGCTTAGTAAACGGAGGAGCGGCAAGGGGAGGCCGGCAAACCCTTAACGAAATGGGCCTTTTTTCCGGCAAACAAAAAGAAGGAACCTCACGGGAAGAAAGGGGGGACAGTTAGGGAGACAAAACGTCTGTCAAGAGGAGGGGAGAGAGGGCGGTGTGGCCAGGGAGGAAGAGAGGACATCAAAAAGCAAGTACACAGGTGATCGGGGGGCCGCAAGCGGTGGGGAGTAGATATACAAACGACAAACTTGAGCGACACAGCTAGAGTAGAACAAAAGGGGGAACCTTAAAAAGAAGTGAAAAGAGAGGAAAAAGAGCACAAGAGGTGATACAGGGAGCCTGGGTGCTAGAAGGGGCCTCCGAAAGTCGAGTCAGGTGGACAGCCCATGAAAATAAGACATCTTGCGACTAAATGGAAGACCTTCGCTGGAGGGAACGGCTTCCAGAAGGAAAGAAGAATCGATACGGCGACAAATTACGAACCAGGGGTGGAAAATTCGAGGAAACAAAGGTCAAAAGAAAAGGGGCGAAACTCGGATAATGAAAGAGATCAACCAGAGTTTTGGGAAACGGGGTAGAAAGAGCTGCAGCGGTTTGGCACCGCTTCAAAGATAGGATATAATGGACAAGACCACATTAATTGGGCTTGGAAGGTGAACTAAAGGAAAAATTACAGCAAGGGAGATCGGAAAGAAATTCAGTGCTAAGAACAAGAAAGGAAATGGGTCAAGTCATTGGTAGAGGTCACGGGGAAGGGAAGTACATTGGGAATGCAAAGGGATGCAGACACGTTATCAAAAAAAACGATGGGAACTAGAGAGCCGGGAAGTCTTCTAGAAAGGAGAGATGAAAAGACAAAGCGGCGAAAAAAGGGGGGGTCAGAAGAACAAAGGTGTAGTAGAAAGAATGAAGAACTGAGGGGCTGAAGGAAGTATTGGGAAAGGATGGACGGTACGCGGAGGGTGACAGAGGGAACAGAGCCGGTGGAAGGGGAGGAGTATATTGCAGGGAAGGACTTTTGGAGAGGAGAGTCTGAAGCGCAGCGGAGAAAAGAAAAAGGAAAGAAGGTGACCGGGAAGAAGGGCTCCTACAATGAGGGGGGAAGGGGGAAGCGCTATAGAAAATCGTTAGCAGGACGGGGGGGCATTTCGGAAATGTTCCCCCCCAAAAATGGAAACAAGAACCAGGGGAAGAAAGTTAGGGGAGAAAAGAAGAGCATCCAGGGATGCCGGTGATCACAGCAGGGAGCCGGTCGGAGGAATGAAAATTGCCGAAAAAAAAACTCAGACAAGTGCAACACAAAATTAAAAGCAGGAAGATAGCTGGGAGTATGATACTTGGCGGGAAGGTTTCCATTCAGTAAAGAAGAAAAAAAGGAATGAGGCAGGGGGGACAAACGTCTGGCAAAAGAGGGCGTGAAGAAGCCAACAAAAAATTAGCTAAAGGGTAAAAAAAATCTAGAGTAGAAGAGAATCTCGTAACAGAAACAGGTGTAGGAAGGCGGTTACGTGGGGGGGAGGGATTATTCCGTAAAGCATTTCTGGTGCGGAGGTCGTTATTGTTCCAACGTTATCAAGGCAAAGGAAGGAAAAAAACCTGTAGAGTGCAGAGGTACAAGAGTTGCGCATTATCAATTTATAAGGGATGAGAGGGAACTCCCCGGACGGGTGTTGAGTACGGCCGGGGGCAGTAATCAACAGAGAGGTTTTGTCAAAGAGCGAAAAGGGTAGCAAATATTATATAGGAATGAATTAGTAAAGTTTCTCTATCGGAAAAGGGACAGTACTACAAAGGGAGGGGAACTGAACTCTAATATAGGGTCGAGCGAAACGCAAAAAACAAGGGGTATGGGTGCTCTGGAATCGAGCAATAAGATAAGGTCGGAAGAGATGTCCCAGTATAAGGATGAACTTCTCATATAAAGCAGTTGAACAGGGTGGGACGGTTTCTGTAAAGGTAACTGTTATCTGGAAGGGAAAAAGTGAAATTAGAGGGTAAACATAACAATGATAAACTGGTGGAAGGTACCCAGTAGATCTGCCAACATTATGGAGGTAGGGATATGAAAGCAGCCGGCGCATGAAAATTGCGCAACGTCGATACTGGCGGGGGAATGCGGAATTTTCCAGATACCAAAGATCGCTCGTCAGGAGGGAAAGAAGAGGAAAGGGAGTTAATCGAAGTCAAGGACAGAAGAGGCAAGGGGGGAGAGGCATACTGAAAGGATCGAGGCAGGGAGATGTTGCAGAAGGTGAATCTGTGCCAATCTGAAGGGTGAATGGGGAGCCAAGGCATCGCCTGTGGAAAAAAAGAGAGT
>Ga0179593_1585296_pt1 | contig 16204 bp, 20 predicted proteins | sample CZODoug2_1_08_16_FD_185931 | JGI IMG/M metagenome (GOLD analysis project Ga0179593, IMG submission 185931) | Vadose zone soil fungal communities from Angelo Coast Range Reserve, California, USA - CZODoug2_1_08_16fungal (PacBio error correction) | ecosystem: Environmental > Terrestrial > Soil >...
GCTGAGAGATCGGGCTCGTATCGGCGGACTGAAAGTGGGACAGACAAATCATCGCCTTAATTCTTTCTACACTGGCCGCGCTCGGCACCTAATCTTCGTAGATGGGGAAGAAGAGGTGGATTCGGGAGGGGGGGGGGAGGAAAGTGAGCCGCATAGGCCGCCTAGGAAGAAAAGAAAGACGAGATTGGGGCTTAGGAGTTCTCCGTCTCGCCGCTTGTCACAATGTAGGAGCCCATAAGAAGGGAAAGAAAGGAAATAGAGGGAGACGGGTCAAGGTTCTCGGGGTAAGATAAGGGGGGGGGGACGGGAGGGAAAACCGCTCCCCGCCCGACTTTTCTACTGACTGGTCGGTCGCGTGGCCGGCTGCACCTGCCAGGGCGCGGTGGTGGAAAAGGGAAGGAAGGAAGAAAATGTGATATAAAATGGAAAAAAGGAGGCTGGAGGCGACGAGGATGCAGTCAACATTCTTTCTAGTCTCTCTCAATGCTATATCTCACAGTAAGGAGAAGCGAGATAAACACAAGAAACGAAAAAGGAGAGACAAGGCCAAATTCATAGACTGGGTCGACTCTAAAGGGTGGATAAAAAAGGAGGAAAGGTGGAGGATCGTTGGCAACAACTCCCAATAATTGCGTCATTGTGTGGGTTGATGGGCATCAAAGGAAGTAAGGAGAGGGCAAGTCAGGACAAGGTTCTTGAGGGGAATAAAATAGGGGGGGACAAGAGAAAAAGCCTAAAGGAGACGGTCATCTCTGCCGGTCTTATCACCTACGGCTCGAACCGTCTGGGAAAAAAAAAAACGGAATGAGTGAGGAAAGATAATCATCGAAGAGACGGATGAATAGAAAGGCCGGCCGCATGACCAGAGGGTCATCCTTGGTTTTTAGCGAGGGAGTACCAAGGTGAAAAGAAGGGGGAAGGAAGAAAAAAGAAAATTCCAGCCGCGTCTCTGCTGGGTGCCAAGGAAAGGCACAGGGGGAAGGGTGTAATTTGCCGTAGATTTCTCTTTCCTACACCACACAATGAGCGCACCGTGTATGAGGTGTAGTGGGGGGCGAAACAAGGCTGAAGAGGAAGAAACGGGGAGGTCTTAAAAGAGTCGTAAAGATAGGAAGGGAATGACCCCGTCTATGAATTTTTCCTTAGGTCTTCGCGACCCGGGCGTAGAGGGATATAAGAGGGGGAAGGAAGAGGGGAGGAAGATCTTGTGCGAGTATCGTCCTTTCAGACGGGGAAAGAAAGGTGCAAATCCATGCATTGCGCACGATCAGAGTTGGTGCCTGATGTGACGCGAAGAAAAAAAAAACGCAAAAGGGGGAGAGGGGGAGATAGACACATTGTATCGGGACTGCTAGCGTACCCCAACCCCCCCTGACACACCCACCCGCCATGGAGAAAACGAAAGAGGGAGGAGGCGGGTGAGTCTGACTTACTAAGGGAAAAAAACAGACACGAGAACCTTGGACCCGGCGGACTATACTAATGTCGGCGTATTGTATTATCGACGAAGCGTGACGACCGGGAAGGGGTCTACCGACTATCTTATAAGAGGGGGGGGGGAGAAAGGGGCTAACTCCAGACCTAAAAGGAAAGGAGAGGAGGGGGGCGGCGGCCTCTTCTGTCCTATTCTTCCTCAAACTGGCGAGACACGCCGATTAATTAAAAACAGGGAGAAAAAAGAAAGCGAAGATTTGTTGTCATGAGAATCGATGAGAAAGGCGGCGCCTGTTCTGTTCTCATGTGCCGAAAAAACGAGTCTCTAAGATTTCGGCTGTTTCGAGGATAACATCAGCCAAAATTAATTCTGCATGGAGGAGGGGGGGAGGGATGAAGCTTCCGTGAAGCTGGGGGACCAGATCGCCGAATACTCTTCGCTCCTTACCTTACCCACAGAAACGAAAGAAAAGAGGGGGGGGGCAGCCGAGTAGCCTTTTGTCTTGTCGACGAAGAGCCCCGCAGTGTGGATCCTTCGCGAAAAAGGGGGAAGGGGCGTCGTCTCGAATAGTTCAGTGTGAAGGAAGGGAGGAGGCCGAGAGCCGCTTTCCTGTCTGCGAAGTCGACGTTGCTAAAACACGGCTCGAAAGGGTGGCGCCGAGTCCAGGCGGGGGAATGTGAGGAGGGTAATTAAGGAAGGGGAGAGGATACGCGGGCAAATCTCTGCGGGGCGGAAAAGGCGCTTTTCGCGGGGACCAGAGGGTCTGCGAATAGAATAGGGGAATGCATGGGGCTTTGGACAGAAAACAGCCGTCATAGACTACGAATCAACAAGATGATCAACAGCTTGGAAGAGGAAAAGGGGGAAAGGAGACGTCGACTCTGGCCTTTCCAGAAAAAGGGGAACAAAGGGGAGCAGAAAGGATTGGCCGAATAATTTCTATCTTCTCGCCGATGCATCGCCTTGGATGATGGCGCAGAAGTAAGCCAAGGAAAAAATCAACGGTGATAGCCCAAAAGAAGGGAGGGTGACTTCGTTCGATTTTTTCAATGAATTCTTAACGATTCTGTGTGAAGTGCATTATAAGACCCTAGAGGGGGGGGGGCATCCGAGCGGCGGCATTCCTCGATGAAGGGACCCTCTTTTTTATCCCTTTCAATCACACCCGGAGGTTAAAATGTTAGGAAGGAGGGGGGGGGGGGGGAGTACCTTTGCTCCCAAAACAAAAAGCGAGGAGGTAAGGCCGGGTCTTCGTGCAGTCCACTGATACGTTCACGATGGGGGGGGGTCTAAAGGGGGGGGGGAGGGAAGAGATCACTTCTAAGAAGGAAGGGAAGGGGGATTGGCTAGCCACGCCATTGACCCTTATAATTCCTCTCAATCACAGAGAAATAGGGAATAGGGGAAAGAAATAGACGATAAATCGTGGCTTATACAAAGGGGGGAAAGGGGGGAAGAGGAAGCAATTTCTGCAAATTTAGAAATAGACGGAAGTGCTTCTCAGGTCGATTGATTGAAGTGATCTGGATGGAGTGGAAAGGGAGAGAAAGAGAAAAGAGGAGGAGGAAAAAATATTAAAAAGAGTAGGAAGGCGAAAGCCGCTCGACACACAAATCTCTTAGACATGCGACGGAGTGTGTGAATTCTCCCGAGGGAGAATTTCCAGGAATAGGGAAAAGAGAAAGGAGGAAGTGAAGGCGATAATCTTCTTCAACGCCCAAGAGGGGGGGGGAAAAAAGGGGATGGCGAGCATTCTAATGTTCCCTGGGAAAAAAAAAGGGGAAAAGGGTGAGCCGGACATTCGGATACAATTGTACATGGTGTATCATAAAACCATAGCTAAAGAGGAAGGGGGGGGGGGGTTTCTACAAGTCTTATAGGGGGGGGGGAAGGTGAGGCTTGTAGGTCGCAGGGAGCACCCCGAAAGGAGGGAAAGGTGTAACTCCTGTTGTGGAAAAAGTAATTTGCCGCCTCATGGCCGGATGCGGGATAAGGAAAAAATGCGAGGGGAAGGGGGGGAAAAGACGAATACACGCGTTCGGTCACAGGGGGGGGGCAGAAAAGAGGGTGAGAATCGCTGTCAGCGGCATCTTCTATCCTATCGCAAATCGGATCATGGTGACCAAAGATTGGGGAACCAAGAAGTGAGGGGAAGCTTCGGCGCCCGGAGCACTTCGGAAGGAGGGAGTAGATGGGGCTGGTCCACAGGCCCCTCTAAACAAAATCCTCCTAAATTTTTGTCGCGGAAAAGGCGCAAAGCGGGGGGGGAAGAAAAAAAAGGGGGAAGAAAGAAAACAAGGAAGAGAACGATGATAAACAATGGAGTAAAAAAAGAGAGCGATCGCCCTTCCCTGTTATTCGCCCAGTCGACCTAGAAGACCGGAAAAACGAGCCGACCACACTTAAAAAGAACCCTCAAAAGTCGTTCTCGTCGACATCACACGGCCGAGGCTGCGTGCAAGAGGTAAGGGAGGGGAAAAAGGGAGGCGAAGATCATCGCGGACGCCCTTAAGAAAGGTGGGAGAAAAAGGGAAGGAAGAGAAGGATCAAGGAGCATATCATCGCTGAAGCAGCCGAAATCTTGAGATCGCGGCCAGGAAAAAGGAAAAGAAAGAGGGGGGGGAAAGGGGAATGCTTTCTACCCAAGCGGGGAAGAAAAAAAAAAGGAAGAAAGGAAAGGAAAGAGAGCAGATTTCTTCAGTGTCGCCTGCATAGGGGTTCCGCAGGTGGAGCTATAGGGAGGAAGGGGGGAAGGAAGGGGGTCGCCCGTCTCGCCTCGGTCAAAACGTTTGTGAAAAGGGAGGGAAAGGAGAGTAGTCCGAATGGGTCCAAGGTTTCTCTGTTTATGGCTATCGGTAATCTGCCTGCGGCCGAAGACGCGTTAGAGGTAAGGTGAACAAAAGGAGAAAAGGAGGGACGCCGCGGCTGCCACCGGAGCGGGAGAAAAGGGGGGAAAGGAATAGACATAACTTGACAACTCGTGATCCTTTCCTCCGCGGGCCTGTTTTCGCGCGCCTCAGCGATACACAACTCGAAAGATGGAACGGGTGAAAAGCGGAGGAGAAAAAGGGAAGGGGAGAAGGGCGCCTGCGAAAGGCGATACTCGGAGAATAGGGGATAAAAGAAAGAAAAGAAAGGTCGAAGACAAGGGGCAAAATTCAGAACGGGTTCATTACTCTAATTGTGTCTTCACCGTTGATTTTCCAAGACCGAAAGGGAAAGGAAGGAAGGAGTGGTGGGTGTCGAAAAGATAGGCTACGAAGAACAGGAGAAAAGGAGGGGGGTACTGCCTTTTTTGACAAAAATCCGGAAAGGTGTGCTGGAATTGCTGGAGAAGTGGCAGGGTCGGTGGGAAAGGGGAGAAGGAGGCGGCCTGTCCAGAACCTAAAGAAAAAAAATAAACAAAGGAGGAGAGGAAAATATATATATCATCTAATCCTCTGTAATCGAGTTCCGGTTAGATAGGGAAAGGGAGGGAGAATTAGGATTTCTCCTCCTTTGAGTTCAATATGAAAAAAAAATGTCCTGTCTTTTCAAGACATGCAGGACACCGATCTATTTATATATAGTGACACACCGGTTGCACGGAGAGGGGAAGGGGGGAAAACAAAGGAAAAAGAAAGGGGGCGTTGTTAGAAAAAACAAATGTCGAAGAGGGGAAAGAAAAAAAGACAAACCCTTTCTCTTCATGACCACCTTCTATGATTTTGGCCTTTTGTCGGAAAAAAGATTGTGAAAAGAGAGGAAGGGAGAAGCGCCCGACCGCCTGTTTTACTGCTCCTCGTCATACCGGTGCAGAAGGGTGAGGCGAGGGAGGGAGGGAGGAAAAAAGGACCGCGGCGCAATCACGATGTCAAGTTAAACGAGGAAAAGGGAGGAGCAAAAAACCAGCGCTGACGGTTTTCAGCCGGCGTCGGCACCAGAATAGGCGAAAGAAAGAGGGGGAGGGGGATGCCGCGAGAGCTTCGTGAGAAAAAAAAAAGAAACATGGGACCCAGGCGGACTACGAGACGATGGTGCTCGACGATCAGTGCGCTGATGGGCGCACGAAATTGGAAATAAACTCCAAGAGGGAAAAAGGCGGGAGCGGCGGCCGCTTCTTCCTATTCTTCTCCCTATACGCATAAATCAAGAAACTGACATGGGGATGGGAGATCAAGAAGGGAGGGGGGAAAAGGGGTGCCAGAAGAGGGGAGATGAAAGGGGAAGGGAAAAAATGCCTGCGCCTGTTCTGCTTTATCTACAGTGGGCCGACATGCTCTAACAGATTGAGCTAGGGGGGGAAAAAGAGAGGGAGGGAGTGCTTGATGATCTTTGAAGGGGACAAAAAGAGGGGGGAGGCACTCGAGATCTTCGTGTCGCCGAATCGGGGAAATCGCCCGGGGATATCTTTCAAAAATTCACAAGGGTTCCTACTATACCTCCTTGGTTGAGGGGGAGGGGGAGGGAGAGGGGGGGGGGGGGAGGGGCGTCTTCTCTATACTCCGTGGAAAAAATCCTTTCTTCTATTTCGAATGGGGCGAAAAAAAACAGGAAGGGGGGAAGAAGGGGAAAGGGGGGGCTCCTAGTCGCGGGACTAGAGGGGGGAAAGGTGAAGAGGGCAAATCTTGCGGTTGTTATCATATTACTATCGCCACCCTTCCGCCATACGCCTTTGGGGGAGCGAGGAACAAAAACGGAAGGGATGTTTGCTGGGGCCTTTTTACTCCGAGCCCGAAGGAAAAAAAGAGTCGCCGGAAGGCCGTCCTACTCAGGCAAAGACCGAAGGGGTGAGAGGCAAGAAAAAGTCAAGCGGGGCTGCACTTCTTGCACCCGAGCCGCTGACAGCGTTCGCCAAACAGCGCTGACGGAGCGCACTCAACGGGGAGCGGAAAGGATTTCGTCGTAGTTTTCACTGAATCTGTAACGATTTGTGAAGTGCCTCACTGAGACCTCAGGAGAAAAGGAAGAGGGCTGACTTGACAGCTGGGGTTTAAGGGGGGGGGAAAAAAAGGGGGTGTAAAAGATCGCAACTCATCCTATCATCCGTCAGGGGGGAAAAGGCAAGGGGGAGAAGCCACCGGGGGCCTCCGGCCCTCTTCTCTCGATCAGTTGGTCACAAACTCAAAGGGGAAAGGGAATCTCTCGACTGGAGGTCGCAACAAAAGAGGGAATTCTTTTGCTGTCTCTCCACTCCAGTTTAAACACCTTTAATGCTCGCATACAAGAGAAAAGAGGAAGGTGAATGCAGAATCGACTGGGAAGTAATGAAGGGGAGAGGAAAATCTTTGCTTAGTCCCGTTCAACAAAAGGTAAAGAGAAAAAAAAAAAGGAAAGGAGGAAGGGAAAGCTTGTTTTCTATAGGAGTCGAAGGGGGGGGGGAAAAGCACAACAACAACTTATTATTCTTAAAATAGAGGAAAGAAAACTCAATCAAGTGAAAAAAAAACAAAGGAAGGAAAAAAGAGGGAATGACATTGCTGCTAATTTTTTAAGACTCCCGAAGGAGGGACGAAGCCACGATATCTCGCCTTATTACGTCTCACCGACGGAAACGGAAAAGAGAAAAGAAAAAAAGCGGATTCATTCCCAATATGGGCGCTGGGGAAAGGTTCCGACATCTTCGAATCAGGGCTGGGGAGAAAGGAAGAAAGAAAAAAAAAGGGGGGGGCGGCGAGCGTTATATATTTAAATGAGGGGGTGAGAGCTCCCTGAAAAGGGAGGAAGAGGTCCGGATTCCCTTTTTTGTACTGGTAAAAGGGAAAAAAAAAAGCCATGATCGATGAGTTTCTATCTTAACATGTTTACTCGCGTGAAGGGACAGGAAAAAATCTGGAGAGAGGAAAATGTGCCTCCTCTCCTGGGCGTTCTCAGGAAGGAATGAAATCATTGCAACCTCGACGAAGGACAAAAGAAAATATGGGAGGGAGGGACAAAGGGGGGAGGAAGCGCTTTCAGCTCCTCTTCTGGGCTAAAAGAAGAAAGGGACGGCTCGCGTTGTGACCGCTTCTTCGTTCCCTGTCCCTGCGTATGCTATGCGAAAGAAAAGGGTCGGCGTGCCTTACAGTGCGAGTAGAAAAAAAAAGTGAAGGGGGGGGGACAGGGGGGAAGAAAAAGAAAAAAAAAAAACATCCGGATCCCAAGTAAAAAACAATACCCCCAAAAAAAAAAAAAAACACTACCATCCGCGAAGTGGGTCGCGAACCGCGCAAAGACGGGGGGTGTGACCAAGGGAGGAAAAAAGGAAAAGAAAAGGTGCCCGAGTACCAAGGGAGAGAAAAAAAAAAAAGCCGCGTGCGCCACGTGACATCACTAGAACACTACGAGACAGAAAGGAAAAAAAAAAGAGGAAACTCTCCTACCAGGAAAGAAAAGGAAAAAGGAAAGGAAAAGGGAAAATGACCAAAGCTGCAACTCCGATTCAACTTTTGTCCCTCACCCTCACAAGGCGGTCTAGTAGAAATCAAAAAAGGAAGAAGGGAAAAGGGGGGAAAAAAAAAGCGGATTCGGCGAATATCATCGCGGGCAGAGGAAAAAAAGAAGAAGGGAGAACAAGATCATCCCGCAAGCGACTTACTAATAATATCGAGAGGTATGCAAGATCACATGGAGGATAGGGGGCCAGGGGGAAAAAAAGAGAAAAAGGAGCCGCAGGTGTCCATCAATCAATGAACTTAAGGGACGAAACGAGAAAAGAGAAAAGAAAGGACGGAGACAGCGAGCGTGTTCTGCAGTGCGCCGCATAGGCCGCCGAGGGCCGCCGCGAAAAAAAAGGGAGGGGAAGGAGGGAGGGAAGGGGGAGGTCCATTGTAGGCGCCATCAATCTTCACAAAAAAAAAGAAAAGGGGCCAAGGTCTCGGGAGTGTCGTTTCTCTCCGTCCTGAATCGATAGCTGCCGGAGTGTAGAAGCCGACCAAGGAGAAGCTCAAAGAAAAAAGAGGGGAGGCGATGGGGTGTTGATCCGCTCGAGAGCAGCGGGGGAAGGAGGAGGATCTGGCCGCCGCGGGCCTGTTCGTCTAAAACTCAGCTCAACCAACTGCTGTCATCGTGCGGCAAAATGTCGGCACGGGTAGAGGGAAGAAAAAAAAGAAAAAAGAAAATAAGGCGAAGGCTGCTAACGAAACCGAAAAAGGTAACAGGAAGGGGGGTAATGACGCGAAAGGGTGTCGTCAATTTCGACTTTGTGAGTCCTTTACATGGATCCTCAGATAAACAAACGCCATAGTTCGTCCAGGGTTGAGCAAAAAAGGAAAAGAGAAAAAGGCAAGCACCCAATACTACAAGATCGGGGTCCTGCTCTGTCTGAAGCAAAAGTCATATAGGTCGAAGGAAAAGATGTCGGGGGGAGGAGGGGGAAAGGCGGAGAAGCCTAATTCCCCCTTTCATGAAGCGGCGTCGTATCACCTCACTTCCTCGCATCACAAGACGCATAGCGAGGGATGCGATGGTGTACAGAGAGGAGGGAGGGAAAGAAAGGACACCCGTCTATCTTGCTATTGAGGTGAATACGAGGAAAAGAAGATGTACTCGCGCCGTTGCGGCAACCTTTAGTACTCAAGAGAAAGAACGGACAGCAGGATGGAAAAAAGGAAAGGGGGGGGGGGGAGGGGTGATTTTCCGTCTATTTCGATTTCAGAAAGAAAAAGAAAAGAAAATGGCGTTGTTGCCACGATCTCGACTATTTTAGGTCTTAGAAATCAATCGCTTGACGACACCCTGGATGTAGAGAGTGGATGGGAAGGGTCATGGGGAGGGGAAGAGTCGTCCGAGTGGCTAATAGCTGCTAGTTCGAGGGCGGGAAAGAGTTGTGGCGATTATGCGCCATATTCTCAGGGCGCCGCGATGCCGACACAGTACGTGGGGATTTGTTGGGAGAGAGAAAAGAAGAAAAGTGGGGGGGCGCTGAGCTCTAACAGGTGAAAGCACTGGGAAAAGGGGAAAAAAAAGGGGAATAAATCGCGCTGCTCATCGATTCGTCTCACACCCCAATCCCAGCCGTGCCTGGACCGGACCCCCCCCACAGAGAAAAGGGAGGGGAGGGGAGGCGGTTGCTAATCCTGATGTTGCTATCAGAAGGGAAGGGGGGGAAAGAGAAACGTGGACCAGCTTACTCTCGTGGCTACCTATGAGTGATCTACGAAGAAGTAAAGGGATGAAGCGGGGCAAGGAAAAAGGAAAGGAGGGACAAGAGACCTCAATCGCGGGGAAGAAGGGGAATGCGTTACACCCTCGTACCCCGCAGCGTAAGAAGGAAAGGGAAAGGAAAAACGCCTCTAAATGCTGGCTACAAGGGGAAATGAAGCGAGCGGGGTCGCAAATCATATACGCTTCTATTATTGAAGGGCTGCAACACTGCAGAAAAGGAGGGGGGGGGAAGAGGAGGCTGTTTTCGCTATTATCTTCTCAGTGATAGGTGAGGGGGGAGGAGAATAAGGTGAGAAGAGCTGGTCCTTCATCTTTTAATGGCGGAAAGAAGGGAAAAAAAAAAAAGAAAAGGGAGAGCTTTCACTCTGGAAGGGGGGAAGAAGAGAACCTCGCCATTGGGAGGGGGGGCCAAGGGAAAGGGAGGGGAAAGGGAAGAAGGATTGGTTAAGGGTCTTTCGCGACTTCGGAGGGAATGAAAAGAGAAAAAAAGGGGAGCACGTCTTTCCGTTTCTTCTATTATCGAGCTGGGCGAAATATCGATTAAAGGGAGGGGGAGAAGGAGAGAGACTATGTTCATCGTTTCGGGTCGGAAAGGAAGGAAAGAAAGAAAAGGAAGGGGGGAGCATAGACGATACAACCACTTTCGCCACGATGCCCACATAGGGGGGGGAGGGGAAACGCGACCTCAAGGGGGGAAAGAAGGTGGACCAGCCCTCCCTATACTCAACGCTATACACGTAGAGGGGGGGGGGAAAGGGGGGAAAAGAAAAAGCCTAATCTTTCACAGAAAGAAAGATGAGGGAGGGGAAGGGTCCTTACAAGGCATTGGAGGAAGGAAAAAAAGAAGGTTCTGCACGGCTTTTGGACCCGAGAGGGAAAAGGCCACGCCTCTTACATCTCATTGCATCAAAAAGAAGGAAGGGGAAAAAAAAAAGATGGGAGATCCTGCACCGAGCTGTATGGGAGAAGAAAAATACTTAACGAATTTGTGAAGTGCCTCACTTCTACGCGAGCTTCTAATGATGCCAATAGGAAAAGGAAGACGCTTACAGGCCAAGCGTTTTTGGGAAAGGGGGGAAACGGGAACTCATTCCTCTTGAATATTCCTGTGGGGACCTCTCATTGTGCGGGGTCCGACCTCTTTTTCTCAAAGTCAAGCAGGATAAAGGGGCCTCCTTCCTCCCTTGCAGGAAGGGAGAATACCCACAACACGGGGCTTATTACTTTTGGAAAAAAACTAGGGGAAGGGAAAGAAAAAAGAAGAGGAGTTGGGACATCGATCTGTTTTGGAAAAAGGAGGGAAGGACGCGCAATCACAGCGAAATCTGGTAAATCAAAAAGGTCCAAGAAGAGCTATGGCTTTGCATTAGAGAATCGACTGACTCAGTAATCGCTATAATCTGCGGCTTCGCGGGGGAGAAAAAGAACCGGCGGGAGAACTAACCAATGAAGGCGCAAAAAAAGAAGGGAAGAAAGGGAAGAGGCTCGTCGATGATGAGGTATGATCGTCGTACATCATCACAACAACAACGGTACGGGGGTACGGAGGGGGGGAAAAAAGTCCGGCTAAGCCTCTCTCCCAGCGAGGGGGAGGGGGAGCCCGCGGGATTTCCTGATTTCCTATTGATAGGAACCTGGCACTCAAGGAAAAAGAGACCAGGGGGAGGAAGTCTATGAAAAAAAGAAAAAGGGAAAAAGGACCAATTTCGCTGGTGATTGCTATCATTCTCATGGTTCCCGGGCGGGGACGAAGAAAGAGGGGGGGGGGGAAAAAAGGGCTCCGACGTTCGAGATTGGAAAATTTGAAGGGGGGGGGTGAGTTTCGACCACTTACTATCTCATATTCCTTATTCTCCTTTGGCTTCTTGTAGGGAGAAAAGAAAAAAGGGAGGGAGGTGAACATTTTCACTCAAAGTTATTGAAATGAAAAGAGGGGGTTCCGCCCGCTCCGATTCGTTCTCATTTAGGATCACTTGAACGAATGCGTATAAACGAAATGCAGGGGGGGAAGGAGTAAAGGGGAGGACGTCCTGCGTTTTCGCAGCAGAAAGTAGAAATAGGAAAAAAAAAGAGTGGCAGCCAGATTGACGCTCTCTTTTTGACGCATGAGGGCAGGGGAAGGGAAAAGGAGGAAGGGAAGGAGATATACCGCTACTTTGCTCTTGTCGGGGGGGGAAGGGAAAAAAAAAAAGGAAAGCCGCGAAAGGGGTCCGGGAACCGCTCCCAAAGCTTTTGGCGGCCATGGGTTGAGAGGCGATGAGGAAAAAGGAAGAAAAGGAATAGTCTCGCTCCTGCTCAAAAAGGCCAAAAAAAGAGGCCCTTCCTGTTTTCTCCCAGTCTACCTCGCCGGAAAAAGGAAAAGAAAGAAAAGGGAAGAAAAGGAAAGAGGCAACTCCCTACATGCAACAGGTTGCCCGATGGAGAGAAAAGACTCGGCTGCCAGGGTTTTTGAAAGTCTTCCCCTGTTTCGGCGAAGAAGTAGGGAGAAGGAGAGAAAAAAGGGGGAAACAGCTCGTCTCACTTAGATCACCCGAGAAAGAAAAAAAAACGAAATCTTAGAGATCGTTCTCTCCATTCTCCAGAACAGCGCCGCATGTGTCCATCAAAGAAGAGAAAAAGAAAAAAAGGAAAAAAGAGTAGGCTGCCCGAACCGGACGGAAAGGGCGATTCGGGGAAGAGGAAAAAGGGAGACAGCCGGGGACGAGCGCTCTGAGGGTTGACATGTACTTCGTGAGCCTTGACGGCCCGGCAGTCGAAAAACAGTCCCATTAGAAGGGGGGGGAAGAAAAGGATTCTTCGATCACCATCGTCGTATAAGGGAGACGGGGGGAGAGGGGGAGGTGCGTTCGCTCCGTCCTAATATAGCTTGCCTTATTACGCAGCCGCCTACCCCGCAGAGGTCTGCGAGGTCCGCTCAGAAAAAGGGGGAGGGAGGGGGTGGGGAGGCGCTCGATTGTTCCGCTCAGATTACATGGGAAGGGGGGATAAAAAAAACATGTGAAACAGAAAAAAAAAAGAGGAGAGGGGGTCCGGCAATGGCTTCTTCCTGCTACTAGTAATTAAAAAAACATTCGGAGGTTGAAATGAGGAGGGAGAGGGAACGCTAACAGCACTAACCCCGTTATGCTATATCCAACTCTTGACGCCCGGGTCAGAAAAAGAAAGATGCGGTCCCGCCAATGAGGGGGGAGGAAAGGAGATTGATTTTCCATACCTCACAAGCAATCGAGAAGGGGGGGGGGGGGGGACGAAAGCGAACACAGTCGACGGATAACAGTGTCACCAAATCGTGCAATGGAGAAGGGGGAGAGGGGGAAGGGGGGTGCATGGTCTCGTGCTTCTAAGTTGTGGGAAGGAGAAGGTCGTATCACCTAAGTCCTGCTCATCATACTGTACTTTCGACATGTATCACGAGACAGGTACATGGTGAAAAGATAAGGGGAAGATGCTGTCGTATGCCGAGGTTGATGAAACATTGAAGAGAGGGAAGGATGTTTATCCGCGGTTGCTTCACCCTTTATTACTCGACTCGTCCAGACAAGGCACAAGAACATGATGAATAAAGGGGGGGGGGGTAAGGAGAGTGGAATTGGTGACTTTTCCTTCGGGGGGAAAAATCGCTTTCACGACAGGGGGAAGAACCGACCAGCCACTCAAATCATTGCGGAATGCGGAAAAAGGAAGAGGGGCAACGTGAGGTCTGGCTAAATCAAGGGCACAAAGACGAAAAAGGATAGAATTTGGCCTTTATCTTCGACCCGGGCGGTCTCGCAGTGGCTCAGCACTAAGGCGTCTGGGGCTTCTTTGGAGAAAGGGAGGGGGGAGAAAGAGGGAGGGGGCGAGTATCGCCTTGCGCAGCGCCTAAACCCGAAGGGGGAAAGAAGAAAGAAAGGAAGCACGATCAAAGTTGGTGTCGCTTGAGCGGAACATTACCCACACGAGTCGTCACATCAGATCAAGGAAAGAAAACCGAAAAGTGTAATGAAGAAGAGGAAGGAGGGAAGAAAAAAAAACGCGCCTGACGGTTTGGCAGCCTGCTGGGCGTGACACAGTCACATAGCAAGTGCAATCGTGTCGTGTGAGTGAGGGGTGCGTAGAAAAACCTTCAAAGAAGAAAGAAAAAGAAAAGTGGACCCAGGCGGACTACGAAGACAGTTTTGAGGGGAGGAGGGGGACGCTGATTGGGCCTCCTACAATTTGGTAGGCCAAAGACTCAGTTTTGGCGAATTTCCGGAAGGGAAGAGAAAAGGAAGGTACCTGAAAAGGAAAGAAAGGGGAAGGAAGCGGCGGCATTCTTCATACACGGTTTCCTAACATATCGATCCTTTAAGGACATATAGGGGAAGCTGCGAATATTTTGGACAAAGGGAGAAAGGAAGTTACGGCGATGCATATTATGTACAACCCTGCGCTCCTGGTTCTGCGGAGCTGTTCGGAGAGAGGGGTTTTCGGTCTGGCATTAGAAAGGGAGAGAAGGGGGGAAGATCGTAGTCGCTTGTCTTTATGCATCGTCCTTTATACTCAGACTGGTGGCCCGACTGACAACAGGGGGGGGAGGAAAGAGAGTGATCTTCTCCGAATCCGTTAGGTGAGAAGAGCCCCTTTTTTTTGCACAAATTCGGCTGGAGAGGAAAGAAACTCCTGGGGGGAGGGAAGGAAAAGGGAATAGGGAGTTGCAGCTTTTTAATTTCGTCTCTCTCGGACAGGTAGAGAAGGCCGCGTGGTGCAGGAGGGGAATGGGCTAAAACACTTAAGTGCGGTATCAGAGGAAGAAGAGAAGAAGGCGTCCGTATACGATGGTTGACTAGGGGGTGGTAGCAAATAGAAGGAGGAAAATCTTTGCGGGTTTCAGAGGACTGAAAAAAGAGGAGGAAGCCACACGCTTTGCGCGGTATCCCCCATCGCATCAAATGAAAAAGGGGGAGGGGGGAGGGGGAAGGGGATGCTGGGCCCTTTGGACCACCCGGAGGAGGGAAGAAAGTTTGCTGGGGCGGTATAATAGAGAAGGCTCGAAAAAGGGGAGAGGGAAACCTAATCTTTCACAACTCTGGGATCTTCAAAGAGGACACGGAGGTGCTCTCCAATATTCCAACAACCTCTAACAAGAGATGATGCAAAGACAAATAAAAAAAGAGGGGGGGGCTGAGGGAGGAGGAGAAGGTTTTCATGAATCAGTAACGATAGAGGGGGGAGAGTCAACTGAGACCGCATCCTTATCTGTGACCTGCAAATTAAACCGCGAGGGAAGGTAAAGGGAAAAAGGGGGAAAGATCGCAACTCTTAACGGGGGAAGGGGGGAGGAAGGGGAAAAGAAATACAAGCCGCCACCGGTTTCCTGCCGGCTAACAGGCGTCAAGGAGAAAGAAAGGGGAAAAAAAAAAACCTAGGATGAAGGGGAAGAAGGGGTCGGCGCCCAGCGTTGTACTCTCCTCTTACCATGTTGTGCTTGAGTTAGACACGTAGTGTAAACACAGCAGGGGGGAAGAAGCTACAATCTGACGAATTCACAAGAACGAAATCGACTGAACGTAATAAGTCGCGATAATCGTGAGCTGAGACAAGGTTAACCAAAGTCCACAAGAAGGAAGGCGTTATAACAAAAAAACACTATCGACGAAGGGTTTCGAGGCTAGGGTATGTCGCAAGGAAGCTGGCGATAATACAGGAGGTGGCCGGAAAAGTATATCCAACACAACAAGAAGAAGGGGAAGAACTAATCAATCGACGATCATCTGTCGCTGATACTAAAGACACACAGGGACAGACGTAAAAAGAAAAAAAGGCGACGAAGGGGGGGGGGAAGAGACGGGATTTCCTTATTTACCTTTGGTGGAACGGAGGAGGACGAGGAGATTCTGCCTTCAAGGCGTCCATATCGTGCGTGAAATACATTAACAAACAAAGGGGTAAAGGAAAAAGGGGGGTCGTTGCGAAGCCATACCATAGGAAGAGAAAAAAGAAGGAAAGGGAGAGAGGTAAATTTCTACAACTTCATTCTGCTTGTGGTGGTTGGCCGAGGTGTGACAATTGCAAGAAGGAAAAAGGAGGGGGGGACCGTTGTCTTCTGTGTAAGGAGGAGGTAGAAAAGGAGTTGACGATCTTGACCATTTTAACTCTGTTATTTACGGGGCTTGACCAAGGTGCTGGTATAAAGGCTAAGGAAGACGGGGAGGAATGAAGGGGGGGAAAGGAACAACTCGTTAAGATGGGGGGGGAGGGGGGGAAAAAGGACACCGTTGAGAGCGCGGCCGGCTTTTAGAACTCATGCGCCGTTGTCAGCGGCTAAAGGGAGAGTGCTAGAAACAGCATCAAGGTCGAAAAGGAAAAGGGGAAAAAGGCTTTGACGGCTCTCGTTTTTGGAGCGGGGAAAAAGAGAAGATACCCGGGTCCATATTTGGTGCGTCTCTGCGTCTGCGGAAAAGCCCTCAGCAATAAGAAAAGTACAAAAGGAGGGAAGGGGGAGGGTGGCGGACTGGTGTTTGGAGCGGTGCGGGAATTAAAAAAGAGAACGATGAACCTAGTCTCGAGGGGAGCTATGTAGAAGAGAAAAGATGAGAAATCGCGGATCTCCTTCCGTTTCGAAAAGAAGGGAAGGAAAGACGGCGCCGTCGACTCCTATCGCGTCCGGGAAATTAACAGAGAAAA
>Ga0179593_1327823_pt1 | contig 16203 bp, 12 predicted proteins | sample CZODoug2_1_08_16_FD_185931 | JGI IMG/M metagenome (GOLD analysis project Ga0179593, IMG submission 185931) | Vadose zone soil fungal communities from Angelo Coast Range Reserve, California, USA - CZODoug2_1_08_16fungal (PacBio error correction) | ecosystem: Environmental > Terrestrial > Soil >...
CAATGGAAGCGTCCAAGGTAGGGGAACACCCATCTCTTTGAAGCAGGCGACGCAATAAGGTAAAGGAAGGGTCTCTGTCGGAGGAACGTAACGGGAGGACACACAAAGACCAGAACTTCGATGCGTACAACTCATGATGCCTTCGGACTCTAGTTTGTGCTAGTATTGAAAGACGGGAAGGTCGTTTGGGGGGGGGAGGACGTCTCAAAAAAGCGGCGACAGTGGGGCTACAACGTTGGTTTAAAAGAGAGAAAAATCGTGGTCAAGCGTTCTTCGGGAGATGGATCAGGAAAAAAAGGATGTTCTGGTCGATGGGGTTGGGGGGGCAGGAGTTGGGGCACAGCTGACAAAGGTAGGACCAGGTGTGAGAAGTAAAAAAGCCGAATAGGAAGAAAATCACGAAAGGGAGTCCTCAGGCCCACGTCTCGTATCAAAAAAGAGAAGGAGTTGAAGTCCTACCCACAAAAAGAGGATCCCAACGTGGTTGTCGAGGGGCGTAAGTACAGAAATAATCACCGAAAGGAACTTGACCGACCTCTGTACGATAGGCCAAGAAGACAGAGAGACGGATCCACAAGTTAAAAAAAAGTTAACGAATCGTAGGGTGTTTCTCAATTTTAATAGTGAGACGAAGGGGGAGAGGAAATGGAGAGACTTATCCATAACGCCACACACAACCTCTAAACCGCGGGAAAAGAAAAGCCAGTCCAACACATTCATAGGGAGAGGAAAGAAAAAAGGGCACCACAGGGTAGCACCCATTTGTAGAAGAAGAGAAATAATACGCGGAGGGACCTCCATGTGCTTTGCCGCACTCAAAAAAGGCTTCTATCGACGTAATCAAAGGGCTACAACGTCGCCAAAGGACCGCACCCTTGCCAACGCAGGGGGAGAAGCCCTTAACGTAAAGATCCAGCATCCAGGAGGGAAAACCAGAACTCAATGTTCAGAAAAGAAGCTAAAAAAGAATCGGATATGAAGACGGGGCAGGGGGGGGAAAACGGCATCTCCTATCATAGAAACCATCCCGGACTGCTTTTCACAGCATGACAAGTCTTTTAAGAAGCTGCGCCAATAAAGAGTCTGTCCAGTCGCTAAGGTAAAAACTGGCCGCACAGAAAGGAGCACGTTTTGAGACAAGTGGCCGTTATGACCCAATCATCCCACGTTAGAAGGAATCCACCGACTTTTAAAGCCCTTTCTGCAGCAACTCAAGAAAAGGGTGCGCCGGGAGGGACGGTCAAAGGGAAATTAGGGCAGGTCAACTGGGGGCCAACAACGAATCGGGATTTTTAACATGAAGGGTGCGGGAGCGCAAGCAACGGTGGAACAGGACTCTAGAGAGTCGCACCAGGCCGTAGGGACTGAAGAAAGAAAGTAATAGCAGTCTGCGGAAAAGGCGGGGGGAAATAATCGGAGAACACCTGTCCGAAGAAAAAAACGAATGCAACGCCAAGCAGCACACCGAAACAGTGGAGGGGGAGACGAGTTTTAGAAGGTAATAGTGTTAGAATAGGGGACCTAAAACGGCGAGGTTAATTGACTGTCTGACTCCTTCACAATGCGGAAGTCACCAAGGACGATCCGAAACGATTTTGGTTGGACCTACAAAAGGGGCAAAGGCAGCGGATATCACAAAATTAGGGGAGAAATCTATAAAGAATTCCGGGGGGGGGGGTCAACCAAGCTGTCCGTAACCAACCCGAAAACCTACGGATAGGGGGACAAGAACTTGTCATGATACTCTCTCAAAAAAAGAGATAAAGAGAGAGGAGAGAAAGGTTGTTTCAAAACCGTGGAAAGGGGGAGAAAAGAGAAAGAGGAGATGGGTGTACGAGGATAAAGACTGTCACCTTAAAGTGAAAACATTTTATACGATTACTGAAGCTCCATGTAGGGACCGCTGTTACAAAATATTAGGTCGTAATTTGTTGAAAGGCAAAGAGTTCTGTAGAGTCAATTACAGGGTATCAACTCCACCTGGGAAGTTCGTGGGGTGCGAAAGTCTGTAGAAAAACGTCGACTAAACGGGAGCCTCGAAACGGATCGCTGTGTGCGCACAGGGGCGCGCGCCGAGGACTTACATAATATCGGAAAGAAAAAAGGAAAAGCTGAAAAAACGTGAAATCCTTTGCGGAAAGGTCGGGCCGGATTACGGGGGTAAAAGCAGAAGGGGTCTATTGGGCAGAATGGCAAGAGCTTCCACGGGCCCAAAGTCAGTTTAGGAAGAAAAGACTCACTGGAAAACTCAGTGAAAATCGATGAAAATTTTGGACCCAACAGAGGTTGGCCGTTTTACCCTTCCCAGGGCTGGGAGAAAAGTGTATGAAAATCGGTCATAGCGCTCGGGGGGACGTCATCGTTTACTTCAACTGGGTTACGATGGGTGCGCAGCGTAATTTCAAGGGTAAAACCGGCCGCTGGGCATTGTCGCTGCAATGGGACGGGGGGATGTCAATAGGTAGTTGGCCGGGCATCCATTATGAAAAAAAGGGATGGTCGAGGAAGAAGGAGAGACAGCCCAACACCTCATGAGGGCTTCCTGCCAAGAGGGGAGTACGCGGGGGAGAGGTGAAAAAAATGTATGTTGGTCGAAGTGAGAGATTGTTGGCAATTGTGAGAACATGCAGAGAGCAGGAGAAATTCTAGTCTTCCGGGTTGCTCTGCAAGATACGTATGGACCTCCGAAGCCTTCATCGGGGGTTAGCGTGGGGGGGGGTGGGGGGGGGAGGACGCTCGGTCCTTATTTGGGGGAGGGGGAAACTAATTGAAACTGGGCTGAAAAACTGGTGCGAGAAGAGGGCCCGAGTCGGAAAACGTTGAAATGATGTACCCGTCGGAAATTGGTGGCCGGGAACGCCGGCTGGGATTTGTGGACGCGATTAGAAAGAACGAGCAATCAAAGGGAACTTACTCGGGAGGCGGCGACTTTGAGAGAGAAGGGATCTGGGCTAATGCGGGGCTATCTGTACAATTGTAGGGAAAGGGTGGGGGATTAATCCTATCTGACTAGCATCTACACCACGGGTGGGTACGGGGTGGTGGGAGGTGGGAAAAAAGGGGGGAGAAGAAAGGGAATCTGTGCACTCTCAGTGGGGAACTAGTGAAAGAAGGAGCGTGCATTTGGAACACCAGAGGTCTCGGAGGGGTGCCGGGGAGAATGTCAAGTTGTCATCCAACGCAAGAAAGCGAGCAAGAAATGAACCTTCATAGTTCAGCAGCGCGAAAAAAAGTTGAAACGGATAATGGTCCAAAAGTAGGATGTTTGAACAACCCTTGAAAAAATGAACGATCTGCTGGGTGGGGGGGGGGGGGAAAAGAAACCCCCTACGGCATCAATAAGAAAAAAAAAGACGCCGCGCGTCCAGGCAGCCAGTGGGGGGGATGACTCGAAGGGAACTAACACGGCATCGAAGCGCTGGTCGGGGTGCCGGAATAGCATTTCCTTTCCACGCGACCAGCATGGAGAGGGATCTTTTTAAACCATTTGTGTCGGTCGATAAACATTTGGCAAATCATCAACGAAAAAGGGACCGATAATGATAGCTCGAACGAAAAACAACACAACAAAGTGAGGAAGGAAAAGAAGAAGAGAGAAAGAAATCGAAAAACGTTTTCGGCGGCGCGGGCAAAAGAAAAGGACCCAAGGTTGACTCAAACATTCTACTTTCCACTTCCTGAGAACTTGAAACCGCTAGAGGCACACTAAAAGGATTCGGAAGGACGTTCGACGGTCGCAATGCACTGGGAAGGCCTTAGGTAGCGCCTAGTTGGCGAGGATTGAACCGCTGATTCGTTTTTTAGATTCAACGCGCGAGACAGAAGGGGTCTAACAAGGCTTGGGTCAAAACATAAAGAGAAAAAGTTTTCGAGAACAGCTTTCGAAGGTTGAGCACTAGTCAGAAAAGCTGGTTGATTGGTCGTTGTTTGTTGCCGGGTTGGACTTAAACGTTTGGACTTCGGCAAAAACCGGGGAAGAGAAGAAAAGGGCTAGCCCTAGGTGAAAAAAGGGGATCCCGGAGCATGGGATAGGGTAGTCCTTCCGTGAGAGTTTTCGGATCGGGCAAGAAGAATAAAACAAAGGAAAAAAACTACCTATGTAAAGATCAAGACCCGCAAGGAGCCCGAGATGCAAAACGGATCGCGTTCTCGCGCCGAAGGGGGGGGAAGAATCATAGTATCAAGAGGGAGATTGCGAAAACAGTTAACGGAGCGGAAGGATCCATCCCGGCCCACCCCACACGAAAAAAGAGACCGTGAACCTCGAGGGAAAGCATGGAAAGGAAAAGGCAGAGAGACGCTAAAAAAAAAATTCGAATTTTCACGACGACGAAAATAAGGCAGGCCAATGGGTGGGCCGCAATACCAACGGGAATAGGGGTGGAGTCGGACATGAGGGAGATGACCGCCAGGAATAAGAAAGCAATTCCCCTGAAAGCAAAGGGGGCGCCGCCGAACGTCTAAAAACAACTATCCCGAAATACCAGGCCTTGGACACTCGAACTGCGCAACATACATGGGACGCGAACCTCCCCTGGGAGGGCATGCAGGCGCGAAGGCAATAGCACAAGCGAAGAGCACCATCCTCGAGGAGGTCAAGCATTCCGCGTTTGAAGCTGCGAATCCAAGTCGTTCAACTCAAAATTCATATGAAAAAGGGGACAAGAAAAAAAGGACCGAAAAGGCCGGAGCAATGCTGGAAGAGCCGTGAAAAATCACGCGAAGAAATCGTACAAAGGGGGGGGGGACAACACAAAAACCACTGCGGGGGACGCAAAAGTTCCGGGAGGACACAAGACTTTTCAAAAAGGAAAAAGGGGTCCACAATAGGGGCGTCCAACGGGAAAGAACCCTAATCTAGCATCAGTGGGAGTTGAACCGGCTGCATTTTCAGTGCTACGACCAAATACACGAAGCAATAGGGAGGAACTCGCCGTATTTGTCACGGGAATAACGACGTAGATTGGGCCGAACGAAAGTGGATCATGTTCACAGGTTCCAGCTGGCAGAAAGACTGGGGTCGCGGAAAATTGGGCGTTCCGCCCAAGCTAAGCTGGGAAAAAGCGAAACAAAAGAGGAGGAGAAAAGAGGGGGAGGGAATATTGGGTCGCAATGTACCGTTGGTGTAATAAAGACAGGGGATCTTGAACGCTTACCACCTTGAAGCCCGGGAAAAACATTCCCAAAACAAGTAGGTTTTAAACTACAAGGGAAAGAAAATGCAGGGCAAAAAGTATAAAAGAAGTCCACGAAGGGAAAGAGGGAAAGTCCCCTCGTCAGCACATCTTTTTCCGTAAACAAAACGAAAAAGAGAGAATAAGTGAAGGGATACCAACTGAGTTCATTATCTATAAAGAGCACAACAACAAGGGGGGAAAATCGAAGACTACGCCGATTGGTTAGCAAAGGGGGAACGATCTCTAAAATGAGGGGGTGTACGAAAACAAGAGGGGGACGATGCGGAAGGGCGAGCCACCGCAGATTTTAAGGAGACAGAATGGGTGCTCCTGCACGGCTCGCCCAGGGGGCTTCAACGCCGGGTTATCAATGTTGTATGAAAATTGGGACCTCGTTCGTCGGATAGATGGGGCAGAGGTTTTTCGGGGAAAACTCCGCCCCGGTTACGGGCGATTTTTTGTACAGCGAACTGCTTTAACTCGAGATTCTCTGAAGGGCGGGAAATCCTGTTGCGGCATCGCCAGTTCAGAGAAAGGAGGTCGAAAACAGGCACATGGGAAAAGTGCAGGAAAAAGGGGCGGGAAAGGCTTTGAAGTAGGGACTGGAAACACTGCGGACGGGCAAACATTTTGTGTCAGAGGGAAAAAGAAAACCTAAGGCAATAACGGGCAACTCAAAAAAAGGGATGATATATGGAAAAATTTGGAACAAAAGGGAGAAACCTTAGACAGTTGTATGCTGCGGTGGCCCTTTTGACAAACTGGTAAATAGGAGGCCCGGTCGCTCGAAAAGGTTAAAAAACGGCCAAACGGGGCTGCGATGGAGAAGAGACGAAGAGAGCGGAAGGGGTGTCGGAGCTTCATCAATGAAAGAGTGTGTTGGCCGCCTCATTGGATGGAGGGCGCATCAAGGGACGCCAAAATTAAGGCTGAAAAGACAGTAAGGGGTTCAAAAAAGGGAGAGGAGCGGGTCGAACGCACTCTGCTAGGGATTCCTCAGAGAGCGCGGCGTTGACAGGTATGGTTGGCGAACGGTGGGAGAAGGGAGGGGGGGGGGGGGGGGGGGGGGGGGGGGGGGGGGGGGGGGGGGGGGGGGGGTGGTGTTGGGGGGTGTGGGGGGGGGTTGAAAATTCCTTCTAATACGGGCGGCCACTTCAAGATGATTTGGGAGATTCGTGATAATCTCATAATCTCTCTTACTTAAAAAAGAAAGGAACGACTGGGAGGCTTCAGGTATTGACAGCCCGGATATGTATTTGAGGAGACCTTGGGGAAGGAACAAGGTTTGGGAGACCTCTTTCCTATTGCTCGGTAGGCTGGGAACCGAGGGGGCCGTTACGAAAGGTAGAAGGGGAGGGGGCGTGGATGGGCTCGATGGGGGGAATGAAACTGATCTCCTAGGTGAACGGGCGCTGAAGAGCTGGGGGATATACGATATTGCTACTTTCGTTTCAGAGGGACATAGGTAGGGGTTTCGGTTACCGGGATATTCACAGACACATCTATACGCAGGGGGGGGCAATATGAACAATCATTCGCCGGGAAGAGGCACGCTAGTTTAAGAAGGAAAGACTTGGAGCGTGCTTGTGTCACAGAGCAGCGGAGTTGCGGAGAAGTTAAAAAAACACGCTCAAAAAATCTAAACAAAATAAAGCCATCTTGCGGACCGAATTGGAAAGTACATAGGCTAAACATGCAGACTAGTTCGGAGGCGATGGTCAAGGAGAGGTGGTAAAAACCGGGGTAAGCGCGGGGGAAAGAAGAAGCAAAAAGAAAATGCCGAAGGCTAAACAGGCTGCCAAACCTCAAGGGAATAAGAGAGGACTCGTCATATGATTACGAAGGCCTCGAGCTTGGATGCCGGACTCGAAATTCGGGACAAAAGATGAGAAGCGCGTTTGGCGGCAAACAGAAAAAAAAAAAGGGGGGGGTCCAGGGGAATAAGAACCTGGACTCTCAGAATAAACCGAAAATAGGACAAACACCTTGAAGAGATCATTCGCATTCGCGGAAAGGAATCGCCGGACAAACCAAAAAGGAGGAGGTCGCAAAGAAAAGTCGAAGACAGCAGGGGGAAAACAAAAAGATGGTCGGAACGTAAAGAGATTAACAGCACCCCCAGATCTCTGGAGTCGAAAGGTCACATGCCTGATGGGAGGAGGATGCGCAGTGTGGCGAGTATGGTAGGAAAAGGGGGGAGGAAAAGGTTGGTGTGTGAGGATAAACAAGAGACGGCCGATTAGTTAAAAAAGCTAATGAAAAACTTTTCGAAAAGAAATTTCGGCTCGATTGGATCAAAGGGTTATGGGGATGGGGAAGTACAGAAGCTTTCTTTGGGGGGGGTTTAAGCTTGGGGGGAAGTAGGCAGGGGGGGTTTCACTCGGATAGGAGAAAGGAACTCAAGCACTCAGGACCACGGGAGGGCCAAAGAGAAACGGCCAATCTAAAAAAAAAACTTCTGGGCTCAAAAAAAAAAACCACAGGGGATTCGATCGAAATAATAAGACAAAGGAAACCTTCCAGACTGTAATCCCAGCACTTAAGCCAGAAGGAGTCCGGATCTCGATCCACAGTGGCGAAACGTGCTCAGAACTCTAAGGGTCCAATGAAAAAAAGTACAAAGTTTCGAGATCGCGCTACACACGAAAATCGGCCGGCGGTCTTCCCTTCCACAGAGCCGGGAAAAAGCATGTCCCCAAACCTACTAGGAAAGATGCTAAACCTGACATCCAGTGGAAAAACCCATGGGGGGAGCAAGATAAATGGACTGCGGCAAAGTTGGCAAGGGCGTTGAACGCACGAAAAAACACGATAAAGGTTTAGGGGGGGCGTCTGAAAGAAGGATCAGATGATCTCACACCTCGAGTCACCATGCGCCGTGCGCGGAAGCTGAAAAAAAAATAGAACGTAACGAAAAATATACCAATGAGCCCGACGGAAAGCATCGGATCTCACGCTCAAAAAAAACCGCTTTGGATAGGACCAGGCCAGAAATTGAACTAACGGATCGGAAGGAGAAGCGCCGAGACTAAGCGGGTTCATCATTCACAAGATGACCATCTAAACGAGACACTCGGGAGGGGAAAAAATTGAAAGCCACGGAGACGGGGCCAAACGGGCCAGCGCCGGGTAATGGCACGTCACCAGAAAGCGTAAAGAGAAGGAATCAAAGACAAACCTTCCTTGAAAGAAAATCCTAGAAACGGGAGACTGCAGGGGGACAAAGGGAATCTGGGCATCAACTCATAAAAAACATCAAAAAAGGGGAAAAAAGGGGCCCAAAAAGATGGGGACCGAACAGACAAATGGAGGAAGCTCTTAAAAATCGCCCCTCGAAGTATTGCGGTAAGAAAGGGAAAAGACCAGAAAGAAGTCTAGCCGAAAGTTCCCAGGAGTCAGAACTGGGAAAAGAAATGCGGCGCTAAGCAACAGAAATCAGGGCGAGCGACGAGTAGGAAGACGAGTTTGTACAAAACGGAAGTAGAAGGGGGGAGAAAGAACCGCGAAAAAGGAAGGGGGGGAAGAACTGGAAATTTAACTACCAAGGGCGACGGAAAAGAGATTTTTTCAAAGGAAACACGTGAAAATGGGCGATCCTTAAGTAATAAAAAAGGGTATGCAGACACAATGGGACGCGCTCGCCCGGCGCACCCATCGAAAGGGAAAAAAAACCGGCAGGGGATATGATCGGTTAACACGGGAAAACCGCTTCGTTCATTGAGAGATCTCGAAAAAACGGGAATAAGATTAGTCAGGAATTGGGGGAGACCGTGGGGTCCCGGGCGGGGCGGTGTGGGGTAAAAAATGGGGTTACGTGGACGGGCGATAAACTAAGGAGGGGGCAAAGGGGGGGGGGAGCTGGGGATACTTCCGGACTAAAAACCCATTGTGACACAGCTTTTATAAGTAGGGGGACCAAGTTAGAGAGAAGATCAAGGGTTCAGTTTCTTCCCTCCCCGGTGGGAAAGGTTCGATGGTTTGCAAAAAAAAATAACCCCCACAAAAACAACCAACCCAAACTCGGAATCGAGCGAATAGACAGGGTGTGCGCTGGACTCATGTGTAGCTTGGGTGTGGTGTGTAGGTTTTCGCGAGCTTTTCCTGTTAAGGAATTTGGTGAAAAGACGGGAGACACCAGTGTATTACTTTATCACCGTGTTGGTGGGGTTTTTTTTTTTTAAACCGGTTTAGTGTGTTATAGCTTGGTACCCTGAGGAATTTTATCCGGGGTTTTTTTTTGTTGGTCTTTTGGGTGGGGGCTCTGGTTTTTGTTTTCTTTTGGGGGTGTTGTTTTTTTTGTTTTTATTTTTAGAAATACTTTGGGGAGACTGCACCTAAAGAAGTTCCCACCATCTTGTCTCTATCAAGACAGGACACTTCAAAAGAGTCAATCAAGTGTGAGAGAGGCTTTTGGCATGGAAAGTTCTCAAGTGTTCAACACGTTGTATGGACACTTCAGAAAGGAATCGTCATGCTAGCCAAGTCGGTGGGATTCCGGAGAAACTGGGGTGAGGTTGGGTAAGATTTCGGGGGGTCACGTTAGGTTAGCTTGCCGTGCTAGGGGGGTCTCCTCATTAATAAAGGGGGGGGGGGGACGCCTGATTAAAGCGCCACTGATATCTTAAAGAACTTCCTGTGGGGGGGATCAGGCTCGGCGCAGCAGATTCTCAAGAAAACAAAGCTTATTCTCTGGATTAAAATCAAAAGTTTAGAAAAACGGGAAATGTGCATCGGGGATGGGCAGTCCTGTGCGATCGGCTCTACGTTGAAGAGGAGGGCTCCCGTCTGCAAGTAATGACGGGGGTCAGGCGTTCATGATCAGAGATTACTTCAAAAAAAAGAAGGGAACTTAGGAATTGTTCTGAAAACGCTGCCGGTGGACCGAAATAGGAGGGATCGGCGTAAGGACCAATGGGTGGTTCTAAAAATGAAAACAGGGTGAAGAAAAAGAAAACGAGGTCGGGAGTAGCGATTGGGGGAGGGCGATGTGCGGTAAACGTGTGGAGCGCGAAGTTCCGAGGAAAACTCAGTGGGCCCCGCCAACAGATCACCTTTGAAATAGACGTCGGGAACAGGCGATGGGGGGGAGAAGATCCGATAGAACGAATATCAAGGGAGGGGGTCCGTTTGGGGACGTTGATTTGAAAAGAAGAGACAGACCGAAAAAAAGGGGAACATTGGTGTGGGAACGGACTGAATCAAGGGAGAGGGAGATGGCGAAGAGTGCTCCGTCAAGGGGGGGAAGAAAAAGGAGCACAAATGCAAAGGGTGGTCCGCGACCAGTCAAAAAAATCTCCCAAAAAACGGGGGGACGCAATGAGGGGGAAGTAAACTCCAGGGTGCCAATAAAAGAGTTTCGGATAAAAAAGGGAAGTGCAAATTTCGTTTGAACATATACCCTCGGGGGGGGGTTGAAAGAGAAAAAGTGAAGGCCGATACGCCAACCGCTCTAAAAAGAGGGGGAGGTCCTCACCAGAGAAGGTGATGGATGAGTCTAAAGAGCTCTGTTCTATCGTAAGAAGAAAGAGATTCGGGCGCTCCTTGAGTAAGGAAAAAAAATGAGATTTTGACAAGCGCGAAGGGGGACACATTTCTAGAAAAAAAAAAAAGGGAAACGCACCGAAAAAAGGACATAAAACTGAGGAGGATGAATAACAGTCTCGGGTTTGGGGGCAAGGTTTAAAAGGGAGAGAAAGGGGGGAAAAAGGTCAAGGGCCGGGTCCGCAAAATCTCATTAAAAAAAGAATCGTGTCGAGAAGGCTGCTTAGAAAAGCTTTCGGGGGGCAAAAACGACAAGAGTCGAGACTGGGTCAAGAGGTAATCCAGAATGTCGGCCTTTTGGTAGATGCGTGGGGGGCTTGGAAGCAGGGTTTCTGGGGTGGTCTCAGCGCTAGAGCATGGTGTCTAAGGGCGTTGTTCAAAAAACCATGAATTGGGTTCAAAACCAAAAAATTTCAAAGTTGAGCAAAATGTCAGTAGGCAGACTTCATTCGGGGTGGGGGGGCGAGGGTTTTTTGACAGGAGGGGGGGGGGGCCAGAGAAAACTAGGACCGTTTGCGAAAGAGTAGATGAGCTGGAAATCACGGCTCTTGAAAAAAGAAAGAGGAAACATCGGAAATCGATCCCGGCGAAGAGTTCAGGCTAGCCAAAAAACTGGGACGTCCACGGATGGGATAGAAAAAAAGAAAAGAAACCGGGAGGAAACCTTCAACGGAAGCCAACTAGAAAAAAGAGGCCGGATCTCGGTGCCGCGAAACTGGGTGGAAACAGCCCGAAGGTTGCCTCAAATATATAGATTTTCGAAAGTCAAACACCGCAATTTCCAAGAAAACCCTTCGCCGGCGGGTGGTTTGGGTTGGGGGTTTTGGACCACAAGCCGCAGTGGTAGAAGGACCTACCGATAGCTCAAGGATTTGCGCAACCCATAAGAATACGCGGGAAACCATTTGAAAAAAAATTTGCCAAAACCAAGAAAAAGGAGAGGAAGGGGAAAAAGAGTCGGTACGCAGAAGGGCGCCCAGAAGAGACACATTGAAAACATCAAGGGAGACCTCGAAGGGAAAAAGCCGATCCAAAAGCTTGCCCAAACATCGAAAGACGTTCCAAAAATAGTTTAACCGAGCACCGCGAGACGACAACGCTTTGAGTGAAGAATCCCGGGATAACGGGGACTGAAACTAAAAACGTAGCCAGCGCCGACAGAGACCATCACCGGGAAAAGGGAGTTCAGCTTCACAAAGAAAAGGGGGTATAACACAAAAAAAAGGCGGCCAAAAACACCTAACTTCATAAGGGGAAAGGGAAAAAGAACACTGGCAAAACTGCCAGCGCCGGGGGTAAATGCAATCAAGGAGGGAACGAATCGTAAGTCCAACGGCCTGAAGCAAAGACTGGGCCGCGGCCGTTCTTAACAACGCCAGCATACTTTGTCCGTTCGTCCGGGTAAAAGGGAAATATGGGCGTCAACCCTGAAAAAAATCGAGTCAAAACGGAGAGTTGAAAAGGGAAAAAAAGTGCCGGGTCACAACGCGAATTGGACGCTCGGGTCATCTTGCAGTCAGACGAAAGAAAAAGTAGGGCGGATAAAGACGTGATCCAGGCTCTCAAGAGGGACGCGGGGGACCAAAAATTGGCGCTCAAATCTCTGGACATGTCGGAAAATTGCGAACGAGGGGACGAAAGCTACGCTGCCGGCACAGCAAAAGATAAAGGACAAAGGCGGGGGTTCTGACTTTAATTCAAAAACGAACTTAAACAGTGGCTTTGGAAAAGGTAACCTTGATCTTAACGAATCCAGCAGGGGGGGGGTCAACCTTCCAGGTGGACAAACATCTGTTAAATGGGGCAGAAGGGACGAAGCAACAAGGATAGCAAAATGGGAAGGGTCCTTGGATAAGACATCCGCACCACCCGCAAAAGTTGGGAAAAAAACTCCTAAAAAACCGCGGAAATAGGTTGACAACGGGGGAAGAACCAACATTGGGGCGTTCATTATGTAAAAAAAAAAAACAAGGAGGAGGAGTATGGGGAAAGCTGGTTATCAGTGAAAAGGGACAATCCCGAGACTGTGACGGGGGGGAAACATAGGGGGAACATTCGGACGGGGGGATTTCAACTTCCCAGTGGGGAAAAGGCTTTGTCCGGCTCTCCAAGTGGGGACGAAAAGGTAGGTTCACAAGCTTAGGGCCGGGAGGACCGGAGGCGGGGAAGAAAGTGAAAAGATCAAGGTTTACAAGTTGGGATGCCAGAAGCCGGTTTGGTTCGCGGGGGGAAGCGCCCCGTCTAATTCGAACCCAGAGAAATCTGGAGGGAAGAGAAAAGCGGGATCAAAAGAACACGTAGGGCAGGAGAGGAACTGAAAAAAAAGAAAAGACGAGTTCGGTCTGAACCCAGAGCCACAAGGGGGGGAACCCGGGAAAAACGTGGTCTGGCCGGACACGTCCTGGGGCTGGAAGTTGCCGGGAAGAAGAGACGGTTCAACAAAGGGGGAAACAGCAACGACAAACCAAAGTACAACAAGAAGCAATGAGGCTCTCTTGGACAGGGAAAGGAAAATAGGGACGTGCAGCATGACCAAAAGAGGGTAAAACGATTGAAGGGAGGAGGCCAAGTCGTGTACGTCTCACTTGGAGGGGTGACTGATTGCGGTGCAGTGGATGGTTTGGGGTGTGACGCTTCGAGTCAGGGAAACTCCTTTTCTTAACTAAGAGAGTGTGTTTGGCAGAAGAGGGGAATGTGTCTTAGGGGTCCGTGAAATGTCTTCAAAGAAAATCTATGCTCTCGCGGAGCAACAACGAAGAACTAGCGGAAGCGTGGCTCTTGGAACCTGGTTGCGAATCTTGAAGGGGGAGGATGAGTCTCGCTAGGTCATAAAAAGAGGGAAAGGCTGCGGTTAGGAGCTGTCCAAAAGAGGGGGAACGTCCTCCGCAAACGGACTCTTTATGCGCTTTAGAGGGCAACGCTCCCATGGGGACGGGGAGAGTATGGGTGAGCAAAAGGGGAAAGTTGGGCGAAACTGGAATCGCTTCGGAGGAGGGCACTTTCTCCTGGGGGAAGGGAAAGCAGCTATTTGGGGGGATTCGCGACAGGTTCGAACTCGGAAAGAAAAGAAAAAGAGGGGAACTGAGATGTGAGGGGAAAAAGCGGCGTTTAGAGACTATAGGAAAAAGTCAGACGTGACTATGTTACTAAAAGGATGTTCTTCTTTCGGTGATATTTTTCCTCAGAATCGACAACCCCGTGCTACACGGGGGGTGCTAGTTAAGACGAAAAGCCCTAGACTAAGTGACTATATAAGGGGAGAGGTATGGGACTCAGGGGAATAGCCGCTGGGTTCAGAGGGCAAGGGGGCAACGCAAGAAAAAAAAATCGCCCCAGAAACTGACTTGGAAAAGAGGGAAATTAACATAGTGGTTCAAAAATCGGTCGAGGACGATCACTTGGATGTTTGAAAAAGCCTGGGAAAAACCAGCTGGAGCCGCTTGGGGGAAAGACGTCCGAAAAAAAATGCAGGACCACTCGCTCAGGGGGGAGGGTCCTCAAAAGCACGTGATTTGACGACAGAAGGGAGAAGACGGACTAAAAAGAAGAGTTCAAAACTTAAATAGCGGTTAGAGCCCAAGACGGGCCCCCAGAGGATTAAGTAAAGCTGCGAAGGGGGGGTCCAGTGACTCAGACACATTGGAAGAGGGGCCGAAAGAAGAAATATTCGATCTCAAAACTTAGGATGAGGAAGAAGAGATAAAGAAGTCGGGAAAGGGGAGTCACTGCAAAAAGGGACCATGGTCTCGGCTGCCGCAAATCTTCTACTCATGCGTGTCGCACTGGAAATCTCTGGCGTAGACGTAAGCGAAAGACCAAAGCGTCGAGGTCGGAGGGGACCCTAATAAGGTGGGAGACGATCCGTGGGGGGGGGAGTTGGGAAACGGCGGGTCTTTGGGGGATCTCACCATCGATCGACAGGGGGGGCTACCAAAAGGGGGTCAAACATCCTAGGAAAACTTGGACACAAAAAAAGAAACTTTCGGGGGCATGGGCAATGGGTGGAAGGAAGGCAGCAAGCGGGTTCTTGGTCGAAGTTTTTTTGCCTTTGGGGGGGGGCCAGCGGACAACTTAGACAAACATTGGGCGACTTGACAACGGGAAAAAGATAGGCTCGGGGATAAAGGCCAGTATCGACTAGCCAAGACCAAGACTGATAGTTCAATACGCCAACACAAAAGCTGGGCCCACGTTGGGGAGATCCGAGAAGAAGAAAAAAAAACGCGGACTCCGAAAACCCGCAAAACCGATATCCGGGCTTCTCAACAAAGGGGTTTGTGACCCCAAAAACGAATGACGCCGGGGGGCTAAAAAGCATGTTCCATGAAAGGGGAGGGGGAAAAAGTGAAGGACTTATTAGAAAAACACGCACAATCGAAGGGACGGGGGGGAAAGGGAAGAGCGTAAAAGAAAACAAGCCCTACCGGCTGAACGAACATTTTCATCGGGGGGAACTATTGGTAAAGAGAGATACTCTGGAGAACCATTGCTGTGGCGCAAATCATAAGTTCCGTCGGCTTTCCTGACAGAAATCTATCTTCCAGCAGAACGCCTAGAAAAACCATCCTCCCCCGGAAAAACCGGAAAAAAGGCAACGAAGCCTAATCGAGCAGCAAGAAAATATTGCCCCATCTCCCTACTTCGCAACATAAAGGACAACGCTGGCCCAAGAATCCATCTTTGAGCATGCCTCCGGGAAGGGAGGAGAAAGCCAAGGGCCTCGGGATAGTCCGTAGGGGGGGAAAAGGATCGGGTTGGGGACGGAGACATCCATCTAGATGACATCAAAATCTTCGAAAGGAGGGAATCACTTAAAAGAAGGGAAGGGGGCGCTGCCAGCTTTATTTAGAAAAAGTTCGCTGCGAAGGCCTAGTACAAGTGGTATCGAATCAAAACCTACTGGAATCAAGGAACCAGAGAAGTCGCGGATGCAGCCCAAAACAAAGAAGGGGAATCTTCGGGGGTGCGCAGAACCAGAAAGTGCTGTATTTGACCATGTCTTGTCGTTGGAGGTGCAGACGCTACCAAAACAGTTTGGGGGAACAAAAAAAGGCAGAATCCGAAAAAAAGAGCAAGTGGGATAGAACCAAAGTCTGCCGCCAGGGGGGGGGTTCCCCTTGAAGGGAAGCTGGAAACAATGATCAGGAAAGGCAAAAAATGGCGAAACCAACATGACGAGGAAGGACAGAATATCAGAAAAAGGTCGAGACGACGTTTCACGACCGTTCGAATAGACTGGGCTAAGGGCAAACCATCGAAAAGGAACGGGAAGATGAAAAAAAGTAAATGAAACTTTACTAAAGGGAAAGCAGGTCAATCCATTCCGCCCAGGGGGCTAACCTATGACTAGGCGTATCAAAAAAGTATGGGGGGAGACAAAAATGGGCCGAAAGCGAGAGGCCCGACGCATCGTCCCCCATTTTGGAAGGGAAAAAACAGCCCCGAACGATCGGAGGGGGGGGAAAGAAAACCCTGGAGGTCCGGA
>Ga0179593_1544600_pt1 | contig 16203 bp, 21 predicted proteins | sample CZODoug2_1_08_16_FD_185931 | JGI IMG/M metagenome (GOLD analysis project Ga0179593, IMG submission 185931) | Vadose zone soil fungal communities from Angelo Coast Range Reserve, California, USA - CZODoug2_1_08_16fungal (PacBio error correction) | ecosystem: Environmental > Terrestrial > Soil >...
GGGGGCCACTGTGCTACGACGGAAGGAACTTGGCTCTGAGTCCTCGCATCGGGAAAAAGAAAGTGAAGTTCGGGCCCTTGGCGCCGGGGGAAACCTCGTGAGCCGTTGAAGCGACCGCAGGCGCGACCTCGAATGCTCCCCAAACGAGCGAAAAGCGCTGTTCGTCGGGCGGTGGCTGAGGCCCTACCCGGCGAGCGAGGGAAAGCGAGCCGAGTGCCAAAAGCATATGGGGGTTCGTGGGAAACGGCTAAACATGAGCACTCCGGGGGGGAACATTCCGGGGGAGGAGAGCCCTTTCGGACACAGGATAAGGACTCACCTATGAGATCTATCTCTTCCACATGACAATCTACCGCGGCCGCGGAGAGGGGGTGATTTCTCCGAGGGGAGAAACTCTCCTTAGAGGAAAGGTCTATTCCAGGGAAGGGGAGAGGCGGGTGGCTAAGGGAGCTACTAACTCGGCGCCGACCAAGGGGACGATCTCCACGTTTGACTCGGGTGAAAGATCTGGAGGCTCACTGTGAGAAGTTGGGGCCCGTCACCTTGGTTCAAAAAAGGAAAGGATTTCTCGATACGTACCTCAGACTTCTGTGCATCCGAGGGAAAAGGCGTCCTCTATGAGTGTCCCGTCCGCCGGGGAAAAAAGACAGAGCGAGGGTCTCGGTTGTCGGGAAGAAGGCTGGTGTACCTGGTGAAGGACTTCATCGCCATTTTCAAGGTGTCTTGGAGGGGGCGCACACGAAGTCGGGTCACGGAAAGAAACTCGGACAATATTGGAAAAAGAAGTCCCGCGGGATGGGCCGGTCGCCAGGGGGCGGGGAGGGAGGCTTTGAAAGCCACGGACAGCAAGAGGGGATGCGGCTGCCCCGCTTCGGCGGGAGAAACGCGTGACTTGGTACAAAAAGGGTTTGCTCGCCCTGCACAGAAGACATTTTCTTAAAACCCCGCCGGCGTCATTGGGACACTGTAAGCGTTGGGAGCCTATGCATCCAGACATTGGGCGCCCAGAAGGAGGTCGCGGTTGCCATGAGAAAAAAAAGAGTTAAAAGTGCTGGAGAACGCACGCCCAGGACGGTCGTGACCTCTAGAAAAATCGAGTAAAGGAAAAAAAAAGGAAACCTCGTAGAACGGCGGAAAAGTGGAGAACAGAAGATAACTGCGGTCGGAAAACTCTATTAACGGCGCCGGAGAAAGCTTCCCAGGAAGAAGACCCTGTCCGCCTCAAAGAGACTCCTCAAAAGAGGAAAAATTCCCTCAATCCCTCAAAGAAAAGAGGGAGCGACCTGCAACGCCGCCAGGGTGGACATCCTACCCACGAGCTGTTCTCGATGCCGCCGACGCCCCCGGGGAGAGACGACTGGGTCTCCTCGCAGACCGCAGAAAAAGAAGAAAAGAAACTGGCCCGGACGCTCTCGACATAGGGAAAGAAAAACGCCTATGTCCTCTAAAAGAAGAGACAGTCACGCGTCTTAGGGGGAGTCTTGCCTCAAGGAAAAGGAGACAATCAGCAGTACCTCGTCGAAGAAACGACTCTAGGAGCTCTTCGTCCGTGGGAGAAAAAACCTCTCTCGTACCTTCGTCGCAAGCAAAAAAGGGCAGCCCGCTCTCTCGAACAGCGTAGGTCGGAAACGCGGGTTCTAAGGAAAAACCTGCGCTAGATAAGGGAGGACCCCACCGGAGGAGGGGAGGGATCTCCTCAACTCCTTCTTGGAAAAAAAACTAAACCCCCGCGACAAGGGGAGAAGCAGGACCTCTACAGCAAGTGTAAAAACGCCCTCGGCACCGCAAAAAACTCTCGCTAAAAGTTCCCTGCGCATCTCAGATACGTGCGCCTCGCCGACAGGGGGGAGCGGCCTTGGCCAACAACGGGAAAAGGACGCCCAAGCCCGAAAGGAACACCGGAACTGGGCGTACGGGGAAAAGAGGTCGAGGTTGAACCGACTACGAAGCCTGTAGAAAAAAATCCTCCTCTGCGGGAAAAAAAAAAACCCTACGAATCATCTCTCAGAGGAGGAAGGGACCCCTATTCGACGTAACATCAGGTCGTGCAGAACCGACCTCGTGGGGGAGGGCCCCTAGAGGGTGTTCGACCACAAAAGTTTCGCCTCTCGGGGGAAGGGGAGGCTTTCACTTGCCTCTCCAGGGGGGGGGGGGGGGACGGCGACAGTTTTAGGGGAAACAGCTTCGTGGTACCAAGCTCTCGCGGCGAAAGAAAATACAAAAACCCATGCGCTACGAAGAAAAAGGGGGATTCGCGACGGGCGCGAAGGTCACCACACGTCCCTGGAAGACCAGCGGAGGCGGCTTCGGGAAGCTCGTCGGCTAGGCTGCTACGGGGGAATGATGCCGGTCATCCAAAAGGAAGGGCGAGAACGCGGGGGCGTAGGGAAACCCGTCGAGGTCGGCGAGTGAGAAAAGTCGCGGGCACCAAAAAGCAAGAAAGGGGTCGACGACGAAGCCGAAGGCTGAAAGAGGGCGGGAGGGGATACACACAAAGCCCCGCAGGGAAGAAAGAACAGGCGGCATGCATAAACGCCGCGCTCACAGAGGAGGTGTCTCGGCGTCGGAACAGGATGCGCGTGGAGCTCGGGGAAAGTACGATTTTCGGGCTCCAGGGGGGGGAGAGAGACCATTTTCCTCGATCTCAAAAAAGAGTTAGAAAAGAGAGGGGAGGGAACGCACTTACCGAAACTCGGTCACGAAGCGCCGTTCGGTCTAGAAAAACACCCGAGTACAAGACCGCGCGGAACAGCAGAAAAGGGGGAGGGCAAATGCGCAGGCAAAAAAAGGATCTCGAGTCCCGCTGCGTGGGGGTGGAGCACGCCGCGATCAAGAAGGAGGAATTCGTCGAAAAGTGGGAAAGGGGGAGGGGGGCCCGCGCGGGGAAATACTGAGAACAACTCCGAAAAAAAACCGCCACGGAAAACCACCGCGGTTTGGTGATTGGTCGAGCGACGGGAGAACGCCGTAGCCGAAGGAGGAAAGGGGTGGCACCCGTCGAGCCGCTGGAAAAATCACACCATGACCGGGACGTGGGGCAGTAGCGAGGGTACTGAACTCCCTAGGAAGGGGGACACGGGTCGATTCTGCTCATGAGGGGGGAGGCGATCTCTTGTGTCGGGGGTACCACTCATTAAGGGGAACGGAACATGCACCTGGGAAATGACACTCTCTCTGCAGGGGAAAAGGCCTCGCCGCGTGGTGAAAACTGCCGAGGCCGGGACGTAGTCCGCGGGGAGGTCTGAAAAAAACTGCTTTATCCCAAATCGAATCGTGGAAACCGTCTCAAGAGGGAAAAAAGAGAGGGAGAACGCAGGACCGGCCGGAGCCTTCCGTTGGGGGCGAAGGATGAGAGCGTCTTCTTGTTCCTAAATCGAAAATAAACACCAAAAAAAATCCTTTCTTGAGGTACCATTTCCCGGCTTTCCCTCGGAGTGGGGGGCAACCCTCTCCGGGATTCCGCGAGCAGAGGCCGTCCTTTGCGAGGCGGAGTATCCGTCTCTCTCAGAGAGGAATCTCTGAGCGGTCGGAAACAGGGCGGTGGCCGAGGGAAAATGAGGGGGGGGAGGTCTGTTCTGAAAGATCAATAGAGGGGTTTATTACATCCGGCGGGGCGGAGATCCCTCTACCGACAAAGTCCGTGTGGGGTTGCAGAAAAGGACGGACCATGGGACCTTTGGCGAAAGAAAAAACAAGTTCCTGAACCTCAGAAAGACGCTCTATGCGTCACTCGGCGCAAGGGGGGGATCGAACAGAGGAAAGTGGGTCACGTTTGTGATAAACAAAAAACTAAAAGCGCGGTCGTCGGGCGCGGGGAAAAACTGCTTGCTGAGGGAGCGCAGCGGAGGAAAACTCCGCCGCGGGGAGGGGTCTAGTTTCGCGACTCGTCGGGGGAAGAGCTCTTTCGAGCGCGGCGAGAAAGGCGGCGAGGCAGCCGGCGCGGTGTGAGGAAAAGAAAAAAGACGTAAGCACCTCGGTTAGAGAGCATTTTAGTCGTCGTTCACCGGCGAAAGGGGTAGGGGCCACTCACGGTGCAGGGGGAGACCGCGGGGAACAGCGCGGGAAGAGGGCGTGCGAGGCGTGGAAGGAGAAAAAGCGGCGCGAAGGACCTGGTCTTAGAGGGGGCCTCTTATTAGACTCGACTAGGGGAGGGTCACGAACGCCTTTCTGAAAAGGGGGAAGTAATCAGTTACTAGATGGACCAGCCTTGAGGGAGCGTCCAGTAGCTGAACGGAAGGAGAAAGGAGCCGTTTCGATGTCACGACCGAGAGGAGGTCGCGAAAAAATAGGTCGCGACCGAAGTTGAAAAAAAGCAAAAACCCTCCTACGCAGGATGGATTCTCGGCGCGATCGAAACGACAGTGGCACCTCCCCGGGGACGCGGCTTGGGAAAGGAAGCACGTCTAAAAAACCGCCAAAAAGAGAGGGAAGGGGGGAGACTTGGGAGCCCCTAAGGGCATGGTGAATTCAGAGGAGTGCGCCGTGAGGACAACCGCTGCGCGTGCGGAAAAAAAAGATGATCCACAGGAACTTCCGCAAGGGTCCAACTGTCGGGGAAAGTGGCGGGATTCTCAAGGAATTTGCGCCCGAAAGGAAGGAAAAAAGTAATCAGGGACTTCGTGAAGATCCACCAGGGCGGGGGAATAGAAACGGAAAACACTCTCGGAGGGAAGTTGACCCGAGAAAAAGAAGAATCGTGACGCAAGAGGAAAACAACATCCAATAGAGGTCGAACCCTAAGACCTCGGGTCGGGCACCAGGACAAGCGATAAAGTCCTCTCGGGGGGGAGAAAAGGGGAGTCATCATCACCGAGGGAATGTAAAGGACACAAGAGGAGGGGAGCCTCTTAAAAAGACACGGTCGTCCGGAGAAATCCTCGCACACGACACATGTCCTAAGAGAGCTGGCAGCATCTACGATCTCATCCACTCCTCAAGCAGAGGGAAAAACCAACGAGTCAGGACGGGATCGAGGTCCATCGGGAAGTGGAGAGCTCTATCCTCAAGGGAGAACTAAGAAAAGTTCTTTCACTAGGTTCTCGGGCGCGCACCAGCGGAAACGGCCTGCTGATGGGCGTCGGAAAACAGGGGCGACCGCGATGGAACCCGACACCACCGGAAGAAACTCGTGGTCGGAGGGAAAGAAGCTGACCAACGGGCTGGGTCGTGATCGAATCAGCCACTGACCGCGCGACGATCCGGAGGGAGGGTTTCTCCGAAACTCGGGGTCTAAATCATCACTTCGGGAGGGGGACTGTTTTCACTAAAGGTTCGAACTCCAGGGCAAAGAGAGCTTGGAGACTCAAAGAAAAAGGCCTTCTATCAAGGGAAGCAACAACACAACGGGGGGGGGGTGAAAAAGAAAGATAGAAGCTAGACATGCAAGAGGGGGGACCGGTTCGAAAGCTATCAGTCTTGCCCTTTAGTTCGGAACGTTTCGCCGGGGACACTATCGGGGGTGAAAAGCAGTTTATGACGGACGCGGTCCTCCTAGCATAGGCGCCCCACCAAGCCTCGACTCGGAAAGGGGAGAGTTGCGGTGAGGGCAAAAGACTCCCGACAAGAGGAGACATCGCTACTAGGAAAGAGGCTGACGCTCGGGGGTGGAAGGGTAGGCCAAGGGAACGACAAAGCACGAGGACGACGCAAAACCTGTGACCAGGCGTCGTCTCCTCGAACCAGGCACAGACGAAGTCCCGAAAGAGTTTCTTGACGGGGAGAGCTCGTACACCCCCAGGGTAGACCAGCGACGACGTCCTCGAAAGAGGGGGAGACTCTCTTGATGAGAGAGATCAGAAATCCAGCAGGGCCACCGCGGATTCAAGAGGGGGGGTGGGACGAGTAAAAACTTTAACGAAACAAGCGCGTGGGGGGGAATCCCTCGCGGGGTAAGGGAAGAACTTGACGTCTTTTTCTGGAAGGGGGGTACACGGTTGTCGCACTTGTGGGGGGGAAAAAACTGTGTTCCCGACCCTAGGTCGATGAAAAAAAACGTAGGGGTCGAATGCATCAGAGCAAAGGGACACGATGTCTTATGTGGGAGAGAAAAGGAGGCGGTAAAGCGCGAGGGTCATCGGGAGAAACCTCCCTTTTGAAAGGTATAGGAACTACGGGGGAAAAAATGTTTGTCCAAGGGAGGGAAAAAGAGGGGAAGGGGGCGCACACGAGGGGGGCACGGACGATCCCTCCACGGAGGGAAACGCTGTCTGTGAGGCCGGAAGTGGGGGATGGGAGATCAAGGGTCAGACCCAGAAATCGTCTTGTGGGGAAAAAAAAAGAAAAGGGGGATCGAAAGCGAATGGGGGGAACACGCGGGACTGGGAACAGGACTCCTGCGCGTGAAGGGAAGGAACAGTCCACAAGAAGGAACACAATCCACGCGGAGGGCAGGGAGGGGGGGGGAAGGGAGTGCGGGGGCGATCGCGCCTATGCAAAAAATGGGAAGCGTTTCGCAGGGAGGCGTCGCATTTGGGGACGACCTCTCTAACGAGGAATAGATAACAGGCTTTAGCGTTCGCTACCTCTATGAAGGGGAGAGACGCTCTAGAAGGAAAGATAACGGAGGTCGCTACCGGCAAGGACCTCTATAACGGCGTTCCTGGAAAGGCTGGCGATCATCCGAAACAGGACCCTGTCCGGAAGAGGGAAGACAGAAGAACCAGAGCGTTTTGGAGAGAAGAAGAACGAACGCACGAAGGCCCTGATCTACCTAAGAGGGGAAAAAAAAAAGGGAACCCCTACCACTTCTATCATTGGACGCGAAGGCTACCGAGGGAAGCCCCCTATTTGCAGAGAAGGAAGAGCATAAACCTAAGGACCCGGCCCAGGGCGCCTCTCTCTAAAAGAAAGAGGACACTCCTTATTTCTCTAAGGGACACAGCAACGCGGAGGCTTGAGGTATCAACTCCCCGAGAATCAGGTACCTCTTCTCGTCAGAAAGATGGGGCGAGGTTCTATCTCGTCCTTAGTGGGGGAAGAATGTCATACCTGCGATCGTACCTTTTAGAAAAAGGGGGGCAGTCCGCGTCTCTAGAGCGAGGTCTTCAAGATGGAGGTTCTACGGTTACGACACAGGGACGCGGCATAGACTTGTGATGAAAAAAACGTCTATTGATCGGGGAAAGAAGGCAGGTGTACTAACCCAACGACCCCAACGATTCTACCCGCAGTTGGAAAAAGCAACCGCCCCGGAAGACGAACCGCGACGAGGGAGGTCCTCGCATAGAAAGACCCTCCTACGCCCGCCAAAAAAAACGGAAAAAGTAGAAGGGGCGCCCACTACCTCCGCGGCCAACCGGGGTAGCTAAAAAGCTAGAAGAAAAAAATGAGGGGGGGAGTTAGCACCTACTTAGGAAAAAAAAGACCGAGCGGCGGGTCCGAGAAAGAACTACAGTCGGCGACGTTTGGTAAAGGGAAAAAAGGGATCCAGATGTCTTTGAAGGGGAAAAAGAGTATCTACGTGTAGAAAACCCCTCGAGGGTGAGGGGGGGAGACCCACTGAGGAAGGGTGGGGCGCCAATCTCTGTGCCGCAGAGGGAAGTTCCTTCTCCCGCACCGACGAGGGGAAGAGGCGAGAACGAATGACCGTTTACAGCGCCGACAAAGGAAAATCCCGAAAACCCCCTTAACTCTACGTACGACGCCGATCAAAGATGTTCGGAACGGAAAAAATGAGGTCATGTGGATACGCAAAGCATCACACGACGTGGACGGGGGAAAATCCTGCGATACGGCTGTCGATGAGGAAGGGCTTTCTAATCTTGCTCGAAGGGGAGGGGAGGAGGGGCTGTGGCGAGAAGGGCGGGAGTCGGCGAGGAGAAAATGCCGGCAGAAAACAAGCAGAAAAGGGTTCAAGAAAGCTGCTGAGCGCGGCGGGGCTACAGGACAGCGCGATCGCGATCCGCGTATAGGACCTGATCGACGAGTCTCTCCCCCAAGGGGAAAAAGGTGTAACTCGTGAGATCATAAAGAAAAGGATGACGTGGAAGAAGAGTTCAACGTGACAGGGGGGGGGGGAAGGATCAAAGAGAAGACGACCATTTCCGCTATAGAAGTCAAGGGGAGGATAAGAGAGATCGCCGAAGGGGAAAGTGATCCTAACTCGTAAACGCGGGGAGAGAAGTTCTTTTCGAGATAAGGTCCTACGAAAGAGTACACCGGTGAACAGCTCCGGAAAAGGGGGCCCCAATCCATTCTCCTTGGACGAAAGCGGATCGCGAGCCGCGCTGGCGTTGGGACAAGAAAAAGAAGGATTCGTCAACCAGTTCTGCGGGGGCTTTCTGGGGGGGGTCAAATCGCCGTAACTCAGTATCTCCACCGCCAAAATACCCGGGGGGGAAAATAATTCATCCATTGCTCAGCGACTAAAAAGCTGTGGGGTTTGAAAAAGGAGAGAAGAGTGAACACCATTAAGGGGAAGGGGCCGTCTCGCGAGGATCCTGGAAAGAGAAGTCGTATCGAAGGGGGGGGGGAGAGGAGAGCAAAGGCTGAGAAGGGGGGAGGGCGGTTTCGGCGACGCATATCTTCGGGGGTTCTCAGAAGGAAACATCACCGGCGATAGCCTTGACCGAAGAGGGTCTTCAGAGAGGAGCCCGACCGCGGGAAAAAACCCGCACCTGAGAGGTCGGGAACCACGAGAGCCCGTGGCGTTCAGGGAAAAATGAGAACAACTACTTACGGACCACCTTCGCCAGGAGGGTGCCGGCTTCTCTATCGCCCGATGCCTCGTCGAGGAGAGGTAAGCGAAGAGGGGCCTAAAAAAACGCCGTCTTCGAAAGAGGGGGGGAGAAAAGGGTACCGGCTGGGGCCGCGGATGGAGGGGGATTCAGACGTTAAGGCCTCGAGAAATGGGGGCAGGGGTCTCGCGATGCGCGGGGAACCAATCTCTTAGAAGGGTGCCAGGGAAAAAGGACACCTGCTGGTATACGGATCGGGGAGAGGAGAATTTCTCTGGGAAGTACACGCCTGGCGTTTTTCAGAATCAACACCGAAAAATCCGCAGGTGGGGGGGGAGAAAGATCGATTTTACTAGGGAAAGAATAACAATGGGCGTCGTAGTAAGGGGGAGCCTTCAAGAAAAGGCGCGAGAGTCCGAAAAGGGGAGGGCTTTTATTTCTCGAAAAGGGTCCGATGAGGAAGGTCAAAGTTTTTTTCTAGGAAGGGCGAAAAAAGCAAGCGCGTGCGTACGTTCTGGGAGAAGCTACTAGTTAAGGTGATAAAGGGAGTAAGCATCGTCTAACATAACTCCGCGGACGGGATAGCGTTGAGGGACATCGGCTTTGGAAAAAAAAGGCGATTGTCGAGCGCGGAAACACGGCGTCGAGCCAGGGGTGAGGAGGTTAGCTGAGGCGGATCACCTATGGGGGGGGAGGGAAGAAGAGAGACATCAGTTCAGTCCGTAACTGGTGGTTCCACCACTGTGCGGGCGGGGGAGACCGAGGGGGGAATCGCTTAGGTTCGTTCAGAAAGGAGGGGGGAAGCCAAAGTCTAGTCTATGAGTGAAAGCTAGTGAAGAACGTGAGGCATTTTTCCGCTGATGATACTGTTCTAGGTCAAAGACCTCCTTTTCGAATGAGAATTGAGAGGTAGAAGGTCCTTTCTGGCAATCGTCTAATAGTTCGTCGAAAAGCCTTCTCGAGGTCGCGAAGCCTTTCTCGAGTTCTCGAGGGCGCAGACCATCCGGGAGAGAGGGAGGGACGATGCGAAGACTTGCACATCCGATAAGAAAAAGGTTGGATCAGCGGCGAAGAAGAAAGCCGCCTCCGAGGAGGGGGAAGAAAACGGAAAGACACTTCTCTTTCTTGATAGCTCAACGGATCCCCTCTTGGTAGCAAGCGAAAAGGGAAGCGCATCCAAGAACGTGCTGAAGGGAAAAGAAGAGGAGAGTTCGGGAAGACCGTAGAGAAGAAAGGGGGGGGGGGTGGAACTTCGTAAGGATAACGGACAAACGGCTGGGGGCGTCCGCTTCCGTTACCCTAAGGAGCGTGTTCGAAGAGGGGGAGAAAAGCCAGAAAAAGTCAATGGGCGCTGAGAAGTCTTTCCGATCAAGTGGAAGGCCTCAGGGCGCACAAAAAAACACTCGCGCTGGAAGGGCCGGAAGAAGGAACACCAGCAGGCGTGAGGATTCACGGCCTTGAGCCAGAGAAAGCTCAATCGGAACCGGGAACACAGGTGGAAAAGTGGCTCCCGCAAGAGGGAACAGCTTAGGGGAGGAAAAGCACAACTCTTCACCGGCCCTTCTGAGAGGTCTTCTCCGCGTGAAAAAAAAGGAAAAAGTCGGTCCCCCTATCAACAAGCCACGCGGCGCCAGAATCCGCGGGCCGGATGCTGGGAATACGGCTATAAAAAATAACTAAGACATCACAAAAAAGGCAGGCAGCCCCGGAGGTATATGAGCTCGAGAACTGAAAGCACTCGCGAAAGGGCACTTCGAGGTCGCCACGCAAGAAGACGTTCAAATGTCACACGAAAGCTGGAAGTTAGGAGGGATCATGGGTGCTATTTCCGAACAGAAATCATCGGCATGAGTGTTCAGGCGGCTGTACCGGGAGGAGAAGTTCTTTTCTAAAAACCCAACCAAGAAATACCGAGGGAGCGACGCTAGTCTCCTATATTCAGCTGCCTTTCTCTCTTCCAGGCGTTGAATGCTGCAAGAAGGGATCCCAGGAAGGGGAGAGGTCGAAATACAGGAGGATTACCTCAGATCAAGCAAAAACTCTTTCCCCGGCTATCTCCTACATAAAAAAAAAGAAGTATTCTTCCACTTTAGGGAGAAGAGAGGTGCCCTTGGAAGATTGACTCCATGGATGGGTAGCCAGGAAAGTGGATCCTTTTATTAACAATCTTACTATGATTACACAGGAAGAGCTCAAAAGAGCATCTCGGGAGCAAAAGGAAAGGCTCGCGTTGCATAGGCACGGGGCGGTTGAGAATATCCCGAGACCTACCACGGGTAAGCGAGACAAGAAACACAGGCGACATTTGTCGGGACATCGAGGAGCGCCGAAGAAGAAATCATCATGCCGTTGGCACTTCTTCTCCATGGGTGGTCTCCCTAGCACCAGTACTAATTCAAGACTGTCAGTGGGGTACGTATCTTCTTCAAAGTAAAGACTCGATAACCTCGGTGGGGAAAGCGGGGGGATGTCGAAGAGGATTTTATATAGAGCCTCGCCTGAGTCATCGTGACAAGAGGGGATTACTCCTCTTTCTCGGGGTCAGGACATGCTAGAAATGAAAGAGACCCAGTCAACGTAAAGGCGGAAAAACCGACTCGTTGTCCGTGAGCTCCGACACCTCCTGAGGTCTCCCTAGCGGAAGGGAGGGGCTTGGCCCGTTCACCTGGTAAAAAAGGTCTATTAGCGAGACGAGAGGATCTTTCAGACCGGACAGAAAGAGGCAATCGTGATGATTATTTTTTACGGCCTGGAGAAAGTCGCAGGCGCGAGGGGAGGGCCCACCTCCCTTGTGGTGACAGGGAACGGATCGTAAGAAGATTGCCATTTTTGGCCTTCTTTCAAGAGGTTCTTCTCACGATGTAAATAAGACTAATCCAGAAAAAGGAAGGGACTCGTTCAGGCCTTAATTTCAGGGAGAGGAGAATTCCGGTCGCCCGCAGGGAGCTTGGAAACAGGGAAGAAAGGGAGGGATGATGCGTTCCTTCACAAGCCGCAGGGGGAGGATGTTAACCGGGACCTCTCCAGGGGAGGGATGAAAAGGCAAAGAGACGTGCGGAGAGGCGTCTTACGGTTAAAAGGGGAGGGGCTGGAAGAGGCGCCGAGCAATCATACATTGGAAATCGCTGGGTAAAGCTTCTTTCGCAGGGGGGGAAAGAGACCGTCTAGAACGGAGGGGGAATAATTCTGTCTGGACCGAAGAAGTCTTTCTCGACCAGAAGTCAGACCAGAGGAAAAAAAGGGGCCTCTACCTCGAGAAAGAGAAGCTATAACGGGAACTTCGTTATGGGGACGAGCGGGCTGGTCTGTCAGCCAAAAAGATAAAAACCTCCAGGACCCAGGGAAAGCTCTCTCTCATCCAAAGATGGGAGAATTCCAACGGAAACTCCTCAGGGCGTGTGGGGACCCCCCGTCCCCCAAAAAGGAAACGCGCCACAGGCCCTTTTTGAAAAAGGGAACTACGACTACCTGCTTTCCTCGGAGGCAAGAAGGACCATATGGGGAGTCATAACCGAAGACACCCTCGGAGGAGGAAGAAGGTCACCTTCCTCGAGCCAGCCTAACAAGGGAGGTCTCTAACTACAAAGGAAAGTGGGGTGCTTTTTCGCGCTGCGAAAGAGAAAAGAAGAGTAAAGCGCTATCCTCGCCCGAAGGGACCGCGCGGAAGAGTCGGCGTGGATCCCAACGTGGCGACAAACAAACCTTATGGGCACCTCCCACGACTGTCGACGGGGAGAGGGAAAGAGCGCAACGTCAGCGAGTACGTACGAGGGAGAAAAAAGTGTCAGGGAAGGAGGAACCATCTGATCTGGGGGAAGAAAAAAAAAGGGTCATTCGGCAGCCATAAACAGAAGGCGTGTACTACAAAGCGAAAAAATCTATTCCCGAGGGGAAGAATTCTAAACCTGTGGATCACTCCCTCTGCACGCCCTGAAACTCTGGCAGGGAGTTCCAGAGAAGGAAAAGGTCCTCTCCCGACGGCCGGAAAGAGAGGGGAAAACGGAAAAAGCACTCCCATCCAGAGGGAAAAAGGAGCCGATTCCTAGAAGAAGATAGTCCCCGACGACGCGTAATACTGTAGGGAAAAGGAACGCTAGTCTGCTGCTCAAGAAGAGAACTCAGCTCTCCTAGCGGAGACCAGCGAAAACCTACTTGGTGAGCAAAAAAAAAAGGCCTACCGCCCCTAAGGGCCGTGGGCTGCCCCTAGGGGGCTTGTTTTTCAGAAAAGTGTGGGGGAAAGACTCGGAGGTGGAGGTAGAGAGGGAACGTGACGACGGCTGACAGGGAGAAGCGTCGAGACCTATCCTAACGAGCCGCAATCTCGGCCGCCCGCGAGAACCGCCACCTGCGAAGGCGCTACGAAAAAAAGAGGACGTTTCATAAAAATGAGAAGGCACCCAAGAGTAAAAGACCTGGACGCGGCTCGACGGGCGAAAGCGGAGAGGAGGATACTGAGGATAACGTCTTGGACTAAAAAAGGGGAGGGGCTACGAAAGGGGAATTAGGGGTGGTGCGGGCTATCCTGCGCGGCAGGAAGGCTTTCAAACAAGGGGGGAGGAGGGCACTAAAGCACAATGGGACTCCTCATACTGAAGAGGCGGAGATGATCTCTTTCTGGCAGAAGTTAGCCCGTAGCTGCGTCCTTCTCAAGGGGAAAGAAAAAGAAAGAAGTAGCTGTTTCCGCGCGTTGGTAGCGGAGGAGTGTGATCTCTACACGAACGGAAAAAAAGTGAAAGAGTTCTGGCGCAGGGAAGGGGACAGGATATCAGATCAACACCCAAGGAGGGAAGGAAACTTGTCGGCGTCCGCGCACAAACGAGGGGACACTTTGAAACGCCAGGAAAGGGGCATCATGTCCCTTATTAAAAGTAAAACGAACAGCTCCGTCCGATGGGGGAGAAAAAAGGGGACAAAGGTAGCATACCTCTGAGACCGTTTGTGTAGAAAGAAGAGAAACACGAGTCCGCGGCGATTAGGAGTGTGGTCTGGGGTTGCCCGCGTCGGGGAAAAAGCGTCCGCCGAAAAAGGGGAAAAAAAAGTTTTGTACGACGCCAAGAGACAGACCAGGTTTTTATCTCGAAAGGAACCCGTAGCCGTAGCCTCAAAAGGACCTGTCGAGCCGCGTCCCAGGAGCAACATGCCATGGGTTTCCTTAGAGGAGGGACTCGAACAAAACTGCTTCCTTCGAAGGGGGGCTAGTCTCTCCAAGGGGCTCGCCTGAGATACGTGGATAGAGGGTACCAACTGGTTATTGTCTCGAACAACCAGGAAAAGTCTTGGTGACTTTACCGACGCGATCGGTAGGGTACATCATGTCCGAAAAAGAGTGTTCTAACCCGCACGGGAGAGGGTCCGGGTACTGGGCCGTATATCAAGAGGGGCGGTCGGCACTAACAGGCAAAACTCGGGACGAACAAAAGGAGCGACTTCGGCGGAGGGAAGAATCAACGTCCGCGAGAGAAGGCGGTTGGCTACAAGGGGAGATCAATCTTGCCTAACGAAATTTGACTGGGGAGAAGAGGGGGGGAAGCTTCGAAAGTTTCGAACTAGGCGTCCGTCTCAAGACAAGGCCCTCTAGCATGTGGGGTCGGGATGGCTGGTCTCGAGATTAGCAGGGGGACCACCTCTCGTAAGAGGACGGGGCTTTGGGAAGGGGAAGGCAACTGCTTTTAAGTGCGTTTCGCCGTCTGAGGAGAGGGTTGGATACACGCCGAGGAAAACCTCTTCCTCATCCGGTTCTGCAACCTGCTCAACCTACTAGGAATCCGACCGAGAAAGGTGTCGACTCGTATAACCGGGGAAAAGAAAAATTGAAAAGGAGGCGCGAGCGCGATCGACGAAGAAAAAAAACAGTTCGATCGCGTCTGGAGGGACGAGAAAAGGTGGGGATAAAAGAGCTTGGTCAGGGAGGGAAAAATAGAGGACGAGTTACTCGGAGTCCTGCAGACCGCGCGGAACATCAAGAAGAAACTTTTTATTTTCGCGACCGAAGGGGAGGTGAAGAAAAAAGGGGGAGGTTAGGAAGCGCGCGGAGGGGGGGAGGGTGAGGGGGGGAGCGCGCGCTGTTGAGGAATCCCCTGAGTCGGCTGCCTCGAGAAAGGGGAGGAAAAAATCCGCAGTGGTAGTTGGGGGACGGAGGATGGAGGAGGGAGAACTACTGCGGGCTGTGCGGTCGTGAATAGGGGTTACTGAAAGCGCGAGGCGTAACGGGGAAGGGGAATGGTCCGCTGATTATCTCGCAAAAAAGGAAAGGAAGGTTCAGAGAAGAAATCGGGGTCGCGACCAAATCTTGTCCGGGTGAGACATCCATTCTCTCTGTCGCTAACGCCGTTCTCTCTCGAGGGGGGAAAGAAAAGACTAGAGAAAAGGTCTCGGGGGACTTTCTCGATACGCGACCTCCTTTTTGGGAACAGGCCTCCTGCCACCTCTACCGAACAGAAGGGGGAGTCCCAGGGGATGTCCCACGTCGGAAAATCCGCCTACGAGAAAAACAAAAGAAAGTCTAGTGCCGTGATCAAAGGGAAAAAAAAAAGGACAGCCGGTTTCCCAGTCCCCGCTTGAAAAGAGGGTCTGGCCATAACGTGCTGTTTTCTTTAAAAAAGGGCTGGCAAACAAACGGGCAGGAAAGATCCCTCTTGGAAGGCCTTGTCCAACCGGAGGGGGGGGGAGGGGACGGATTCGCTAAATGAGATTTGCGAAAAAATCCCATTGGAAGCTGAACTTTCCCTGTCACGGTCAAAGGAAAACGATACCCTCAGAGAGGGGGCTGACGTGACCCGAAGAAGACGAAACGTCGGGGCGCTGTGTGAATTCACCGCGACGGGCGGAAGGAAATCGTTTCTTAAACCAGTTTAAAAAAAATTCCCCCTCCCGCTCGGAGAACATCTTCGTTTCGGAGGGTAACTAAGCGGGCAAACTAGTTCGGGACGGAGTTCGAAGGTCCCGACCACTAGAAGGAAAAAATTTGACCCGCATTGTTGGAAATATGTGCTGCATCGACTGAGAGGAGAAGAGAGACTTTCTACATAAACGCCCCACTAGGAGCTGACCCTCGTGAGAGATTTGGAAGAGCTCACTAAAGAAAGCTACAGCTGCAGGAAGGAGAGTTCACAGAAACCTCTTCAAGGACAGGCAAGGTCACCAGGGGAAAGAAAGGGCGTCTGTGCTCATTGTCGCGGGAAGAGTTGGTCCTAAAAGCATCCCTCGTTGTGAGGGGGGAGGAAGGCGCGCTTACCGCTAGAAGCAGGATGAGTCGACCAAACCTGCGCGAGCGACGCAAGTAGGGGGGTGATGCTCGGCAGGGAGAGGGCATCTGCCGGTCGCATCGGGGTCGTGGGAAGAAAAAAAAAAGATGTCGAAACTCCAGGGGCTTAAAAGAGAATGGAGGACCGAAAGCCGGTCAGGAGCAAAACGTGTCCGGAATCGACGATGGAGGAAAAAAGATTCCGTCCCCGGGGGGAAGGGAGGACAATTGGCTCTTGAGGTCCGAAGAGGGAAAAGAAAGGGGAGGTCGAAAGAGGAACACGAA
>Ga0179593_1567225_pt1 | contig 16203 bp, 20 predicted proteins | sample CZODoug2_1_08_16_FD_185931 | JGI IMG/M metagenome (GOLD analysis project Ga0179593, IMG submission 185931) | Vadose zone soil fungal communities from Angelo Coast Range Reserve, California, USA - CZODoug2_1_08_16fungal (PacBio error correction) | ecosystem: Environmental > Terrestrial > Soil >...
GAAAAAAGAGAAAAAAGAAGAAGGAGTACAAGGAGGTGTTCAAAACATCATGGACCACCCAGTGGTTACGGGAGGGTGGAAAGCGCGGAGGGTGATGCCCGAGAGCTACGCCACTGCAGACCTCGAAAATAAAAGGGGGGGACAGAGGGGTAAAGGCTTACGCCGGCAAGGCTAATGTGTTTGTTCGGGGTCTTCTCTCAGACGTGGATTACAAAGACTCAATCAAAGGAAAAAAAAAACAAGAAAAGGGGAAAAAGTCAGAAGTGACCGGCCAATACTTTCGTTTGGAGAAAAAAAAAGGAACGAAGGATCCTGACGCTGGGGCCCAAGATGACAGGAGGGAGGAAAGGGACTCAAAGGGAGAATACGACCTGCGCCAATGCCACGCTTGAAAAGTGAGGAAAGCTCGCCGATTCTCTAGAAAGATTGGGGTTGGGGGATGGGGAGCGCGCCAAGCTCGCCGACTAAGGTTATTAAAAAAGTACAGAAAGAAAGAGGGGGGCCTCCCGAAAAAGAACCAGCATCCAGATAAAAGGGCGACGCGCCCTGGACAGTACGGGTTTATTTTTGGGGGGAAACCAGGGGGCGGGAAGAAGGTTTTAAACAAAAAAAAAAAAACGCAAAGCATCGGGGGAAAAAGAGGGGGGGGGGAGACAAAAACGAGACTGGGGGCAGTGGGCCTGCGGGGAATTCCTGTTCTTGGGGGGGGGTCCGGGAAGGAGAACGTCAAGCCTCAGTGGTCGAAGGACCAAAATTCCAGGCCGGAGAACCTCACACAGCAAGGGGGGGGAGACTGGGGGAACTGGGGGGAAAAAGACAGGTACAAAGACGCAGCCGGCCAAAGACAGAAGCCGCAGATAATTTGGGGGGGGTTTCTACCAGAATTAGCTCTCACGGAATGATAAAATGGAGGCCGGGCAAGTCCTTTAACATCTTGGAAAAAAAGTGGGCAAGGAATATCGTGATCCAGGGTGCAGAAGCCCAATGGAGGGGGGTCAACCGAGGCACAACTAAAACAGGGGCCGACGAATGGGGAAAAAATGAAAAAAAAAAAAAAAGGGCTGGGGAATCTGAAAATCCGCCAACGCAGTGCGCTTACGGACATTCGCGAGGTGGGGGGCAATGACAGTGGTGAGTCGGGAGTTGAATGTCGATGGATTTTAGAGGGCCGGGAAAAGCTCTAGGGAGGCCAAGCTCCGAAAAAAAGAAGGGCGAAAATGCCAGACGCTAAGAGCAGTTTGGGGGTCCAAGAAAATACAATTGGGGCCAGAGTAAGGGGAGGGTCCCAAACAAAAACTAACCGAGGAAAGGGGTATTATTGGGGGGACTCGAGCCAGGGGGGGGCCCGCGAGGTTATCAACGTCTGCACCAGACATTTTGCCGGGGGGGGGGAAAAGCTTTCAAATGAGGGGAGAGGGTTTGGGTGGTTCGGGCGTAACGAAGCCAGAACGGGAAAGGTACAATCGCGTGCCGAAAAAGAAGACAGTTTGAGTGGGGCTTGGGGTGGGAAAAGGCCGCCCGTGCGGAAAAAGCTGTCGGGCACCAAGCGGAGGGAGGCAAGTGGGGAAAAAATTCAAGCGGTGTCAGCATGGCTTGCCGAAAGTAGGTTTTATCAACAGACCGAACTTTATTTCGGACAAAGAAAAGCTCTACGGAAGACAAAAAAGGAGGGTGGGTTGCCCGGCCGAACAAAAATGACATCCCGATCAGGGAGGGCGGGAGCTTGGTCAAAGGGGGGGAAGGGACAAGTAGAAGGATACACAAGGAAAGAAAGGTTTTCCTGAAAAGACTGGCAGCCCCATGGCGGATAAGCATTCATTCGAAGATCCCCGGCACAGGGCATCATTGAGGGACCATGGGAAAGAACTCTAGGGGCGCCATTTGGCATAACCTGATATTTGCGCAGGAAACGAGGGGGGGGGGAAGGGTCCGATCCGCTGGCGATTCAGTACGCACGAAAAGGCTCGCAGTTTAAAAAAAAAAAAGGGGGGGGAGGGTTTTACGGAAAGGGGGACTAGAAGAAAGTTTGGGGAAAATAAAACGAAAAAGGGGGAAAACCCAATAATAATTTCGCGGCCATTGGAATGGCCGTGATGTCTTACCAAACTGATAATTCAGCTAGAAGGAAAAGTGTTCTTGGGGGGGTAAAGCGATGAAGAAGCGACGTAGCCAGCATCCAAACGAAAAAGCAACCAGGGAGGGGGACGGCACCCCTGTTCCAACCAAGAAAAAGGGAAGGAGAAACAGACAGCTGGCGGGGGGTGGGAAAAAAAGGGGCAGAGACACTTGCAGCTTTTCAAATTCGGAGCATGGATTCCGGTGGAACGAGCAGGAGAAAAAAAAGACCTGGGAACTAAGCTCAAAGAAGGGGATGGGGCCTTGGCCAAAGAGCCCTGAGGTCGGGGCCCGCCCCCGCTGTGGGGGGGCCGCGGATGAGGACAAAAAATCTGATAATCTTGTGTCACGGAGAAGGGGGAAGGGTAAAAAGTTCAGGGGAAAAGAAGTCTGCCGAAGCAGCAACGGCGGCTGGGGCCGGGGGTCACGGAGATTTAAGACTGAATGGATGCCAACCCGAAGGAAGGGGAACGTCTGAGGGGGTGGGGGGGAAGGGGCAACCAGCCACGGGTAAGAGGCCCGCATCACACGGAGATGCCAGCCGGGCACACAAGAATCCAGATTGACCAAAAAGATTAAGACGTTGAGTAGAGGAGGAAATGACGCTGTCAAATAAAACGGAGGGGAAAAGAGGCCGGGTCCGCCCTTCGCTTAGTGAACGAGCGGCGGCAGAAAAGGGTGAGGAGTCGGAACAAAAAGCAGTCGAGCAGGGGCGAAGGCGCCAACAAGGGGCACCAGGAGGGAGAAAAAAAGACTTGAAAAAAAAAGGACGGGAAAGGAGTTGAAGAAAGCCAGAGTGGCACTGAAACGAGCCGAACAAGGCGGAATGACTAAGCTGCGGACCCTGTAAGAGGGTTAGAAGCAGCGGTCAAAAAAGGGGGAAAAAGTGTTCCGCAACAAGGGAGAGGGGTCGCGGTTGCTTTGGGGGGGAGGGGTATTGGGAGGGCCTTGGGGGGGGGGGGGTGGGGGGGACTAATTGCGTCTAAAAACCCAAATCGAAACAAAACCGCCGAGAAAACGCCGAGGCAACTATTTGGTGACGAACGGGGCCACTTGGAAATAGGAGGAAGGGGGGGACGGTGGGACCAAAACCCTCCGCGAGGATTCCAGCCAAAGAAATGGTTGGTTCCTGAAAGGCTTGAAACGAACTCAGAAAGTTCAATATCTCTTTCAGCAACAAAACACGGGGGGAAATGAATTAAAAAAAAGAAAAGAGGAAAAGTTTCAAGGAGACATAAAAGTAAAGAACGAACAAGGCGGTTTTTGCAAGAACAAAAAACAATTGACGTTGAATAGCTGGCTGGTGAAATCAGCCCCACGAAATCGGCGACGATCCCCCTGAGAAAAAGACCGAACCCAAGGGTTGGACGCGTGAGCTCTGGCGGACTAGGCCCAGTTTTGCATTCACTCGGAAGTTCAGGATCCAAACCAATCAGAAGAGAAAAAAAAAAGCCCCCGAAAGTGGCGCCTCGGTTGCCAGTGCAGGACACTTCAAGGGACGTATGAAAAACCGGGGAGTCTCAGAGGACGAAAAAAAAAGGAACTGAAAAAAACGGTTCAGCACTGGGGCGCGACTACTGCGACAATGAAACACGAGGGGTCTGGAGTTGGGGGATCAGAGATAGAAAGGGTGGGCAACGTTGGGGGGCGCAGGGCGGAGCCTGTTAGGCCGATCATCAAAAAGGAAAAATGTGGCGCACAAATAGGAAGGGGGGGGTTAAAACAGGCAAGAAGGGGCGACGCTGCCAAAAAAAGAGGGGGGTAGGTTGAATTTTGGACGCAGAAAAAGCAGCGCGTTTAAAAAAGAACCCAACAGAAGCTCTGGGGACCACTGATGTGGGGGGAGGGGAGCAAGGAAAACCTACGACCAGGGCGAAAAAAAAAAAAAAAGTGGGTAAAAGGGGGGTCAAGTGCTTGTTGAGCCACCAGGGGCCAATGAATGCAAGCCCAGAAATTTTTAGTCGGGTGATAAACAAATTAAGCCAGGGCCGCCCTGCAGGCTTTCGAGAGACAAAGGAAAAAAAGAGGGGAAGCCCGGAGTCAAATGCGCAACAAGGATTATCATAGTTATCCGCTAAAATGACCTATGAAGCCAAAGCAGGAGGAAACCGTCCGCCAGGGTATCCTGGAAAAAGTTGACAATGGGGGGGATAGGGACCGTTTGATAAGGGGGGGGGAAGGGAAAGGCAACGCGCCAGATTTTTTGGACCGCGCAATGAAAAGAAAGCCGCCGCTCAAACGAATGTGAAAAGCTGAAAAAGAATTCTGGGAATAGAAAAAATCAACAACCTAAAAAAAATTTGCGCACATTGAAAGGAAGGAGGAAAAAGGTGGTAAAAGGTTAAAGGGGGGGGAAGGACCACGCCCCCCTGTTGTCGCTGAGGGTTGTCGATGGGGGATCGTGAGTTACAGGAAGAACGGGCCCTCAAAGATAAAAGACAGGAAAAAAAAAAAAGAAAAAGGCCGAAAAGGGGGGACGAGGTACAAGAAATATCCGGCAAATGGGGAAAGGACGGAGGGAGAATGATTTGTTTTAAAAAAACAAATCGGCAAAGGAGGAGGAATTGAACAATCGACCCTAAGAGGGAGTTTTTTTTTTAAAAGGGTCACAAAAAAAAACATGGGGAAAACTGCGAATGGGCCCGGCTGGTGGCCGTTTTACCTTCATCAAAGAACGAACGCAGGTCAAAAATTCGCGCGGGCAAGTCCCGGTTTCGCCAACAATAAAATGAGGTTACGGATACGGGCCGCCAAAAAGGACGCCGGCGGGGGGGAACCCCGCATCACAGCTTAGGGGAAAACGAAAATGTCGTCCTAAAACACGGGAGGTGCCGAAACTATTGCCCAAGGAAGCGCGGCCTGGAAAAGCTTCGGGGCGAGAAATTCAATGGAAGGAGAACCTCGAGAAAAAAGGGAAGGCAGCCAGAGGAGTTCTGGCCGAAAGAAGGGAAAGCTCGCCGCCTTGGTCAGGAAGCAAAGGCGCCACGGCCTCCGAAGGGGGGGACTTCAAGGAAAATGGAGGGAAAAAAAAAAAAAAAAAAAAAAAAAAAAAAAATGGGGCGAAAACGGTGAGAAAGGGAAAAACGATGAATTTGCCGCTGAAAAGAGAAGCGCACAAGCCGCCAAATCGAAAAAGGGGGAGCGTTTTTGGAAAACTGGAGACAAGGGGGGGATAAAAAAGCATGCCTGGCTGCGATTGAGTCCCACCAAAAAAGGGGGAAAAACACTCCGTCTCGAACCAATGTGCTGGCCGGCAAAAGGAGGTCGCGGCGGGGGACTTGTCAAAGGATGAGGTTTGGCAAAAAAGGGACTAAGGATGACAGTCTGACCCGCTCACAATCCACACCTAGCCAGGGGAAGCAACCAGCGGACGGGATAATTGCACAGAGCCCCTGAGGATTAGACAAACTTCGAAGGGGGGGAGTGAGGGGGGAGGAAGGCAAAAAGACATGCCTTTGCAGGGTCAAAAAATCGGCGGACTAGGGGACGCAAAAGACGAAATCCTTGGGCGTTTTTCTGAAAGCACGACCAGGGAAGATTTTGCAGCTCGGATTGGAAAAAAGGGGACTGTGGAACGTGGGAAAGGTTTAAGCAAAGACTAAAACAATACTTGTTAAGAAAATCTGATGGGGGGGAGGGAGCAAACGAGGTCTGCCGAGCGTTGTGAAAGATTCAGAGCAGCACACGGCGGGGGCACTTGAGGGGGGGGTCCATAAGGATTCTGGCAATAGGCGCCGAGGAATGTGTGTCCAAAGAACGGGAAGGATAAAAATCTCAAAAGAAAGGATATGCAAAGGCGCTGCATGACTTTCCCAAGAAAAGAAGAAGCCGTGTGAAGGGGGAAAAGCGGGATAGAAAACTTGGGGTGAAAACATAAACGTCACACGAATGGGTGTAGCAGCGCATCACCAGCTCTTTAGTCCCAACAGAAATAGAATGGCGGTCCGGAAAAGTGGGTGATGGGCGGTCCAAACCCGGCAAACGCAAGTGCAGGGGGAAAAACCGCCAGGTGCCAAACCATGCTTTGGTTTCTAGAATTCGGGAGTTATAAGAGCCAAGAGTGGGGCAATAACGAAGGAAAAGCACCAGTGCCCGGATATGTCAAAAGAGAGTTCTTCGAGGAATCCAAGGAAAAAAAAAACGCGCGGAAGTGTTCGTCAACAACGCAACGGCGGCATGGGTGGCGGGGGAGGGGTTTAGGAGGGGTTTTCTAGGGTTGGTTGTGGACTTATGACATACAATAAGAAAACGGGGAAGAATCCAGGAAAGAAAGCCGCTTGACCACTGCTGGGGGGCAAAACGAGTTGAAAGGTGTGGGGAGGGATAGTCGGAGGTGTAGGGAAGAAACTCACACCGGGGATTCCACACAGACCTATGGAAAAGTAATCCACGGGGTTGGGGTACAAGTTGCAAAAAAAAAAAGGCTTCAAACATCTAGAGCGGTTTTCAACAATATGAAAGAAAAAACAAAGAGGAAGAAAAGAGAATTTGAAAAAGCGACGGGACAGTTCAAGCCCCATCAAGGACCAAAAAGTGGATGAGTTTTTAGAGGAGAAAAGAGGGCGGGAAAAAGGGTGATAAAATCCCAATCGGGACGACAAAAGAGAAAGGGAAACGCGCTCAACACTAGTTGTAGCGGGGGAAGCGCCTGCAGAGGATGGGCTAGACCGGGGGGGGGTTAGGAGAGAATTGGAACTCAACTGAGTCAAAAAAACAACTAGCAACAACCAAAAACCCCGCGCCCAGTCCGCCGTTGGCGAAACCCTTCCCGCCGGTCGGAAACCAGGAGGAAGACCGAAAGGAAAAGGAATAGAACTTGGACCGCACGAGTTCAAAAAAAAAAGAGAACGCAATGCCACGATTGGTCTTAATGACAAAGGGCTCGGACGTCTAAAGAAAAAAAGAAAAGGTTGGGAAAAAGGGTTGGGGGCGCACGCCCAAGAAAGAGCGATGGGTTATGTAAAATAAGAAAAAACAATGGCACCAAGCCGATCGGAAAGGGGTGTGAATAAAGATAAAAGCCGAAAGGACGTTTTTGTAAGAAAGGGGGACATCAAAAAAGAGAGGGTTTAAAAGGACACAACGCCCGACTGGCAAGAAGAAGCCATCGGTGGAATTTAAAAGGAAGGAGTCAGATTAGGTCAGGGGGGGGAAAAGGGTCCCTGAAAGAAAGACAGTTGGCTGTCAACGAAGAAAGCAAAATCCAAAAACCTCAGACAAGAGGGACGTTGGGGAAGGGCCTGAAAAGAAGGAAAAAAGCCGCCTCAAAACCCGTCCGCGCGAGCAAAGATCAGATGTTCGACAATGCTAACTGCTGATAGAAAAAATGCACAAAAGAAGAGGGGCAAAAAAAAAAGCCAGGGTAATCCGGAGATCAAGGTCATATCCTTATCCTCAAAGAGGAGTTGCAAGGAGCACGAGGCCAGGGGGGAGGGGGGATGCGCAAAGGGAAATAAAGAAACAAAGGGGTGAAAGCTGAAAAAGCCATGGCCAGGAAAAGGGAACCGCACAAACCAGCTGTCGATTTGCAAGGAATACTCAAAGAAAAAGGAAGGAAAGGAATCTCCCGGCCCCTGTTGCAGGGGGGAGGGGGAGAATTTCGATGGATTGGCAAGGGCGCGCTGTCCAAGAGGAAGAGGGCCCGAAAAAAAAAAGAAAAAAATTGAACGCTATCCCGACCAATTTTTCAAGGAAGAACGGGCCAGCAAATGGTTGCCGAAAAATGTAAAAAGGAAGTTGGAACTCTCATCAAAGCCAGGAAAGAGGAAAGGAGACAAGGGGGCGGAACAAGACGCCGGAAAAAAACCTTGGACAAAAGGGAAAACCGTTGGGGGACTTGGGTCTCTGTACCTGAATCTGCCGGGGCAAATTTCATCGGGCGGGTGACCGAAAACGCAAAAGTGGAAGGGGTTGAAAAAGCCGCAAACCTGGGTTACTGGAATCAGGGAACAGGACTTATGCCGGGAGTGCTCCTTGCCAACATAATATTGGGGCCGCAGCTGACACGCTTTTAAGGGAAAAATTAAAAAACAAAAAAAGGACGGACCTGAAGCCTACAATCGGGGGGAAAAACTTCGGAGAAAAGTCAAGATTATCAGAGGGAAGGGAAAAGCTTGTCCAGGCTAATAAAGAGAAAAAAAGTCCGGAAAGCGCTGGACACGCGAAATAGCAAATGTAGGGGAGGGAAACGGGACGGAACAGGGAAACAGAGGACATCATTGCGGTCCGACCCAGTTGCGGCAGGGGCGAAGGTGGGCAGAAAACCGAGTTACCTCAAAAATGAAGTGCCGTCGCAATCCCTGACTGGAAAAGAGGTTACGCGAAAAAAGAAAGAGGAAAGACCGAGGGGAGGGGTTCCGACCAGGGGCAGAAAAGGATTCAAAATGCGGTCGAGTTGAAGTTCAAACAAAAAACAGGGGATCTTGGACAATCCGTCGTTCGGATGCCAGGGGAGTTCAGACCAACCTGATCGAATCCTCACGAAAGGGCCCTTCTCCTGGTGGGGGATCAAAGAGGGGAAAACAGTCGCGAAAAAAGAAACAACAGAAAAAGGAGTCACGCCAAAGCCAACCAGGGCACGTCCTAAAAGCCCCGGATCAAGTATGCCAACGCGCACCGAGCGATGGGGGAAGAGTCATGAGCATGCAGGGCAGGCGTGGGCAAAAGTCCAAGGCGCTATGAGAGGGCGAACAAATCCTTGGCACTTTGCTCCCTGCGCAAAATCAAAAACTCGGGGGTGAACAAGTCCCTGAGGGAAAGATTCGGAAAGCCCAGGAGGTGGCCCTAACAAGAACGGGGGGAGGGACTTTAAAAAATGATGATAATGAACCTGGAGCGCGCGCGGGGGAGGGGACAGCGTTTAACTTAGGCATCAAAGGACGGCCTTGGCTGTTCGAGGATAAACCCCTCGATAAAAACCAACTGGGGAGGGCAAAAAAAAAAAAGGTCGGCACGGCCAGGCACAAAACCGCACAGAAAAATAAAAGAAATCGCAAACTGCAGGAAATCGGCGACTCCAAATTGGCAGGGAAAAAAACGTTTGTGAAAAAAAAAAACCGCGCAGAGCCGAAAGGGGGGGTCAAAACGGTAAACTCGTTGAGAAACAATCTCGTGACGCAGAGAACAAAACCCAGAGCGCTCCGCGCAAGTACTTGTAGGGCCGTCATAACAAGGAGCTAAAAAGAGGCTTAAAAAAAAAAAGAAAAACTAAACTGGGGCAAAACACATGAGTGGATAGAAACAGGAAAAGGGGTGACAAAAGAGAGCCAAGAGTGCATTTGAGAAAAAAAGAGTCTCGCCGTAAGTTGGTCAAACAAGGAGGAAGGGACCTTGACAAGACGGAAGCACGGACATAAAAAAAAAGTGTTTTCGAACGACAACGAGGAGGAACCGGGCGCGTCCGGGGAACCTGTGTGGGGGTTGAAAATGAGAAGGGGGTGTGACTAAGGGGGAGACTTAAAAAAGATAAAACGGGGCCAAACACGTAAGAAACCACCCGAAGGCGTTCAAACGACAAAAAGGGTTTTCAGAGGGTTCTGGGGAGTAGGTATAGTCACGAGGGCTGGGGGGGGAAACCAGAAAAAACCACAGCCTATAAAATTAATCCTGTGTTGGGAAGGGGGGGCTTTAAGAAGGGTTCGTTACTTAAATCTGAGGAAAAAAAAGTTTCAAGGGGAGAAAAAACAAGGGACTCAAAACCAAACGAACAGTCATAAAAGAGGAGAGAAGTGAAAAGCCTCCAGAATTACTACCGGGGCCCAGCAACCTACCCAGTGGGATGCTGTAGGAGGAACTGTGGGGACGCGGGAGGGTGGTCAAAAAGAGCCTACTATCCCGTCCCTCTGAAAGAACCCTAGTGTTTGGGTTTTGAAGCGGGGGAAGGCGCCTCGGGGGGAGGCTGAAAAAAAAGGGTTGTCCGCTGGGCGGATCGGTTGAACTGGTAGCCAAACCAAGGGAAAAAATAAACCCCCGCCCAAAAAAATTTGCCGCTCGTGGGGCCTAGGACAAAACCGATCCCTGTCTGAAAAAAGGCCTCAGGGGGGAAAAGGCCAGCAAGCCCAAAACTTTCAGGACCAAAAGTTGGCGGGGAGAAAGCCGGAAAAAAATGCCACTTCTAAAGTGAGGTATTAGAAGGGGGAAAGGAGAGAGAAGTGTGCAACGTTTTGTTGTTCATAAATCGCAAAAAACGTAAAAAGGGGTATGGGAACACAGCAAGGGGCCAGGAAAAAGCAGAACGCGGAAAAGACAGGTTTGATAAAGCGAGGGCCGCTGGGGCTACGAACGTTGGAGGGGACAGCGGCAACGCCCAACGGACAGAAACAAAAGGGGAAGCTCAAATCTGGAAGTATAAAAACGAGAACCTGGCAAGTGGGGGGAGAGCATTCTGACTTTGCTTGTGCCTGCAAACCGCAAATCAGTCAAAAGAAGGGGGGAGGGTTGGGGCGAAGCAGAGAAGGAGGAGAACTAAAAAACTACCAAAAAAAAACGTGTTGCCTTGATGACTCTGTGAATAAAAACCGCTCAAAAAAAACCAGCGCAGCCAGAAAAAAAAAGACCCAAGGAAGTTTTGGAAAACCAAGAACCAAAAAAAGAGGAGGCCAAAGCGGCGGTCAACCGTCATTCCCATTTAAATGAAACATGAGACCTTAAAGATCAAGGGGGTTGAGCGAGCAACGCGCAAAAGGGGGGGTTGACGATGCAGCAAAAAGTTAAAGGAATCTCAATCCCTTGCCAATTCAGAACTGGAAAAATGGAAGGGGAGGAATCAAAAAAAAAAAAAGGGCAGAAATGCCGCTTAAAATACTCCCCACTCAGGAAGACAGGGCAAGTCCCTGAACAGTGTAAACAGGGCGGGGGACGGGAGGGTTTAAGGAAGAAAGCGAACTTTTAAACGCTCTGTGGTATTCAGATTCATCGGATCCTAACAAAGCTGCAGGGAGACGATCGTCAGAAGAAAAAAATTCACCGAAGAAAGGGATGGGGGGGTCTTGGAAGTATGGGGTGAACTCAATCAGAGTCCCGGCAAAAAATCTGACAACACTTGAAAAAAGAAACAGGTGGGGGGAAAAGAAAAAGGATTAAAAACAACGCAGGGGCAAAATTGCTTGGGTCCGTACCACTGAAAATAACAGCCGCAAGGGACGACGGCGCATGTAGGGGGAGGGAAGGTAAATTATCCGGTTCGACGAAAAAACAATGCCGCTTTACTGGTCTCTGAAAACTGCTGAGCGTGGACAAGGGCCTTAAAGACAAATGAAAAGAGGGCTGGAGGAACGGGAGGGCGCCCCAATTGTTCACCCAAAAAGGAAACTGGATGGAAAAGCAAAAACCTTCGTGCGCACCCTTGGACAAAGAAAAGGGCTCGAAGAAATTCCGGGGAGGATCCGGTCAGATGTCCAGGGAAAAAAGCCGTAGGGAAGAAGGAAAGGAGAAAGGGGCGCTCCTCAACCAGGGGCGGGAAAAAAGGAGGGCGCATTATCCCGACGCCTCAGGCATTTGTAAAGACCGGAGATTTGGGGGCAAAAGGGACAAGAAAATAACAGAACTCCAAAGAGGGGGCGCATAAACGCCCGAATGATTTGAAAAAAAAAAACGCCGGGCGATTCCGGTACTCACCCACGGCTAAAAGGGCCTAGGGACGCCAGTCTGAAACATGTCCAGGAAAACACGGTGAGAAAATGAAAATCACAAAAAAGAAGGACGATTGTATGGGGGGTTCCACCCAATAAATTGAAACTTCAAGTGTTGAAAATTGGGGCCCGACCGGATATTATGGAAAGCGAGTCGAGGCAACTGAGCCCATTTGACGGGAAGGGGTTCAAAAAGAAAAAATGAGACAGCGCGTAAATTGAAAAAAAAGACAGACACACATTCGGCAGTCAAGCGAGGGGGGCAAAGTTGGAAAGTGCACGCTAGGGAAGTAAGGCAGGGCAAAACCCGAGGGAGAGGTTTGGGGGGGTCCCGCAAAAAACCTTTCAAATTCGGCACGCACCTCATTGGTCGAAAAAAGAAAATGGGGCAGGTCTCAAGGGAAAAGAACGTTTAAGGGGGGGAGGAGGGGGACAGCGTCCGGATGAAAGATGGAAGTTGACCACCTGGGGGGGAGTACTGTAGAACAAAAAAGGATTAATCCTTTCAGAGGTTGCAAGAAAAGGATTGTAGCTTTCGTGCGAAGCAGAAAAAACGGCTTGCGGGAAAAGGGAGGTATGAAACGGACGGGAGGGAAACTTAAGACCAACTGGAGGAATTGGAAAAGCCACCAGAAGTCAAAAAAGCTGCCATAAAACTGACCAGAGGAACGGCGCAGAAAACCAAAGGGGGGGGACAGGCGCGGCGTTTGTCGTAAAAAACTGCCGTCTGCCGCGGTGAAAAAATACTTCGGAGACGTTACTCGAAAACGGGGGGAGAAAAACTTTGAAAACGCTGAAAGGGAAAGGGGTCTGGAACTTGTAAAGTCGTCAGAGCTCGAACAGGCCGCGGCGCCCCAAAGGTTCAAAAAAAGGCCTTGGGATAGAAGGGGAGGACCTAGCTTGGAAAAGTATGGGGGAGAGAAGAGCAAAGAGGAAAAGGGCGGAAAGTCGCACGCGGCCGTCATCGTATAAAGACATGGGGCAAACATGAAAATAAGTGGAAAAGGAAGGGCCCGAGAAGGCAAAAATAGAAGAACACGCGGGCTTGGGGGGGGGGTGGGGGGGGGGAGTTTGTAAACGGGAGGGGGGGTGCAAGGTGGTACGAAGTGTCGTTGAAGCTAGCTAAGCAGCGAGGAAGCAGCGCCCCGAAAGGAAGCTCCAAAAAAAAGAATTTGGGGGGGGGGCGCCCGACTGAGTGATACTCAGATTTCTCAACTCAAAAAGGGGGGTCCACCGGAAAAAAGTAAAATAAGGGGTGGGCCGATTGGCAGTGGAAAAAAAAGTCTGAAAGGGTTCAATATCCTCTCAACAAAGTAGGGGGGATAAAAAAAAAAATATGGGAAAAGCTCAAGAGTAAAAAAAAGGAGGTGGTTCAAGCCCCTTGGGGAAAACCCAAACATTGGGGGATACCTGTGATGAGGAAGGGTGGAGAGGGTTGATAAAAAGAAAATCGAAGACAAAAACTACTAACACGCCCGAGAGACATCGGGGGGTAAAAAAAGGCATTGTGGGGAAGATGCCCGTTTCCATGCGAAGGGTGGGTCGAGAGGCTAAAAAAAGCAGACAGCACTTGACAAAAAAAAGAGAAAAAAGCCAAGCCCGCCCGTGAAAGTGCGTTTGAGAAAACAACGTAAGGGAAGAAAACCGGATAGGAAAAAGCGGGGAGAAAACGATGAGGGAAAGGCATGCCAAAACCTAAAAAAGAGCCAATGGCTTCGCAAAAGAGCTGAGAGCACTCTGGCACTCTTAGACTCTCGCCAAAAGAAAAGAATAAGAATGGGCCACGTTTGGGGGGTGAACTCGCCTAGAAAAAAAACAATTGTATGACCGAAGACAGACAGATCCGCAACGCTCGCCTGGTTTGCAAACTAAAGGGCCGAAAGGCCAAAAAAAGTACGGGGGGGGGGGAACAGCGCAGAAGCCTCGGTTTTTTAAGAAAACACTAGAAAGGTCGGGGAGGAAGTCCATAAGCGCGAGCCCTGGTTTCAAAGGGAAGAATATTCTCACTGCTTAAAAAAACCGTACACGAAAGGATCAGAAAGCAGAAGGGGGGGCGCCGAAATCAATTCGGAGGAGTTCTCAAAGAAAACCAGGGGCTGCACCCTTCTGTGTTTAACAATGCAAAGACCTGGCGGACAAACCGGACAAGGGGAAGTTTTTTAATAAGGAAACTAAACCATTCGAAAGCGGCGTCCAACCGTACCCTTAGCGGTGATCAAAAAGGCAATGAAAGATAAGGGAAGAAGGTAATAGAAAACAAAAACGACACGGATTTTTGATGCGAGAAAAGAAGGCGCCGAAATTTTAAAAGAAAAAGGCTAGGAAAATTCTGCAAAAAACGCCAAATTGCGCAAGGGAGCAAAAGGAAAGAAGGGAGGAGGGGGGGGAAAGGTTAAATCCGAACCCAAAAAAAAACTGGGTTGCTTGAGCTTCGCGGAAGAAAGTTGGGCAAAAAGTGAGCGAATTTACGGCGAGGGGAAAAGTCAAAGAAAAAAAAAGATAAAGAAATGCTCGCCTCGAAATCAAGAGGCCCGAAATATCCGGCCCCCTCCAGCCGAATAAGGGGATGAGCCGCGGGAAATTAATGGTGGGAAGTCAAAGCGGAAGTCTAGTAAACAAAATTTCTGTTCAACGAACTGCAAAAAGGGGGGTCAGTAAACGCCTTTTTCAACTGCGGAAATGAGAAGTTCGAGGATCGCAGTGCCACGGGAAAAAGAAATCGGGAGGTAAAAGAAAAAAAAAAACGGTTGGGGACGCGCAACGCCAATGCCCTGGGCGGGCGCAAAAACAAATGCTGGGTGACCAAAAGGAAAAAATTCATGCACAGACTGTATTTCAGCCATCGGGGACAAGACGCGGGTCAGAAACAAGCCACAAAACGCGCTCTTCAAAAAATGGACAAAACCTTTAAACTACAAAGTTCCGGATGACCTCGTCAAGGAAAGTCAAGTCCATCAAGCCGCGTGCCCACCACTGGTTGGATTGGAAAAGAACGCCCAAGCAGGGATGGAAAAGGGGAGCTTCAGCATGAAAAAAAAACGCAAAATGGGCGGGAAAGAACAGTAAACGCAGGGGTGCAGAACGGGTTGGGGCGGCACAGGAACGATTATGGGCGCAGAAGGCTGGCTGGGAAAAAGGGAAAAAAAAAACCCAAAAGGAACCATTGAGTGGGAAGCGTTTTGGGCCCCGGCGGGAAAAAGGTAAACATGGGAAGAGCCTGGCTGCGAATGAGTCCACCAAAACGCCATCAAGGATGGGGCTTGTCAAAGGGCTGGCTACCAGGGAAAGAGATTTAAGGGGACCAACCAAAAAAAACACAATCGCGGAACTAGCCCTTAAGAAAAATTGGGGGGGGGTTCGGAAGCGGATGAAATCTTAGCAGAAAAAGGAAGCACCAGGCATCGAAAAGTCAGCCAGAAAACAGGGAGGGAAAAAATTCACATAGCGCCTTAGTCCGGCAAATTAGGGGGGGGCTAGGTTCCGATTCATGTCATAAAAAAACGTTTTCGCACACCCTCGCGTACGTAGCCATTGCCGAGAAACCAGAGAAAAAAAGGCAGGGGGGGGTGAAAAAATCCGGGACAGCTCAAGCCGAAAGGGGGGACTGCCCCCAGCTCAGTAGTTAAGATACTGGGAGCCCGCCTCAATAAGGATAAGGGAACAAAAAGACGGAAGAAAAGACCGCGAGAGACAAAAAATCAGAAAAACCGTCTTTTGTAAGCGGTCAAAAAAAACATAACGGGGGCGGCTGCGAGGTTCTTTAGGGGGGGGCGCGAAGGACAGCAACTATGCTGTTAACTTCGATGGCAAGGAAAAAAAGAAAGGAAGAAGAAGGAAACCGCCATGACATGGCAGGAGGAAGGAGGTTAAAAAAAGCTTCGCGTTGTTCCGAAACCTCAGCAGGAGCTGTCAAAAAATAAAAACGTAAGCAGGGAACAGCGCGAGAATAGAGTAGCAAAAGGAGAGCGCGGGAACGGCCGCATGAAAAACCTTTGGGGGATGAAAGCGCGAGCAGCTGCCAAGTTTTGCAGCCAAAAAACGCCCACATTGGGATTTTGAAAAAAAAAGGGGTCGGCAGGGGGAGAAAGAAAGTGAAAAAACAGCGAGCGCAAAACAAAAGTGGTTGCGGGGAAAGTGGAAAAACGCAGAAAAGGTGAAGAAAGCAGCGGTCAGAACGGCTCGGGTGAGACGAAACGCAACCGAGGCGGAAAAGGGAGCGAAGTTGTGTGGAGGGGGTTCGGAAAAGAACGGACTAGGGGTAAGAACCGGCCGGAGCCAGCAGCACGAAAAGACCCCCAGCCGGCACCCACAGAAATTCCAAAGAATAGGGGGGAGACGCCGGGAAAGGTAGGGATAGTCCAAAAGGGATGTATCCAAAAAACCGGATTGAATGGAAAAGAAAAAAAAGGTGGGTGTCCATGGGAAAAGAGTACGAGAGGAGGAGGGGGGTCAAAAGACG
>Ga0179593_1580333_pt1 | contig 16203 bp, 25 predicted proteins | sample CZODoug2_1_08_16_FD_185931 | JGI IMG/M metagenome (GOLD analysis project Ga0179593, IMG submission 185931) | Vadose zone soil fungal communities from Angelo Coast Range Reserve, California, USA - CZODoug2_1_08_16fungal (PacBio error correction) | ecosystem: Environmental > Terrestrial > Soil >...
GCGGGTCAAGACCAGTCCGAAAAAGGAGTTGACAATGCAAAGTTCTTTTTTCTTTGGGGAGGCAGCATCGGCGGCCGCATGAGGGGAAGGGTCGGCCAGGCACAACACAGACCTGAAGAGCTGGGCAGAGAAGGGCCCCAGCGGGAACTGCAGGAAAAAGGAAATTAAGAAAAGGCTGGGTCAGGGACTAGCAGGTTGCCCGGCGGGCTGTTTAAAACTTTAGGTATGCCCCCGAACAAAAAGACGCGACCAGGGGTGTTTACAAGAGGGAAAGTATAGGGGGGTGGGGAGACAAAAGGGGGGGTTACATAAAGAAAGGGGGGGGAAAATGAATTTGTCGAAAATAAAGGGATTGAGGGAAAAACAAGGGTAGGGACCTAGGAAAAAAACAATTTCCTTCTCGTGCAGCCTCTCTGAAAAGGATCGTTCGTTTTGAGGGGAAGATTCCAGAGAAGGGAGGAGGGGGGTCGAGGAAGGGGAAGGGGAAGTTTTGGGTTGAAGGAAAGGGAGGAAGTGGGAAAAGGGTCGGAGAAGTCCCCATCCGGCGGCGGACATCTAGGGGAAGGAACGAAATTTCGCCTCCTAAAAGGAGAGATCACGAAAACCGTTCCTGAAGGAGCTCCCGCTACGAGCAGAGGAGGTCTTCTCGAGAGATTGCATAAGAAAGAGAATCTGAAGACGGAAAACGTATCTAATCCGGGGAAGGAGATTGAACTCAATATAATGGAAGGGAAAAGTGGCCTTAATTAAGAAGAAAGGGGATGTTGTAGCAAAAAGAAAAAAGGCACAAGGGAAACAAAGAAGAGGGGAAAAAAGAACACACAGAGAGGGAGGGAACCAATAAAGAAATAAAAAGAACCGGACCTATAAAACAGGAAGAAAAAAAACCAAGGAAAAAAAAAAGAACACTAAAACGACTCTTTTACGGGAACAGGAAAAGGAGGGTAAGTTCTAATCAAAAGAAATCTCTCTCTTTACAATCCCTTTTTACTTCCGTCAAGGGGAGGAAGCGTATCATTTTCAGAAAGGAGCGGAGAGAAAGGGATATTAGGGTCTTGAAATTCTCTGGGATGGTCCCTTTCTTCCCCTTAGGCATACCTTCTCTGGAGCCGAGACCTTGGAGGGGAAAAGAAGAACGGAGTAACTAAAAAAGAGAGTGGCGTGGGAGGGTAGAGAGGGGGGGGGGGTGACCCTAGAGGAAGTCTGGACACACAGAACAGGGAGAGGTCTCCGCTCGTCTCCAGGGACAAGTGGAAAAGAAGTAATGGGTGGAGAAAGAAGGGGAAAAGTGAAGGAAAAGGGGACACAGTCATAGGTGACGGGAAACCTAACTTGGAATCAAAAGGGAAAATCGTCCATAATCTAAATAGAAAGAAGAAAATAATCTTCTCGCCGAGAAAGGGGAGCGACCCAGATGTGAAAAGGCGAGGAACTGTGGAAACAGGGGGAGGAAAGGAAAGAGAGCTGTGCAAAGGGAGAAAAAAGGAAATAAAGTTCCTACAAAGGATGGTGAACACACCCCGGGGGGACGGAGGATTCTCACCGTTTAATTAGTCACACAAGGGAAAAAGCAACAACCATTAGGAGAAAAGAACTCCGGCTGAAAATCAACAAAAAAAAAGAGAAATATAAGGCAATGGAGGGGAACCTACAGCGAAGAAAAAAAGAACCAAGTCTAGGAACGAGATAGAAGTATTGAGATAAGCGAAGGAAGCTGGGCCGAAAGAAAAGAAAAGAAACTTCGATACTCTTTCTATGTGACAAAGGTCTACTATATACATAAAAACAAATCGCGGTGCTGCTTTATTGAGGGAAAAAATTTTAGCGCAAACGGAGGAGAAAGAGGGGCATCTGGTCAAGAGAAGAAAAGGGCGACTTGAGACACAAACAAGGGGAAGGAAAGAGCCGAGCTAAAAGCGGTGGAGAAGAGGTGATTTCTATCCGTGGGGAGAGACGCTATCAATTGCAGCGTGACAGAAGGAGAAGATAAAGACACGACCTGGAGAAAAGGGAAAACGTGAAAAAGGAGGAAAAAGACGACCTGGGATAGAAAGAGGAAAATCTGAAAAAAGAGGATTAATAAAGGGTAGAGGAGGAGTGAGAAGACTGATCTCTCAAGCTTATGGGGGAAAAGCTCAATGGAGCTGGGTCCGAATGGAGGAAGTATGTTTCCGTCGTCGAAGAAAAAAGAAGGGCTTCCGGGAGAGAAGGGAAGGTCGGAGAAAAAGAAGACTCTACAGGACATGCAAGGGAATGGGGAAGGAGGAGGGGTCTCACCTCACGCTTCCATAAAAGCATTGCGATTTTGGAAAAAAAAGTACAGGAGCGCCAACAAGCTCAGCCTCGGGAGACGGAAGAAAAGAAGAAAAAACAAGCACTGACAGAAGGAAAAACCCTATAAACAGGGAAGAGTGAGGTGAGGGGAGCAAACAGAAACAGGAGGCTTGTAGTAAGGAAAAAACGGTGCTTTTCTACAATCTCAATCTACGGAGACTTCCACGGCCGTCATTTGAAGAAGGCAAGCGCCGAGCAGATCATAAGGAAAGGGGAAAGGCAGAGCGAGCAGACAGTGGAGGAAAAAAGAAGGGACGAAAAGGAGAAGAAAAACATCACTAAGACAAAGAGGAAAAGAGAAGCTGGTAGATGGAAAAGAACAACAAGAGGGAGTATGCATCATCATCACGAAGGGAAAAGCGACCCGGAAGGGGAACGAGGGTAGAACTGAAGAGGAAGGGGGGGGGAACGGAAAGGAAAAAGAAAAAGGACTGGGAGGGAAGAAGGGAGGAGCGAGGGGGGAAGAATTTCGGCCATCCAGAAGGGAAGCAAATCCCTCGTGTATAGAAGCGAGACGACCTTCTCGAGAAGGTGAAAGAAAGGCCGAGAAACAAAGAGGGGGGAGGACACGTGCTGAGGAAAGAAAGAAAAGGATAATCTCACGAGAGGGAGGAAAGTCGGAGGCGTCTTGAAAAGATTAATACATCCTCACCGGGTCGTATCTGTTGTAATTGGAGAAAGGGAAAGAGGAGAAAAAAAAGAGTAAAATTGGGATTCACCAATATGAGGGCAGAGGGGGAGAGGGAAGCGTAGGGAAAGAGGGAGAGGGAAAAATCGATGGATCGGGGAACAGGAAAAGACAACCAAAGTAGGAGAAAGGGGGGACCGGGCCTTTTTTTCAGGGAAAGCCACTAACGTGGAAGAAAGGGGGGAGAAAACGGCATGTGAAGAAGGAGGAGTTGGGGAAAATTCAAAAACATTTTTGTGAGGAGTAGGTGCAGCAAAGGAGCTTTCATTCGAAGAACTGGCTGTCAATTCATAGGGGAGGGGGAGGGGAAAGAGACCCACTCGAAAAAAGGGAACTATGCGAAAAGAAAGGGGTCTCAAGAGGCTTGCGAGAGAAAGGGGATAGGGCCCTGAGGAGGAAATAGATCTGGAGCCTCTCTACCAAGGAAAACGTGGTTGTTAGAGCTCCAATAGAAAAAAGCCTATACAGAGAAAGGGGGGGGAAAGAATCTGCAGGAGGAAAAGGGGGGGAGGCGTCTACCACGAGAATGGAAAAGAAAGCTATAAGACAGGCGCGAAAAAAAGTGAAGAGGGTGAGCTAAATAAAGGCCTTCTATCCTGCTTAACCAAGAGGGTCCGCTATGTATTATTAAACGAATGAGGGGGGAAACGGGGGGGGGGGGGATAAAGACTACGGGCGAGGAAGGGAGAAAAATAATAGTGGGATAGAGGAAGAAAGGAAGAAGGGGGGAACGAGAACGGTCTAGAATAAAAGAAGATACGGCCCATCCATAGAGGGGGAGGAGCGTCCTCTCACTCCTCGGACTTTTCATCTCTAGGGGAGGACAGAAAAACGAGAGGGGAAGGAAGGAGGTCCGTCGGCAAAGAAATTCACCACCTGAGTGATATAGCGCGGTAGGGGGCGGGATTCTCTCTTTCGGGGAAAAGACTTTCCGGAGGAAACGAAATTCCAAAAATGAGGGAGGCCGATGCCGAAGGAAGAGGGGAGGGGGAAACAAGAAGGAAAACATAACAGCAAAGGTAAAGTCAAAAGGACATCTTTACGTCTTCTCAAAGATATTAGGGAACGAAAAGCAGCTGTGGGGAAAACGTCGGGGGGGGGGGAGAACAGAAAGAGAAAACTTCACACAAGAACGTAGCGGGGGCACATAAACAGAAAGCCATCTCTTCTTCTACAAAAAAGGGGTCGGAAGAGCCCGGTTTCGGAAAGGTTTCTCTGGGGGAAAAAGGAGAGGGGAGAAGGACAAAAAGGAGGGAGGACTAAGGGGAAAGGGGGGGGTGACACAGGGGAAAAAAAAAAGCTCTGCGGGGCGCCTACAAAAGAAAGGCTTCAAAAGGAAAGGAAGAAACACAACAAAAAAGGGAAAAAGGGGAACGCTGAGAAAAAGGGGAAAGAGGAGAATGGAAGATGAGCGGCTGATAAGCACGGGCCTATTATTGGTTTTGCGCTATCAAAAAGGAAAAAATGTCGCGATCGTCGGGGGAGAAGACGTACAGGAAGGGGGTTATATGGGGAAGGAGAACTAAAATAATGAATATAGAGAAAAGAAATATGGAAAAGAAAATAGTAGCCTATTTTCCCACAAACTTCATATCTCCACCAAGGAGGGGAAGGAGGGAAGTCAAAGAAAAAGGAAGAGGAAGAATGAGGTCGCGGGTAGGCCAGGGGGAAAGGGATTAAAAGGAAGGGGAACAGGCGGCAGCGCGGAATCCAGAATGAGAGATGGGTTTCAATTTGTGTTTTAGTTAAAGAGGGATTATTAGTCTTCCTAGGAATTATATGGAATAGAAGGAATATAAAAAGGGAGGCAAAATCACAGGGGGGGAGGGGAAAGGGCAAAAAAAAGGACAAGGGGGGAAGAAAGGGGGGGAGGAAGAAGGAAAAAAAAGGTCTCGGGAGAAAGAAGGGGGGGAAGAGGAAAAGGGGGGGAAGAGGGAAGGGGGGAGGTGAAAAGGTAAAAACCCCCCATCAAAAAGAGCCGTTGCGGGAATCTGCGGGAGAAAAGACGGTATCGATCGCATCGGCAAGAAGAAAAGCTAGCAAAAAAAAAAGGTCTGTGGGGCGGGAAATCGCTCATCGAACGTACGACATGACAATTGCCAAGCGCGGGGCCAGAGGAGAAAGACGCGTTCCTTCCCCAACGATTTTAGAAAGCCTGCCTTGTCAATAAAGGGAGAAAAGAAGAAGGAGGAAAGGTTCGAAAAAAGAAAATTTAATGACGGAATTGGGCGAAACCAAAATCATATGAGTCCTCTCCAAAGAGCAGTCGCCATTTGTGAAGAACTAAAACCATATGAAAGGAGGGACCTTAATAAGGAAGAAGGAGAGACTCAAATAAAAGGAAGGTCTCTGAGAAGGGAAGAAACAGGCGGGGAGAGAGATGAAAGGGTAGAGAAAAAAAAGGAGGACATGATTCTCACTCTTGCAAAGGGCGATCACTTACCGGGGGAAAGGGGTGCGGGGGGAAAAAGAAACTGCGGGGGGGAAGAAAAATCATAAAGAAAAAGGAGGGGCAAATCGTAAAAGGGAAGAGGGAAAAGCTAGGGGACTGGGAGAAACAGACATTCCAAATCCTTCTCGTTGAGAAAAACGTCTCCATTAATGTAGGAAAAGAGCTACTCGTCTTACAAAGAAGAAGAAAGACCACACATGACGGGGAAAAGGGGATCGTAAGGTGAAGAAGGGAAGAGATCCATATCGGACGGGAACTAACAATAAAAATGACAAGACCTTTGTCTCTTTTATGGGCGGTTTATTGTCTAAAGGAGAGGCTTTCAGTGAAGAAAAGACAATATAACAAAATTCAGGAGGAAAAAGAGAGGGATTTTCCAAGGAGAAGAAAAGAAATTTAAGTTGGATAAGGGGGAGGGGAGAGCGTACCAGTGCCTGGGAGAAGGAGAAAGAACTGCAACCTTTATTTATTCCATAAAGACAGAAGGCGGCTCCTTCCATGTGGAGAGAGGCAAAGTCACCGGGGGCACGTCTTTGGGAGGAAAAGGAAAGGTTTGTGGTAGGAGGAGACCCTAGAAAAGCAAAGCCACTACAAGGATAAGCACAAAACGAAGGTGGCCAATATCGAGGTCAAGACGCGGAGAGTACCCTTTCTTCTTTGAAATCGACCAAAGGCCGCATACGAGAAATCACGCTGCGAAGGAACATGATGGGGATAGAGGGGGGGAGAAAAGAAGAGAATAAGAGGAGGAAAGGAAAGAGGGGAAAGAGGCTGGGAAAGGAAAAAAAGAAGTGTCGAAGACCAAGCCGTCTTTCGAAAGACCGCGCTGGGGGAAAAAAGGAAAGAAACAGAGAGGAAGGGAAAGTAAGAAAAAGAGTAGCGAGAAAAAGGGGGAGAAGAGCAGGTCGAAAAGAGCAGTCGGAGGCCCTAGGAGGGAGGGAAATGCGAGGAGGACAAATAAGAGAAGAAATATAAATGAAATCTTCACTCCTTTCCTCAAGGAAAAGAATCTCTTACCCAAGGGCCTCGACACGTAATAGGAGAGGACGGGCCCAAAAACATAGTAGGGGAAAAAGAGAAAGGTATTTGGGGGAAAGAGAGAAGGGAGTCCCGTAGCGTCAGAGGACAAGCAGAAGGTGCTACAAGGCCACTTTGTGAAAGGGGGGGGTGGATCTTTCTAGGGGGACTCATATTACACAGGGATGGCTGAGACCGAAAGGGAGAGACGAGGAGGAAGAGGGCTTGAAGGAATGGTGGAAAAAGGAACGACAAAAAGTGCAGTCGAGGGGAGAGTGGAGGAAATTGGGGTACGAGTAAAAGAGAGAGTCGACCTTCTCCGTTAACGAGGGTGAAAGAAAAAAACTATACCTTTATGGAGAGGAGACGCCATCGAGAAGAAAAGGAGCCTAAGGAGGAAGGGGAGAGGGAGACCTCGGGGGGGAAAAGGGAAAAAGGGGATCAACAATAAAAAGAGCAACAACGTGAGAGAGTACGGGGGGAAAAACGACAAAAAAAAAAACGACTCGGACACTCGACATTTTTTCAAAGGTCCCTCTCTGCTAAGGAAAAAATCAGAGGCCCGGTTACAAGAAGGAGGGAGCAAAAGGAGGAAGGAAGAAGGGAGGGGAAAGACTCTACTTGAAGGGAGACTTGTCACGAACACAGGAGCTAATAGAAGGGGCGAAACCTTTATCTACCAACAGGGGATTATTTGCAGGGAAGGACCATGATCGAAAGAAGGAAAAGTAAGAAAGAGAGAAAGGGGAACGCAAGAGAAAATGAACAAAAGGGGAAGGCGGGGAGAAACAAGTTAAAACAAAGGAACACCTTCTTACATCCGCAAAAGGCCTGAAATACTCCGAGCTTAGGGGAAAGAAGGAGACCGGACGTTTCCCGACATAGAGAAAAAAGATAAAGAAAACTATCTAAAAGAGAGGAGAAAGACCTGGTATAAAAAAAGTCTTTGCACAGCAAGACTAGGAAGGCGGGACGAAGGTCTGGGGGAAGAGCCCTCACCCAATATCATGCTATGGAAAGGGGGGGGTATTCGAGGAGAGGAATTGTGAAAACTACGTCAAATAAAAGAGAGTCATAGTGAGGGGGGAAACTCGGATGGGAAGAAGAAGACATTGACAATGTATGAAAAGAATCTGAAAGATCTGCTACTTCCTCCCAGGAAGGTGTCTATCCTGTCTTATGTCGAGAAAAAATCAAGGCGCGCGCGCTGGGGGGGGAAGAAAACAATCATGAGGGAAGACCAAGTCAAAAATTATAAGACAGAAGAGTTCATAAACATGAAAAGAAAACAGAAAGGAGGGTAGCAGTAACAAGAAAAAAAGAGCCGTCTCTACTTTCTCTATTCCATCGCAGTGGAGGGAGGTCCTTTAGAAGGAGGGCCGGATCGCCGTTAGGAGAAAAAGAGGCAAAAAGGTCTAAAACTGAATGAGGGGAAGAGGTGTCCAATGAGAAGAGGAAGGAAGTTACGCGTCCACAGAAATGAACGAGAGAGGGGGAAAAGTAAGGTTGAAGAGAACCAGAGAAGTGGAGCCCCTCACCTCTTCCATGTAAGGAAAAAAGAGCAATGGCGATGTTCCAAAGGAAACAGGATACAACTAGGGCCTGATTGGGGGAGGAGAAAGAAGCGTGTCAGACTGGAAAAAGAAAGAGAAACCCGAGCTATGGAGGGAAGGAATCATCCGTCAGGACGGTGACGAAGGGGAAGAGACATTTACTTCCCATCATTTCTAGGCGCGCAGAGAAAAAAAATCAAAGGGGAAAGAGGGACGAGACCGTCGGAAGATAAGGAGGGAACGGTGACAAAGAAAGGGGGGAAAGGGACATCAGCGAGAAGGAAACGTCTTGGAGACCTTGAGAAGGCAATCGGACAAATCTTTCCATCTATCAAAAGATCGATATGATCGCACCTGGAAAACGTCTCGCGGTTCGATGAGAAGAGGGGAGGAGACTTTTTAAAAAAAAGAGCTGGAAGGAAAGGGGGATTTTATAGTGGAATGGATCGAGGGGGTCTACGAAGTTGAGAAAAAAACAGAGCTCCATTTATACTGTGCATGAGACCTACCGACGGATCAGGGGGAAGAAAAGAGTCTGCCATAAGAATCGGGAAAAAAAGGACTCATGGGAGGAAGGAAAAAAACAAGGCCAAAAGGAAAAGGAATGACTAGGATGTAGGCTCTCATTCCAAACGCTTCGTCGCGCCGCTTTCGTAAAAAAAAAAGAATCGAAGACATACAAAGAAAAGAGGGGATGGAAGATAAAAGGAGAGGGCTCCGACAGATCAGGAGAAGAAAAAACGGGTTGGAGAGAAAACGACAGGGGGGAACGGAGGAGTCGGACCGGGGGAAAAAAAAGAGCCGGAGAGAGAACCGTAACTTTTCTTAGAGCCACGACGTTTAACTAAGGAAGTCGACGGCGCGTGAGAAAGGGAAAGCCCGGAAGTTCGAAGGGAAAAGAGTTTTTGAACGCAAAAGAGCGGGTCTAGAAAGAAGCTCATACGTCATCCTTGAGAAGAGCGAGATTGAAATCGCCCGATAGGGGGAGGTAAAAAATAAAAAAAGTGGTATCGCGAAAAGAGAAGGGAGACAAAAAAAAAAGGCCAAGAATGCACAGATGAATAGGTAGAATAGGGCACGGGGTGAGCAGGAGGAACCATCTTTTTAGAAAAAGCCGCGCCCGCCTCGGAGGGGACGAGAAGGAAGAGAGATGTCGGAAGGGAAAGAAAAAACATGAGAAAAAGAGGGGTTGGGAAAGAGAAAGGAAACACGTCTATCAAACGAAGAAAACAAAAAACCTTGCTGGAAAAGAAGAGGCAGGCTCATCTCTAGAAAGTGCTGGGAAAAAAGAAAGAGCGCTGGAAAGGGATCAGCGAAAAAAGGGAAAAGGAAAAAGGAGAAGGATCAATTTGACAGTCAGGAACGGTGGGCAGATGGCATCAAGGCCGGGAAAAAAAAAAAGGAAGCCTACCGCGACTGTTTCTCGAGAAAAAAGCTTCACAGGAAGGAAATTGAAAAAAGGGGAGAGAACTCTCCAACAAAGGAGGAAAAAGAACCAGAAGGGGGAAGGAAAGCATGTGCGGGGCAAGGGAAGGGAGGGGGCCGGTCAATTGAGGAAATATGGAATCCTAACGAAGGGAGCTCGGGAAGGGGGGGGGGGACGAGGACCAGAGGGAAAAAAAGAGCGGCTGAGGAAAGGGGGGGAAATTTAAGGAAAGGAGGAACACAAGTAAAAAAAGAGGGATATCACCTGGAAGGCAGGAATATTCTTCCGAAAAATGAACGCAAATCTTTTTACAAAAGAAAACGAGGGATTTGGTGCAGGGGTCAGAAGGAAGGGGAATGCAGGGACTAAACGACAAAGACCATCTCAGAAAGCAAACGACAAGCGCGAGGCAATAAAGGAAGCCGGTTTTCGGAGGAGTTTCGGCGGGACTCAGGGAAAAAAAACGGCTTTTAGCTTTCTAAAGGGAAAAGAAAACGCAAGGCGGGGGGGAGGAGGAAAGGAGAGGATGCCCAGACGCAAGGGGAATGACTAAAGACAAACCGAAGAATCCGAAAAATAATGAATCTCGGATGGGGGGAGGGGATGCGTTACACATATAAGAGGGAGTCCTGGAGAGGGATTGGAGGAGAAAGGAGACATTAAGTCCGCGAAGGAAGTGCTCTAACCACAGGTGGGGAAAAGGGACATAAGTGTAAGAAGTGGCTTATCTTTCCTTTGGGGGACAGAAGACTCCTCTCCAATCAGATTTGGAAAGAGGGAATAAGTAGTACACAGGAAAAAAGAAAAAGGAAAGAGTAGACGGGGAAAAGAAGGGGGGGTGACATGCAAAAGAGAGAGAAGAAGTGTCTTTCCGGGGGAATAAGAATGAACCAGAAAAACATCGGAAAAGGGGGAGGAAAAAAAAAAGAGTCTAGTCTACTCTAAAGAAGAAAAATGGAATACTCTATAAGGGGAAAAGGGGGGTTTGACAAATGGGGAAAGGGAGTATGGTTGTCAGGAGAAAAAAAAATGGAAAACTAGATTGGCATGGGTGACAAAAATTGAGCGGCACGGAAAGGAGAACCTCTAACAGGTCCCCCGAACATAACCGTCATGGAAAGAATGGGACGTGGCGGTTTAAAAAGAAAAGAAGCATCCTAGAAAAAGGAAAAGGGAGAGGTAAAAAAAAAAGGGGGGACGTTCTACAATAAGAAAAGAGACGGAAGGATGGCAGGGGGCAGAGCGAAAAAAGAAGAATTTCTGCCTCTTTCTTAACCTCCTACACAGAAGGAATGTTTCTAAAACCTCGGGGAAAAGGGGACGAGAACGTATGTACTCGGGGGGGAAAAAGAAAAAAGATCTGTGTGGGGGAAAATCCGGGCGGGGAAAAAAAGAAAAAAGGGGGGTCGGAGGACGGTATTGGTGGGGGTAGAAGAAGGGCTACTCCTTTCCCTTCGTAATTCTAACTCTCAGGAATGAAGCTAAGAAACCAAAGGACGAGGGACAGGGAAAGGGAAAAAACATAGACACGGAAGGAAGGGGATCTCGACACAAAAGAGCTGAAAGTGCAGACGAAAATCAGGGTCGCAAAGACGGGAAAACGGCCAAGCCCATTGGAAGGGGCGTTTTTTTCTGGACGAAGAAAACAGGTTGAGTACATAAAAAAAGAGGAAGACGGGGCTCACGAGGAAAAAGGGGAGGGGGCTAACAACAAAAGGGAAAGAGAAGACCTAAGCTCGTACGGGGGATGAACAAGTGACAAAAAATTGAAGGTGGATGAGAGTGAAGGAACTCCTCATAAGAAAACTAGATCTACAGGACAGAGGACAATATTTTGAAAAGAGGGGTCTCATGAGGAATAGGAAGAGGGGGCAATAGGAAGAGCACATATTGAATAATGTCAAGTGAGTGGGGAAAGGGGGAGGTGGGGTCTTGGGGGGGAGAATCGGGGGGAAGACGGTGCTCTTCTTAATAGAACAGAACCAAACTCTTCATCAAGAAAAAAAAAATGACCGAAGAGAAAAAAGTAGGTTGGGAAAAAGTGCACGCAACAAAGGGAGGGAAAGGGTAGACAGGAGGAGAAAGGGGGAGCCTACAGAACAGGAAGGAGGATGTAAGGGGGGCCTGAAAAAGGAAATAAGGGGACACCTACATCAATGCTCGACGGTAGAGTTGTGACTTTCCATAAATGCAAGGAAAAGTTGGAGAAAAAAAACGGAGTTAAGGAGAGGGGGGCATACGAGGGCACAAAGGTTAGAAGGCGGAGGCTTAAAGAGGCAGAGAGAAGGGAAGATTGGAGTTAATAAAAGAGCCAGGATGGAAGGATTATTATATAACGGAGAAAGAAACACTGTCATTAACAGAGGGGCAGAGGTCGCAGAAGAAAAAGGTTGTGGAGCGGTAGGACAAAAAACATCGAAAAAGAAGGGAAGGAGCTACGGGAAAAAAACAAGGAAAACAGGAGGAATCGAGAGGGAAAAAAGAGGCTTGGTGGCTTAGGGAGGGAAAATGCTTCGCGAGAGAGGAGGGCCCACAGAGAAAAAAACGCAAAGGAAAAAGAGGGACCGAAATATACAGCTGGGAAAAAAAAAGGTTCTAGGAAGGGGCAAGCAGGAGGAAGAGAGCGGGAACTGGAACGATGTAGGAGGAGGAGACACATCTTCCACCAGATAAAAAACGAGGTAAATTCTCAAGGGAAAAAAAGCAATGAAGAAAGAAGAAAGGGAGGGATCCAACGGAGGAAGGGGAACTCCGTAAGAATAAGAAAAAAGGGCTTGTAGAGAGAAAAAAAGGGTCAACTCGGAAAGGGGGGCACTTCTTCACTGGGAGAGCCCCTCGAGCGCTTAAGAGGGGGACGAACTGTGCAAAGGGAAAAAAAAAAGGAGGCTACATCAAAAAAAAAAAAGAGTACAGCATGCGGGTACCTGAGAAGGGATGAGGACAGAACGGTCGGACTGAAAAAAAGAGGGAGCTCTCTTCATTGTAAGAGAAGATCGCCTTGTCTAAAAGAACACTGCTCGGCAGGGGGGAAGGGAAGGCGGTATTTCGTACGGGGGAAGAAAAAAGCACGGATAAGAAGGAAGGAAAAAAAAAAACGTAATACTACAACAGGGAAGTAAAAGGAGAGGTACAAGGAGGAAAAGGAAATCTACTTAACCAATATCAGGGAAAAGTCTCTTCCTCACAGAGAAGGGGAAGCACGCGAGGGCTGCAGGAAGAAGAAGAGGGGAAAGATGAGTTGAAAGCAGAAAGGGGCTGGCACTCGTGAAAGAAAGCGAGAAACGAAAGAGGGGGGAGGAAGGATGGATCATCACTCAACAGAGGGGACCGACCACAGGGAAGGGAGAAGAAAGATATGGTCGAGACGAGAGGAAAAAAAAATACTCAAGGAAAAAGGAGGAAAAGGGTACCTCACTGTTAAGCGGAAGGAACCGTGGTAAGAAAATGCATTTAATTAATAGGAGTAACCAGAAGACCATCACCGAGAAGGTGGGAAAGAAAGCAAACACCTCTACTCTCAAAGGACAAAGGATGAAATCCTCCGTGCTGAAAGAGAGAGAAAGGTAAGAGACAATTAAAAGAAAAAAGAAAAAGAAAAGTCCTAAGTCGGGAGGAAAGAAAGGCAGGAAGAAAAAAAGAACGTAGCCCAGGAGGAACGAGAGAAGTGTATCAGAACACTGGAAAGAAAGGGCTCAAGTCTTACTACAAAGAATCTTCCCCATCAGAAGGAGTGGAGGTTTAATTCAACGGGAAAGAATCTGCGTGCAGGGGAGAGGAGAGGGAGTATTCTAATGAAAGAAAGGGGGAATACATCCACAAAAAGAAAGGTGAAAATCTAGAGAAAAAAAGAATAAGGGACTTCCGTTCTCTACTTCTCTCAAGAGGAGGAAGACTAGTTTATTGTCGATAAAAAGAGAGGAGGCGAAGAATATCCACAGAAGAGGAAAGTCATCAAGTCGAAGGAGGAAAAAAGTACTGGGACACGGAGAAAGGGAGATATGAAGGTCAGGAAGGCGTGGAGAAGAATCAAGTGTCCTTAGAGGGAAAAAACGAAGTGCTCTCTTCATCTTTTTCCGCTTCATGATAGGGGAAAGAGCGGCAGTGAAGGTTGTCCAAAAGAGGGGGGGAAGGGAAGAAGGGGCGTCAATGTGAGGAAGAAAGCAATCATCAGGAAGGGAAACAATCGAAACAAGGATACAGAAATTTCAAAAAAAAGAAGCGCAATTACTATCCTTTTGGGGAAGTGGGAGATTCGAATGGGAAAAGAAACAGCGTCCATAAAGAAAAGGAAGAGTTCCACAGAAAGGGGAAGAAAGACTAGGGGCTTTTCATGCGAGAGAGGAGGAAGTCATTATGGAAAGAGAAGAAAAAGACTAGAGAAAGCTTGGGGAAACATCTCCCTTTCGTAAGAAGGACGGGTTGCGGTTGCCGGGGGAGATATACCAGTTACTCCCGAAAAAGGGGGCCGTCATAAGAGAAAGCGAAGGAGGGAAGAGGGGAAGACCTCCACAACGTAGGTGAGGGGGAAAGATCTAAAATTTAGATGAAAAAGCTCTATACGTCCCCATCTATAAATTTAGCACTGCCAGAAAAGGCTGGGCAATCGGCACTAAGAAGAAGCAGAAGAAAAAAAAAGAGAGAACTTCTGCAAGGAGGGGGAAGGGGGGAAATTCTTTCAAGAAGCGCTTTGGAGTTGGAACGATATTCAGGGAACGTCAGAAAATCTTCTTTTCTGGACAAAGGGTAGATCAGATCAGGAGGAGGGGAGGCCTCAGAAAGGGGGAAGAAGAAAAGAGAGCAAGGAGGGGGAGGGGAAAGGGAATATCCGGAAGGTGGAAAATCCAATTAAAGGAAAAACGAAGAAAAGGGGGGAAGGCTCAGGATTTCTAAGAATCTACGAGGGGGAAGGAACCGCGTCCTTCGAGTCACGGAGGAATCCTGCAAAGGAGAGAAAAAAACCTGGGGGGGGAGAAAAGGGCAATTAATAATAGCGTCGAACACTACCGTCTACCGGCTCTATGTGGCTCTACCCGCTGCCCTGTAAAAAGGAGGAGACTTTTTCTTTCTACTCCGGAAAGGGAAAGGAAAGAAAGAAAGTTGCGACAGCGAGGGGAGAGATTTATAAGGGGAGAAAGGGGGGTAATAAAAAAGAAAAAAGTGTGGAGAACAAGAAAGGGGGGGGGGGGATCTTTCATAAAAAAAGAGAGATCATTCCCTTGATTGGGGAAGAAAGAGCGTCTTGAGCAGGAAAAAAAAGGAAGGAAAGGAGGAAAAAGAAAAAGAAAAAAGGGAAGGAGGAGGAAAAAAGACACGCAAAGAAAAATAAGACACCGAGAAAAAAGCCAGCGCCATTTCTTCGTAAGAGCTTGTTGACGAGGGGGGGAAAAAGATCGGTGGAAAAGGAAAAAAGAGATCCTCAGAAAGGGGGGAAAGGGCGCGACAAAAGAGGGACACCATGGAAAGAGTAGCACAGATCTAATCAACGACTCCACCAGGGAGGGAAGAGAGAAAGATCTTCATTTAACATGGGAGGACGTCTCTATCCTTGGGACAGGAAGAAAAGGGCGTCACGCGAGAAAAAAAGAAGCGGGACCAAGGAGGAGATCGAGCAGGAGAAGAGGGAGAAGGGAAAGGCACGGGGTGAGGGGTAAACGCAGGAAAAAGACTGAGAGCAGAATCTATCGAAAAAACTCACTATTCGAATGGACAGGAAAAAAAAAAGGAAAGGGGGAGAAGAAGGGTGAACCTGAGGAATCGAAACGGCAAGACGGTGGCGCATGAAAAAAAGAAGTAGAAGAAAGACGTCTCCTAGGGTGGGGGTCTTCTAACTACGGAAGGAAACGAATTACAAAAGGAGAAGGGTAAAGGGGGAGGAAAAAATACCAGCCGAAGAGTAAGGATGGCACAAAAGTGTGAAAAAGTACTGGGAGCTCTATTGGGAAGAGATGAGAGGAGTGAACTTTCATTACACCTTCTGGGAAAATTCTACGAGGGGAGAGTTCTGATTGTATGTAAGGAGAAAGGCTACTCAGGGAGGAAAAACGTCCACGGCCAAACAGGGAGGAAAGAAAGGGATTGTACGGTGTGGGGGGGAAGAAACCAGTGGGGAGGGGGGGAGAGAGGTTCTTTCCAAGGGGGAAAACGTCTTTTACCAAAAAAGAAAAACAGGAAGGGATCTTGTAAAAAAAAAAAAAAAGAAGGACCAACAAAGCCACGAAGAAGAGGGGAGTGGAGCCTCTAAAAAAAATCGGGGGGAGTCTTTCCTATTCTTCGTGTGGGGGAGGGTACGAGATCAACTCACGAAGGGAAACAGCAGAAAAGAGAGACCATAAAGGAAAGGGGTTCGGGTAGAAAAAAAAAAAAAATAAGGGAAAAGGGAAAAGAAAGAGTAAAAGGAATTTTGAGTGAAAATAAACAGGGGGGGGTTGAGAAAAAAAACCTTCAATAATCTCCAAGAGGGGGGAAAGAATGGAAAATCCAACCCTTTGGGGCGTGGAAGGAGGTAGGTGGCATACCTAAGGGGAGGGGGAAAAAAGGGACAGGGGGAGGGGAAAAGATATTACTGGAGATGGGGGAAAAGGGGGAAGTTTCACCAACTAAGAGGTGGATGTGAAGACAATAAGGGAAATGTGGGGTTTACACAGGATTAGGGGGACGACTTGTTACCAATATTATCTTTCACGAACAGGGGGCATTGCCGAAATAAGAAGGGAGAAAGCCGAATTGACAGAAA
>Ga0179593_1507249_pt1 | contig 16202 bp, 15 predicted proteins | sample CZODoug2_1_08_16_FD_185931 | JGI IMG/M metagenome (GOLD analysis project Ga0179593, IMG submission 185931) | Vadose zone soil fungal communities from Angelo Coast Range Reserve, California, USA - CZODoug2_1_08_16fungal (PacBio error correction) | ecosystem: Environmental > Terrestrial > Soil >...
TTCTGGAAGCGAGCACAGCGACAAAAGGGGGGGGGGGGGGACAAACAGAGAATAGGCTCGTTTCTCTTCGCAGAGAGAAAGGACTCGGCACTCCCAAAAGTTCAAGATGGGGAAAACGGCTGACGTTCGCAAGGGAGAGTCGAACGGGGAAATATTGGGCCGGAAAGGTTAGAAATGACGCTTTGCACAAGTTGAGGGACCAAAGGGGGCGCTACGTGTAATTCTGAAAAAAGTGGGGGGCGCGTCAAGAAAGAAAAGTTGTTATCTACTGATGTCACAAAAGACCAAGAAAGATGACCTCCCACTTTCTGCAGACGGAAAGAGGAAAGACGATGAACGAGGCGGTCAATCAAACCGTTTAATCTAAAGCCGGAGGCTCTATCACGTGAGAAGAGTGTGGATGTGGGAAATTAGAGAAATCCGCCAGTGCAAGAGCAGGCGGCAAACGTTGCTAACTCGTGACAAAGAAACCAGAGGTTCATCAACCTTGAAACTGAACTAGCATACGACAACTGTCAAACCATGCGGGTACGGAAGTCGCGGGAAGGTAAGAAAAAAGGCCGTCCAAAAACGAATGGGGGAAAGGGTCCCCAGCGGAATCGTTTCCTAAGAAGACAGGGTGAGAGCACGCTGCCATGACTCTCACCAACAGTTACTGGGTCGGGGAGACCAGGCAGGAAGAGAAACTATGCTGCCGCTAAACCGGCTTAGAGTTGCGGTGTATACCTTTTCAGCACTCATAGGGGCGGTTACAGACTTATATGGTATATTGATCAGCTTTGACGAGAAGACGCATTGAAAGGCCAAGGGGGGAGAAGAGGGGGGGTAACTTGCGGAAGCTTAGACTTTAGGATGACGGGGGGATGTCGAATCGGAAGACATACGGAGAGAAAGGGATGCGGCAGCTCTTGGGTCAGAAATCGTGGGGGCTTTGAATGGAAGCCACGAGGAAGCGGAAATTAAAATGTAGTCGGGAAGCGAAAACAGGAAATAAAAACAACGTTAGGAGGAGGAAAGAAGGAGAAAGATTTCTCGTATCACAAGCCAAAGATAGGGGGTCGTACATGAAAATTTAGCAGTGCAAAACTATCATTAAGATGGCTTCGAAGGATCCTGCTCTAGAGTAAACGGCTCCCTAGGCCTTACCCATACTCAAAAGAACGCCGAACAGAATAGGCGCCAATGGAAAAAATGAGCTTCTCGACATTTATAAAAAGCTATAACCCCGATCCAGTGATCAGCTGCCGAGAAAATCCAGAGTCTCCATGCATAGAAAACGCAAGTTAGAAAGAAAGAAAAGCGTACTACACCCGCTACAGTCTCGGGAATGGTCCGGTACTCGGCGAGGGTCCAAATGACAGGAGTGGCGTGGATGTGGACCGTTGAACAAAAAGGACTAGCACTGCGAATATACGTGGCGGGAAAAGAGAGAGAACTACTGGCCACAATTTAATGCCCGGTGGAGGAACATTACCCCGCGACTCGCAATCCCGCACCTTGAGAAGAGATCGGCTTAGTGTAATGGTCGAATGTGGCGGAAGGGGGAAAAAAGAAACGTTTATTGGGGTACATCCCACCCGGGGGCGGGAAAAGAAGGTTGAAGGGCACGAGAAGCCTCCGACCAACAGAAAGGGGGAAACCTCGTCAACAAAGAGAATCTCGAACAGCCTTCCTAGAAAAAGAAAAAAAGGGATGTATTAACTCGGTGAGATATCACCCGCCTCTGTGATCTCGTAGAGAAGAGGGAAAGTGCCTTAGGCAAATCATGGCGAACAGCACAGAGACATTAGTGTGGAAAAGGTGCCCATCCGAATACGACCACACGGGCAGAAAGAAGAGAAAACAGCCTAACATGGACACGTCGCCGGAAAAAGTTTATAAAGTGAACCCTGCTTGGCAGGGCAAGGAAAAAACTAAGCCTTCGCGAAAGGATGCCTACTCAGAAGGGGAAGGGAAGTCAGCGTAAGACCCCGGGAGAGCCCATCTTGCAAGGAGCCACGGCCGTTCTCGACAACAGAAGAAAACGAATAGTCCACGTGGGAAGAGGGGGGGGATCGCGAAACATCTCCAGAAAAAAGGAGAAGGGCCCCGCTCGAATTAAAAAAAACACGCGCAATTTTTAAGGGGGAGTTTGGGGTGCGGAGAAAGAAAAGAAACCGGTATGTACTCCTTGGGATCACCCGGCACAGATACCCGGTCCCCCAGCAGTCATAGGATAGTATGCCAATGAAAGGGGCCAAAGTCAGTTGTAGGTCTAAAACGGGAGAATGGGGAGAATCTCCGGCGGGGCCTAAACTATCATGGCCACCTTGGCTGGAAGAAGGCTCACACAGGCACACAATGGATGTGAAGTAGGAGAAGAGGGGGGGGGCTTGTCACCCCGCAATAGCCTTTCCCTACCAAGTGGTGCGTAGCGAGAGCTGGTACCGCACTGGTTTCCACTTATCAAGGCGGGAAAAAAGGGAGGCAATAAGAACGTGGTACAGAACGCGGTGTGGAAAGAAAGAACGGGAAAAGGAAAGGGGCACAAGACACCTATCTCAATTCTGGGCAGTGTGGCCCTCGGAAAGGGGGGGACGGAGACATCTTCAAAAATCTCATCGCCCAATAACCATAAGCCGTCACAAAAACCTGTAGAGGGGGGGGGGATAATGCTCCTCCAACTCGACGAAGCTAAACGAGGTAGGGTCGGCGACAGGCGGTTTCAAAACCAAGAAGGAAGGGGCAGGGACAAATCCTAATATTCAGAAACCAGACGGGGCAGGGGGGAAAATGCATAAAAAAAACGAAATTTCTAGGACTAGAAGAGGGGGGACCGAGCGAGGGGAAGAGGAGGTAGGATACGGTGAACCAGCATCAAAAGAAGAAAGGAAAAGTGTCAGGAAGTGGGTGGAACGTAATTCGCCTGGAGAAAGGGGGAAAAGGAGGGTTGGGAGGAGAGGATAAGGGCGCCATATGAACATCAGCCCTAAACCCAAGATCCTTGGGGACGAGGTAGAAAGGACACACCAAAGAGGCCCAATACCCATCCCATATTACAGACAACGTGTATCTTCACGTGTGTTCTGACACGGGGGCGTCGAGCACCCATAGGTCGCATTATATGCACAGACGAGCTCAGTTACCCGAAGCAAAAGAAGAAAGATATGGCCACCTAAAAAAAAACTACGGCCCAGAAAGGTGGCTGATGTACTACGGAAGACCAGGAGAGGAAAGAGAATAAGGAGGAACTAAAACATAGCAGAGCGTCAAACTTTGGAAACGAAAAAAAAAAAAAAACCAAAGCCTTTGAAAGTCTAACGATGCAAAGGTCAGGGAGGTGAAAAAGCCCAACAAATATCATTATAATCATCAGAATGAAGCAAACAGACGAATCTCGTACGGCCCTATGGATGAAAAAAGAGGGGGAAAAAGAAACTCGAAAAAACCGAGAGCATAAACCAGCACCAGCCATAACAAAAAAAGGAAAAGAGGGTCACAGGGGGGGGGGAAAATTGAGGACTCATTATCCATCAGACAGAAGGAGCCAAAGCGCCGACTGTAATTTCAACAGGACACCCAGCTCACGGCGACCTGACTGAGATACCCCGAGCTATGAAAGGGTGTACAGAGAATGATCTTAGAGGCAGGGGCAACTATGAGGTTCAAGTCAGTGAGTGGAAGGAAAAACATTGTCTACACTTCTCTAAAAAAAGAGAGGAACAAGAACAAGGAAAAGGTAATATACCCCAGCCATTTCCTCACTCCAGAAAGAAAAAAAGGGAAGAGAGCCATACGCAGAAGCGTCCCGTCTGATGGGAAAAACAGTTCCTCCTCTTTTGACAGCTATCCAGTATAGAGATAGGGGAAGCGTGAAAATTGAAAAGGAAGAGGAAAATCCCCGAATGACGGCTGCCTGAGAAAAAGAAAAAGGTATGTTGAGTATCATTAGATCCTCCGTTAGAAGGATCACTTCGAAGGTATAGCTAGCAGGAAAAAGTACTCCGTTCAAGAATTGCTAGGGGGAGTCAGTACACAGAGCCAACAGTTTGAACGTCAGAAGAGAACAGTTATAAAGAGAACAACAAACAATAAAATGGAATTGAAGATCATCAAAAAAAACTGTGATTTTGCATGGGTCAGAAATCCACACGATTCATTGACTTAGAAGGGGGGGTTATGCTCAATATCCCTGGGGTCTGCCTTGCACCGCCCTGACTGACGCTTCTGATCGCATCTCTCAAGAAAGAAGACCGAAGTAGCGAAGTAAAAAAGGAAGCCTGAAAGGCAATGAGCGAGAATACTAAGGGACTGAATTTACAACGAGCGGCGATCTACCTGACAGAAAGACGACGCGGCTCTGAGTTTCCTGCCAGCCCCGAGCAAGGAAGGAAAAGGTGTCCGAGAACCTATTACTCGGGCTCAGGCTTAATGGGTAGGACTCGTGGGATAGTGCAGCTAGAAAGTGATTGCAATCCTCACTACGGCGAAAACCCGAGACCCTCCGGCGGGCCCGCTCAACCATGTTCGGCGGAAAAAACCACGGGAAGGCCGCTCGGGGGAAGTCGTAGAATGCCTTGCGCTGGGGAAGAGAGGAAAGTTCGAACATGGGGATTACTGCTCACCTTTCTCCAAAACACAGCGATCCCAGGCCTGGGGTACTGAGTTGGGCTTTGTTAGGAGAATGGGAGGAGGCGGGCTTGACAAAAGGAGCTGATCGGGACGTAAGGAAGAGGGACAGAGGCTGCAGGGAAGCGCTGAGAAGATACTGTAAGATGGGCTGGGTCGCTCACCCGCCAGTTTGCCGAAAAAGGTCTGGCGCCTGTTCAGAAGGGAGGATGGGGCTTGGGGTCCTGTCGATTGCCCCGCATCCAGATCATCGCTTGACGTAAGCTGGCTGAGCTTCACTCCTAATAAAAAAAAAAAAGGTACTAGGGAGCTGACCGAAAAGGAGAACTTTCGCCGTGAGGGAGGTGGGGGGTTCCTGGTCCCCCGGCTTAACTTTGCTAACACCAAACTGAAGAGGGGGGTGACGGCGGTCGGGGGACGGGTTTCTATGGGAACTGCTGCATCTAAGGAAGAAGTTTAAACAGAAAAAAGAGTGCCAAAAAAAAAAAATCAACAAACAGGGTTCCTAAGGGAGGGGAGTAATTGGGGTCTCAGCTGTTGTACCGTTTGGGTACTGGAGCAACTGAGAAAATATCCATGCGAGGAGGGGGTGGGGGAAGTTCATCGTGCAGCCTGTCCCTCTCTCAAGATACCATCAGGGGGGTCAAATTAAGACTCCACTCACTCATGCCGAACGTAGGAACTAACTGGGCATGTTTCATGGAACCTGACGGCAAAAGGGGCGAAAAACGCGGCCCGGTCTTCCGGATACTGGCATCCGTCCAGCGCTCGGAAGTCCATAGAAGAGGATGAAACAAAGAGCTTTCTGCAGCTGCACCTGCGGCGAGTCGCCGAACCTTACGGCAGGAGGCGAAACCCGTCGGGAACCAAAATCAACTGACGAATAAGAATGGGAAGGAGGCGTCGCAAAGGGGGGGCAAGGCTCAGACTATCGCCCAGCGAGCACTTCAACCATGTAGGAAGTCCTGCACTGAGGGCCGAGTGGCTGGGAGGCTGAGGATTGTCTCAGGTAACCCACGGAAATACGACCCGAGAGAAAATGAAAAACGGAGGGGGGCCTTCCCATGTTAAAAAATGTTCGGAGCGCCAACACGAGAAAGCACCGCATTCAACGCCATCCGCGCTGCAGGAAAGATACGCCGAAGGGAGGAAGGAACCATGGCAGGGAAAGCCGCCCCAGTCTCCAGGAAAGAGTCGGGGGAAAGGCCAGCTACGACGCGTGGAGACCAGCTAGGAAGATCTTATGATATAAACCAAGGACAAGTTGCCAAAGCATGTTGCTACTTGGGGACTGTTCAGGAGACTTGCATGATCGGTCCAGGGAAGGAAAAAGGAAAAGGGGGAAGATAGACGGGAAGGGCGTCGGGAAATCGATCTCGAAAACTTCTGGTAAAAGCCCCCTCTTAACGCAGGATCAAGGCAGAGTAGTACCTTTAGTCCCACATCCGGAAGACGGAGACCAATGAGAAAAAGGAAGGGGGGGCGATGAATAGAGGAGACCGGAGGAACGGCGATCTGGAGAGCCAGCGAACCTATAAAAAAATAAGAATATTCCGTTCTGCGAGTGGTAACAAGTCCTCCGTGATCACGGAAAGCGGAGGAACAAGTGGGGATAAAACGCCTCGTAACGGAGGAAAAGCCGAAGGTGGGCAACAAATCTCCTCTTTGAGGAGTGTTATGAAAAGTTAACACAAGGCCTAGGGGAGGGGAGAAAAGAACTGTCGAAGGGTAAGAGCGTGAGTGGGTAGGACGCCCTGAGTTTGGTTAGGTGGGACGCTGGGCACGCAGCAATGGGCCTGTCCGCCCTGCAGGGAGCGAACGGGGGGAAGACTCTATAAGCTAAGGGAAGAAAGCGGTCGGGTCGAGCGAGAAAGGTGTCAGAATCGGAGGCGAATCCTTCCGCGTATGGGAAACGGTAGCGAGGGCAGGTGGTGCCTACGAGACTAAGGCGAGCGCGCCAGAAAAAAACAAGGGGGCATACCTTTTGGAGAAAAATCCAAAAACGATTGGTAGAGTTAAAAGGGTCGACCCACACCTATCCTAATCAAGCCGGGACCCCAATTCTCAATGTAGCTTAAGTTCGCGGGGGGAAAAGGGGGAAAGAAAAAAAAACTTCCGAAAAACGTAAGGAGGTTTAAACTTAAGCCCACGCTTTTACAAAGAACCGTAAAGCTTGGGAAATGAAGGTGAGAGGGAATCAGGGGGAGAAAAGTCCAGCACGCCACGATCTGTCCTGTGAAGGACAGCCCCAGTACCTGTAGAAAGCGGGAAAACGTACCAGGCTCCGACATTATATCGAATTGAAGCGTATTGCCTGCTGAAAGATGGGGAAAGGAAGAAGGAGAAAAGGGAATGGCTCTCTAAATAGGAGGGGGAGGACGAAGAAGAAGAGTGAGATGGAAGTTGTCTCGGCAACTTCGAGTGCGGAGGGATGTGTGGTAGTACGGTCCTCAAACTGACAGAGAGAGTATCCGGAGACAGGTCCCGATTCTGGAGCTGTTTGCTGGTGTCAGCAAAAATCGGGAAAAATACGATGTACGACTACCTGGCAGGGGGGAGTCAGACTCTACTGGAAAAAAAACAAAGGAGAGATGAAAAAGATATGGGCACAGCTTCCGATCGAATTAGCGTAATATGGGTGTCAATCCCAAGAAAATCAGAAAAGGAACACTTAAAATCAGAGAAAGAGATGAATAGGATATGCCGGAGTCCTTAACCAACCTCAGCATAAGGAACAGGCCGGGGCCCACCAACCTGGCCAGGGAGAAGGAGTAGACGCATTTGATTATCCAATATCGCCACACGCTCCGTGAAAAAAATGCGAGGGTGACCTAGTCAACCCTCATTCTGACGAAGGAGATAGCGGCTGGAAAGGCTTACGGGTACGTTTCAGGGTAGGGGACTGGGCGCCGACTGGGTACAGGGGGAAAATACTGGCGTGGACGGTGGGAAGGGGAACTCTGCATTCTCTCCCCAATCGCGGGGGACTAGAAATTCGCAGAGAGGAAGGAAAATAGAAGTTAAGGGGGGGGGGGCGTAAAATAAAAGAATCATGAGCACACGCAAAGGAAATCACTGGGGATCTTCAATTCCTATAAGACTGTAGGTGGGAGAAAACGATCGGTCACCACCCTAGTTTTTCGCAAGGAAAAGGGAGAGAGCCGTCTAGGGGTCTGAGTACACGGCGAATCACACGGCAAAACTCCCAGTTCTCGGCTTCCTCTAAAAAAGTTATGAATAACCGGCGAATTGGAGTACCGCCAACCCGGGAAGTGATCGAGAAGAATGGAGATGGACTGAAACTTTTCTGCGCAGGAGACAGAAGAGAAAAATTGGGCCCGCGTTCCCACCGTCCATCAAAAAAAGGAAGCTTCGACCAACACCAAAGGGAAGAAGAAAGTGGTATAATGAACCTCTTCGTGGATATGGAAGAAGAAAATTCCGCGACATCGAGGAAAGGGAGATGCAGAAGATGACGACTGGTTAAAAGTCAAGGAGGAAAGCAGGGGCCAGCGAAAAAAACCCGGACCTGGATAGAGGCCATCTCATAAACCTCATGTATGAGTGGCTTTCAGGAATCGAGAGAAGATAAGATCGCTCCTTGAAAAAACTCTTTCAGCACTAGACAATTATGGAGGACTGGTCCGTATTGGGGACTAAAGTTACAGAAAGACGGTTACTCGGATCACTAGGACTGGGGGGCCCGTCCCCCAACATAAGAAGAAAGGCGAGTGCAGGAATCCCCAAGTCCATTTTCAGGTAAACTCTACGGGGAGGGACCCTTTGGCTCTCGGCGGCTGTCCTCACCCCTATCGCCTGAGGGCGGGAAGACAAAGAAGTCTCACAAGGGGGTCATATTATAGGACCGAAGCGGTGGGGGGGGAGAAGTGGGTCAAACCTCGTCGCAGTTGGAACGACAAAGCCGGGGGGGGCGCGAACGTGAAAGAAAAAAAGGAATTGGGCGAACAGAGGAAGAGTCCAGCAAGCGCGTCAAAGGGGGCCGTAGGAAGCATACCTACCGGGTTGAGGGGAAAACCATGGGGACAAGGGATGGGAGACCCCAAAAAGTAGTCGAGATTATAGTCCCTAACGGGGACCGGGAAGAGAAACCACGAAGATCGCCACCTCGGCATCAAGGAGGAACCGAGCATAAGTCTCCCGTTACGGATCTGGGGGGCGATCGCTGCGCCCAAAAACCCCTTGCGCAATCAACCTGTCAAATTGTCCTAGTGGACGGAGGGTCAGCAAGACGAGGGACAGGCCACCAAAGAAAAGGGAAAAGGAAGCAGCCCTACCATTATCTTGGAAAAGAAAGGACCCTGCGTCGCTAGCAAGAGACTTCGATGGACGAGGATGGGCGTGATCTAAGGGTAATAAAAAATCGTCCTAAGGCTTGCCAACAGATCAAAGTGACGCGGGCATGAACCATTGCCCTTAGCACTACGTGTCAGCGGGAGAGAACGGGTAAAAAAGAATGTTGTGCGAGCGTAAATTACACTCAGGAAAGAAAGAGCACCCTCCGAGGGGGCTCAGGGTATAGAGTGCTCCCGCACACCCGAACAGTCTTTAGACCCCCTCCCCATCCAATGAACGTGGGATGATAGGTGGGTAGGGGGCCAACTGGGCTTAGCACTCCAAGAGGAAAGTAGAAAAGCCACAGAAGAAGAGAAAAAACCAACACCTGGAAAAGAAAAAAGCGCAGGAGCAAAGCACCCGTGTAAGCAACAAATCCCGAACCTTGAGCGAGCGCCAGGGAAGAAAGAAAAAAGGGGATGAGGTACATATGACTCAGCCAAAGGAAGAACGGCTGATATTATGTCGAACTCAGGCGAAAAAAGCCCCCATAAAAACCCAAAAGAAAAACCTCACATGACTGCAGGGAGGGGGCGCAGGCAAAAACAGCTAGACACAGGAAGGGAATCCGCCGCACCAAAAATGAGAGTCCCACAAAAAAGCTTTGGGCAACAAGAGAAAGAGGCCAACAATACTTGATAACCAGCAACAGCAAGAAAAAAAAAAAGTCGAGAGCCCGGGGGATCTAAGGGCCCTCTTGTTGAAGAGAAGAAGGGCCCGGCAGGCCACAGGCAAGCGGGACGGTCAGCGCCAGTATCGACAGGTAATAGAAAGGAAGAGGCAGGACCCAGGGGGGGAAAGAGGAAAAAAAAAAGAAAGAGGACTCCGGAGGGCGAACCGGGTGGGTAAGGTCGTACGGAGGACAAGCTCCCGTCTGCGAAAAAGAAAGCAATACAGAAACAGCGCAAAAAAAGAGAAGGAGTGGACCGGGACCTGCTGAAAACCCTGCGGAAAAGAAGAAGACGCAGAAAGAAGAGCAACGTTCAGGAGCAATGGGGCATAGCTCGCCGCGCGTTGGAAGAGGATGCCGGCGAAATATAGTTGAGAAGGGGCTGCAGTCGGGTTCGTCCCGAAAAAGGCAAAAGAATGCGCTGACCAGGTGTCTGGAAAGGACGAGGGGTAGACGGGAGCCAGGAAAAATAGCTAGTCAAACACAGTACCGTCACTGAGGGAGATATGGGGAGGAGGCACACAAAAAAAAAAAATCTTATCTCCCTAATGGTTTTGGGGGAAAGAATCTTCAACAAGGAAGAGAGGGAGTCCAGTGGAAACTAGAGAGAGACACTGGAACTATTTGTGGGGAAGAAAGCACATATCAAAAATCAAAGTACGGGGGGAATGCTCTCCTATCCCTGGAAAAGTCTCCGGGTGATCACGGGCCAGGCGGGAAGTAGGAAGCGGAAAGGAGGTTGAAAGAGGGCTGCCCTCGTGGGCCCGAAAAAGACGAAAGGCACCGCTGACAAGGAGAATACTGAAAGGACAAACGCGGGCAGCGAGCAGCCGGGCCCTTCAAAGGATCAAGTCTATCGTCGAAGAGAGAATGAGGAAAGGGGCCTGGGGATAACCTTCCCTCGTGGAGCAGGCTGTGTCCTCGGGCTCTTGACCGTTTGAGACTTGGGGAGAAATCCGCACAAGGCGCACACCTCCATTCAATAACAATAGGTCAAAAATGTTCGCGCTCTTGGAAGGCCCGCGAACTTTGAGAGGCAGTCGCAGAGGGAGATGGGTATGCAGGAACGGACAAATTCTGGACAAAATGGGGAGAAGGATCGGATACCTGCTAAAAGCCTAGAGCATGCGCTTCGAAGGGGGATTGCGGTGCTGGCGAAATACTGTCGATGGGATCTGGCGTACGACGGAGGGAAAAAAGAGGCTGGGCAAGCTGGATCGTCCTTACTAGAAGGAGGACGGAACAAAAAGCTGGGGCCTCTACGTATCTGGGGTGGCTGCGCAAAACCGCCGCCGTTGCTCATATTGGCTCCTAATTTGCCACGGTCAGTCAAACTGGGTTCTCCCTCAAATCACGTGGAAAGAAGGAGAGGGGATGAAAGGAAAGAACCTCTCGCACTGTCAAATGGGAGCATTCGTAGACGCGAGACACGTTCTGGGGACCGAGGGGGAGGTGGGGCATGGGACCCGGGAAGCGTGAATGGGCTGACGTCTGTCCTGATGAGGGTTCAGCATGAGGGAGGGGGGGAAGGGACGCGGGGAGACTACGCCAATTGAGCAAACGTATCCATAACAGGGGACCTCAAAGGGATTTTTGGGACAACGCTTTCCAGGGGGGGAAGGGAGCAAGCGTAGAAAAATTACAGTGGGATGTATGGTTATTGCAGAGAGAAAGGATCAAAAGAAAACACCATCGAAGAGGGAGTTTCTCAATCGCTAAGGGGGACCGGCTTGAAAAAGGGAAAATTTGGGAATGAATGCAGGTCCCTCAACGTCCAAAAGGGGTCTTCACAGAAAGGGAAAAGCTAGCCAACTGATCGGAGGAAGCAGCTATCGTAGTACACCGGAGGAACTCCACCTGCGTGGGATGCTCTTCAGACCGTAGGAGGGGCCAATGATTCCCAGCTTCTCGTCGGAAAAACCCGAAGAACTGAAAGGAAACCGAAATTACTTGAGAGAGGGTACCTGGGCGCAGCGTCAAAACCATCTAAACGGCTCAGGGTGGCTAAGTGGAAAAGTGGCAGAGGTGGTATAGGTGTTTAGCTGATAAAAACATTCGGACACAACTACCCGCTCTTGTATCTACTGGGCGGGAAGGCCCAGGAAGTTTCAACATTTTCTGTACCGGCCAAAAAGGTGAATAACAAGCCTGCCAAGTTTCCGGCAAGGTACGCGCAAGGACGGGTAGGCGGGACACCAGGTGCACCCTCGAAAATCAAACCACTGCCCGGGTCTGGTGCAAGGGAACGGAGAGGAAGACCATCTCCAGTAAGAACAATAGAAAGCCACATACGGATGTGAAACACATGTAAGAATGGGCCTTGGCATCTCCTCCGGGGGGGGGTTGTGAAGGGAGGAGTACTGATCAAGGACTATAGGTAAGACCTGGAGAAAAGTGAAAGGCATACTCCTATGGAGCGCATGGACCGGGCAAAGCCCTCGAATTAAACTCGAACACGGGGAGTAGGGGACGTGGGGTCACCCGCCCTTCACTACCGGGCTCCCAAGGTAGGCTAACTTGGAGAGGGGTGAGAAATAGGGGCTCACTACTGGAGAAAGGAAATTTTCAAGCTAAAAATCTCAAGCCACTCGCTATAGGCGGTTTCTAGCTGGGGCTAGGAAAACATGCACGAAAGGTATGCACCTGCACTCTGGACTCGTGTTTATAAGAAAGACGGAGGGAGCACGGGAGAGAAAACGCTCGTCGCTTTTCATAAGTGAGGGGGACCTATATGACAGAGGACGACGATGGGGGGGAGGCTACATTAGGGAGACGTGTCCGGGCAAAAGATTTGGGGTTATTGCGCGGGAACTGGGGGGCCAGGGGGGGGGGGGGTCGGGTGAGGTCGGTGACTGCACCGGGAAAAAGGGCGCTGCTTGAACAAGGCGCTAACTGGGACGAAAGATTCTCGACGAGATAAGCAGACGTGTCTAGAGAGCAATTATACCTAACGAAGAGGGTCAGTGAATGAAGGAGCAGCTAGTTCCTTGTGAGCCAGGGAAATAAGAGGGGGCCGGAAGATCTACAGTCGAAAAAAGAAGGGATAAAAAGAAAAAAAAAAGGCCTGGTAGAAGAACTGAGGACACAGTTCGAATAAGCTGCCGGAAAACCTGAACCACCGATTCTCAGTTGAGGAAAAGAGGGAAGGGGGGGCAGGGGAGCCAACCAGAAGTCAGACGATGTTGCCATTCCGCAAAAAAATAGACTTTTTCCGAAAAAACTAGGAGAAGGGGGAATGAGTCGCCTTGTCCAAGGAAAAAAAAATCTGGAAGGGGGAAATCACCAAAACATCGAACGAACTGTAAGGAAAGTCCAGAAGGACGCTGGGTACTATGAACGAGATGGGGGGAGGAGAAAAGTTCCACGGAGCTGGAAGTACCTATCCCGGAGGAACGAAGGAGGACATTGGCGATGGCCAGGGGGCTCCTACGTCTGTTTTGGGGGAGCCGTTCGTGGGAGTGTGGACAGGCATGAACAAAATCAAAGAGGAGAAGGTAGATCAGCTCGGGGGAAGGTACTGATAAAGTGGCGGTGAAGTTCAATCAAAAAAAAAAACATGAGAAACACTAACTAAAACACGCGAGAAACCGGAACATCTCTCTCAACGAGGGTAAAGAGGGGGGGGCAGAGAGCACAAAGTAACGCACGTGATCAGGGGAGCGTTCGCCGGGTAAAGGCATTGCCCAGCAAACAGCAGCATAAATGCGACATCGCGAGGATGATCCGGAGATACGGAGAAGACAAAGAAATCAAATCACGACAGCGCCGACACCAGAGATGTCGCCCAGAGTTAAATGCCTTCGTCTTCGCGAAAATTGGAAGATTCTATCTCTCCCCCCGTATCAATCTGCAGCGATCCATAATCGTCAGGCATAAAGTTAAGTCTCTCTGTCCGAAGAAGAGAAGAGGGGAAAGGGAAGGGCGCCGGGGACTGGCCAATTCAGAATAGTTTCTGGACTGTAGGGGTAAAAGGATGAAGAGCACGATGTCAATATACAAAAAGACGGAAGGGGTTGTGTTATTTTTGTTTTTTGGGTGGGACGGTGGGTAGTCTGGCAAAAGATTACGCGAGGGTGGCAGTTGGAATCTGGGCGCCAGTTACGAACGCTACTCGCTTAGAAAGCAAAAGATCGCGGGGGGCCTTCTTCATCCTATTGTCGACTTTGAAAGTTACGCTCACGGGGTGGGGGGGGAACACAATGGCAGCCCGGGGCCTGAGCGGAGCCCAGCATCTTCTGACGACATCACACGAAAGCATCTCCTTCACTGAAGCCAAAAACTGGACCGTTGGGCGTAAACAGGAGGGGAAGAGAGAGGAATATGGGCCAGAGCAATGTCTCCTCTCAGCGGAAAGAAAAGGAGGGACCAGCGGGGTGCAAGAACGTATATCATCGGGACCCCACTCTGTGAGTCCGCGCTAAAACGAGCACGGAACAAGACGCAGGGAAAGGGAAGCGGACTTGCATAAGTACTATAGTCCTAAACGTTACGCGACTCACGCGAGGGAGAAGTCGCCGGACTCGTTCCGGGACCTTAATCTATTCCACCAGACGCGGCATGTCTCCGCAGTACAGGGCTCGGAAAAAAAAGCAGGAAAAAGAGAAATCCTTTTTCTGTCGCGGTGGCTCGCGGAAAAAATCTCCAGAGACGTGGAATAAGAAAAAAAAATCTTCAGCAGACAAGGGATGTCCTTTGCAAGAGTCGAAAAAGGGGAAGAAAAGACACCGGGAACGAGGTGTCCGAGTCACGCGGAAAGAGGGGTGCCCAGGAAAAAACGCTCAATAAAAGCGCACACCGAGGGCACCAGAACTTTAGGAGAAAGTCAAGGACTAACCCGATAATGCAAAATGGCGGCCGCCTCCCATGTAGCACACAGGGGGGAAGAATAGTTCTAGTCACGCCGGGGAGAAAGAAAATAGACAAGCGTAGGAATGCCGAAACCCGACGTCAGTGAAGGGGTCACGCGGGAAAAAAAAGGGAAAAAGACGGCGGAAGACAGCCAGCAAATTGCCTAGGAATCGGACAGGGTTGGCGCTCAGAACCTGGGACAGGAAGGGGGCAAAAACCCTCACCGTAGCTCGAAGGATCACGTTGTACATCGGCAGGGGTGGAAAGATCTTGCACACTAAAAGGAATCGAAATCAAAGGGAAAAAAAGGCGCGTACGGCTAGCAGGAGGGACCCCACCCCGGGCGTACTCACGCAAAAAATTTCTTGTCCAGGTACCAAACGACCAGGCGGGGGGAAGCAGGTCATTATCCAGGAACGGGGAGCGGAAGGAGCAAGGTCATCGATAGCTAACGAGTAAACCGCTCTTACTATTTGGAAGGGGTCTCAGGAAGCCCCAGCACGTAGGCTCCAGAGAAAGCGGGTACAAGCCGTAGGGCACAAGGGACATCAAGTACAATGGCGTGGGGCGTGAAAGATGAGATGAAAGATCACCCTACAGAAAATAGTTGGGGGGGGAGATTCACGTGCAAGAAAAAAAAAAGAACAGCTGTTAGCCCACACCCTAACAGAGGAACGAAGAGATTTTGTACTGGACGGACGAACGAAAGGAGGAAAAAGGGTCCCAGCAGCAGATAAGAAAGGCAGAAGAACCGCATAACCCAAAGTCAGGTATAAACAAACCGTTTTGGGGGGAAATTCCACACTAAAAAAAACATACTTAAGCGGACGCGCAAAAGAGGAGCTTCAGGCGAAGAAAAAGCATGACGAAAGCGAATGAAGATATTCGACCCGCCAAAGTACCCCCATAAATAAAGGTAAGGAGAAAAATGTAGCAACGGCTAGGTGCGAAGCTCCAAAGAAAATCACAGAGCCAAAGCCAAAGGGGGAATAGAACGAAAAGATCCAGCGCAGCCAGTTGGTTTAACTCCTAGACCCAGCGACCACCGCGACGGAAAAACCTAAACATCCAGCCAAAAAAGGCGCAAACCTGGTTGTATCGAAGGCGGCTCGGGGGAAAAAAAAATAGAGCCACATGGTCCCCTACGGGAACAGTAATGAAAAAAAATCTGGCGACCTGACTGAATAACCCAAAGAAAGGCGTCACCAGAGTTTAGAGGAAATGATCTTGATTACCAAGGCGACCCGGGTTGTTTGGGGGGGGTTGGTTTGTGTTGGGTGGTGGGTTTGGGGTGGGGGGCAGTTGGACACGGGGCCAACCAGGGCACCGTACTAGAAAAAGCCCCGCGGCCATACCCATCAGCAGAGCAAACTATTAAAGTAGATCCCCAGGACAGGGAAGGCATAAGACGGACTTATCCCGCCGCCGCGAAAAGAGGAGAGGGGGAAAGAATGAGGTCCATTAAAAGGTTGGGTCAGGTTAAAAAAGAGTAAGAAGGAAAGGGGTGATAAGCGTGACATGAAAAAAGAGAGTACTTCCCCTACTTAAAATGCAGTCTGCGGGATGCTGACACCGGGGGAGAATTCAAGGAACGATGGGGTCCGGGCAGAATATCACTGAAATCCAGGAGGAGAAAAAGTAGAGACGTCCCTGATGTTCTCAAAAGGTGGTTGTCGGTCTGCAAAAAAACAGAGGGGGGGGAAATATCTACTATTTCCGACAG
>Ga0179593_1520138_pt1 | contig 16202 bp, 17 predicted proteins | sample CZODoug2_1_08_16_FD_185931 | JGI IMG/M metagenome (GOLD analysis project Ga0179593, IMG submission 185931) | Vadose zone soil fungal communities from Angelo Coast Range Reserve, California, USA - CZODoug2_1_08_16fungal (PacBio error correction) | ecosystem: Environmental > Terrestrial > Soil >...
CGACGAATCAGGTATGGGGGAGAAGAGTATCACGTCCGCTAGGAGACTGAAAATCTTACGTCAAAAAAAGGGAAGTACGGATCAAGGAGAATATAGAATTAGAGACGCATGCGGCTCATACAAAATCGTGTCGGAGAAAGAGAACCGAGCTCGAAGAGCTTTACGATGCAAAAAAGCAGTCCGAAATGCGCAGACTGGACGCGAGGAGGGATCAGTATCGTTCCCGAGGTCCATGGAAAGGACATGAAAGGAGGAGGGAAAAAGATGTACAGAATAGGTCGTTGGGGAATGCATCACAAAAGGATCTTTGAGGACCCAGACATAGGGAAAAATCGGCAACCAGCTACTTGCTGGGGGAAAATCTCTTGCCTTAGCTTGGAGAAGATCAGACCGAGCGGGGAAACTAGGGCACCTGAAAGGATCCAATATCAAAGCGGGCGTCCTGCGGGCATCTAGTCCTACCAGAGAGCCGCGGGGACGATACGGAAAGGACGCGAGAAGCTCCGGAGAGTAGAGGTTGAACTCTGAGGGTGATCATAGTCCTCCTCTCGCTGGGGTCAATCAAGGGAAAAGTAAACTTAGAAAAGAAAGGCATTTGAACCCCAACACGGGATCACGTTGGTGGGGGGTTTGGAGAGTTTGGGGTTGGGGAGAGGGGTCTGGGGGTTAGGGGGGGGGTGGGGTGGGGGGGGTTGGTCTTTGTTGGGGTGGAGGAGGGGCGGGTAGGTGGGAGGGTGGGGTGGGGGGGTGGGAGGGAGGGGGGGGTTTTGTTGTGGTGGGTGGTGGGTTGGGGGGCGGGCGGTGGGGGGGAGTGGAGCCCCGGTTTTCAGCGCTTCCACTCCTTCTTTGCGAAAAAGACCACACCACAAAAAAGGAGTCCTGGGAGGAGGTTAAGAAAAAGAGGAAGTTTGGGAAGAAGGTCTCGGCTGGCGTGAATTCCGAAGAGGAGACAAACTTTCAAGAGCAAGAGTCAAGGAAAAGACAGCCAAATCAGGAAGGCACGGAAAAAAAAGGGGGGGGTGAACTTCCCATCCTCTGGTCTCGACGTACCTGGAAGGCAGGGGGAAAAAAAGTAAAGAAGCATCCCTACCAGAGCGTGGAATCAAGGAAGGGGACCGGAGGAAAGAGTGAGTGAATCGTCTAAGGGGGGACAAATTTAGGGAGCATTGCCCGTCGAGGGAAGCCGATCTGGGCTTTTTGCCAGATCTAATGGGGGGGGGGGCTGTTATTTGGGGGTGGATCGAAGAACAACGGATCACCCAAATACAAAACGAAGATAGGCTTTTGATTTCCTGCGACGAAGGCTACCAAAGTTGTGCTAAATCCGAAATCCTAGGAAAAGGGATAGAAGACTGTGAATTCTAGCAGAAAAGGCTAAAAATTCCAAAAAAATCCGAAAAGGTCTTGAGGGGGGGAGAGCGAAGCGCGGCATTCACAAAACGCGATGAAAAAGAAAAGCTGGTGAGATCCATGACTTCCCAAGAAGTGGTGAGCTCGCTTAAAAACAGGCTCAAAGAAAACATTCGAGAAAACCTCGCCAATAGTGACCTGCGAAATTACCATTTCGGTAAAGTCGAAAAAGGCAAGGATCGGCGATCTCAATGGTGGCCAGCTTCAAAACTCGAGAAACCGCCGAGGAAAGTCCTAGGAGAAAAATCTAATCAGGCCCGCAGTTTCGAAAAGAGAACCAGGAGAAAGTCAGGCCGCGGGTAAAAAAATTAAAAAGTGCAAACAAAAGCCGGCTTACACCTGCAACGCTCACTTGAGGAAAACGTTCACAAGACGGAAATAAGGGCGGGCGATACTTCAAAGAGCCCCGAGAGGCCAAAGAGGAAGACTCCTAAAGAAAAGTCGCAAGAATCGTCGAACAAGGTTGGGAAAGAATGCAAAAAAAACTACAGCTAAAAAAACTATGTCGGGTGCACTGTGGCCCGCCTACCGGAAAATGGTTCCGGAAACCTTTGAAAAGAAAAAAAAAAAGTGGAAAGGAGTAAAAGAGCATAGAAACTGGGGGATCCAAAACGAGATGAGGCCGACCAAGTGAAAAAAGGAGAACATCAGGAGAGAAATAAAAGTGATAGTTCCGAAAAAAATAATGACCAGGGGAGGGAGGAAGACAGGGAAGTTGAAAGAAAAAAAAGTCTGAATTCCAGATCAGGGCTCTCCCAGCACTCAAAGGGGAAGAAAGAAAATGCTCGAATCAAAGGGTATGGGAGTCCGGGGAACCTACATCAGGGAGCACCCGTTATGTTGACTCAGAAGCGAAAAGGGGTAAAAAAAAAAAGATTTATGGGGCCTGGGTTTAAAAAAGGGGGTTCGGGAGAACTTAAAGGGGGACTCATCCTAACGTTTTTCCCTCTTTTGGCGAAAAAGGAAATTTCGCCAGGGAGGAGTTCTAACCTCAAAAACGGAGGGAAGGGGAGCAGTTCGAGAAAATGCCTCAAAGAAGTATTGAGATTTACGGTTTGGTCCACATAGGACTTCAAGCGCATGGTAATGAAGCCCTCTGAGAAAAGAAAAAGGAACTGCAGGGGATCCCTTGAGGAGGCTAGAAGGGGAGGCCCCTCAACCCCGTCTCATGGTCAGGCGTTACTTGGCCAAAAAAAACCAATCCCAAAAAACAAAGGAAAAGGAATTGTCAAGCACGAGGGAGAGCAACGTCTATAGGGCACTATGGAGGAGAAAAAGAAAAAGCCCTCATGTAAACGCCTTCTCAAATTGAGCGGCAGTCATGCATGTCGGAAAGCCATTCCAAAAAGAGAGAGAAACCACAACAAACTAGGAAGAGATGTTGAAAAGGGCATTCGAAACCAGATAAAGGGGAGGGAAAAAGCTGAAAAAGGTGTTCTCGTCCTTCTGCGCGTCTTCTCGGCATAGGAGGGGGTCATCTTGCGAGCAAACAGGAAGAAGCGTCAAAGAGAAGGCAGAAAATGGGATTGGCGATGAGTGCTTCGTGGAAAAACAGACCTTAAACCGAAGAAAAAACTTTGACGGCGAAGAGGAAACCTTCCAGCATAAGAAAAAGACTCGCAGAAGGAAACTTATGACAAAGGGCAAGAATGGAGAAACCCTTCCCGACGAAGGGATGGGTCCGTAGGGAAAAAAAAAAAAGGACATCGCTGCGAAGAGGAAAACGGCTCGGAGGAAGAGAAACAGAGCCCGGGAAAAGCCTCTGTCATCAGAGGGTGTAAGGAAGGCGAAACTTAAGAAAGACTACAGCCGGGAGGAACGGGAAGGAGTATGCGGGGGGGAAAAGCTACAAGGGAAAACTGAGGAGAGAGGAAAAAATGTAAAAAGAGGACGTGGTCCGGAAAAAGGACTCTTTAGGGGAATCATGAGAGGGTTTCCACCGGGAAGAAGGAAATGGAAACGGGGGAGGTTTACAAGAATTACCAAACGGAAAAGAATCTCCCGTGGAGGTGCTTAAGAGTCGGAACCCTGAGGAAAAGGAAGTGGGGGGGAGGGGTCGGACCAAGAGAGAATTCTAAAAAAGGTACCCTCTAGAGGGGGGTTACCGAGGGCACCCGGGGAACCTGGTGTCCTAAGAAAGCTGTCGCGCCCGGGGGGGAAAAAGAGAGGGGGGACCAAAGTTGGGGGGTTAAAGAGGTATGAAAAAAGTGACGAGTTAAAAGAATTCCGACAGGACAAGGATTCAGTGTTGTAGAAAAGGACAGTTGCCGAATAAAAAGAGAAAAGGCGGTGCAAAATACGGGACTGGAAAAGAGGCCATCCGAAAAACCTGCAGCAAGAATCTTACCCCGTGGGTTAGAGTTGGTTCCGGGAAGAGGTACTACACAGAGGGAAGGAGGCGAAGGACAAAAGGAGGGAATCGCAGGATGTAGGAGTCAGGTCAGCTGCCAGGAAACTGAGCTCTTCGGGGGGTTACTTGCGTGAATCGAACCAACTCCAGGAATTCGTCCAGAGAGGCGTAGTGTCCTGGCATGGGGGGAAAGTTTTGCAGCTGGGAGAAGAGATGCTCGTGGGGAGAAGAGGGGTTGGAAACTAAGAGAAAAAAAAGCGTCCTCGGGAAAGTTGAAATTTTTTTAAGGGGAAGGGGGCGTACTCCTGAAATCTGGACGAAAAAATCGAGGAAAAAATCCCTCCGATGCACCGGGACCTACGAGGGGAGGTGGGGGGTGACCTCCACTCTAGTTATTCACAACCGGTCCTCTTGAAGAGAGAAGGAATTTCTCGACAAAGTGCATGGGGACTGATAGGGACGACCATCGGGGGGAGGGGTCAACACATGGAGGGAACCTCAACTGCCCCGCCGGGGGACGCTCCTCTGGCGGAGAAAGCCGGCACGCAGAAGGGGAACGTAAGGAATCCAGGAGAGGGAAGAGGCCATCAAAAGAGTTACCGTAATGATTGGACGAATCTGAGTCTAGGGGGAATTCTTCGGAGTCATGCCGAAAAGGGAAGAAAGGGGGGAGATACTTTCATGGTGGATTTGAAGGAATCAGAAAAAGGCGAAGGAAGAAGGCGGTAAAGTCTGAAGAAGCAAAAAGACCGACAGTTGGAAAGAGTCCTACGGCTAGGAATGTACCGAGGAGAAGGGGCGGTAGAGAGAGAAAATCGGCACGAAACTTCGGAGGCCATAGGGGGCAGAAGTACTCCAACTAAAAGGGTGACACCTGTGACGGAGGGGAAGAAGTGGAGGATGAAGGATACTTGATAACTCCCAAAAATCGCGGGAAAAGGGAAGAACAGAAAGCCAAGTCTACAAGGACACACTCGAGGGGGACTCGAAGGGGGAGATTATTCAAGGAAAAACGTTCGGTCTGATAACCCTCAAACTGTCTGACGAAAACATAGTGGAAAATTCCAGGAAGCGAGGGAGGGCGAGGAATCGTTGCCACTACTTTTTACGGGATTGAAAGTTTACTTTGAAAGGAGCGGAGAGAAGAAGTGGCAAATAGTCGGAGGAATGATCAAAGAAGGTTTAAGGGAATCCAAAAGTTGGAACAGTACATACGTGCTGTTCCTAGTCCCCTGGGGTTCTTGAAAGGGAAGTATGGTAGGAAAGGGGGGGAGAGAAACATGTACTGTTGCTGGAACGAACAATCTCAGGGAATATGGAAATGCTACCTCTCGCGGGAAGCAAGATAAATGAAAAGACATAAGCATCCTTTCTCATCTCACCCCTCCTTTCGGTGCCTCAGTTTTAGCACGGTTCTCAAATCATTTTGCAAAGGTTTAAGGACGGGAAACTTTTTTTTGGTCCATAACCCTTCGAAATCCTGTTTTCCTGAAAGTCATACCTGAAAAAAACTTGCTTGCAAGCCGACTCTCGAGATGCGGATGTGACATCAGGAGTAAAAGAAAGGAGGGGACTAAGACAATCGCTTCCTTTATTCGTGCTTCTGGAAAGAGCCAGGATAGAATTGGAGACTCCCGCCGGATAAGAACCCGGGAGAGGAGATTTACGAATACTCAATAGGAGAGAAGAAAGAGCGGTCGGATGAAACAATGAAATAACTCGGCCAGGACGGGGTCCTAAAAAATCTGCGCGAGGGAGGACATTAACGCCTCGATGGAGGGGAGACTCTGGGGAACGAGGGTACCTCATATAGGGCAATACGTAGACAAAAAGTTGGCAGAAAAATTAATGTGAACGAGGGGAATTTAGGTGCTAAAGACTCTCAAACCACGGAGGGGAGTCAAAAGACTATTTGAAACACCGAAACCAGACGGACATCTTCAGACTAAGTCAACCTGGGATTGTTGAATCGCAGGAGAACAACATCGATCACGCCATCGCGGCCCGGACTGCGCCCCTCGCGAGAGGAGTGGCGAAGGGGTACGATGAGGCGCCATGGTCAAAGGGGGGAGGCGGGAGAGATCGGAGACTAAAAAATCGCTCGCCTGGTATTAGCCGAATGGGCGTCCTCTATCCTGGGATAGAGACAGCCGCACTTCCGAACTCTCAGGTGATCTTTGACTGGAGTGCATGTAAGATCGTGACCTATCGAGAGAATGCAAGAAATTGCTTGCAAGAACGGTCAGGAACCTGACTAGGGGTTAGGACCAACACGTTGGAGCACGCTTCCAGTTATATTCGTGAGCACCTAGGGGGGGGCTTAAAAGCAACACCGCCGAACTTTCCCAGAAGTCGGAGACCTTATTCCGGGCGTTCATGGCTGGCGTCAAAGCTAGCGTGTGCGCGAAAATCAGAGGGGAGAAGGAGTCAAAACCGTCCTTGGTCCAAAGACTACCTGGGAGAATGGGCAAAATATCCGGAAGTCAAAAGGGCAAAGAAACACACTTATGTCCTACGTCCGAACCGGGAAGGGTGAAAGTAAAAGCCGCGGGGAGTATCGCGCATGGGGGAGGTCTAAAAAAAGCGCTCATCGCCCTACATCCGAAATCCCTTACCCCGCAATGCGGAAACGATGCGCGCAATGATCTTTTCCGCGGCAGGTAAGCACTCGGTTCCAGGTTTCAGAAGGGACGAGGGAGAGGTGCAACGATTCCAGAACGAGTATAATCAGGAATAATCGGGCGATGGGGAAATCGGTTGTAGTAGGAAGGCAGTATGGAAAAGGGCAGCGAAAAAAGGTTTAGTCGGCCAAGCAGGTATCCGGACTCTCCACATTGCATCACCGCGGCCAACAAAACCCATGAGAGACACAATGAAGCGTTAGGTTGTCCATGTCTGCCGCGCCAGAATTCCGTCTGCGAGTTCAAATCGACGAGGAGCTTACAGTCCGCAGCCAGGACGCGGAGTCACGAAGATGTTGACCAGACTCGCTGCAGATACCGCTAGCCCTGATCGACAGGTTCATTCTGAGGGCCGGCAACAAAACTTCTCGAGGGGGCGCATCGTGTCACCTATACAAGGGAGATCTCCGATTTCAAGGGAGAACTTCGCCCAGGGCCGACGTTAGTAGCGTGGGGGATCTGTCCTGGCGAGCCGGACGTTCTAAACGGGTATGGGCTATGCAGGGACTCGAAAAAAAAACGACAGCACGGCCGAACATGGGGGTTCCGGAACGCACCAGAGGGGTCTTTGAACTAATTCACGCAATGGTCAGGGATAAAACATAAAAATCAAGTCAATCTGCCGTCCAACTTAGGCGTGCGCACACCCAGCTCAGCGACCCGGGGGAACCTCGAATGGGCATCACTACAAGGAACGGCTAAGGCGAGAAATAGAGCATCAACGTTACAGTACGAAAAGCGGAAACAAGCTGACCAATAAGGCAATCGCCAAGACCCTTTGAGGAGTAAAACAGAGGCAAATCTGACAAAGAGGAAACGCTCAACGTCGGCAAGAAGTTCACTGCCGCACGCGCGGCACCGGAAAGGTTATCCGGCAGTACCCCGCCGTCTAAAAATTTGCTTCGATAAGGATAAAAAACAAACTGACGGCGATGGGTCCTTGGACCAAGCATTTGGAGAAGCCGCCTGCCGAATCGTAGGGTCACTTTAAAAAAAAGGCGGAACACTCTAATCCAACTGGGTCCTTTCGGAAAGCAGTTTGCAAGGAAAACTCCTAAGAAGGACGTTCCAGAGCTCTAACTCCACTTTAAAAACTTTCTCTTAATGCCCTGAGGGGGAACTACTTCCGCGAATTATGGGACGTACGGTTGGAACGGCACGGAAGACCATGACCATTGTCCATGCTTAAACACCAGGGAAAAAGTCATCGACAGAGTGGAATGAGGGCCCATCAAAAGAAGACAAGTGACTTTTAGCCTAGTAAAGTTTCTCGACGGCGAAGAACCAACGGTTCGATCAAGGGGCTGCGCACAGAAAAAGCTTGTTAAGAACCTCCATGCGATCAGATGGAATTGGAATTCGTCCACCTAAGGGTGCTCCCGATAAAAAAAGCAAAGGGGCTAATGATGCCAGGACCCCGATGATGAAACGCAATCACGCGCCCGTAGGGGGGAAGGGGACCACGGCATTACGTGCTGAGGGGAAGGGGGACTCGTAGTTCCCGGTGGCGGAAGGTATCTTGTGACCAGCAATAAATTTCACGTCGTTCGCCAGAGTCGTAGGGCCGCCAGGGAGACACGGCAGGGCCAATATTTAGGGACAGTGAAATGCCGCCTGCTCGTTATTGTGAAGAGAAAATCTTGAATCGGGGATTGATTTTGGACCAAAAAGACATTCGCACAGCGCAGAGGGAATGGCGCGACCTAATGAGAAGTAGCCTAGGTCGGCAATCAAAAAGTAGGTCCGGTACGATGCGATGCCGTGGAACCGCGCCGAAGTTCCCGCCCGGTCGCTCATGTTCAGGAAGAGGCCACTGAGACTCCGTCACCGATCCAATTCAGGGGATCCTGATGACGAGCACGCGAGCAGCGCGCGACGGATGAGGATCAGCCCGAGAGACCGGACGCGCCGAGAAAGACGAAGCCACTCATTTGATCTAAATTCGCATAAAAGCCCGACTTATGCAGGTCCCAGCACAAAGAGAAAATAGGAGGAAAAGAGAAGGCTTGGAGAAGGGGAAGGCGGGGTCGCGATCAATCTATCGACGAAGGAGTGGCTGCTGAATCTTTCTACGAAGCTCTACTCTCGGGCAGGACTCTTATTCGTGAACTGACCAGACGGCGAGCGCGTGGGGGGAGCTAGTAGAGAAGGCATCGGTTTATGTGATTTGGAAAAGGAGGCTGGGAGCGTGGAACACAGGACAAAAAGGAAAGGACTTTACGGGGGTGCTGGAGGGGAAAATCAATGCATAAGAGGGGAAAACCGGGAAGCCTTTGGATTGGTCGAGCCGTCATGCCGAGCTCGTCCATCATTCGGACCATTCTCCTCTTCGCTTGGCGAAATGGTCGATGTGCAACGAAAAAAAAACGACATCTCTTCGGAATCTTCACGGTCGTGGGAGAAAAGCTCCCCGCTCGTCCCCGGCGTGGATTTCGAACCGAGCCTGTAAGACCGAGACAGTCCTGGACGAACGATTGGTTCTGTAATGCGGGAAAAAGGAAAGACAACAGATCAACATTCGACAAGAATTTAAGACATAAACTTGAAGTCCTTCCAAGAGGGCCGAGTTTGTCAATTCATAGACGGGAGATAACCGCTGAAATTGCAATGATGTTACGGGGGGGGGAATGAACCAGCCCATGATTATCGCCGGGGTGCTGACTCGTGGGGGCTAAAAAAAAAAAACCTGATCGGAAAATCGGGGGCGTTGGGGGGTTTCTGGGGGACCAGATATAGGGACTCGAAACTTACTCAGGGAAAAGGAATAAACGTCACCGTCCTGAAGTCGTGATAAGGGACCTCATCACTGCTGTCGACACGCTCCTTGAATGGGAGAACATTGCCGTTCGGAAGAAGGAAAAATGACGGGACACTACACAGGGTCCGGGCCCCTCAAATAAAAAATACATGCGAGGCGTCTTTTGGCTATCAGCCGGCCAATAAAAAAATCGAAAAAAACGCTGAAGGAATCTCTTGGCCATAAAAGTCCCGACTAAAACACCACACTAGGGAAAAAAAATCGTACCCGGGGGTCTTTGGACACGACCCTCCTAGCGTGCAACGAGCGCCAAGCAGGGGCGCCGGCAAGGCGGCTGTAGCGTCCTTTGCAAGCATTAAAAAACTGCCAGCAAAACCGGCGAGGGGGACGTTCGTGGAGAGGGATAAAACGCCGTCCGGTAGGGGAAGCGAGGCGCGGCAGGAACTTGGTCCTGGTTCCGCTCAAGGGAGAGTGGTTGTGCTACGGCCATCGTTTTCCATTTGCCACAATCTGCGATAGCGGTCCTCGGTGTTTGGGTAAGCGGTGGGTTGGGAAAAAAAGCCCGTGTAGGAAAGCAAGCCTCATCGCGCCGCGATATCCGTTATAGGTCACTGTGGCAAAAAACGAGTTCGGTCCGCCGGGGCCGCACGCGTTTGATCACAAAACGGAGATTTATATCGTCAATTGCGCTCCCGGGAGGGAAAGTGATACTTTATGTGAAGTCCGGGGTGTGCTAAAAAAACCGGAAAAAAATTCTTTCGGCTCAAATGCGCCTGTGCGGAAGAAAGATTGGAAAGGCTCAAGCAGCGCCCGTGAAGATAGCCTCCAGCCATGCAGAATAAACCGCCGATCGTGTCATGGAGGGCATCGGGGGAGAAGATCGGGAGAGCGGGAATCGTTGAAATTGCCTAAAAAAGCCGAGATCAAAGAGGGAATACTTGTTCTGAGGGCCAACCCTCATAAAAGCGCCGGGTAGCTTGCAAAAAGGTCTGCGCGAAAAGGGGGACCGTCTTGCCGTCGCGCAGTGGAAGGTCCTAGCGGCCAAATAGCCGGCTCTCGCGAGACTCATCGGGAATCGCCGCGGGCATAGAACGAATCTCAAATGATCAAACTGTTGGGGAGGCAAAACGGGGATGTTGGAATGACTGATCCCGCTTGGCCCTCCACCATGGCCCAATCGGTGCCAATCGGTGAAGAATGAGACAGAGGACCCGCGATGACTCGCCGTATTATGTCCCTGACGTGGAACCCCTACAGATCGTTGATAACCCTCTAGACTGACTACAACCGCGAACATATTGCTTGAAATCCGGAGCAATCGGCTGCATGGAGAGTCGTTCCCCACGTGCGGGGGACGGGTGAGGCAATGTCTATGAGCTCCCAAATAAGTAAGGGCGTCGCTCGATATCGAACCGGCGGGCGGTGGAAATGTCCCCAAAAGGGTCTGAAGGAAAAGGCTGTTCTCAGGAGGCAATGGAGAGTCGCCGGCAATGATTGACGTTCGGGGGAATTCGGGACGGTCGAAGGGCGTCCAGAAGGGAGGACCTGTCCAGCCAGGTCGATGGACGACAACGGCAGGGCATGACATTCACGAAAGCCACAGGCTTGCGCATCGGCCCCTCCTCCTGGCCTCGTTCGCGTTTTGGGGACCAAGAGGGGGTCTAATAATGATAACGGGCATGCTCCACCGGGTTGGGGATCGAAAAGAGGCTTAGGTCCGGGTGTCAACGGTCCAGGCCAGTGGCGAAATTAAGGCGCCGCTGTGCGCAACATCACAGGGCCAATCGAGCGTTACGCCGTACAAGACCAAAGGCGCAGGGGGAATCACGAGGCGGGAGTCCTATCCAGGCTCGACCACGCCGGCCGGGACCCACCCAGCTCTATTAAAAGGAATCGCAAAGGAAAATTCCGCGTACAGAAAGCCGCGACGCGTCCAGGGTGCCGCCACCTCTCGCCTAGACTAGAAGGACGGAAGGGCGGGGAGGCGCTTGCAGGACCGGGGGGGGGGAAGCAGACTATGACCAACAGGTTGCCGAAGGGTATGCCGATGAAGCGGTCAGCATTAGAGAATCAAACAAAGAGGAAAGAGGAACAATTTCTACATTCCACAAGAAGCCGCGACCGGGGTCCATCCGGCATCCAAAAGGCACGGTGGGACGGCGTACGTATTTCAAAAAACTTGCCAGTCAGCGTGAAAAAGCAGGGGGGGGGGATCCGCCATCGCGGCGCTCAAGCCCGCATTATGGTCTGCAACATCCGACGTGACGAAAGGGAAAGCGCGGGCGGAGATCCAGAGGAGGAGGCCGACATCGAAGCCGGTTATTAGACAGTTCGGCGACAAGTCGATGACCTGGAAGTCAACCGCGCGACTAAATGGAGAACTGATAGCCGCCGGGCTGGGGAACGCGGGGGAAGAGTGATACATCGTAGCCTATCGCGAGGAGACAATGCACTGCTGGACCCGGGTGCCTTTCAAAAACGCCCTTCGAAGTAATAACGATCCACTTGTATATAATTCGGCACCTGCGGGGGGGAGCAAACCGCGAACACAAAAGGGTATAAAAAGAAGGGGGGGAGGGGGTGCGAGGGGACGCCACTGTTGGCTGATGGCGGGAAAGGATGCTTTCATCCCTCTCGGGTTGCGCGACCTCGAAGACATCTTGAGACCGGACAGTCCAAACCGTCCATGGAACAGAAACCGGGGACGAATTGCAACTCAGTGCCCTTTAATAAAAAAAAACGAGAACACAAGGATACAGACGAAATGGGGGGGGGAACAGACACCGCCTCTGTCTACGCGCTCCCGCAAAAAAAACAGGAGAAAAAAAAAAAAAAAAAAAAAAAAAAAAAACCGAAAGCTGCGAGCTCATCGAAGGAAATTTCCAGCAACAAGTACCCGCAAAGAAAAGGCGCGCAATCCTCGCTTAGGGCCTCATTTTTGAAAGGGCTTGTTTCCTCGTTTAAGCCGGCATAAGCGAGGTGATCCAAAGATGAAACTAGGGGTCGTGTCAGGAAATCTCAGGCAACGGTTGTCTCGGTCGAATGTGCTTCGAGGGACAGGGAACTGCCCGGCCCTGGGGCGGCCAAAAGAAGATCCTAAAGAACCATTGAGGGCCAAGCAACAGGTTGGAAGCTAAATGGATCTTGGCGTTCTATGCATTCGGCGAGCTGAAAACAGAGGGGAGCTGCTAAAGGAAGAGGCCGAAAGGGCAGGCCGCAGCCGAGGACGAGACAACACGCGAGGCGAAAGACGTGGGGGGCGCAAGACAATACCGCCCGGTCGCCCCGTGAAAGCTGAGTGCGAAATAGCTTCGCTTTGGACTCGGCGAGCGGCATTCACCTGATGACAAACTGGCCGATCGCCAGTATTGACCACAAGCCCCCGCGGCCGAGAGGGTTTTTATTTAGGTGGGCTCGGGGGGATCTGCTATAAGGGGAGGGTCAACGATGAGCCTCGCCAATCTTATCTAAAGCACATTCTCCTTTCGGGGGCCGAACATTCATTTGGGGTCCGTTAAACCCACCCTTATTTTCGTTGAAGACCATAAATATACTGCAATAACCGTTCTTGGACCTAGCAAGCCTGTTAATCAACTGAGTCTTGGGCAAACCCAATCCGCGAACGCCTCGTCGGTAAACATGGCTGAATACGACTGCTCGTCGCGGGAGCAGCGGAGCAGGACGTTACAGGGGATCACAAGGGAGAACGCTGACCCAACGACAGGATATGCCGCAGATTGGCGGGAGGGAAACACGCTTAAGGAGGCTCTGCGTACCAATCGGCAACCATCACCGTTATGCGCACAGAAGGGTCAAGCATAGGGGAAACGGAAAGGCGTGTGCTGATCACCGACTGACCAACGGACGACGCCCAGTGTGCTGGCAGCGAGGCTGCCCAGGGAGACTACAGCACTGAGGCTGGCAGCTTTGCGCTACGCCGGCCACGAGAGGGTTCAGTCACGGATGAGGAACCAACAAGCCCGGGGGGAAACCGGTCTGCAGGGACGACTGTGGCAAGACCATTGTTCAAGTAGCTGGAAGCCCCGTTCAGATTCTCTTAGCCCTTAATGATAGGTCCTCTGACAGTCGGCTATGAACAATCGGGAGGGGGGACGCATCCCAGGCCGAACCAGCATTGGCAATGAGACTACATCAAGTAGCGTTCATCGAAAGATGATGAGGCCAGAGCACTAAAATAAGGACGGGAAATAGTGGGGTGGGCTCGACGAGCATCTGTCTCCAGAAACAGCGTCGATCAGGCTGCAACAGCACTAACGGAGCACGAAAAAGATAAGACATGAGTGGTATAGGGTCTCCCACTCATGCAAGCCGATATCAGCAGCACGTGATGAAGGGGGGAGATATGAAGAAATCCGGCTTATGTGGAAGGAAAGAGCTTGGGTTCCTTCTGAGGGACATGGACCTCCTAGGGGGGAAAGCGATCGGGTTGTCTGAAAGTGTAGGAGGAAGAAATCCAACGGATGGCAAAAGACGTCGGTATTACCGGGCGGGTCGAACCTCCCGCCATGCCGAGGCTTTGGAGGGGTATGCTCAGGGCGACGGCCCGCCGACGCTGCCGTGAGGGTGAAAAGAAAGAAGGGACGGGGTGGCCACATCCGACATTGACGCAGAGGGAATTGTGGAACGACCTTATGCCCTCTTAGTCGCCAAAAAACGCAAAAAAGTTCTTCCAGCGTCGGGTACGAGGGCAGGGGCCGGCCGGTTTCCTCCCAGGCAAAAAAGCGTTCTCAGGGGGGCTTGACTGTGACACGCAAGCCTACAGTAGCAAATCCCATCAAACCCGATGCATATAAGCCGGAGGAAATCGAGCGACCGGCAGTGCATGAGGCATGACCGATAGCTCGAAGAAGACGATCAGCCACTAATCGATCGCCTGGAGAAAGAAAGCGCGCAAACCTGCATTAAAAAGAACAGTCAAAAGCCGCAAAGAGAACAACAACACCGAGGAGGGAAGTTGGGGCGATCGCGACTGGGATCATGCGTTGCGAGAAGCTGCGCAGGAGAGAGACAATGGTGGCATCATTCTGGCGGCGCAGATATCATCTTCGAGTAGGCGAGGAAACGGGCGCTCCTCGCGAGCTTCGTCATCTCTATGCAATCCTAGAAGGCATGATGGGATTGGGCAGAGGAGCGGCAATCACGGAAGAGAACGGAAACAGGGCGAAAGGGGGCGGGGATCATGCAATCTTACCTGCTCGCGCACGTGAAGACCTTTGAAAAGGAGTTGCGGAAGAAGGAAAGTTTCCATCAGGAGACCATTGAGAACATTCTCTGCGCTGTGGAATCCCTGTAACGGACTCGAATTCGAGAACTCTTCCCCCATAAAGAATCAGGGCGGCGGCTATTCAGAAACCTATCACTGCTCCCTGGAAACGGCCAAAACGAAAAAGGAAAAGGCGGGAAGGGAGAAGGTACCGGGGACGAACAGCCGTTCGACACGATTGTGAACGTTCTGGAATGTCTTGTCACCGCCGAAAAAAAAGAGTCAGGTCAAACAGTCTAAGGACAAGGATTCACCACGAACAACCGTGCCCCATAAGGTCCAGGGTGCGTGCTGTCAACATAATCGGCTGGCATTATCCCTTGGCAGATGCTGATCGGACAATGAGGGGGAAAAAAGGCCATGAGGATCGAGTTCCGACTGTGCGCATAAGGATCGGAATCTCGGGGGGGCTTGGCGCAAGATCGCTAAAAGGGCGAGAAAAAGTAACCCGCTACGCTGTTTGGAGGGAAACACCTCCTTAAGGGGGGAAGGCAACTAAGAGGCGTGACGCTCCTTGATTTAGTACAAGCCAATTGCGTCGGCTCCAGTGGGATGACGGGAAAAAACAGTGCCGATTGGTCCACAATAGCACGAGGCGGGTGAGATGAATGCAGAAATAATAGAAATCGGGGGCGTTCAACCTACGGACAGGCGTCAATGTCGTCGTGGGCATCCATTGAAAAAAAAAGAAAATCTGCAGAACCGGGAAAACCCGTGTGTAGGGTGACGCAATTAAAAGTGAAGACCCTCGATCGTGCCGGCGGAAAGAGCCAAGCTTGCACAGCCGAAATCGTGCTGTAGCGTAGGGTGCAGGGGAGGGAGCATGCCAAGAAACTCTTCAGGTTAGTTCAGGGGGGATCGATCCAACCGTTCCGTTAGCGCGAAGCGTCATTGACGGGGGCTGTTCGAGAGGTTGCAGCTGGGAAGCCCGAGAGAGCGTTTTCAGAGGCAAACGGCGGGCCTCGGGAGGATTTGGTGGGGGGTAAGCGTGGTGTTGGACCGTAAAGTGTTCGACCGGTCACTAGGAGCAGCGCGCGAAGCGATCCAAGTATATAGAGGTGCCAAAGAGGTCGGTCGCAGGACTTGTTTGGCCGAGCTAAGTGATTCACACCGGCAGATTGGGCTAAAACAAGGGCTCGCACAAGCAAGGGGAGGGGTATTTAAAAAAAAAAAACGGACCCGTAAAACATGCTTTCCAGCATCACTGACAGGTGGTCGGCCGCTAATATGGCGGGCTCTCAGTCACGCCGCAGACCCGTTGTACGGGCCTAAAGCGGCCGCCAAATAAAACGCTTATCGTGAACGGGTTCCCATGTATGGCGAGCTTTTCTGCGGGTAGGGGCGCCGCCAGTTGGGGGGGGGGGGGAAATTGCCGAGCGCGAGATCAAAGCATACGTGGTTCGGGGCGCTCTCAACTCCGCCTACGAGGGGAAGGGGCGGGGTAGAGGGCCGTCAGGAGGACTTCACCGTAGGTCTCTCTTTTGTGTAGAGTCCTCGGGCTGCGGCCTGGTAACTGCTTCGGTAGGAGAGCGCTCATGAAGTCGCGCGTCCTCAAATAATGGGGGGGGAGAATGCCGTCACATTTGGTGGGGGGGGGGAGACGTTGTGTCAATGTTGAGAACTCCCCTGCTTGTCGTCCATCCAGGGCCCGCGTTCACCGAAAATCGAAAGCCATCCATTAAGAACCAACCGCTAAAAATGGGGCTCTCAGGGGGGGGG